>Ga0126383_10003166_pt1 | contig 10821 bp, 6 predicted proteins | sample PanSoiMetPlot_35_FD_96882 | JGI IMG/M metagenome (GOLD analysis project Ga0126383, IMG submission 96882) | Tropical forest soil microbial communities from Panama - MetaG Plot_35 | ecosystem: Environmental > Terrestrial > Soil > Tropical forest > Bulk soil | place: Panama | collected 2016-02-17
AGTCCTGCGAACCCGATGAGCTACGACGAGGTAGCGGAAAAATTTCTGGGTTGCGCTGCCTTCGCGGAGTGGCCCAGTGCGAAGGCGACCCAGGTGATCGAACTCGTGCGCAAGCTGGAAGATGTTGCCGATGTCCGCACCCTGACGGTCCTCTGCAGCAAGTGAAACATTCCAACTCACTGCGAGGAAAAGTGAGAGCTTACAAAATTGCGGTGATTGAAGGAGATGGCATCGGGCGTGAGGTTGTCCCCGAAGGCATTCGCGTCCTTGATGCTGCGGCGCGCCGTTTCGATCTCTCTTTGTCGTGGCGGCACTTTGACTGGAGTTGTCAGACCTATCTTACGACCGGGCGCATGATGCCGGAAGATGGTCTCGACCAGTTACGTCCCTACGACGCTATTTTCCTAGGAGCTGTTGGCTACCCCGGCGTGCCCGATCATATTTCGCTGTGGGGACTGCTGATTCCCATCCGGCGTGCGTTCAAACAGTACGTCAACCTTCGCCCCATTCGTCTGCTGGAGGGCATTACGACGCCCCTCAGCAACCGCAAACCGGAGGAAATCAATTTTTGTATTGTGCGCGAGAACAATGAAGGAGAATACTCCGAGGTTGGCGGCCGGTTGCATCGCGGCACCGACATCGAGATGGCCATTCAGGAGACGGTCTTCACGCGCCGCGGCTGCGATCGCATCATGACTTACGCTTTCGACCTTGCCCGTAGCCGCAAGCATCATGTGACGTCCGCCACAAAATCAAACGGCATCGTGTTCACTATGCCCTTTTGGGATGAACGGTTCGCTGCCGTTTCCAAGAACTATCCCGACGTGAAAACCGACCAGTATCATATTGACATTCTCAGCGCGCATCTCGTGAGTCATCCGGACCGCTTCGACGTGGTGGTGGGCTCGAACCTGTTCGGCGACATTCTGTCCGACCTGGGAGCTGCAGTCGTCGGGTCAATGGGCTTGGCGCCCTCCGCCAATCTCAACCCCGAGCGAGCGTTCCCCTCGATGTTTGAACCCGTCCATGGCTCGGCTCCCGACATTGCGGGGAAAGGAATTGCCAACCCTGTAGCGCAAATCTGGTCAGGCGCGATGTTGCTCGAACATCTGGGGGAAAAAGAGGCCGCAAGAGCGGTCGAACAGGCTGCTTTTAAGGTCATCGCCAGTTCGGACATTCGCACCCCTGACATCGGCGGGAAGGCGAGCACGAGAGACTTGGGCGAGGCCATAGCCGCCGAGGTGTAGACACCGCCGGAGAGAGACCTAATCGGTTCCTGACCCTCTAATCCAGAGGCTCGAATACCAGGATTGCGGCATCTTCTTTATCATTGGCCGGAGCTGCCACGTAATAGCGATTGTGTTCGGGCGACCAGAACGACGTACCTGCCCCACTTCTGGTTTGAATCTTCCCGGTAAGCTCGTAACCACGACCGTTTTGTTGGTACACGTACACGAAACCAGCCGGCAATTCTCTCCCGCCCGATACGAGAACGCGTCTGTGCCCCTCATCGAAATACACTCCGTCCTGGCCCTCTGGAGCGGGAAGGTGGGTCAATTCCTTGCCGGACCCGGAGTCCATGACAATCATTTCAGGCGGCGTGCGCGTCCCGATGAATAATTGTGACCGCGATTCGTCCATCGCAGCGTCGCCGGGACGCTCGCTGCTCACCGCCCAGGTAGAGACCACTTGTCTCTGCTTGGTGTCGACAACCTGAAGCAAATTAGCGATGGATACGAATACAAAAAGAGTCGAGCCAGACCTGTTTAACAGAAGCTCAGAAGGATGGGCCGCGACCTTGATGTCCCCGATGTGCTTGTCAGTCTGGGCATCGATGATGCCCACCAAACCGTAGTCTTTTCCGGCATCCTTGCCAGCGTACCCCACGTAGACCCGCTTGGCATTCGGATCGTATACAACGCGGTTGGGTCCGAGTTCCAGTTGGAGGGAGTCGAGAAGTTCCAGAGTGTCGCCATGAAACACTCTCAGCATCCCGTCATCGCCACTGGCTACGAACAACTTGTTGAGGTGAGGGATGTACAAAATCCCCTGGGGCTTCTTGAATCCTGGAATGCTGCGTGCCCACCTCCCCTCTTGAAGGTCGACAATTTCTACCGTGCCATTCTCAAGTCCGGCAATGAAAAGCCTCTGGCCGTGGATGTCCACCCACATATGGTCGAGGCGGCCTTTGACCTTCGGTATAGTTATTGTTTGAACCAACCGCAGGCACGCCTTTTCCTTCCCAGCTAGTTCAGAACTCTGTGCGCATGAGGTCAGGTAGAAGACACACAAGATTACGGGCAGAAAGAATCTTGTCATATGAGAACTCAATCTTCGGGTGCATACACCCACAATGCTGCGCCCTGCCGGGAGTTTGCCGGTACCGCGAGGTAGAAACGATCTCGCTTCTCATACCACAGTCCTGTACGCGCGCCGATCGTCGTCTGAACCGTGCTCAACGGTTGATAGTGATCCGCGTCGCCCTGCTGGATCACGCTGAGGAAGCCCTCGCCGCCAGGAATGTAGAGGCGCTTGCGGCCCGCGTCGTAGTAGATGTCATCCGCGTCGTTCACACAGGGAATGGTGGCGACAGCCGCTCCGCTTTCTGAGTCGAGAACCACAAGTTGGGCGGGTCGCCGAGTCACGACGAAAAGTCGATGATCAGCCTGGTCGAAAGCCATCGGGTAATTGGCTTTGCCGCTTGCCAGAGGCCAGTCCGTGACTTTGTGGGTGATTCGATTCATCACCGCGACCTTCGCTTTCGTCGCGATGTTGGCATAGATGACTGGTTTTGAGCTAGAGAGTTGAAACGATTCCGGGTGAGCATCCAACTTAGCAGCGTCGTCCAAACGCTTGCCGTTGGCTGCGTCAATTACTGCAATTCCCCCCTCCTCGTCTCCGCCGTAAGCGACATAGACACGCTTCTCCGCTGGATCATAGCGAACGTTGTCGGCATCCTCCCCGATTTGAACTTCGTTCAGCAGTTTGAACGTGTCTCCATCGTAGACCCTGAGCTTACCGTCTGCACCATTGGCCACAAACAGTTTATTCAGATCGCTTGCGTAGGCGACTCCTTGAGGATTTGTGGCTCCGGCGATGCTGTGAATGACGCGGCCAGCAAATGTGTCGACAACTTCGACCGTGTTATTGCCAAGGGCAGCGCCGATCACGCGCTTGCGCTTGGCATCGAAGGTGAAGTGGTCGATCCGACCCTGCACGCCGGTGAGGGGAATCTCTTGCACCAGCAGCAAGGGCGCAGTACGCGGCGCGTTCCCTTGTTCCTGAGAGAGAGACAATGATCCTAGCAAACACGTTGCTAGACAGAAGGCCGCAAGGCTTTTCATCTTTGCTCCATCTGAGCCACGCACAACGCATGACGAGGCACAACTAGCGCTTGCCGCCTTTCCTCCGGATCCTGTGAGCGAAAGCACTGTCGACTCTTCCCTATTGCACGACCTTGTAGACGCGCAGTTCGGCGCCCTGGCTTTCATGATGGGGCACTCCCAGGTAGTAGCGACCCAATTCCGGGACCAAAATTGAAGTTTTTGCACGGAACGACGTGGGAATGTGCCCGATCTGATCGTAGTGATCCGCATCGCGTTGGTGGAACACATCGGTGAACATCGTACCCGCAAAGTAGATGCGTCGGCTCCCGCCATCGTAAGCCATATCATCTACCATCGCTGCAGCCGGCATAGTGGCGAGAACTTTTCCGGAATTCGAGTCCAGAACAATGAGCTTTCCTGGATCACGAGTGCCCACAAACAGGCGATGATTATCCTCGTCGAAAGCAATGGCCGTGGGCTTCTTGGCCTCCTGCGCAACCGACCATGTCGCAATCAGAGTGCGCTTGGAGCGATCAAACACCTCGACCGAATCGTTGCCTCGGACAACAACGAACATTCGGGGACCCGATTTTTCCATTACCATGCCTTCCACATCGTTTGAATCGACCTCGATTTCGCCGACCTGTTTCTCCGTCGAGGTATCAATCACGCTGATGTAAGCATTCTTGAGCTTGGCGTCTTTTCCCCCGTTGACGATGTACAGGTACTTGGTCGCGGGATCATATTCGCTGGCGTCAGCGCCTTCCCTGAGTTTGATACTTCCGAGTGGCTTGTAGGAGCCAGTGTCATAAATCTTGACTACTCCGAGATCGCCGTCCACCACGAAGAGCTTCTTCAAGTCTGCTCGATACAACATGGAGTGCGGGGCTTTGAGATCACTAATGGTGTTAATCAGTTTGCTCGTCTTCAGGTCAAACACCAAGACCTTAGAGTTCTCCTCGGCTGTGGAGAACAATCGGTTTCCTGCCAGGTCCACCGTAAAGTGGTCGAAGTCTCCGTCATGGAGATCAGGTAGTGGCGTGGTCTCCAGAAGTTCGAGAGGCGCTTTTTGCTGAGCGCAGGCGCCCATCGCGAATACTGAAAGAACTGCCAACAAAATCATTGCTCTCGATTTATTCACATTAACCTCCAAGGTAAAGACCGAACCTGACGACCACGCGCCTTAAACATTAAACCGGGACGAACATGAACCGCGCATTAAGCGAACATTAAGAACGATTCTCCTTGACCACCACTCCTCGCGAGTTCAGCGGAGCACCAGCGTGTTGATTCGCTTCGGCACTTCTCCAACCGGGATTAGCGCTACTATCTTCAAAGTCGCGGTATTGATGGCCGACACTGACCGGGCAGCCGAATTCGATACATAGAGGAATTGACCATCGGGCGTGAACGTAATCCACTCTGGCACCGCTCCTGTCGGGGCATGCGCGAGCGGATGGACTTCAGGGAGTGCGACGTGCCCAATCAGTTCGAGGTCGGGCAGCGTGTATTTGAACACTGCATTGGCAACCGTGCTGTTTATCCACAACGACTTTCCGTCCGGTGCCACGCCGATTCCGTGCGAGGGTGTACCAGTACGACCCTCGGCCATTCCAAAACCGCCGGGTTGATCGGGCAACTTGATCATGTCTACTTTCGCGTGTTTCGCAAAATCGACGACCGCAAATCCGTTGAATCCGGAGAGCTGAATGAAAATGCGGCTGGTCGAGCCATCAGAGTTAGTCTCGAAGGCCATCGGTCTCACTCCGCTGTCGAATCTGACCTCCCACGCCGCCTGCTCCGTCTGCAGGTCAATGACGGTCGCGGCCTTGTTCTCCAGCGAGCCGCTGACTGCGTACTTACCATCCGGCGTGACGAACACGTTGTGCACGCTGCCGTCGACGGGGATGCTATTGACGCGCTGGAGCGAGGCTGCGTCAATCACGTCGACGACGCCTGGATCCTTGCGAATGCCGACCAGCACGCGGCGGCCATCTTTGGTGATGGCGATGTTGTTTGGGCGAGCGCTAAGGGCGACCTTTTGCAGGATGTTTCCGCTCTTCCGATCAACCACATCTAGTACACTTTCGGCTTCGTCGCTGATGTAGACCCGCGTCCCGTCGGGAGAGAACGCGATGCCATGTGGTAACTCTATCCCACGGATCACCTGTACCACCTTGTTCGCGGCAGGGTCGATTACGTCGATGCTATTGCCAGCACTATTGGTGACATAGACTCGCACCGCAGACTGGTCACCGGTGCTTGCGCCGCGCACCCAGTCCGCCATGCTTAGCCAGTCGGGGTCATCTTGGGATGCAAACTGTCGGCCACCGGAGTGGAATACATCACCTCCTGATTCGGGAGACAGGGGATGGATCAACAAACTGCTCGAAGTCGCATCACCGGGCACCACCTGTCGGAGAGCGCTCTCGAAGTTGCGTTCGGACTGCGCCTCGGTCCAATCGCTCCTTCCCTGGGATAAGGGCTCGAGATGAAAACCCCGGTTCGACAGAATGTGGCATCCGTAGCAGCGAGCGTGCCCGGGCCGGTTCTTCAAAAAAATTGGCTGCACCCGGTCCTTAAAAAATTGGAAGTCCAAGGCAGCAGGCTTTTCCGACAGAGAGTCCGTGGCGCGCTCAGGCGCAGCTGCCCGAACCCAATCTGCAAGTATTTGCCATTCTGGGTCGGTCTGTGTGGCCCAGAACTTTCCCCCGCCGTGCGACGGATCGCCCCCGCCTTCTTCCGCAAGCGGGTGAAGAAGGAGGCGACTTTTCAAGGGATCAGAAGGTGTGACCAGGCGGGAGACGGCTTCGAAGTTTTGGTGCGACTGCTTGTCCGTCCACGAGGACGTTCCTGGCGCTAGTGGTTCTAGTCGCAGTCGCGTGGTCAGTGCTGAATGACAGTCGTAGCAACTCACTCCAGCTTCCCGCTTCTTCAGGAAAATAGGCTCGATGCGGTCGCGATAAACTTGGTAATCGAGTGAAGACCGCTGTTTCCCTATGCCCGTTGACGATTCAGGCACGCCTTGCGCCCACAGATCCGTCGCGCATCCTGTGACAGGAAGAACGAACGCGAGCAGCAGCGTAACTGTCCTGACCCCTTTCATCTCGTTGCGTTCATACTCAGTGACAACCTTCTCCCCCTCATTTACTCGGGATGAGCTTTGCCCGTAACGATTTTCTGCATCTGCGCATTGGCATATTTCCACGGATCACGCGCGTAGTCCTCATAACTACCCGGCGCATTGATCCCGGGGATCTCGGGTATCCAATCTTCGGCCAGCAATTTGTCGGGATCACCATACTTTGCGGCCAGTCGGCGCACCTCAGGATCGTCCAAGGCCACGAGATGCCCGCGGTCAACAATCGTGTCCCATTGACCCGAACTCCGCCGGTGCACTCTGTAGGTAATGAAATAGTTCTGAATGTGAAAATCGTGGCCGTCGGGAAGGTTCAACTTCTCGGCGAATTCCTTCCACTTCCACGGAGTGCCCAGCGAACCTGGATCATGCCCCAGCTCATTTCCCAGGCCCCAGTGAAAGGCGCCGCTGCGATAGCGCTCATAAGTCAGGCAATAAATGCCGGCCGTCCCTCCGCCATAAAAGTCGGTCGGATGGCGGAAGTATTTGGGGTGGGTGCCCAGCGCTACTTCCCAAAGATTCCAATAGCCCGGACTGTCGTAATGAGGGTAAGTCGTGTCGTTGATGTGCGGATAGTTCTGGAACTCCCGGATGACGTCGCCGTAGTAGCCACCGCCTTTTACCTTGGTGATCTTGCCCTCTTTAAGATGGATTTCCAGGCGCGGCCAGAACCCGCCCGAACCGTTAGTGCCCGCGATCACCCCGTTCGCCTTGGCGTTGGGCGAGCGATCAATCCAATCAGGAAAGTTTTTCGGATAATTTTCGAAATCCTGCCCGTATTGTCCCGTCGCGGAATCGGGGTACATCAGCAAGTGACCCCGCCAGTAGATGCCGCGTTGCCATCTTTTTGCCATCTCTTCGGTGACATCCCAGCTGACTTTCGTTCCCTCGGGATCAGTCACTTCCACCTTATCGATATCAGGACTCACCATGGCGATTGTCTTGCGTTCAATCAACTGCCACAAGTCCGCGGGAAACGATGAGACCTGGCTCACCACCTCCCAAACATTCGTGAATGAGCAACGCCCGAGATATTTGGCTTCCAGAGGAGACATGGTGCGAGCATAGAAAGCGCCGCCCGGGTGGCCCCAATAGACCCCTTTGATTTTTGGATGTTGCTGTAGGTAGTCCCTAAGCGCGGCACCTACGTTTTCATTCGTTAGCTTCTTCCATTGGACCTGCAACTCTGGAGTCATCTCGTCGCGCTTGGGATAAAGTGCATCGTATAGACCGGGGTTCTTCTCTTTCAGCCAATTTTTTGGAACCTCCGGGTGGGCGAAGACGCGCTCGATCCAGTAATACTTCGCCTCCATAAATCCTTCCGCAGCGCTGCGGATCTCCGTCTTGAGCCGAATTTGCTCCGCATCCTCTTTCGTAACTCCGACCAGAGAGTAGTTAGGCAAGATGTCGGCCTTCACATCGCGTTCCGCCAGGGCCTTCACGATGGCTTGGACCACCAGGTCGTCCGCAGTCGTGTCGGTAACAATCATGATTTCTTCCCCGGGCTGAAGTGTGCCCAATCCAATACCGGGAGAGTTGCCCCCAAACCCGGCCTTGTTGCGTACCAGGTCGCGCGCGTGCGGCATTATCTCTTCCAGAGTTTTGGGCTGTTTCAAATAAGAGGGCCAGCGGGGGGCCGGGTACGTTGGTTTCAAGGTCGAGTCATTCTTTTGTGCGTGATCATGCGCTTGCGGACCAGCGTACGCCAGTGCAACCACGAGCAGGGCGACCGGCGCGACCTTTAAGAACTTGGCCGAAGGGAACCACATGAACCTTACTCCCATGATTAGGACATCGAGCAGTCCGCGGGCAGTCGACGGTTCCCCGCCGACTGCCTGCGATGACCTCTGCTCTCGTTCATTTCACCACAACTAGAAAATGACTTTGACCGCGAATTGTATCTCCCGAGCTGTCGTGGTCGTTCTCGACAACAAACCTGCTACAGCGGTTTGTACTGTTCCCGTTCCATCGAAAATATCCGTGTTATCGGGGGTGACTGGGGGAGCAAAGTTGGCATGGTTGAGAATGTTGAATATTTCCGCCCGAAACTGGATGTTGAAGTTCTCGGAGATGCGCCTGATGTAATTGTTCTTGAACACCGAAAAGTCCAATTCGGTCAGGCCCGGGCCGACCAAGATGTTACGGCCGGCATTGCCGCGCAGGTTAAAGCATAACGGATAGGCGACTGGGCCGCCCACGCTCGGTGGATTCGGATTGCAGTACTGGTTCCAGAAAGCCAGGTTAGGAGCAGTGGGAACCGCGAAACAATTTGTCTTGATGTAGTTAGTAACGTTGCCAGGATTTGTCAAAGTCTGGCAACCCTGCCCCCCGAGGCGGTTCGGGAACGCCCAATCATCGCTGCTATTGGTATTCGCCGGATCCGAACCCGTTCCCCAGGTTGGAGTGAAGGGCGTTCCGTCGCTGGCGGTGAAGATCAAGCCAAGTTGCCATCCACCCAGTGCCCACCGGGCGGGCGCATTAAACGATTTAGGCGTGGGGAGCTCCCAGGTGCCATTCAGAACCAGAGTGCGTCCGATGTTGAAATCGGAGGGACCCCGGCTCAAACGCAAATCGAACCAGTGCAGACTGGAAATGGAGTTACTAAAGGAATCGCCGGCACCGCTCGCTGAGCTGGTGTCGATGCTCTTGCTCCAGGTAAACGTCCCTTGTACTTGAAAACCATGGCTCAGCCGTTTGGCCAATTGCGTTTCCAAGGCGTCGAAATAAGAATGCCCCTCATAAAACAATCCTCGAATCGAGCCGAAATTTGGATTCAGCGGGTCGAGTGGCCCGCCGAAATTCGGATCCAGCGGGTCTCGAATATATGGCCAGACATAACCGAATGGGGTTTTCGTCGGGAGGACCAGGTTGGCTTCATCCACACGGAAGGGCTGATGCACGCCGCGTGACCCCACGTATGCAACCATAGCAGTCAGACTGGGCGTCAGTTGTTGCTGGATGTTGAGGTTCCACTGCGCAACGTAATTGCGTTTGGGGTTGGGAGTCGTGTAGGTCGCGCGCAACGTGTTCGCCGGAAATGAGGTCAGGCCGGCGAAAAACGTGCCCGGACCCGGATTGTTGATCGCCGTGTAAGAAAAGAAAGGAGCCGCCTGCGTGGTCAAAAGGATGAACTGATACGGCAGCGGCAGCACATCGAACAGCCCTATACCTCCGCGCACCGCCGTTTTCCCGTGGCCGGATGGATCCCAGGCAAAACCGAGCCGCGGCTCAAAATTCTTCAGGGTCGGATTAGCAAAGAATGGGTCGCCCAGATGGGGTGTAGCAGCGGCGAGATTCCGCAGGTTCGAGAGCTTGCCATCGGTTTCTGTCGGTACGGATGAAATCTCATAACGGAGACCCAGGTTCAGTGTCAGATTCGGTTTCCAGCGCCAATCGTCCTGCACATACAAACCGAACAGCGTCTGGCGAAGATTGCGCGGCGAAAGCGTGCTAGCAATACCACCTTGAAACTTAGCGGGATTGTTGGTGAGGAAATCTTGCAACGTCCCGAACCTCCAGATCCCGTTCGGATCGGTGTTAGCAACAACATTGAGCAGCATACGTTCAACCCCACCACCGAACCGGATCGAGTGTCTTCCCCTAGTGAGAAAGGCATCGTCGTAGAGTTGGATCGAATTCCAATGGTAGAAATACGTGGGACTGCCCCCGACTCCACCTGTGAAAGGCGTAATTCCGGAAATAAAAACCTGGGACGCCGCCCGGCCGGCAAATGCGGTACCGCCAACCCCCAAGTCAGTTCTGGTCGCGTCAGGATTTATCGCAGTCACGCTCTCATTGTTGTTCACGGCCTCGTGGTTTCCACCAATGCGGATGCTGTTCGCAAAACCGGGCGTGAAGATGTGAGTCCATTCTATAGAAGCGAACTGTCTGGCAGTAAGAGTGTCGAATTGAACGTTGTTTAATCCGTCCGGAGAAGTGTACGGCGTTCGGTCATACATATATGTACCGAACAAGCTGTTGTTCTCAGAGAACTTGTGATCGATTCGAGTAGTAAAGAAATTCTCGTTGACCACTTGCTGTCCTGCGAACGTAAAGATGCCAGTGTCCCCGTTGCTCCCGGGTAGAGGGGCGCGGGGCAAATGGTAGAAGGTGAAATAGGCTTGCGCATTTGGGTCTACGGCCACAGGAGTTGGAGTACACGGATTAGCCGGATCATCAGGCGCCGAACACAGAGTCCCATTACGCGCCGCTTGCGAGGGCACAGTCGTAAATGTGGTGATGCCTTTCGACTGCCGGATAGCCTCGAAATCGGCGAAGAAGAATGTACGGTTTTTGAAAATCGGCCCGCCCACGGCACCACCAAACTGGTTGCGCTTGAATGGTGGTATACCAGTC
>Ga0126383_10003167_pt1 | contig 10821 bp, 9 predicted proteins | sample PanSoiMetPlot_35_FD_96882 | JGI IMG/M metagenome (GOLD analysis project Ga0126383, IMG submission 96882) | Tropical forest soil microbial communities from Panama - MetaG Plot_35 | ecosystem: Environmental > Terrestrial > Soil > Tropical forest > Bulk soil | place: Panama | collected 2016-02-17
CGTCCAGCGACGGTGCGCGGTCGAGCTCGGCGCAGGCAGCCGCAAGGCGGTCCGCTAAAGCGCCGGCGTTGTCCTCGAGCTTCGTGCGCAGGTCCGCGTGGGTGAGCGTCCGGTTGTGAGACACCCGCTCCTCCAGCACGTCACCAGTTCGGGTGTGCACACGGATCACGGCCGGGAACTGCCTGGGGAAGATCCGGGTGCACTCCTCGTCCGCCACCACTTCGCAAGCACCGGCCAGGCGCAGCCGTTCGGGGTCAGCCAGCATGTCCTCGCCGAAGTCGCGCGTGGTGACGCCAAGGCCGCTCCCCCCTACGAGCGCCGTAGCGAAGACGAAAGGCGCGCTGAAGGCGGCGTGGTAGGGCGTGCTGGGCCGGCGCTTCTCTGCGATCGGGTCGCCGATCGTCCGCCAGGCCGCGGCGGCCGTGCCGATCGTCGCCCGTTCGACCGCCTCCGCGCGCAGGCCGCGCCCCTTCAGCGTCAACACCGCGTCGACGATGGCGTGGGTGAAGTGGTTGCAGGGGTAAGGCTTGTAGAGGATGTGCGGTGTGTCCCAGCGCTCACCCAGCCCCTCGGTCACGACATCCGGCCGCCAGCGATCGCCGCAGAAGGCCGGAAAGAGGCCGAAGCGGCCCTCCAGGACGGTCGGCGGGCCGGTCAGGCCGTGCGCCGCCATCCCCGCGGCGGTCACAGCGCAGTGGGCGGCCCAGCCGCCATGGAACTTCTTGATCGAGCCCCCGGCCCTGTTGGCCTCGATGATCCCGGCGCCCATCGAACAGGCGATGGCGATGGAGTTGGCGATGCCTTCCGCTCCCAGTCCGCGCAGCCGGGCGCAGCCGGCCGCGGCCGCAACGGCACCCAGGATCGAGGTCGCGTGGAGTCCATGCTCGAAAAAGACGGAATTGCCGAGCTCGGGGTCGTACTGGGCCATCGCCAGCCGGGTGTCCAGCTCGTACGCGACGACGAGCGCGGCCAGCGCCTCGCGCCCGCCGGCGCACGCGGCCTGGGCTGCCGCCAGCATGGCCGGCACCAGCGGTGCGCTTGGATGGACGATCGAGGGCAGGTGTGTGTCGTCGAAGTCGAGCGCGTGTGCGTAGGTCCCGTTGGCCAGCGCCGCCAGCGCGGCTGGTCCCTTCACGGGCTCACCTATGAAGCCAGCCTCGGGGCGCCCCGGCCCCCACTCTTCGCGCAGCCCACGCACGGCAACTGCCGCATCCACCCCACGGGCGGCGACGCAGATGCCGAGCAGGTCCATCACCCGATCCTTGGCGCTCTGGACGACCTCTGGCGGGATTTCGTCGAAACGCAGGGCGGCCGCCCAGCCGGCCAGCCGGCCGGAGAGTGTCGCCGTCACCCCACCACCGCAAGCGGGCGGACGGGAGAGCCGGTGGCCCCTACGAGGGGCAGCGGCGCCAGCACGAAGAGGAACTCGTGAATCCCGTCGCGGGCCAGCTCCTCCAGCGCCATCACCTCGACGATATGGATGCCGCTCTCGACGAGCAGGGTCGTGTGCACCGGCAGCCGCGAGTGGCCGGCTCCGGGCGCCAGCCACTCGTAGGCGATGGTGTCAGCGCCCGTGACGCGGATTCGCCGCGCAGCCAGCCAGCGGGCCGCCGACTCGTCGGGGCCGGGCACACCCGTCGCCCAGCCCACGAAGGCGACGCTGTCCTCATAGCGTCCAACCGGCCAGCCCGAACGGATCAGCACGGCGTCGCCCTCGCCCACCTCCACCCCCTCGGCCTTGCAGGTCCGCTCGAGCTCTTCGGCCGTGACAGGGTGGGCGGCCTCGAGGGCTTCCAGGCCCAGCGCGCGGGGAACGTCGAGCAGCAGCCCCCGGCAGAGCATGGGCGTGATCGTCTGGACACCGAGCTGTTGGAAGCGGCCGCCCACGGCAGCTCCGGCGGCGTCGAGCCCCCCGTGAAGCTTCATGCCCGAAGAAACGTGGCAGAGGGCGTCGATGTGGGTACCTGTGTGACCGCCCATCGTAAACAGCTCGTTCGCACCCGAGCCGCCGTCGGCGCGGACCACGTCCCCGTGCCGGCGCATCAGCGCCATCCGGAAAGGAGGGTGGTTGGGGCTTGTGGGCGTGGCCGCCTCCAGCGGCCGGGCCAGGTCGTAGACCCGGGCACCCTGAAGATCCCTCCAGGGCGCGCTCACTGCTGCGACTCGAGGATTCGCCGCGCCCGCTCGGCCACAGGCACGTCCACAAATTCGCCGTCCTCCAGCCGGGTTGCGGCGCCGCCCGCGCGCTCGAACGCCTCCACCACCCGCTGCGCCCAGCTCACCTCGGAGGCGCTGGGCTGGAATACCTCGTTGATGACGGGCACCTGGCTGGGGTGGATTGCCGACTTGCCGAAGTAACCCAGCCGCCGCGCGGCCTCCGCCTCCCGGCGCAGGCCATCCAGGTCGTGCAGGCGCGTATAAACGCCGTCGATGGGGGCCGGCTTGCCCGCCGCCCGCGAGGCGACGACCAGCGTCGAACGAACGTATAGACTCTCCTCCCAGCCGCCCTCGATGCCGAGGTCAAGGCTCAGGTCGGCGCCGCCGTAGGTCAGGTCGCGCGTGTGCACACAGGACGCGATGTCAAAGGCCCGCACCACGCCGAGGGCGCTCTCCACCGTGCAGGTGAGCGGGAGCGCACCGGCCCGCTCGGCCACCCACTCCACGTCGGCAGCGGACTCGACCTTGGGGATGCGGACGCCCGCGCAGCGGCCGGCCACGGCCGCCAGGTCGGCCGCAGCGAGCTCGCCGCCTGGTTTGTTGATGCGCACCCAGGCCTCGCGGTGGTCGGACAGCGCGTCCCGGACCTGCTCCCGAGCACGGGACTTCTGGTCGGGGGGCACCGCGTCCTCCAGGTCAAGCAGCACCATATCGGCGCCTGCATCGAAGATCCTCGCCAGTATCCGCTCGCTGTGGCCGGGCCCGAAGAGCCAGCTGCGGGTTGCGGTCATGGTCAGATGACGCCGTCGGCACGCAACCGCTCGAGCTCGGCCGTGCCATGGCCAAGCTCGCCGAAGACCAGCTCGTTGTCCTCGCCAACCCGACGGCCTGGCCAGCGCACGTGTCCCGGCGTCTGCGAGAGCCGGGCGATCACGTTCTGGACCACCACGCTGCCGAGCTCGTGGTCGGGTAGCCGGAGAAAGGTGCCCAGGGCGCGGAACTGGGGGTCGGTCACGATCTGGCTGATGTCGTAGATCGGCGCCAGCGCCGCGCCCGCCGCCTCGAACTCCCGCGTAACGGCCTCGAGGTCCCGCTCAGCGATCCAGCCACCGACCATGTCGTCGAGCATGTCAGCCCGCCGGGCCCGCTCGGCCTGGTTGCCGAACCACGGCTCCTCCACCACCTCCGGGTGCCCGACCAGCCGCATGACGCGGGCGGCCACCGTGTCGGCGGATGTTGAAACGGCGACCCACTGGCCGTCGCGAGTGCGGTAGGTGTTGCGCGGGGCGTTGTTGGCGGAGCGGTTGCCCATCCGCTCGGGGATCAGGCCGAGAGCCTCGTAGCCGGTGGCCTGGGCGCCGAGCACCATCAGGATCGGCTCGACGATGGCCAGGTCGATCACCTGCCCGCTTCCCCCGCGCGCGTCGCGGTGATACAGCGCGCTCAGCACTGTGAAGGCGCCGGCCAGGCCGGCAATGCCGTCGGCCAGGCCGAATGGAGGGAGCGTCGGCGGCCGGTCCGGCCAGCCAGTCATAGCCGCGAAGCCGCTCATCGACTCGGCCAGGGTGCCGAAGCCGGGCCGCGACGCATAAGGCCCGAACTGGCCGAAACCGGTCGTCCGCAGCATCACAAGGCCCGGGTTGCGCTCGGCGAGCTGCTCGTAGCCGAGTCCCCACCGCTCCATCACCCCCGGACGGAAGTTCTCGACCAGGACGTCGGCGCCCGCGACCAGCTCGAGGAGCAGTTCCTGGCCACGGGGATGGCTCAGCTTCAGGCTTACGCACCGTTTGTTGCGCGAGAGCTGCTTCCACCACAGGCCGACTCCGTCCTTCTGAGCGCCGTGAGTACGAAGCGGGTCGCCGCGTGGGTGCTCGACCTTGATCACCTCGGCCCCGAAGTCGCCCAGGAGTGTGGCCGCGAAGGGGCCCGCGTAAATGGTTGCCAGGTCGAGCACGCTCAGCCCCGCGAGAGGGCCCGGGCCCACGCTGCTCACCGCGCCTCAGGTCCTTGCCACGGCCCGGCGCCGGCCGCTGAGCGGGCGGTTGAGGAATTCTCCCGCAGGCAGGCCCTGCACTTCACCATCGCGGAAGACGACGGAGCCCCGCAACATCGTCAGGCGGGGCCAGCCCCTGACGTGTACACCCTGAAACGGCGTGTGATCCTGGGCGGAGTGCAGGAGCTCGCGGCTCACCACGTGCTCCCGGTCCAGGTCGAGCAGGGCCAGGTCCGCGTCGAAACCGACTGCGATGGCGCCCTTGGCTGGGTGCAGGGCGTACGCGCGGGCGGGGTTTGAACTGACAAGCTGCGCGATACGGCCCAGGCCCAGGCCTCGCTTGTGGTAGCCCTCAGAGATCAGCGCAGGGTAGATCAGCGCGGTACCGCCGAAGCCGGGCTGGGCCGGCCAGAGGTCGTCCTGCTTCAGTTCCTCCATGCAGCAGGCGTGGTCGGAGGCGATCCACTGGATGGTGCCGTCGTGCACCGCCTGCCACAGGGCGTCGACGTCTTCGCGGGTACGGATCGGTGGGTTGACCTTGCCGCCCACGCCCTTGCCCTCGAGCATGTCGTAGGTCAGGCAGAGGTGGTGCAGCGTCGTCTCGGCCCGGACGTCGAGCTGAGGATAGAGGCGGCGGATCTCTCGCACCGCGCGCACGGCGTCGGCGCTCGATATGTGGAGCAGGTTGACCCGCACCCCGGCCTCGCTGGCGAGAACTCCGGCTTCATGGATCGAGAGCCGCTCGGAAAGCGGCGGCCGGGCCTTGCTGTAGGTCTCCAGCGGAGGTAAGCCAAGGTCCCTCACCCGCTCGATGAAAAGCTTGATCAGCTCAGCGCTCTCGCAGTGGAGTGAGAGCGATACCCGCCCTACGTGGCCGTAGCGGGCGTCCGCCTCTGCGATCTTCTCCATCATCGCGAAGAGGTGGCCGAAATCATAGGAATCAGACATCGTGTACGCGGCGGCGTCGGTCGAGGACGCGGCCAGGTTCAGGCCCTTATAGAACATGTAGTACTTGAAGCTGGGTACGCCCGCCTCGCCCACCATCCAGTCGATCTCGTCCAGCTGGGCCGTGGTCATGGGCGCGATGTGGAAGCCATAGTCGGTGCGGGCCCGGCCTCTGGCCTTCTCCAGCACCTCGGGCAGGATCTCTCTATAAGGGCCGGTCCTGTTCAGGTAGTGGGTTCCCGTACGGAAGTAGCTGATGACGCTGGTCGCCCCGCCTACAAGCGAAGATTCCGTCTCGGAGGCGGCGTCCTGTTCGATGGGCCGGTAGATGCCGATGTGGAAGTGGGAGTCCACGGCGCCTGGCAGGACCGCGAGGCCTCTCGCGTCGATGAGCTCGTGGGCGTCGGTGCTGGGGATGTCCTCGGCTATGGCGACGATGCGGCCGTCACGGATGCCGATGGCGACTTCAGCGGGCTCTTCGAGCCCGGGCAGGACCACCCGGCCGTTGGCGACGACGGTGTCGTAGCGGCTCATATGCCTCCTTCTCGAGCTGCCTGGGTGCGCGTCCTGGCAGCGTAAACGGATCGGCAGGCGGCGCGCCGCCGTCCTCCCGACCGGGAACGGCGCAACTGCACGGGCAGGACTGCGCGATCGATCGAACGCGCCGTTCCTTCATCACGGAGGTGACAGGTGCATCGAGCCGGATACCGCGTTGGGCTCGTACCCAGGCCTCCACTGAGCCACGAGGCTCGGATACCGTGCCTTGATCTCCTCCCAGGTGGCCTCCGGCGTGAGGTCCTCCAGCAGCTTCCTGGTCAGACAGTGCCGGCAGAGCTGCCGCGGCTTCCTGGCCCACGCGCCGCAGCCGGTCATGCATGGCTGGACCTGGCGGTGGCAAGCGAAGCAGAGCACCTGCAGGTTGTCCTCGCCGTCGTGGCCTCCCTGCAGTACGGCAAGCTTGTGGTGGACCTCCAGGGCTCGCTGGCCACCCGGGATCCCGCAGGTTTCGCAGCACCCGCCGCGAGACGCGATCAGGGCGCGGCGCCGAGCCGGCGTGAGCGGCTGCACCGCTGCTCGCATGTTGTTAGCGCTGCGCATCCGCTCTCTGAGACCACGACGAGCCACCAGCGGAGTGGAGGGATCGAGCCGGTCCCCCGAGCATCTGGGGCACAGCGCTATCAGGTTGGCGGCGTTGTTGGGGCCATCCTCCCTGACGCGGAACAGGTCGAGTGACCACGGCCATGCAAAGCCGCAGGACTCACAGGCGGCGCCGCAGCGCAGCTCAACGGTGGCACGCACGCCGGGCGCGATAGCGACGCGCCTGGGTTCCGGACCGGTCATCATCCTGCTCTCGCCTGGGTGGCCTCCTGCTGCATAACCCTTCGCAAGCCGTGTGTCCTTGGGCTGACGTGCCAGGCCGTGGCCAGGCTCAGATCCAGTTTGAGCCGCGACTCAGGCGCGCGCCAGCACCATCAGGTACTCGAACTCCAGGACTGTGCGGCCATCGCTCACGGCGTTCAGCTGGCGCATCAGGCACTCGCTCCGCTTCAGGACCTCGCGATACCGTTCTTCCGGGAGCAGGGTGCGCAGCGCCAGCTGCCCGGCGTTGGTCCGCTCCATGAATCCCAGCGCCTCAGCCGTGGAGCCGAACTCGAACGCGGCCATGCAGGGCCGCACCTCGATCGACGACGCCAGCCCGTCGAACCGGCGCCGCACCTCAGCCTCGTCACCCCATTGAAAAGGTGACGGCAGTGAGATTGGGGCTGGGGTCGCGAAGTCCGATATCAGCTCCGCAAAGGCGGCCAGGAAGCCGCGGCTGGTGTAATTGGCCATCGCGACCAGCCCGCCTGGCCTGACCACGCGAAACAGCTCTGCAGCTACGCGCTCAGGCCTCGGCGCGAAGATTGCGCCAAACGCGGAAGTCACAATGTCGAAGCTGCAGGTTGGAAGAGGCAGCTCTTCAGCGTCGGCCTCCAACCAGGTCATCGCCAGGCCTTCCGCGTCAGACCTTGTGCGGCCCATCTCGACCATGCTCGGCGTCAGATCGGAGGCGGTCACCTCCGCCCCCCTGCGGGCCGCCTCGATGGCGACGTTGCCATTACCGGCCGCCACGTCGAGGACGGCCATCCCGGGCCTGATGTCGCAGGTGGCCACGAGCGCCTCAGCGTGTGGGCGCAAGCGGACCGCCACTTCGCGGTAGTCGCCCAGCGACCACATCCACTTCATACCTTCTCTCAGCCGGCCAAACGCGTCCATCGGTTCTCCTCCATCGATGCCCTGCAGACTCAACATGCGGAGAAGGGCGGGAGGAGCGCGGCAGAACGACAGTGGGCGGTGGCGGTGGGGCTCACCAGCTGTGACCGGGAGCCGAGCGGAAAGGAGAAACTCCCTCAAGCTCAATTATATACCACTTCTGACCCGCAACTGGCAAGCTTGGCATGACCTGGTCGACGCGCAGCCTGTCGCGCTGCACCCACGAGCCACCGGGTGGCCGGAAGCTGTTACGTCCGGTCAGGCGGTGCTCAGACGGGCTCCAGGAGGCCACGAAGGAGGGCCTCACGCACCCCCTGGAGCGCCCCCTCCACCGTCGAGCCTGACGCACCTTCCCTCAGCGTGCGGCAGGCTGCGTCGACCGATGGCGACGCGTCGACCTGCAGCATCAGGTCCAGCATTCCTGGACTCACATCCATGGCTGGATACGCTCGTCCTGCCCGGCGTAGTCGCAGCTCGCACGTCTCCGATGCTCGGACCCCGTGCTCCCTCTGCACGACCAGGTCGTCAGGCATCCGCAGAGTGGCGGCCAGCAGAGCCGGCTCGTCCCGGGCGAGGAGGTCGCGGGCGCCGACCATCGCCTGGAGCAAGTGGCTGGTTAGAGCCTCCGAGTTTGTGACGTCGACTGTGGATACCCATGCATGGCCGCGGCCACTGGCCTGGAGCACCACCAGGCTTGGCTGGAACTTCTGGACGTTGAGCTTCTCCAGGTGGCGGCGCATGCGCGCCACCGCTCGCCCATAGGCGGCACCCAGCCGGGGATGAAAGAAAGAGGCGTAGCGAATGCAGTACACGTCAAGATCGGAATAAGGCGGGAGCCTGACGACCAGGATGCTGACCGAAGGGTCCGCGACCGCCTCTCGCACTCTTTGCTCGAGGGGGGTCGAGTCCACTACCGGCCATTCGATGAGGAAGACAGCGCGGCCGCCCGGTGCGAGGTGGGCCGGGACCTCGTGAAGGACACGCAGAGGCAGCTCGTCGCCGCGCGCGCCGCCGTAAAGATAGATGGCCGGCCTCGTACCTTCGACACGCGGGACGAACGGAGGCTGGGAGACGATCAGGTCAAACGACGCCTCTCGAACCGGTGCGAATAGATCACCCTGCTCGAACCGCGCGTTCGCGACTCGATTGAGTTCTGCATTGACGCGCGAGAGCGCGACAGCTCTGGGATTGACGTCTGTCCCGACGCTGTTCTCCGCATGTGACGCGAAAAGGAGTGCCACCGTCCCCGCTCCGCAACCGAGGTCCAGAACGGATGCGACCCGGTTGACAGGATGCGCCGCTCGACAGAGCTCAGCAGTGGTCTGGCCGGCGCCCATTACCGCCGCGCCCCCACGCGAGAGGTCATCGCAGATGACGTACTTGTCATTCGCGACGCTGAGCCAGAAGAGCGACCGCAGCTCGTGTTCAGCCTGCGCAGTCAGTAGGCCGGCCCGGCCAAGCCGCGAGACCAACTTCGATCCCAGGGCCGCCTCGGCCTCGTCTTCGGTCACGCACAGGCCGAACATCAGCAGCCGCATCGCAACCCCCAACGGATCGTCGCGTCCGGCGAGCAATGAGCTCCAGACCGGTGCCCGGAGAGGTTCTGGCATGTCGGCCGCGGCTCTGGCGATCGGCGCCACCTCCTCGGCTTGCAGCCCCAGCTTGCGGAGCCTCTCAGCCAGGGCATGCCACGTGGACGGCGGTTCAGCAATCAGGCCAGACACCGGAGGAAGCGCATGCGTCAGCCGCGCATTGCCGGTCATTGGAGCGGCAGCTATCATGACGCAAAGCCCCCCGTCAGGTGGTGGCTGCCGCCGGTTGCGCCAGGCTCGGCAGGCGCGGAGGATAGCAATGCCGATTGGCCATTCGCCAGGGGTCCCCGGAGACTACGTGTTTTACGTGTCAATCCAGGGTGCGAAACAGGGTAAGTTCAAAGGTGAAGGCGCCCACGCCCACAAGAACGTGATCCCTGCGCACAGCTTCTCGTACGAAGTCATCTCACCAAGGGACGTGGCGACCGGACAGGCCACGGGAAAACGGCAGCACAGTCCGGTCACGATCAGCAAAGAATGGGGCGCCGCATCGCCCCAGCTGTTTCAGGCGGCGGTCACCAACGAACCGCTGCAGTCGGTCCTTTTCGAGTTCCCGGTAACCGACGCCCGGGGTGTCGAAGTCGTGCACCACACCATCAAGCTCACGAACGCGTCAGTTGCGTCATACAAGATGTACACGGCTGAGCACGCCACCAGCGGCCACACGTTCGAGCTCGAAGACGTGAGCTTCACCTTTCAGAAGATCCAGATCGAAGACCTGGCCGGCAAGACGGCAGCGGCCGACGACTGGTCGGGCCGGCTGCCGGCACGACTCACAGGTGTGACGTCGTGACCCTGGGCCGGGAGTCAATGCCCTGGTCCCCCGACCTCTGGTCCAGGCTTGACCAGGCCGTCCGCGACGAAGTCCGCCGGACGGCCGTGGCGACAAGCTTTCTCCCCGTCGTGGACGGTGCCGCCACCGCCACCACCGTGCCGGCCGACCGAATCGACACGTCTACGATGACTGTGGATCCGGCAGCCGTCGTGCCGGTGGTGGAGCTGTCCCTGGGGTTCGGGTTGACTCAGCAGCAGGCCGATGACGAGTCAGCCCTGGGCACCGGCCTGACCCTGGCCACAAGAGCTGCCAACCTGATCGCCCAGGTCGAGGATCTCCTCATATTCCAGGGGGACCGCTCGGCTCTTCCAGGGCCGCTCGCAGGCGTGCAGGTGCGCGGCACGGCCGGCGCAGGTCTCCTGGCCTCCGCCCCCGGCGAGCTTGACGTAACGCCGACGTCGGAGTCGCCGCTCACTTTTGGCGAACACACCTTCAACGCTGTGGTCCAGGCGATCTCGCTGCTTCGCGCGGCGGGACAGGCGGGCCCGTATGCACTGGCGCTCAGCTCGGCCGTCTACGCCGACACGTTCGTGCCAATCGCCGGCACCACGGTCCTGCCGGCGGATCAGATCCGGCCTCTCGTCAGCCGGGGCCTGGTCGATACGGGAGGGCTTCCGGCGGGCCGCGGTCTCATAGCTTCCCTCGGTGGCAACACCATCGACCTGGTGATCACGGTCGAGCCGACGAGCGCGTTCGTGCAGGTGGACGAGCAAGGGATCTACCAGTTCAGGGTGTTCGAGCGCTGGGCTCTCAGAGTCAAAGATCCTGGAGCGCTCGTGCGCCTGGTGTTCAAGGGCTGAACACCAGGCCGAGAGTCGATGCAGCCGAGGCCGTCCGGCCGGCGCGGCCGTTCACAGATCCGCCACGGGCTGCCCCCGAGGGCGTTCGGGAGCGTCCGCCACGCCGATCGAGAGCAGCTGTTTCTCCGCCTCCCCCGGCTACGCCGGGTACTCCCGGCGACTGCGCGGGGGAGAGTGGCTCTTGAGGCGGGCCGGCTTAGGCCACCTGCTGCACCTGCGCGTCGCCGAACTCTCCGAGGCCACTGC
>Ga0126383_10003169_pt1 | contig 10819 bp, 9 predicted proteins | sample PanSoiMetPlot_35_FD_96882 | JGI IMG/M metagenome (GOLD analysis project Ga0126383, IMG submission 96882) | Tropical forest soil microbial communities from Panama - MetaG Plot_35 | ecosystem: Environmental > Terrestrial > Soil > Tropical forest > Bulk soil | place: Panama | collected 2016-02-17
CGGGCCCAGCTCGACGAACCGGCCCAGGTACATGACCGCGACCCGGTCGCTGACGTGACGGACCATGGCCAGGTCGTGGCTGATGAAGACGTAGGAGAGGCCGAGCCGCTCTCGCAGACCGACCAGCAGGTTGATGATCTCGGCCCGTACGGACACGTCAAGGGCCGACGTCGGCTCGTCGAGGACGAGGATGCGCGGCTCGGGCGCCAGCGCTCGCGCGATCCCGACCCGCTGCGCCTGGCCGCCGGACAGCTCGTTCGGGTAGCGAGCGGCCGCCGCGGCGGGGAGGGCGACCGTCTCCAGGAGCTGGCGAACCCGCCGGCGTTCCTCCCGGCGGTCCCGCGCCAGACCGTGCACGCGGAGCACCTCGCCGAGGGCGCTGCCCACCGTGCGGCGCGGGTTGAGCGAGGAGTAGGGGTCCTGGAACACCAGCTGCACGCGCCGCGCCAGCTCCCGACCGCCAAGTCGCGAGCGTGGGGTGCCACCGATCTCGAGGCTGCCCGCTGAGGGGAGCTCGAGGCCGACGAGCATCCGGCCCAGGGTCGATTTGCCGCAGCCGCTCTCGCCGACGATGCCCAGCGTACGGCCGGACTCCAGCTCGAACGACACACCGGCTACCGCTCGAACCGGCGGGCCGCCGCCTCGGGCCGGGTAGTCCTTGACCAGCGCGACGGCCCGCAGGGCTACGAGCCGGCGGTCAGAAGGGAGAGTGCTTACTTCCATTGCTCCCGCGGGACCCAGCACGCGGCGGCGCCCAGTCCGCGTGGCAGCAGCGGCGGCCGCTCCAGCCGGCAGCGGGCCTGCGCCTGGGCACAGCGCGGATGGTAGGGGCAGCCCGTGGGGAGGTCGGCGGGCTGGGGAGGAGAGCCCGGGATCTGTCGCAGCGCCGCCCGCTGCTCGCCGGTCGGGCGGGGCAAAGAGCCGAGCAGGTCGGAAGTGTAGGGGTGGTGCGGCGCCTGGAATACCGCTGCGGTCGTCCCACTCTCGACCAGCCCGCCTGCGTACATGACCAGGAGCCGGTCCACCAGGCGTGCCACAACGCCCAGATCGTGCGTCACCCAGATCACGGTCATGCCAGTCCGTGCGTGGATCCGCCCGACGAGGTCCAGAATCTGCTGCTGGATGGTCACGTCCAGCGCCGTGGTCGGCTCGTCGGCGATCAGGAGGCGGGGCGAAAGGGCGAGGGCCATCGCGATCATGACCCGCTGCCGCATGCCGCCCGAGAACTCGTGGGGGTAGCCGCGGGCGCTGCGCTCGGGGTCCGGCATGCCGACCTCGTGGAGGACCTCCAGCATCCGCAGCCTGGCCTCGGTGCCCCGCACCTCATGGGCGGTCAGCGCTTCCGTGATCTGCTCGCCGATTCGCATCACCGGGTTCAGCGAGTGCAGTGGGTCCTGGTAGATCATCGTGATCTCCCGCCCTCTCACAGCCCGTAGCTCGCGCTCGCCGAGTCGGAGCAGGTCGCGGCCTTCCCACCAGACCTCGCCTCTTATGACCCGCACGGGCGGGCTCGGGAGTAGGCGCATGATCGAGAGCATCGAGAGTGTCTTGCCGGATCCGCTCTCGCCGACGACGCCGAGCTTTTCCCCTGCCTCGAGCTCGAACGATAGGTCGCGCACCAGGGTGACGGGTCCGCGGCCGTTCTCAATGGCGAGACTCAGCCCCCGGACTGCAAGCAGCGGCCCGCTCACCCAGGGGTTCCTAGCACCAGCCGGCGAGGCGCGGTCGCCGCCGGCCTGGGCAGGCGGAGCGGACCACGTCCGGGCGTGAGGCTGCCAAGGATCACCGCGCGGCTGCCACCGGTGCAGCTGGGCACGGTGGCGGGCAGGCCCATCGTGGTGAGGAAGCCGATCAGCGCGAAAGCCAGGGCCTCTTTGGCCGACTCGGGAACCCCAAGGTCGGCCGAGCTGCGCAGCACCACGCGGCCGGGAAGACGGTCCCGAAGCCACCCCATCAGGGTGCCGTTGCGACTGCCACCCCCGGAGACGAACACCTCCTCGACAGCGAGCCGCCCCACCTGCTGGGCGACGGTCTCCACCGTCAGCGCAGTGACGGTTGCGACGAGGTCGTCCGGCGCCACGTTGAAGCTGCCTGCCCGCTCCTGCAGGTACCGGAGATTGAACAGCTCCTTGCCGGTGGTCTTCGGCGGCGCCTGGCGATAGTAGGGTTCGTCAAGCAGACGGTCGAGCAGCGCCTGATGAACGCGGCCTCGTGATGCCCGGCGGCCGTCGCGGTCGAACTGCTCGACGCCGCCGCTGAAATGGCGGACGGCGGCGTCGATCAAGGCGTTGGCAGGCCCGATGTCGTAGGCGACAGGTGGCCCGTCAGGGAGGACAGCGGTCATGTTCGCGATACCGCCGAGGTTGAGAGCCGCACGGGCAGCGCCGTTCGGGTCGCCGAGCAGCAGCACGTCGAGGACGCTCACGAGGGGCGCGCCCTGGCCGCCGACGGTCAGGTCACGGACTCGCGTGTCGCTGACGACCGGGAGGCCGGTGCGCTCTGCGATCCAGGCCGCCTGGCCGAGCTGGAGGGTGCCCAGCGCCCGGCCGTCCTCCACCCAGTGGTACACGGTCTGGCCGTGGGAGCAGATCAGCTCCGCGCTGCCATGGCAGAGGGACGCGTCGACAGCGGCCGCGAGCTCGCCGAACGCCTGACCGATGTGGGTGTCGAGCTTGCAGGTCTCGGCCAGCGTGGTCACCGCGGGCGGCAGGGCGGCGGCGATCCGCTCACGCACGTTACCCGGAAAGGGCCGGCTGGTTGCGCCGAGCAGCGTGCAGCGCAGCTCCTCGCCGTCCAGGTGGAAGTCCGCCGCGGCGGCCTCGATGGCGTCGAAGGAGGTGCCCGAGATGAGCCCGATCACGCGCACCGATTACGTTCCCGTACTGGGGTCGAACGCATCCCGCAGCGCATCGCCGAGCAGGTTGAGTCCGATCACAGCCATTACGATGGCCACGGCGGGCCCGGCCAGCGTCCACCAGGCGGTCGCGGCCAGGCTGGTGGCGTCGCTGACCATCTTGCCCAGAGAAGCTGCCGGCGCCGGTGGACCCAGGCCCAGGAAGCTGAGGCTGGCCTCAGTCAGGAAGGCCCAGGCCAGGGCCAGCGTCACCTGAACGATAAGGATTCCAGACACGTTCGGCAGCACGTGGCCGAGCAGCAGCCGCCAGGTCGAAAAGCCGAGGCCACGACCGGCCAGGATGAAGTCCGCTTCGCGCATGGCCAGAACCGGCCCCCGGACGACGCGCACGAAGATGGGCACGTAGACGATGCCGACCGCGATCGCGCTGTTGAGCCAGCCGTGTCCGAGCGCGGTCACGATGGCCAGCGCGAGGAGGATGGAGGGGACCGCGAACAGGATGTCCGTGCCGCGCAGCACGATCGCCTCCAGCCAGCCCCGCACGAAACCGGCGCCGATGCCGGCCATTGCCCCGACGAGCGTTGATATCAGCACGGCGACCACGGAGATCCGCAAGGAGAGCTGGAGCCCGACCAGGACCCTGGAGAAGAGGTCACGGCCGTACTGGTCGGTGCCAAGCCAGTACTCCCCGGACGGCGCCTGAAGGGCCTGGTCGGGGTGCTGTACCGCTGGGAGATGGGGGAGCAGGCCGGCGGCTGCAGCGAGAGATGCCGTCACCAGCAGGGTCAGGATCGCCAGCCCGACGCGCCCATTGACTGTGCGGGTCAGACGCCTCATCGCAGCCGCACCCGCGGGTCTGCGTAGGTGTAGAGAAGGTCGACCAGCAGGTTGACCAGGATGAAGCCGGCCGCGAACAGCATGGTGATGCTCTGCACCAGCGCGTAGTCCCGGTTGCCGACGCCCTCGAGCAGCAGGCGGCCGAGGCCGGGCAGCACAAAGATCTGCTCGACGATGACCGTGCCACCCAGCAGGTAGCCGAACTGGATGCCCGATATGGTCAGGATCGGCAGCAGCGCGTTGGGGAAGACGTGTCGCCACAGCACCGCCGACCCAGAGAGGCCCTTGCCGCGGGCCGTGCGCACGAAGTGCTGGCCAGTTACCTCGAGCAGGCTGGCACGGGTGGTGCGCATCACGGCCGCGCCGATGCCCAGACTCAGCGCCAGGGCGGGGAGGAGGATCTGCTGGAGGTTGAGGAGCGGGTCGGTTGGGAACGAGACGTAGCCCTGCGAGTTCGGGAAGTAGCTGAAGGCGGACGCGAGCAAGCCGACCATGCCGGTCCCGATCACGAAGCTGGGGATGCCGAGCCCGGCCACCGCAACCACCTGCCCGACGCCGTCGCGCAGGCCCCGCGGCCGGGAGGCCGAGAGGACGCCCAGCCCGATCCCCCAGAGCAGGCCGAGCGCGATCGCGGCCAGCGCAAGCTCGAGGGTCACGGGCAGCGCGGTTGCTACGAGGGCGATCACCGGCTGGCGGCCTATCACCGACACCCCCAGGTTGCCGGTCAGCAGGCTGCCCAGCCAGGAGGCGAACTGCTCGGGGAGCGGCTGGCCGATCCCGTAGTAGCGCTCCAGGGCGGCGTGCTGGTCGGGCGTGAGGAGGCCGGCATTGACGCCCAGCGAGGCGGTGACCTGGTCACCCGGCAGCACGTGGAGCACCACGAAGATGACGATCGCGACCCCGAGCAGGGTCATGACGGAGCTTCCCAGCCGCCCGACGAGCGGGTGCCGGATCGCCCTCACGGCCGCATCTAGGCCAGCGTCGTCTGGCTCAAGCTCTCCAGCGAGCCGGTGGGCACGGCCTGGAAGCCGTGGACCTTCGACGTCAGCACCGTGTACTGGTCGCCGTCGAACAGCCAGATCCAGACCGCGTTGTCCTCCAGCATCCGGTAGAGGTTCCGGTAGATGGTGGTGCGGTCCGCGGTGCTCGTCGACTGGTCGCCCTGCGCCAGCAGCTGGGCCAGCTGCGCCGACGCGTAGCCGGCGGGTTTGGCCAGGTTGGCGCCCTGCCCGAAGTAGCGACCGTACATGGTGTACGGGTCGGGACCGGCGCCGTTGAGCGCGAACGTGGCCTCGAAGTCGCCACTCAGCCAGCGCTGCACGTAAGAGTCGCCGGCCTGATTGTCGGGCTTCATCTGGATTCCGACCTGGGCCAGCTGCCCCTGGACGCTCACGACCTGGGCCTCGCTGGTCGGGTCCTCTTCTGGCGCGTACATGGCGGTGAACGAGAAGCCGTTCGGCATTCCGGCCCGGGCCAGGTAGTCCCTGGCTTTGGCCACGTCACGCGTCGGGCAGGGACGCGCAGATGGGTCGGAGGCATAAGGTCCCTGGGGGACCGGTCCGATCACCTTGCCGTCGCCCAGTACCGCGGCGCCGACCACCTGCTGGCGGTCGATCGCGCACTGGAGGGCCAGGCGCGCGCTGACGTTGGCCAGTGGGCCCCTGCCGCTCTGCAGCATCAGGGCCCGGTAGGAGAGGGCCAGCACCTTCTGGATCTGGAGCCGGCCGCCGGCGAGCTGGCGCACCACCTGGGGCTGCGTCATGCTGCCGAGCTGGATGGTGCCGGCCTTCAGCGCGGCCGCCATCGACTGCTCGTCGGGAATGACACGCATCTCGACCTTGTCCAGTGTGACCTTGCCGTTCCAGTAGTGGTCGTTGCGGGACACGCTGAAGGAGGTCTGCGGGTTCCAGGCCGAGAACTTGAATGGACCGGTCCCATCGGGCTGGCTCGCGATCGTCCCGGCGTCGATCGCCTTCCTGGGCAGCATTGCCAGGTTGGTCGAGGCCAGGCCCGTGACGATCGAGTAGTCGGGCCGGCTCAGGTGCAGCACCAGTGTGGTCGGGTCGCTGGCGTCGATGCTCTGGACCGCAGAGAGGAAGGAGCGCGCCGCGGCCCCGGTCTTGGGATCGAGGACACGTTCGAGGCTGGCCTTGGCGTCCGCCGACGTGAACTGGCTGCCGTCGTGAAAGGTGACGCCCTGCTGGAGGTGGAGCGTCAGGGTGGTCGCGTCGGTGGAGGCCTGCCACGACTTCGCCAGGTTTGGCTGGAGCTGCAGGTGGCCGTCCAGTTTGATCAGGGGCTGGTAGACCAGGCCGAGGGCCGCCACGTCGACGAACTTCGTCGCAACCTGCGGGTCCAGCTTCTGGACGCCGGTCACCTCGCCCACCACCAGCGTGCCGCCGGAGGTGGTGCCACCCCCGCCACTCGTCTGCCCGCAGGCGGCCAGCAGCGCGGATCCTGCAGCCAGCACAGCCAGGGCTCGTCTTGCCGTCGTCACCTCTCCCATGACAGTTGACCCTACCAATTGCAATTGTTACGGTCAAGTGAGCATGAGGTACGGAGCTGATCGACGCCAGAGGCAGCCGAAGCACCAGCTGCTCAAGGAGGCGCTGGTCCGCCTCATGGAAGGCCTCCCGATGGATGCGCCGCTGCCGGCCGAACGGGAGCTGAGCGAGGCACACGGCATCTCCCGCCAGACCGTGCGCCAGGCGCTGCAGCAGCTCGTCGCGGAGGGGCGGATCTACCGCCGGCAGGGTAGCGGGACGTACGTGGCGAGTCACAAGGTGATGCAAGCCGTGAATCTCGATGGCAGAGTGAACGGCGGTACGGGGGCCGAGACGGCCGGGTCTGTACGCCTGGTGGGCGTCGAGCGGCGCCGGCCCGACCCCCAGGAAGCGGCGGCGCTCGGCCTGGCGGAGGGAACAGAGGTCCTGCAGATCGAGCGGCTGCGCATCGCGGACGGTGAGGGGGTCGGGGTGGAGCGTGTCACGGTGGATGCCGCCAGGTTCGACGGCCTTTGGGCTTCCGCGGCAGACGCCGACGCACTGCCGCGGTTTTTCTGGGACTCCCATGGCCTGGAGGTCGCTGAAGCGGAGCAGACGATAGAGGCGGTGCCTGCGAGCGCCCGCGAGGCCGGGCTGCTGGGGGTCGCCGACGGCATCCCGCTGCTGCTGGTGAGGCGCCGCACGCTTGCCTCGGAAGGGCGTCCGGCCCAGCTCATGCTCACCTGGTACCGGGGTGACCGCTTCCGCCTCTCCGCCCGACAGCGCCAGGGAACCGGGGTCGAGAGCGCCATCGTGCTGCGGCCCGCACGCCGCGCTGACGCCCCCGTGCTTGCACGAATTTTCGTCCAGTCCTGGCGCAGCGCCTACCACGGCCTGGTCGACGACCTGGTGCTGGATTCCCTTGACGAAGCAGAGATCGCGAGTCGCTTCCACGACTTCATCGGCGATACCGGCGCTCGCCACAATGCCCTGCTGGCGATTCACGGCAGCGAGCCGGTTGGTTTCGTGCGCTTCGGCGAGGATCCGGACCTACCAGGCGCGGGCCACGTCTTCTCCCTCTATGTGACCCCGGAGTCGATGGGCCTTGGGGTCGGCCGGACGCTGCTCACCGAGGTGCTCGCCGAGCTGGCGGCCCGCGGGCACCGGCGGGTGACGCTGTGGGTCTTCGAGGCGAACACGCGGGCAAGGCGGCTGTATGAGCGCATGGGGTTCGAGCCGGACGGCAGCCGCCGGGTCGAGGCTCCCTACGGCGCCCAGGAGGTCCGGCTGAGCAGGGAGCTCGGGAGCTGACACCTGGCGGGTTCCAGCTGGAAGTGCGGGACGGGGCGCCGCGCTCGCTCGGGCGTGCCGCGTGGGCTGCCGCGCACGTGCTGGCCAGCCGCCTGGAGCGCGGCTTCCCGCCCGGGGCAGTCGCCGCGCTGGTGGACCGCCAGGGTGTGGTCGGCCGCATGTGGGGTGGGTGTGCCGCCGTCGTGCCCGAGCGGGTGCCGGTGGCCCAGGACACGCTGTTCGACCTTGCGTCGTTGACCAAGGTCACGGTCACCGTCCCGCTCGTGCTGCTCCTGCGCGACCGCGGCCTCTGGTCGCTGGCCGACCCCGTCCGGCGCTGGGTGGCAGGATTTCCGGACGAGGGCGTGACGCTCTGGCACTGCCTCACCCACACCTCCGGGCTGCCTCCCCACCGGCCGTTCTACCGGGTCGCCCGGGGACGGGGGGTGCGGCTGGCGCTGCTGAAGGAGGCGCGCCGGACCAGCGGCACGGGTGAGGTGGCCTACAGTGACCTCAACTTCATGCTCCTGGGTTGGGCGGTGGAGTCGTGCGCCGGCCGGCGGCTCCGGCAGCTTGCCCGTGACGACCTTCTGGGACCGCTGGGCATGCGGAGGACCGACTTCCGGCCTGGGCGGCGTTTGCGCCGCCGGACCGCGGCCACCGAAGCGGATGGGGACCAGCGGCCCACGCCCGGGGTGGTGTGGGGCGAGGTCCACGACGGCAACGCCTGGGCGATGGGCGGTGTGGCGGGCCACGCCGGCCTGTTCGCCCCCCTCGATGACCTGGCGGCGTTCGCCGGTGCCCTACTGCGTCCGCGGAGCCACCCGGTGCTGCAGGCGCATTCCATAGCCGAGATGGGCCGGCGCCAGGCGGGAGCACCGCCGGACGTGCGCGGGCTTGGCTGGCGACTGGCGCCCGATGACTGGGGCGGCTGGCCTCCGACCACCCGGTGGCACACCGGCTTCACCGGGACCTCACTTGTGGTGTGCCCGGACAGGGGACTGGCGCTTGTCCTGCTTACCAACGCCGTGCACCCGCGCCGGCGCCCGGAGGGCCTGGCGGAGCTGCGCCGCGAGGTCCACCAGGCGGTTGCGGCTGAGGTCCAGTAGGGAGCTATGGGCTCGATCGGTGACCTGGGAACAGAGCGGGGCTGGGGCCGGAGCGACCTCGACCGCCTCTCCAGCCTGGACCTGGTGCGCCTCATGAACAAAGAGGATGCGACAGTGGCTGCAGCCGTGGGCCAGGCCCTGCCGGCGATTGCGGGCGCGGTCGACGCGATCGCGGAGTGGCTGCGAGCCGGTGGCCGCCTGGTCTATGTTGGCGCCGGCAGCGCCGGCCGGCTCGGAGTGCTGGACGCCAGCGAGTGGGGTCCGACGTTCGGTGCGCCGGTGGGCCAGGTGGTGGCGCTGATCGCGGGCGGTGCCGGGGCTATGATGCGTGCTGTCGAGGGGGCCGAGGATGACGAGCAGGCGGGGGCCGCGGATGTGGCCGCGCTGGGCCTGACGCCCGGCGACGCGGTGGTCGGCATCAGCGCCAGCGGGCGCACGCCATACGTGCTGGGGGCGATCCGGCACGCCGCGGCGGTGGGGGCTCTGACGGTAGGCATCTCCTGTAACGCCGCCACCGATCTCAGCCGGGCGGTTGCGCGCCCGATCGAGGTTGATACCGGCCCGGAGGTCATTGTGGGCTCCACCCGGCTGAAGGCGGGGACTGCGCAGAAGCTCGTGCTGAACATGCTCTCCACCGCCGCCATGGTCCGGCTAGGAAAGACGTACGGCGACCTGATGGTCGATCTGCAGGCGACCAATGAAAAACTGAGGGACCGCGCGCGGCGCATCGTGGCGCAGGCCGCAGGCGTCGATGACGCCCGGGCCGCGGCCGCGCTAGCCGGTGCCGGTGGTGAGGTCAAGGTGGCGGTGGTCATGCTGCGCTGTGGGGTCCCGGCGGAGCGGGCTGCGGCACTGGTCGCGGCCGCCGGCGGCAACCTGCGCCGCGCGCTCGACCAGTGCGGCTGAGCCAGTTGACATTGACCCAGGGGCAGGTTCCACCGTAGTGGGAATCGGGCGATGCAGCCCGGCCACCGGTCAACTGATGGAACAAGGAGTCCAGGCAAGATGGTGACGAATCCGAAGATGACGGAACGCCCGGAGCAGCACTACGTGGGCATTCGAGCTCGAGTCACGATGGAGGAGTTGGGAAGGGTGGTGCCACCGCTGTGGCCGGAGGTGTTCGCCTGGTTGGGAGAGCGGGGCATGGCGGCCGCGGGACCGCCGTTCATTCGATACCTCATCGTGAACATGGAAGGGGAGCTCGAGGTGGACGCCGGCGTTCCGGTCGCTGCTGCGGTGTCCGGGGATGAGCGCGTTCAGCCAGGGGTCCTGCCCGCCGGTCAGTATGCGACGCTAATCCACACCGGCCCTCCTGAAGACCTCGTCGGTGCGAACGCCGCTCTCTTGCGATGGGGAGCGGAGAGCGGCGCGGAGTGGCAGATGCGCGGCGAGAGGTGGGCTGCACGACTCGAATCATCTCTCACCGATCCGAGCAAGGAGCCGGATCGCAACAAGTGGCAAACTGAGGTGGCCTATCTCACGGCCTGAGGCTGCGACCGGCATGAACGGAGCAGAGGACCGGCCGATCGCGGCCGCTGAGGCGGAGACGGCCGGTCCGCTGCTCAGCATTGGCGTCTTCGCGCGCAGGTCACGACTGTCGGCGAAAGCTCTGCGGCTCTACGACCGATTGGGCTTGCTGACGCCGGATTACGTCGACGAAGCCAATGGATACCGCTGGTACCGAGAGAGCCAGCTCGCCGCCGCCCGACTCGTGGCGATGCTGCGGCGCCTCGACATGCCGCTGGAACAAGTGGCGCACGTCGCGTCCGCCGACGGGCAGCAGGGCGCCGTCATCATTGCGTCCTACTGGGCGGCGGTCGAGCGGCGGATCGCCTCTCAGCGGGAGCTGGCAGCGCACCTCCAGACCAGGTTGCGAGGAGAGGGGGAGAGCTTCGACAGGTTCGAGATTCGGGAGCGTGAGGTATCTGATCAGCTGGTGCTAACCGAGCAGCGGCACCTGCACGTGGACGTGCTGTCGGGCTGGCTTGGGGCGACGATGTGTCGACTTGCTGAAGCCGCGCAGGACCTCGGAGGGGTGGTCGGGCCGATGTTCGCCATCTACCACGGCGAGGTGGACGAGGACGGCGACGGCCCCGTGGAGGTATGCGCGCCCGTCAATCCATCCCTGGAGACGTCCACCGGACGGGCGATGCGCCGCGAGCCCGCGCATCACGAGGCATACGTCAGGCTGATCAAGGCCCAGGTCGAATACCCACAGATCCTCTCTGCGTTCGATGCAGTCGCTC
>Ga0126383_10003170_pt1 | contig 10814 bp, 9 predicted proteins | sample PanSoiMetPlot_35_FD_96882 | JGI IMG/M metagenome (GOLD analysis project Ga0126383, IMG submission 96882) | Tropical forest soil microbial communities from Panama - MetaG Plot_35 | ecosystem: Environmental > Terrestrial > Soil > Tropical forest > Bulk soil | place: Panama | collected 2016-02-17
GCCCATGAAGAACTTCAACGAACTGTCACAGCGCGAAATCCTCGCATTGGCTATTTCCCTGGAGGAAGAAGACGAGCGCGTCTATGCCGATTTCGCCGAAGGATTGCGGCGCGACTATCCAGCATCGGCCGAAATTTTCGCCGCCATGCGCGAGGAGGAATCAGAGCACCGCCGCAGACTGATCGCGCTCTACCAGCAGAAGTTCGGTGAACACATTCCACTGGTGCGTCGTCAGGACGTGCGCGGTTTTGTTCAGCGCAGGCCGGTGTGGTTGGTGCAACCTCTCGGCCTGGATACGGTGCGCAGGCAGGCCAGCGCCATGGAAGTCGAGACTCGCAGATTTTATGAGCGTGCGGCCGCCCGGACGCAAGATGCGAGTATCCGTCAACTACTGGATGATCTGGCGCAGCAGGAGCGCTCGCACCAAGACCGCGCTCAGCAATTGACGGAAGAAAAACTCCGGCCGGAGGCCAAGGAAGATGAGGAGCGGGCCCGCCGCCGCCTATTCGTGCTACAGGTGATCCAGCCCGGTCTGGCCGGTCTGATGGACGGCTCGGTATCTACGCTTGCACCTGTATTTGCCGCCGCTATGGCTACCCAAAGCAGTTGGGACGCCTTTCTGGTGGGGATGGCTGCCTCAGTCGGTGCCGGCATCAGCATGGGTTTTGCGGAAGCACTTTCCGACGATGGCAGTCTGACTGGCCGCGGACACCCGTGGGCACGCGGAGCAGTGGAAGGCGCCATGACGACACTTGGCGGAGTCGGTCATACTTTGCCCTTCCTGATTACCAATTTTCATGTGGCGCTTGTCATCGCTTTTGCCGTAGTCGTAGTTGAACTCGCGGTGATTAGCTGGGTGCGGCACCGCTACATGGAAACGCCCGCCTTATCCGCCGCTCTGCAGGTTGGTCTGGGAGGAGCGTTGGTCTTTGTCACCGGCGTGCTGATTGGGCGATCGTGAACGCTTGAGGGGATTCCTCAAGGTTGAGCGCCGGACAGATTGACAAATTCAGTCTTGACGTTTCCGTCGGGTGTTATCGTGTGGATGGCAAAGCCGAGTTCTCCACCCCATGGCAGCCAGCTTGTGGCTGGCCCCACATGCCAGGCAATGCCCCGGTACTCGAAGACCCGACCGTAATGCCAATGTCCAACCAGCATGTGGCGGATGCCAAGCCGGTGTAACAGATCAATCTCGCGCGATCGATACGGCTCGGTGATCGCCCAGTAGGGTTTCGTATCCGGCGGAAAATCGCCATCGCGCGCCGCCGGAATGTGTTGCAGCCCTATCGTTACGTTGCCCGTTACATTCGCTGCCAGGCCTTCTAGCCAACCTAACATTTTGTTCGCTTCCTGCTCCGTTTGCCAGGGAAGCGGCAAGAGAGCGTTCGCCTCGTACTTGTCGTAGTTGCCGAATAACTGCGAATCAATAACGATGAGATCGACGTTCTTTACGCTAAATCGGTAGTAGTCGGCGCCGAACGCCGCCCGATAGCGCGAGACGTCCTTCGTATGCACGTCGTGATTACCGGGTACATAATACAGCGGGTTGTCGAGCTCGTTCAGGATAGCTCTGGCCTGTTCCCAATCTTCGGCTTTGTCTCCGATGTCTCCCGTGAGGACAACCGCGTCAGCATGACGCGTGTTGCTCATCTTGACTGCCCTGCGAAGATTTTCGGCCGCATGTGGCGCGCGCACTTCGCCGAGATGAATGTCGGAAAGTTGAATGATGATGACGGGCGCGGAAGATGCCTGACCGTGTGCGCCTCGATTTCCGGCAGGCGAAAAAAGCAGTAGACAACAAAGCGCTGCGACCAGCCTCATGCATAAATGTAGAGGCAGGTCGCAGCGTTCAGGTTGTAGGGCCCTCCGATACAAATCCTCTTTCCCGGATCGTGCCTCGACGGTCTTTACTTTTCCGCAGTCGCCATTCCTGCGACACGACGCTGCATCTCTTCGGGAGAAACGTCTTCTTTGTGGGTTGAGACTGTCCAGACATGACCGAATGGATCGTGAATGGTGCCGTTGCGGTCACCATAGAACTGATCGGCGACCGGTTTTTCCAACTTCGCGCCCGCTTTCACAGCGCGGTCCACCACCTTGTCTACATCAGGCACGTATAACATGACGCTGACCGGTGATCCGCCCAACGCCGCCGGGCTGCGATATCCCATTTGCGGCATCTCGTCGGCCAGCATGATTGGGGAATCGCCGATCCTGATCTCGGCGTGTCCGATGCTGCCGCCGGGCCCGGGAAAGCGCATCAGCTCAGTTGCGCCAAACGCCTGTTTGTAAAAGTCGATGGCGCGTGCGGCGCCTTTGACAATGAGGTACGGGGTAGCAGTGTGATAGCCCTGGGGGATGTAGTTAACTGCCATGCATCGTTCTCCTTTTGAAGTTTTTCTGTAACAGGTTAATTGAATTTGAGGTTTTCTATAAGAGCTTAATAGAAATCCTGCTCTGGTGCCCGCTCGCTCTTAGACGATTGTGAACTGTTTTGCTTCGAAGGTATGCGCCTGGCAATCCTAGCCTAGTCCGTTTCTGGTACCATCGCTGCAAATGCAGCTCCGCAGGATTGGAAAACGATTTTCGCGAGCCAGAACTGTACCTTCGTCCAAGGCATCGTCGCGTGACCGGAGTCCCCGCGCTGAGTTGGTGGTGATTACTGGCATCAGCGGATCGGGCAAGGCCTCCGCTCTCAAGGCTTTCGAGGATCTCGGCTTTTACTGTGTGGATAACCTGCCGGTCGAGTTGATTCCACGTTTTGCCGAATTATCGATGCAGTCAGCGGAAATTCGGCGTACCGCCTTAGTGGTGGATGTACGCGAAGGCTCATCTCTGGAAAAGCTGCCTGGCATCTTGAAGTCGGTCAAGCGGATGATTCCGACCAAGGTCATTTATCTCGAGGCTAACGAAGCTGTATTACTTCGGCGCTTCAGTGAAACCCGTCGCCCGCACCCGTTAGGTACCGATGCGCCGGTTAAGGCTGCCCTGCAGGAAGAACGCAAGCACCTGAAGACGATTCGCGCTGTGGCTGATCTGGTGATCGACACGTCAAAGTTCAACGTACACGAGTTGCGCGCGCACATCACCGAGCAGTTCAAGCAACACGCCGTCACGGATAAGAACATCCTGGTTTCCTGCGTGAGCTTCGGTTTTCGCCATGGCGTACCGGAAGACGCGGATCTCGTCTTCGATGTACGTTTTTTGCCCAACCCGCATTTTGTACCTGAATTCCGCTCCCTCACTGGCCGTCATCCCCGAGTCGCCAAGTACATCCGCTCCTTTCCTCAAACGCAGGAATTTATCAAACGTATCTCGGAACTACTGATCTATCTCTTGCCCCACTACGTCGAGGAAGGCAAGAGTTATCTGACCATCTCATTCGGCTGTACTGGGGGGCAGCATCGCTCGGTGATGATTGCCGAAGATGTGGGCAAGCATCTGCGCAAGGCAGGATACCGGGTGAAGGTGGTGCACCGGGATAGTCCGAAATAATCCCGGCTTCGTTCAGAATCAGAGGGATCGATCACTGCCGCAAATAACCCTGTCCGCGCTGCCGGTGATTTGATGCAAGCGATCCCCTCGCTTAGCCGGCCTGGAAGAACCGGAACCGCACCGTTCACATCAGGCACATCAGCCATTCCGCCCTGACTCGAAGGGACGATTGCCACAGCACTCGCCGCTAGGTGAAGCAGAGCAAAAAAAATTGGATACAGGTACAGGCACAGGGGTGCTTATGCTCTGCTCGCTCTCCCGCACGATCCTTGCCGAACTCGGAACAATGCGGCGCAGCTCTGTATTCTGGTTCGGAATCATCTACGGTGCCTCCGGGATCGAGCATCGGCACTCAGCCAGCGCCAGAGCGTAGCGCCGCTGACTTGAGCGCTGACCTGGTTGGTAGCCGCCCGCCCAAGTGTCAGTCCGGGACATAGCGGAGAGCGACCACCGAAGACGCTGCGCTAGCTTACCGACGAGGTCTTTACGTCAGGAGCTGCAGTTCCTGTAAAATAAGCTGCTTGCTCCTGAGCTGCGGTATTTCGACATCTTTTTTCGCACGCACCCCTTGGCGGAACCTTGTCCGACAGAGAGGGATATGCGTCAACTAAGCCGGCTACTACGTTACGTGCTGCCATATTCATGGCAAGTACTGTCGTCTGTCACGCTGATGGCGGCGGTTGGCCTACTTGATGCCTTTCGTGTTCTGTTGATCGGACCGATTTTCGATCGTGTTCTGAACCCGTCCACCAGGTCGCAAAACATCCAGTTATTTAAGATTCCTGGTTCCGACCACAGCATTTATCTGCAGCAGTTTGTGCCGTCACATTTTCAGAATGCCTGGACCATAGTGGCATTTGCATTGGTCGCGGCCACCATCCTGAAGGGGTTTTTTGATTACGCCGGAACTTACCTGGTGAACTATGCCGGATTCGGCATGATCACCGACCTGCGCAACGAATTGTATGAAGCCGTCTTGCGGTGCTCAGCCGCCTTTTTCCAAAAGCACGCGACCGGCACACTGCTGTCGGCGATCATCAACGACATCGAGCGCATACAGTTCGCCATGTCCAGCGTTCTCGCTGAATTTCTTCAACAGCTATTCACGTTCATCTTTACCGCCGGCGTGGTGGTATTGCTGGGGGGGAAACTGGCGTGGGTTCTGGTACTATTTGTTCCGGCAATCATCGTTTCGGCAAAAAAGATTGGTCTTCGGGTCCGAACCACCACACGAACCGGCCAAGACAAATTAGCCAACATTCATAACCTTCTGCACGAAAGCATCACCGGCAACCGGATCGTTAAAGCTTTCAGCATGGAATCGTGGGAAATTGCGCGTTTTCGTCGCGCCGCGCGCCGGCTATTTAGCGCCAATCTGCGATCCGTAGCCGCATCCGCCATAAGTTCGCCGCTGATGGACATTTTCGGGTCCATCGCGATTGCCTTGCTTCTCTTGCTCGGCCGCGATAAGATCGCGCACCATCTGTTCACCCCCGGAACCTTCCTGGCGTTTATCGTGGCCGTGTTTAAGCTGTATGATCCTGTGCGCAAATTCGCAGTGTTCAACAACAGTTTCCAACAGGCTTTGGGCGCTTCGTCTGAGGTGTTTCGCTTCATGGATATCGAAGACGAGGTGCGGGAGAAGACAAGCGCAATTCGTTTGCCAGCGTTCGCGAGCCGCATTCGTTTTGAGAATGTTTCCTTCTGCTACCAGGAAAATGGGAATGGCTCTCGGGAAATTCTGAGCGGCATCAACCTTGAGGTTAAATCCGGAGAAGTCTTGGCCGTCGTCGGCTCCAGCGGAGCGGGCAAGAGTACGCTCGTGCACCTGATTCCCCGCTTCTTTGATGTGACTGGCGGGCGTTTGCTCATCGACGATCACGATGTGCGCGACGTTACCTTGCCTTCTTTGCGGTCACAAATCGGCATCGTGACGCAGGAAACCGTTCTTTTCAACGATAGCGTGCGGAACAACATTGCCTATGGCCAACCGCACGTGTCGAAAAAGCAGGTCGAGTCGGCTGCGAGCATGGCGCTGGCCCACGACTTCATCATGGAAATGCCAGACGGATACGATACCGTGATTGGCGAACGAGGCGTGCGTTTATCCGGCGGAGAACGGCAAAGAATCGCCATCGCCCGCGCCATTTTGAAGAATGCGCCCATCCTGATCCTGGATGAAGCCACCTCTGCCCTGGACAGCGAATCGGAGGCGCTTGTCCAGTCGGCCCTCCAGAACCTGATGTGCGGGCGGACGGTACTGGTGATTGCGCATCGCCTCTCCACGGTGCGTCGCGCTGATCGCATTGTGGTTCTCGAGAGTGGGAGCATTACAGACATCGGCACGCATGAGGACCTGATGCAGAAGCTGGGCACCTACCGGCGCCTCTATAACCTGCAGTTCGTCGATCTGGAACAGCCCAGAACCGTTGCACTGCCGCTTCGGCAGTGAACTGATTTCCATGCCAATCCGCTCCATGACGGGATTTGCGCAAGTGAAGGGCCAGGTGGGCAGCCAGCTTAGCTTTTCGCTGTCGCTGAAATCCGTCAACCATCGCTTCCTCGACCTGCACTTTCGCATGCCGGCGGAAAGCGACGGCATGGAGATGAAACTCCGCCGCCTCCTCAAAGAGAAAATCTCCCGCGGGCACATCGAGCTTACGTTGAATCTGGAGCGCGGCGGCCCGAGTGGCTTCGCTCTGAACCGGGAGTTGGTGGGCGGCTACATCGGGGCCTTTCGAGCAGCGGCCCAGGAATTCGGAATTGTTGCCGAACCCGATCTTAACGCCGTGCTCAGACTTCCTGGTGCCATCGATCCCAGCGGCCTCCCCGAAGAGGCAGAACTGGAACCCGCAATCCTTGGCACCGTCGACCAAGCCCTTGCATGTTTGAACGACATGCGCGAGGAGGAAGGCCGCGGCATTGACCGCGAACTGCGCGAGCGCATGGCGCATATCGAAAAAGCCAATGCCGAGGTTGCCAGACATCGTTCCTCTGTCCTGCGCAGCTACGCCGAGAAACTCAAAAGTCGCCTGCAAGAGGTCTGTGCCAGCCAGCTTGACCCCGATCGCATCGCCCAGGAGGCCGCCCTGTTGGTCGATCGCAGTGATATCCAGGAAGAGTTGGTTCGATTGCAAACGCACGTCCGACATTTCCTCGGCATGCTCGACCAGGGAGGCGAAGTCGGCAAGAAACTGGATTTTCTCCTGCAGGAGATGAACCGCGAGGCCAATACGCTCCTTTCCAAGACCTCCGGCCTGGCGGGCGAGGCGCTCAACATCACCGAGATGGGCCTGGTTATTAAGTCTGAAATTGAGAAAGCACGCGAACAGGTACAAAACATCGAATGAGCGCCGTTTACATAGTTTCCGCACCTTCCGGTTCGGGAAAATCAACCCTGGTCAATGAGTTACGCAAGATCATTCCCAGCCTCGATTTTTCGATTTCCTACACCACCCGGAAACCGCGGGGTAGCGAACAGAACGGAAGGGAATACAATTTTGTTTCGCGCGCCCGGTTCGAGGCAATGATCGCGGGCGATGAATTTCTTGAGCACGCTGAGGTTTTCGGAAACTGCTACGGGACGGCCAAGAAATACCTCGTGGACGCGCGGCAGGCTAATCACGACCTGGTGCTCGATATCGATGTCCAAGGCGCGGCGCAAATCAAAAACAAGCTCCCGCAAGCGGTCAGCATTTTTATCCTGCCTCCCGACCGGAAGACTTTGGAGCGGCGCCTCCGCAGCCGGGGTCTGGATGCCAACGACGTTATCGATCGGCGACTGTTCATGGCTAGCCGGGAGATTGAGAATTACGACAAATACGACTATATTTTGGTGAACGACCGTCTGGAGGAGTCCGTGGACGTGCTCAAGGCGATCGTGCTGGCTGAACGTTCGCGACGCTCGGGTGTCACGCCGTCCGCTGAGGATTCCCGGAATTTGCAGTTAGCGGAGCGGTGTCGCCTACAGAACATTCGCGAACGCGTGCAGCCGATCCTGGCGTCGTTCGCTACGTCTGGGGCATCAAGGTTTTGAACGCAGCCCGAACCGCGTGGCGGTTAAGTTTCAGGGAGAGAACACCATGAAGTTGATGGACGGGTTCGACAGCAACTATCGGTACATTCTCGTGGCGGCGCGACGTGCCCGCCAACTGCAGGGTGGAGCCCCACCTGTTATCGAGACCCACTCGCGCAAGCCTTGCCGGATCGCGCAGGATGAAATCAAGGCGGGCAAAGTGAAGTGGATTATCCCCGAAGTCGTGAAGTCGCCGGCCGAAGCCGCGGCCGAGATGCTCGACAAGTCTGTTCCGAAGCACTAGATAGCCCACGACTTGCGAATTGGCTGCGACGCTCGGCCTCCTCGGCCTGTCTAATCGATTGTAGGTCGCAGGCAAATCCGAGGTCATCCATGAAGATTGCGCTCGGCGTTAGCGGTGGGATCGCGGCTTATAAGTCTGCCGAGATTGTCCGTCTGCTCGAGGACCGCGGCATCCGCGTTCAAGTCGTCATGACTCGCGCCGCCCAGGAGTTTATTCGGCCTCTCACCTTTGCGGCGCTTTCCGGAGAAAAGGTAATTACCGATATGTTCGGTGCGGGGACCGAGGAGCCGAATATTGACTCGGCTGTCGAGCACATCGCGGTTGCGCAAGCCATCGATGCTCTCCTGGTGGCGCCGGCGACCGCCGATGTCCTTGCCAAGTTTGCCCAGGGAGTGGCCACTGATTTTCTGACTACCCTTTTCTTGGCGACAACCGCTCCTGTGGTAGTTGCGCCCGCTATGAACGTGAATATGTGGAATCATCCGGCCACGCAAGCCAATTTGGACATCTTGAAAAAGCGAGGCGTTCGGGTCGTGGAACCGGAAACTGGATATCTGGCGTGCGGAATGACCGGCTCCGGGCGGCTTGCGGAGAACGAGGCGATCGTTGCAGCGCTGATCCAAGTCGTGGGAGGGTCGCAGGATTTGGCAGGCGAGACAGTCCTGATCACCGCGGGTCCGACGCGCGAGAAGATCGATCCAGTACGTTACCTGACGAATCGGTCCAGCGGGCGCATGGGATACGCGCTCGCGGAAGCCGCGTTACGACGGGGCGCCCATGTCTTGCTAGTAAGCGGTCCAACTTTCCTCACACCGCCGGGAGCGGCTCAGCTAATCAGTATCGAATCCGCGGAACAGATGCGGCAGGCGGTGATTGGCCTGCTGCCGCAGGCCACGATTGTCATCAAAACGGCGGCTATTTCCGATTACCGACCCAAGCGGGCAGCTGCGCAGAAGATTAGGCGGGCCGGTCCCATTAGCTTGGAATTGGAGCCTACGGCAGACATTCTTGCGGAAGTGGCGCGCAGCAAGGGATCACGAACCGTTGTCGGGTTTGCCGCTGAGACCGAGAATGCGCTCGAGAATGCCCGAAAAAAACTGGTGGCGAAGGGCCTTGATGCCATAGTGGTCAACGATGTCTCGCGGGAAAGAATTGGTTTCGATTCCGACCGCAACGCAGTTACGATTATCACGAACGAAGAAGTGGTTGAGGTTCCCGAGACCACCAAATGGGAAGTGGCCCAGCGCGTATTGGATCAGGTTATTCAGTTGCGCAAGCGCCGGGCGGTGAAAGCCTGATGGCGCATCTTCTGGACCCGCAACTGAAACGTGCTTTGGTTGAGCGCATCCGGTACTATCGTGAACTGGGTATTTACGATTTTTATCGACGCGACCCAGGCGTCGCCACGCTGCTCGAGCCGGCAGCCCTCGATTTAGAATCCCAACCTCAAGAACGAGACATGATGACGCCCAGAGCCAAGCCAGTCGTACCTATTATCCGAGAGGAGGACATTTCCCAGTCGCCGGCCAGCCGCGCCTCGGATGCGCTCGATCCGGTCCGGGCATTAAGGCTAATCCGCGAAGATCTGGGTGATTGCACCCGGTGTCGCCTGCATCAGGGCCGAAAACAGATTGTGTTCGGAGTGGGCAATCCCAACGCTGACCTGATGTTCATCGGCGAAGCCCCGGGTGCCGATGAAGACGAACAGGGCGAGCCGTTCGTCGGACGTGCGGGACAACTTCTGAACAATATGCTCCGGGCCATGGGCCTCAAGCGCGAGCATGTCTACATTGCCAATATCATCAAGTGCCGTCCCCCCGGAAACCGAACCCCCGAGCGCGATGAATGCGAGACCTGTTCTCCATTCCTGATGCGGCAGATAGCCGTGATCAAGCCCAAGGTCATTGTGGCCCTGGGAGCCGTCGCGGCTAAGACACTGCTTGCGATCAACGCATCCATGTCCGATCTTCGCGGACGGTGGTATGACTTCCGCGGTACGAAACTCGCGGTCACATATCACCCGGCATTCCTCCTGCGCGATCCCCGACAGAAGAAAGAAGCTTGGAAAGACTTGCAGATGGTCATGAAGGAGTTGGGTATCGCCCTCCCAGCCAAAGACAGGGAATAAGCCTGGGGTCTAGGAAAGAACAAGCGCGGGAAGCCACTCGAACGGTGAGAGTTGCCCTGCCACCGCGGCGCCATCTATGGTTATATTGTCAATTTGCTCCGGTAATAATATGACTTCGCTGATGATTCCCTGAGTCGCGATCTTTGCGAGCGAATTTGCCTGCAGAGCGGTCAAATGGCTCGTGGAAGCACAGATGCTCCACCTGGTTATCTGACCGCTGAATGAAATGTTTCCTACCCCCCTGCGAGGGCTTCAGACGGATTGCGGTCGCCCCGGCTCCACCTCGTAAGCTATGTGCAATCTGACGCACGGTCTAGTCATTCCTCCTTGTCAGACAATCGTGTTCAGCAGCTTACAGATCGCACTGTCAAGTAATGGTGCGGTAAAAACTTCACGAAACCCGCATAAAACAGGCTCCAAATCAATTACCGTAAACTAGTTCTAGAACTCGGTTTGGAGTGCATGTTGTTGATAGATGACGGTTGTCAATATGCGTTCCGGTGTGTTGCTGCGGAGTGTTTCTGCGCAGTAACAGTGCAGTGAATTGTGCAGTAAATTTACCGACCGCTAACTAAAGCATTGACAAACCCAAGCATTAGGTTATTCCGAGTGCGTTCCGCGAGGATGACAGCAACCCTCGTTACACCAAGACGGCAACGATGAGTTCTTGCCGGTAATAGCGCCCCTCAAGCGCCTGCTCGTGGACCGCTGGGAACCAATCAACCTACGCAGGGCGGAGAGGGCAATCCGCAAGCGGATTCAGGGGACCAACCTCCGCTGGTTAGGCTGGTACGGCTTCCGACGTGGAATGGCCACCAACCTCTTTGAACTTGGCGTTCGTCCGGAGGAGGCAGCGTTGATCCTGCGCAACA
>Ga0126383_10003171_pt1 | contig 10814 bp, 11 predicted proteins | sample PanSoiMetPlot_35_FD_96882 | JGI IMG/M metagenome (GOLD analysis project Ga0126383, IMG submission 96882) | Tropical forest soil microbial communities from Panama - MetaG Plot_35 | ecosystem: Environmental > Terrestrial > Soil > Tropical forest > Bulk soil | place: Panama | collected 2016-02-17
AACACGGATGACACGGATTTACAAATTCAATAGGTCTCATTGAACGTTTTTGATCCGTGCAAATCAGTGCGATCAGTGTTGTCTGCGGTAAGGTTTTACTGCTTGTCGACCCGCAGCAGTGAGAAGGTAAGCGTCCCCCAAGACATCCTGGCGCGCATCTGCACTGGAATACGCGCGGCATCGTCTGAGTACCAGACCCAGATCTTCCCCTTGTCGCGCAGGGCTCCTGAGGCGGTTTCAGGCTGCACCCGGATCGTCTTGAAAGTCCCGGCCGGGGTCTTGACCTGCTCGCGCTCTTCCACGTGCGCCAGAACGGTAAGCGTCGCGCCGCCATCGTTGATAGGGAAGCTATACGTTTTACCCGGCAGCAGAGGCAGAGACGCTACGTAATAAACGGACGAGAGCATGTCCGTTACGCAGCCGGGAATGTCATGCTCTTCATGCTTGCTCTCCTTCTTCTTGATGTTCTTGTGGTCAAGCAACGCCTTGCCGCGCTGGTAGTCAAAGGTGATGTTGGATTCAACGCGGCGAAAGCCCTCCTCAATGTGCCGGGAAGTGTTGTGAGAACAGAAGTCCGAGGGACTGAAGAAGGATTCCAGCCGGTCCTGGACATGATAGAGCAGTGAGATCGTGCCAGCTGCATTGGCGGTGGCCACGATGCGGTTCTCCTGGCCTGCTTTCTCCATCCGAAGCGTAGCGATACCGGCATTAAAGACGCGCCACTCCGCGCCATAGACGTAAGTTTGTCCAACGGGAAATTGATACTCCGCGCGTGGCCGGGTAACGGACGGCGCTACCATTTCACTCTGACCGACCGCGGGCGCAGCCGACACTTGCGTTTTTGGAGTAGCGACGGCGCTCTTCTCTGGCTGTTGCGGCCTGGACCCAGCGGCAGCCAAACAGACAGAGGCGATCAAAAAAAGGCCGGCTCCTATGGCGACGCTGCTTTGAGTTCGGATCAATGTTTTACCAGCATTTTCAGTAGAAGAGCGCCAAGCATCAGGACCGAGCCCACCGCCGCATTGTACTCGCGATGTCGCAGATACAGGTCGGACGAAAAACCACCGCTCTCTTCCTCCGCTGGCGTGACAGGGCGGTAGGGCGTGAGCCGGGGCAAAAGACGCGGCACCTGACCGGCATAGTGGTCATAACCGGGAAATGCGGAACGCAAATACTTCTCTTCCGCCGCGATCACCGGAAGATAAATAAAAGCAAACATCGCGATGGCCGCCACTCCGATCCACACATTGCGCGCGGCAACGATGAAACCCAGAGCGATGATGATGGAGCCAAGATAAAGCGGATTGCGCGTGTACGCATATGGCCCCGTTGTGGCCAGCGCGGCATTTTTACGTATATGTCCTGAAGCAAGAGCGCGCACCAGGATTCCCGCAGCCGCAAGGGCAAAACCGGCCACTAGAGATTGCCACGTGGGACTGGCAAACCAGAGATACACCGCCGCAAACACAAAGCCCAGCGGCACGCGCGAGCGAGTGGCTACCCGCGACCAGCTAGGCATGGCTTGCTCCCAGCAGATGGCGGGCCGCGGAGGTCACTTCTTCTGTCGTAATTTTCATCAGGCCGGCCTCCGCTTCCCGATGATGGGAGAAAGTAGTTTCGCTCTCAGGATGGCGCAACGGGATGGCTTTGGCGCCAAATGGGCCCGTGCGCGCCGGATCGGTTGGGCCGTAGAGACCCACTACCGGAACATCCAGAGCCGCCGCAAGATGCAACGGGCCGGTATCACCGCCAACAAAGATCCGGGCGCGGCGCGTGAGAGCGATCAATTGGCCAATGGTGCACCGCAGCTCAAATGCGTTGCCGCCGCTTGCCGCCACCACCGCGAGGGCCAGTTCAGCTTCATCCGCGGAAGCGTTTACCAGGGTCTTGATGTTGTGTGCAGCCAGCGCCCTGGCCACTTCGCCGTATCGCTCGGGCGGCCATTGCTTGGCTCCCCATCCCGCGCCCGGATTGACGATAGCGAAGCTGGCAATGCCGAGGCGTGCAATTTCAGATTCCGCCCATGCTTCCGCCGCGGGATCAACAGGTAGCTGCGGAGCATGCAGTTTCAATTCACGGTTACCGAGAATTGGATGAAGTGCCTGCGCAGCCAGCGCAAGGTTCTGCTCGATCACGTGTTCGCCCTGGCGCTGGATCTTCTTGCGGTAAAAAAAGCGCGCTCCTGATTCGCGAGGATCTTCATATCCCGCTATGACGCGGGCGCCGCCTATCTTGGCGAAGAGGCCTGACTTGATGGCGCCCTGGAAATCCAGCGCGTAATCGTAGTCGAACTTTCTTACCCTTTTGAGGGCGCCCAGGATTTCTGTTGTAGCCGAAGGGCGAAAGAAATGTTGCCTCCAACGCCGGGTATCCAGCGTATGGACCGTGTTGACGACCGGCTTTTGCGGGCTGACGGAATTTGGATTGGCCTTTCTTCCCTGCGCCGTCAGCAACTCAGACCAGCGCTCTTCCACCAGCCAGCCAATGGTGGAATTGGGCAGCGCGGCACGGATCGCAGTGGCGGCCGGCAAAGCATGAAGAATATCGCCCATGGCGCCCAGCCGCACAATCAGGATTTTGGCCATTCCCGCCTTCCCAGCAATTCGTTTCTCTCAAGATCCTTTTTCAGCAAGTCTTTTTTCAGCAGATCGTTTTTCAGCAGATCGTTTTTCAGCAGATCAGTGGTGGAGTGGTCCTTTGGATCGCCGACAATCGCAACCCGGCCGCCGCAGGCAATCACCACGTCACGCTCCGGCACGCTCTCAGCCGTATAGTCAGTGCCCTTGGCATGAACGTCCGGACGCAACAGACGGATAAGACCTGTGACATCGGGCGAATCGAAGATGGTCACCGCGTCAACATCCGCCAGCGCCGCCAGGATTTCCGCGCGCTCGCCTTCAGGCACGCGCGGACGGCCTTCACCCTTGAGTGTGCGCGTGCTGGCGTCAGAATTAACGGCCACAACCAGTTTGCCGCCAAGCTGCTTAGCTGCCCGCAAATAGCGGACGTGGCCTACGTGAAGAAGATCGAAACAGCCGTTGGTCAGGATGACCTGCTCGCCGGCGGAGCGCCACTGGCTGACCCGCTCTGCCAATTCAGCCGCGGTAAAAACTTTTTGGCCAGTTGCAGGCAGTCAGCCCTCCATGACGGCGCGCAGAAGCTCAGCGCGGGTTACGGTGGCTGTGCCGCGCTTCATCACCACAATGCCGCCGGCGTAATTGGCAAGGCGCGCGGCTAATTCCGGATCGGCCCCCGCGGCCAGGGCAGCGGTGTACGTTGCGATGACGGTGTCGCCGGCGCCGGTCACGTCGGCAACTTCGTCTGAACCGTAAATTGGAATGGTCACCGGCTTGTTGGAGCGAGAAAAGACCACCATGCCATCCTTGCCGCGCGTTACCAGCAGGGACTGCAGTTTCATTTTCTGCATCACGGCCTTGCCGGTTGCCAGCAGGCGGGCATTGTCATTGCCAATCCGCGTGCCCAACACGTCTTCAAGCTCGGCTTCATTCGGCGTGGCCGCGGTAATGCCACTATAAGCCAGCGTGCGGTAGCGGGAATCCAGCGTAACGGGGACGCCATTGAGCGATGCGCGCGCGCGAATGTTGTCGAAAATTTCCGGCGTAGCGGACCCGTAGCCATAGTCGGAGATCAGCAAGGCGTCCGATGCGCGGACATAGCCGCGGGCCTGAAAAGTAATGTCGCGGATGGCGGCGCGGTCCAGGCCTGCTTCCGGCTCACGGTCCACGCGGATCACCTGTTGCCGCGGCGAATGCGTGGTCCCGGCCAGCACGCGCGTCTTGGTCACGGTGCCGCGTCCCTTGATCCTGCGAATGGCGCTCACGGAAATATGCTTTTGCCGGAATGCATGCAGCAGCATACGCCCGGCTTCATCGTCGCCGATTACGCCCACCGGAAGCACGGTGACCCCGAGATCGGCCAGGTTGTAAATGGCGTTGCCTGCGCCCCCGGGAACTACCATGCGCTCGCGATGGCGCAGGATAAGCACCGGCGCTTCCCGGGAAACGCGCGAGATTTCGCCGTAAATAAATTCGTCCGCGATAAGATCGCCAAGGACGGTGATGCTGAGCTTGGAAAACTGCTCAATAATCTTGACCAGGCGATCTGCCGATTTAGAGGGCTTTTGCATGAACTGACGATTTTCTCATGCCGGGCTCAAGTCTGCATGCCGGAACGCTGTTCTTAAGACAGTTTTAAAGTCTTTAACAGCTCGGCCATCACAGCGTCATGTAATTCCAGATCGATACGAAGCACGGCGGACCGCAACGGCTGGAGCTGTGCGGAAAGCGCTCCCAGGTTGATGACGTCCTTCTCCGTGGTTACAAAGCCAGCCGCGCTGGTCTGCTTTTTGAGAGCGAGCAGGCGGTCAATATCGCGTTGAGCATAGCGATGGTGATCACTGAACACGAGCGTGCCGGCTATTTCCTGGCGAGCGGCCTTCAGCGCGTCAAAGAACTGCCATGGACGCGCTATCCCGCAAAAAGCAATCAGTCTGCCGTCGGCTGCGATTTCCATCTGCCGGCGCACACGCCAGACGCTCTTTGCCTGCAGCGGCGTTTCATTGGAGTCCGGCAGGACAACGGCGTCCGCGCGTTTGAGAGCGGAGAGCGGCTCCCGCAGCCGCCCTGTGGGAAGCAAAGTTCCGCGCTGGTCTTCCGCCGGCAGCAGCACAATATCAAAATCGCGATGCAGGCGGCGATGCTGAAATCCGTCATCCAGCAGGTGAAGCTTGCTGGAAAATCTCTTTTCAGTAAGCAGGCCAGCCTGATACCGGTCCGCGCCAACAATCACCGGCGCGCGCAATTTCCGGGCGATCAGCAGCGGCTCATCGCCAAACTGCTCAGGCGTTCCGTTGGGATCAACCACGGCAATTTCAGTCGACCGGCGGCCATAGCCGCGAGAGAGCACGTCAAATTCAATCCCTTGTTGTTGCAGCAACTCGCCCAGCGCGATAACGAACGGAGTCTTGCCGGTGCCGCCTACGGAAATATTTCCAATGCTGACCACAGGCCGGGCAAGCTTGCGGACCTTAAAAACACCGCGATCATACAGCGCATTCCTCAGCGCGACTCCAGCCCCGAAGATGGCGGAAATTGGGTTCACCGCCCGCCTCGCTCTCGCCCCGACAGCAACGGCGCAAGCGCTTCCAGCGTCCTGCGAGTGGCTCCAGCATGCTTGGCAAATAAATCTTTCGCGGCGCGCCCCATGTGCTGCCCGTCTTCTGCATGGCCCAGCAATGAGAGAAACTGCGCCGCAAGAGTTTCAGCCGTTACGGTCTTGACCGCTCCGCCCTGCTCAAAGATGCTGACGATCTCGCGGAAATTAAAAGTATGCGGCCCCACCACGATTGCAGCTCCATATTGCGCCGGCTCAAGAATGTTGTGGCCGCCGGTTGGGACCAGGCTGCCGCCCACAAACGCGATGTCAGCCAGTTCGTAAACGCCGGCCAGCTCGCCTACGCTATCGAGCAGGAAGATGCCGCTGCGAATCGGCTGCGGCGCTGACCACGAACTGCGGCGCTGCAGGGCGACTCCCGCGGCGGCGATCATGGCAGCCACCTTTTCAAACCGCTCAGGATGCCTTGGCGCCAGCACCATAATGGCCGCCGGAGATTGGGCTTGTACGGCCTTGAAGGCTTGCAGCAGCGGCCCTTCTTCGCCTTCCGCTGTGCTGCCGCACACGATCACCGGAGAATCCTTGCCGAGAGCTGCGCGAAGGCCGTTTACCAGCGCTGGCTGGGGATTGGGGCGGACATCGAATTTCAAATTGCCGCTCACCTGGACCCTTCCGGTGGCAGCGCCGATCTCACACAGCCTTTGTGCATCCTCGGCTGTCTGCGCCAGAAACAGGTCCACTTCCGCCAGGACGCGCCGAAAGAACCAACCGAACCGCCGATAGCGCGGGAATGACCGGTCAGAGATGCGCGCGTTCACAATCGCCAGCACCGTCTGCCGTTTTCGCGCAAGGTGCAGGAGGTTGGGCCAGAACTCGGTTTCGGCAATCACGATAAGCTGCGGCTTCAACGCGGCCAGGTAGCGGCGCACGGCAAAGCCAAAGTCGAGGGGCATAAAGAACACGCGGTCCGGGCCAAAGCGCTGGCGCGCCAGGCCCTGTCCAGTGGCGGTAGTGGTGGAGACAAGAACTTGCCGCTCAGGATATTTCTGCTGTAACTCCGTGACCAACTGGCTGACCGCCAGCACCTCGCCGACGGAAACGGCATGCACCCAGATGCATCCCGGCCTCACGGCCTTCAGGCGCTCTGGCACAAAGCCCAGCCGCTCCCGCAGGCCGGTGCGGTACTTGCCCAGGCGCAGCATCTGGACAAGCCACCACGGCAGCGAAAGCAGCGCCGCGCCCCACAGAAGCAAACTGTAGAAGACATACATGAAGGACTTTGGACATTCTATGGAAACTGCCGGGTTGTGCAAACTTGCCCTGCGCCTTGGATATAATCAGCTTGTGAAAGCTGTACGAATTGCCGCCTGCGTCGCCCTGCTGACATCGCTGCTTTTCAGCGAAAAGCATTTCAATCCGCCTCCGGTGGCGCATGCCAGCACGTACGCGCTGCATGAGACCCACAAGGACGAAAAGGTAACCATTGCCGCGGAACCCTATGACGCGCAGCAAACGTCCACGGTATTCAAATCGAATTACTGGGAGCATGGCCTTTTGCCCGTCCGCCTGCTGATTTCCAATGACGGCGATCAAACGCTGATGCTCCAGGACCTGAAGATCGAGTACATCACGGCACGTCGGCAAAAACTGCAGCCGGCTACCAATGACGATATTTACCGCATGTTTGTAAGACCCAACCGGGCGGACCAGAGTCATCCCGGGATGCATCTGCCCTTCCCGGTAGGCAAGAAAAAAGTGCCGATCAGCAAGGACACGCAGGATGAATATGAATCGGCGCAGTTCGCCACTGTTCCAGTAACGCCGCATTCCACGCACGCCGGCTATTTATTTTTCGACATGCAGGGCGAACTCCCGGAACCGGGTGCGCGGCTGTACATCTCCGGCGTCAAGGCCGGCACCAAAGAGCTGTTTTACTTTGAGATCCCGCTGGACAAGCCCGCAACTGACATTCCTGTCCAGAAATAGCCGCGCAAATGGCCCTATAATCCTTTCATGTCTGCCAGCGCCCAGGCCGCATCAGCTTTGCGCGAGAAATATGAGCCGGTGATCGGGCTGGAAGTGCACGTGCAGTTGCTCACGCAGACCAAGATTTTCTGCGGTTGCTCCGCAAAATTTGGCGCTCCGCCCAATACTAACGTCTGCCCCGTGTGCCTGGGATTGCCCGGCGCGTTGCCGGTACTGAATCAGCGGGCGGTAGAGTTTGCCGTGCTGGCGGCGCAGGCGCTCAATTGCCAAGTGCGCGCCACCTCAATCTTCGCCCGCAAGAATTATTTCTATCCTGACCTGCCCAAGGGCTACCAGATTTCGCAGTTTGATAAGCCGCTGGCCGAGCATGGCTTTATTGAGATCGCGGGAAAAAGCGGGGGCGTGCGGAAGATCGGCATCACCCGGCTGCACATGGAAGAAGATGCAGGCAAGAGCATTCATGACGGCCTGGCAGATTCCTCGGTATTTACCTCGATCGATCTGAACCGCAGCGGAACGCCGCTGGTGGAAATCGTGAGCGAGCCCGATATGCGCTCCGCCGACGAAGCGTTTGAATACCTCACGCTGCTCAAGGAAATCATTCTGTATACAGGCGTGAGCGACTGCAACATGGAAGAGGGTTCTCTGCGCTGTGACGCCAATGTGAGCGTCCGTCCCCGAGGCCAGGAAAAGTTCGGCACCAAGACGGAAATCAAGAACGTAAATTCCTTCCGCTTTATTCGTGAAGCCATTGAGTATGAGATTGACCGGCAGATCGAAGCGCTTGAAGCGGGCGAGAGCATCCAGCAGGAAACGCGGCTCTACAACGCCCAGGAAGGCCGGACCTACAGCATGCGGTCCAAGGAGCAGGCGCACGATTATCGCTATTTTCCGGAGCCTGACCTTCCGCCACTGGTGGTGGATGCGCGTTTGCAGGAGTCGATCCGCAGGACTTTGCCGGAGCTGCCGGAAGCGCGCCGCAAACGCATGGTCAGCGATTACGGCATCACCGAATACGATGCGCGTGTGCTGAGCGCAAGCAAAGCGCTGGCCGACCAATTTGAAGAGGCCGCCAGGGCCGCCAGGAATCCCAAACGCGTGGCCAACCTGGTGCAGGGCGAACTGATGGGGCGCTTGAAGGCGCAGGGCCTGGAGATTGAGCAGTCTCCCATCTCGATGAAGGGCGTGGCGATGTCGGCCGATCTGGTGGAATCCGGCGACATCTCCAGCAAGATCCTCAAAGATCTTTACGACAAGGCGTTTGCGGCCGGCGAGGATTTCCCCGCTGTTTACCAGCGGGAAAAGCCACAACAGATCACGGACGTTGCGGCGCTGGAAAAGATCGTCGATGAAATCATCGCCGCCAATCCCAAACAGGTGGAGCAGTACCGAGCGGGCAAGACGAGCATCATAGGATTTTTTGTCGGCCAGGTGATGAAGGCGTCAAAGGGGCAGGCCAAGCCGGAGTTGGTGAATGCCTTACTAAAATCTAAGTTGCAAGGATAGGTGAAAATGCGGACTTACTATCTATTATTTGCATTCCTGCTGGGCACCACTTCGGCCTTGTCGGCACAAAATGCCGATCTGAAAGCCCTGGCGGACGAAGACCAGGCGGTGCAGTTCGGGAAAGAAGTTGCACGTTCTCCGCAGGACCGAGACAAACTGGTGTTGGAACTGCTTGCGAAAGGTGCGGCGCAGACTCCACAGGATAAATTCAATGCCGCAATCGTGTTGCAACACACTCCATTGGATTTTTGCGAAGGACGGCTGATTAGCAAGAGTCCGGACAATTATCTTCTCGGACACTATCTGGCGAAGCAAGCATATGCCGGTGGTTACAAGCCTGCGGGGGTGCTAGTGGCGCAAAGCATCGACCGGTATCTCACTTTCACCGAGGGACGCCAACTCTACGGTACAAACCGACTCAATAATCAGAAGACAGGCAAGGAAGAGTTGGTCCCTATTGACCGGAGCTTTCCTGACAGCGAGCGTGTGAAGCTGGGTCTGCCTACGCTCGAGCAATTGCTGAAGGCGTATCCGGAACAGAAGCCGGAGAAAAATGCGGGACCCAAAAACCCGAAACAGCGCAAGTAATTCCGGGCAAGGCCCCCGCTCGCCGTCATTTGTTCCTACTTCGTGATGTGACCGTGGGAGTTCTTCGGCCCGGTGGGTTTCTTCTTCAGGCTGTCATAGAGGATTTCCGTGAACACATCGGTCTTGATGAAGCTCTGCCCCCAGGAATCCCATTTGGCCAGGACTTTTTCCTGCTTGAGTTGGTCGAGCGTCTTGCCCTTTTTAATGCCGGCTTCAACGGCGGCTGACGTTTCCTTGAGCACGGTAATGAATTTTCTTAAATCGTCTTTCGTTCCCAGCGGGCCGTGCCCAGGGATGATCTTTACATCGTCGGGCACTTCGGCCAGCACTTTCTCGTCGCCGGCGATCATGCCCTGAACGCTGCCGCCGCTATCGAGGTCGATAAAGGGAAACATGCCGCCGTTAAAGAAATCGTCGCCCATGTGGACCACGTTGGACTGCTTGAAGAAGATCACGCTATCGCCATCAGTGTGGCCGTTGGGAAAATGGATGGCGTGAATGTCTTCGCCATTCAGGTGCACGGAGACATCATTTTCAAAAGTGATGATGGGCAGGGCGGTCTTTTCGGCGGGCTTGGTTTCATTGAAGCGCGTCTTGCCGCCGCTGGCAAGCCGTTTGCGCACGTTCTCCTGCGCCACGATCGGAGCTTTTTCGCCAAAATGCTGATTGCCGCCGGTGTGGTCGCCGTGCCAGTGCGTGTTCAGCACCACTTTGACCGGCTTGTCGGTAATGCCCTTCAGCGCGGCCTCAATCTTTTCCGCCAGTGGCAGAAATTCATCGTCCACGATCACAATGCCGTCATCGCCGACTGATGCGCCGATGTTGCCGCCAGCGCCTTCAAGCATGTAAACGGTGCCGGCAACTTTCTGCACCTTCATTTCAACTTTGCTGAAGTCCTGTCCCTGGGCAAAAGCGTGGATGGCGCCAAGGAATCCGAACAGAAGAAACGCAAGAGTGATTTTACGCATTGAACCTTCTCCTAATGGGCGTTGTGGACGGACAATCTTAGCGGGCGAGAAGGTTTGAGATCAAATTGATTCTACTGGAAATTGCTTGGTATGCGGACGGTGGTTCCCATCAGGGACCGTCCGTGCTCGTAACACGGGCGCGTCCCGTCTTTTTGTGTAACCGATTTTGGCCTGCAACGAGAAAGAAACGAAATTTTGAAGAAACGAATTTTGTAAAGTGGGTGGTGAAGATTGTGAGGCGGGGGAGTTTAATTCTTTCGTTTGTAGGCCGGGCTTTCACTCCACGCGCCCGACTACCTCCTCGCCTCCGATTGGCGTTACGACCACCATACTTTCCATCCTCTTTTTTTTCTCGACCCATCCTCCCTCTGCTTTGCCTCATCCTTTTCTTTCTGCTTCTGCTTGTTCTTTTCAAGATAGGCAAGCAGTTTCTCTGCTAAGGGGAAGGGGGAGTCCTTGGCTTGGTCGAAAGGCGGCAATTGCGGCTCAACATCTGTAAGCGTCTGGAACACCTTGCGGCAGCGCTGCAAGTTCCACCAATAAGCGTAAGGTGGACCATCTGCCCAGGCAGATTTATAAGCGGGAATAATATGGTCACGGGCCTTGGAGTGGTCGCTTAGAGCCAAGTAGAAC
>Ga0126383_10003172_pt1 | contig 10813 bp, 11 predicted proteins | sample PanSoiMetPlot_35_FD_96882 | JGI IMG/M metagenome (GOLD analysis project Ga0126383, IMG submission 96882) | Tropical forest soil microbial communities from Panama - MetaG Plot_35 | ecosystem: Environmental > Terrestrial > Soil > Tropical forest > Bulk soil | place: Panama | collected 2016-02-17
AGAGCCAGGTTCATGCGACGTGCCGAACCGAACTGGTTGATCAGGACCTGCGATCCGGGATGGCCTTTGATGTTTTGGAAAAGGAGGGCTGGCCCTCCGCCCGGCGCGGCTGTCCGTGCGCGAGCTTTGCTGACGCGGTCGGTGATCTCGGTGATTTCGAGAACCGGATCGACTTCGGTGCGGATTTTCTTCAGTTCACCGGCGCGCTCGAGCGCGGCAATCCAGTCGCGTAGGTCGTCGTAGGCCAAGCATCCTCCCGGGAAATGTTCGATTATACGGCGGGGAAAGCCTTCCGCCGCAAAGACCGTAAAGAACGCAAGGCAGACGGCAAGCAGTTGAAAGCATAGGTCGATACAGTTTGCATCCGGCCGGGTGCCGGGGAATCTACATAGCTGTCGTTAGAGGCAGTTCTGGCGGCCATGTAACAAGCCCTTCCAAGCCGGTATCTGGCAGATTCAAGCGCAACAGGCGGAACTGCTCGTCCTGAGCGAACTCAGGGGGAGTAAACGATGAGGCATCACTTGCGGGTGGTGGCGACTCTGGCGGTGTGCGTCGCCGCGTACGGCGTGCTGGTCGAGGCGTTTCACTGGATGAACCAGCCTCGGGACTCGTCGGTACTGGGCGGCATTGTGACGATTTTCGGTCTGCTGGTGATCGTGCCAGTGGCAGTGCACACGATCTGGAGGAGACTATGACGCTGTTCAATGATGACCGTGAGAGAGGTCGAGTCATCAATGGGCGGGGTGAGGACTTCCCTTCCCGCCGCGTGATCGTGCCGCTGCTGGTGGTCGTGGGAGTGATCATCGCTGTGTGGGTGATCGGCAGCACACTGATCGGAGTAAAGCGCATCGAAGCCGGCTATATCGGCGTCGAGGTGAACCTGGCGGGCAGCCAGAGAGGCGCGTCGGAGATTCCGGTGCGCACCGGATGGGTGTTCTACAGCCCGCTGACGACACAGGTGATCGAGTTTCCGACGTACGTTCAGACGGTGAAGTGGACCAGGGATGCGAATGAAGGCAATCCGCTGAACGAGGAGATGGGATTCAACAGCAAGGAGGGCATGGAAATATACGCTGACGTCTCGCTGTCGTACGCGATTGAGCCGAGCAAGGTGCCGGATTTTTATGTGAAGTACCGGGTGAACAATCTGGATCGTTTCACCCATGGCATTTTGCGTGACATCGTGCGCAACTCGCTGAACGAGGTGGCTTCGACCTACACCGTAGAGGACGTCTACGGCGAGAAGAAGGCACAATTTCTGCGGCAAGTGGAAGACCAGATCCAGCAGAAAGTGGCGAACGTCGGAGTAGGCGTGCAGCAGTTCGGCTTTATCGGGGCGCCAAGGGTTCCGAACGTAATCGCGCAGGCGATCACGGCCAAGGCCCAGGCGATCCAGGAGGCCGAGCGCGCGAAGAACGAACTGGCGACCACCCAGGCTGAGGCGGCGAAGAAGATCGCCGAGGCCGAAGGCGACGCCAAGTCGGCGGTGGAGCGGGCACAGGGTGAAGCGGATGCAAACCGCATCCGGCAGAACTCTCTGACGCCGCAGTTGCTGGAGTTGAGGCGGCTCGAAAACCAGCGAGCCTTGATCGAGAAGTGGAACGGACAGCTGCCGGCGGTGCAGTCAGGTCAGGGTGGAGGATTGATCCTGCAGATGCCCAAGCCGGAGTAGTCGTTGATCGTTCGACGTTGGTTTTTGGCCCCGGGGAAGGCTTCTGCCTTCCCCGTTTGTTTCTTACCGGTGCCGTCCGCTGAAGCGGATTCGGCCCTCGGTTCTCCTTTCCTGCCGCTTCTGCGGCGGGCTCAAGACGGCCGCCGTTTCGCAGCCGATCGTATGGGGCATTCGAGTTCGGGAAATCCCCCGTCTCGAAAACCGCAAAACCTGGAGCACTCGGTCGGACCGCCGGGGCGGCTGTCGCTACCTGGGTCGGCGGCGGAATGAACGGTGAGGCGGGGTGGACTTGGCGGGAACCGCACAGCGGGCGCGGAAGATTCCACGGCCGCATTGCTCGAGAGTGTCACAGTGGCATCGGTGCATCAACTTCCGAAGCAGGCGACGGACGGTCTTTATGTCGGCCATCAGGGCATCGAGTTCCGCCAGTTTGCGCTGAGACAGCCTTTGCCAGCGCTCGGAGGCGCGAGTGACGCTTCTGAATCCGAAGAAGAGCTGGCGGATTTCTTCCAGGCTAAAACCGAGCTGGCGGGCGCGCTGAACAATGGCGAGCCGATAGAGGACCGTGGAATCGTAGCGCCTCTGCCCGCTGGTGCGGGGTGCGGGCGGAAGGAGTCCGATGTGTTCGTAATAGCGGATGGCCGAGGGCCGCAGCCCAAGTTGCTTCGCGACCTCGGAGATGGTGAGTCCGGCCACCGATTGATTGTAAAAGCACTGAGCGGAGGACGCACCAGAAATTCACAAACAATTTCGCAGACTGGTGCTTGCCTTAAAGTCGACTTTAAGTTGTAGGGTTTGGACGTGGTGACAGAAGGAGGGACGTTTTGAAGCAGACGATCGCGGCAGTTCTACTCTGGATGGCGTGGGTTTTGCCGGCGGGGGGCGCGATGCCCACTGCGGCACAGACGGCGGCTGTCGCCGGCCACGCGGCACAGCAAAACGGCGCCTGGGACGCACAACGCGAGAAGCGGGCGCAGGAGATCTTTCTCCAGTTGGCGCAAAAGCTGATCGTGTCGGCGACGGAAGCGATGCCGGCCGACAAGTACGGATTTGCGCCCAGCGAAGGCGAGTTCAAGGGCGTGCGTACCTTCGGCCAGCAAGTGAAGCATCTGGCGGCGACGAATTACATTCTTGCCGCAGCGGCGTTGAACGAGGAGGCGCCCGCTGATGCGGGAGACGAAGTGGGCCCGGAAGCAGTGCGGACCAAGGCGGAAATTCTCGCCTACCTGAACGATTCGTTCGCGCACCTGGGCCGGGCGATCGCCGCAATTGGCGACCAGAGCATCGCGGTAAAGACATCGCCGATTTCGCCGTTGCCAGCGAAGGCGGTGACTCGACTGGCACTCATTGACGAAGCCCTGATTCATGCTTTCGATCACTATGGGCAGATGGTCGAATATCTGCGCATGAACGGCGTGGTACCGCCGGGGAGCCGCCCATGAATCCCGCGCCCATCGCCTGTAGCCTCACAGCCGCGGAACTGCGGGAACGCGAAGCTTCGCTGCTCGCCCGGTTACGGTCAGCGGTGACCGCAATCGAAGAACTTCCCGACGGGTATGCCTTCACTTTCGAGGGCGATGGGAAGTGGCTTGTGCTGGCAGCGGAGGTAGTGGCCGCAGAGCGGGACTGCTGTCCTTTCCTCACTTTCGCGGTGGTGGCGCAACCGGATCATGGGCCGCTTATGGTAAGGATCACCGGCCCGGAGGGCAGCAAGGAATTCCTGGGGACGATCCTGGGCGAGCCGGGACGAAGGCGGTCGGAAAGTCCATTCCCGGAAAACTGGCGGGGTTAACGTTTACCCCTCCTCCCCGCTGACGGGTCCGTGTGTTCTGGCCACCAAATATGCGGGAAGGAAAAAGCGTGGAAGGGTTCTGTGATGCGCGTCCTTCACTCGGATTGGGATTCAGCGTATAGTCTCATGCCGGTTCGATGGAGTCCCTATGACGATGCAGTCACACACCAAGAATGGCGCGAAGGCGAAAAGCTTTGGCGAGAACCTTGAGAGCGACCTGGCGCTGGAGTTTATCCGCGTAGTGGAAAACGCGGCCATCGCGTCGGCGCGGACGATGGGCCAGGGAGAGCGCAAGCTGTCGGATCACGTGGCCACTGAAGCCATGCGGCACACGATGGATACGGTGCCAATGGACGGGACGATCGTGATCGGCGAAGGCGAGCGGGATGAGGCTCCGATGCTGTATATCGGGGAGGAAGTGGGGGCGGAGTTTCCCGACGGCAAGGATGTGCCGCACGTGGATATCGCCGTAGATCCGCTCGAGGGAACCAACCTGTGCGCGACGGGAGCACCGGGAGCGATCACGGTGCTGGCCGCCTCGGAGAAAGGCGGATTGCTGAACGCGCCGGATTGTTACATGGAAAAGATCGTCGTGGGCCCGTCGTGCAAGGATGCTGTAGAGATGGATGCGCCGGTAGCCGACAACCTGAAGAACATCGCCAGGCGTCTGGAGCGCGACGTGGAGGACTTGGTAGTCATCGTTCTTGACCGGCCGCGGCATGAGAAGTTGATCGCTGACATCCGGGCGGCGGGAGCGCGGATCCGGCTGATCGGCGACGGCGACTTGTCGGCGGGAATTGCGGCGGCGGTGATTGGGACGGGCGTGCATGCGGTGATGGGATCGGGCGGCGCGCCGGAGGGTGTGATCACCGCGGCGGCGATCCGATGCCTGAATGGATACATGCTGGGACGCCTGGTTATCGACAAGCCGGAACTGGAAGAGCGGATTGCGCGGATGGGGATCAAGGACAAGAACCGGATTTACGAGGCCGAGGACCTGGCGCCGGGGAGCCAGATGATCTTCGCGGCCACCGGCGTGACAGATGGCGCGCTGCTCCGCGGGGTGCGGTTCTTCGGCGAAGGGACGCGGACGCAGTCGGTGATCATGACGCTGAAGACCGGAAAGGTACGGTTCATTGACAGCATTCACCTGGAAAAGAGTCCTGATGTGAAGATCCGGTTTGCGTAAGAGTTGGGAACGCAAGGCTAAGCGGCGGCCCTTTGGAGAGAGGGCCGCCTTTTTGGGGGATTGTTGATCGATTGTTAACATACTGGACCCATCGGCGAAGTCCTCAACCGTCGCCAGATCGCTCAAGGGCGAGATCATGAGTCCATGCCAGCCTGGGTAGAGCTCTTCGCCCAACACGAGATCAATAAAGTCAGCGTCGAACGTTTCTTTTCCGCGTTGCCAACCTCCCACCCCAAACGCACTTCCCGGTAACGCGCACCCTACCAGGACCAATCATGCGTTGACCGAAAACTCAGGTCTTCGCGTAGAATCACGAGCCAAGCGGTAAGTGACGGCATGGGCATCGCTACCTCAACCCGTAACAGGGGGCATCTGCTACGCATCGTTGGCGTTGGTTTCGGTCTCGCGGTGAGCGTCGGTGCCACCGTGGGTTCTGGTATTTTGCGAACGCCCGGCGAAGTCGTCGGGCATTGGGGTAGTTCGTTGCCTATTTACGCGCTGTGGCTTTTGGGAGCGGTGTACACGCTGCTTTCCAGCAGTTCCCTGCTCGAACTCGGCACGATGTTTCCAGATGCCGGCGGCTGGTATGTTTATTCGCGTCATACCTTTGGTGATTACGGCGGATTCCTTATCGGATGCTGCGATTGGATGGTCCAAGCGGTCGCAACCTCATACTTGGCGGTGGCCCTCGCCGAGTTCGCATCCGGATTGCAACCGGCCCTGGGCGGCAGGCTGAAGCTCGTAGCGCTGACAAGTCTGGGGGTTCTGGGGCTTTTGAACTGGCTGGGGCTGCGTGCCGGAAGCCGGACTCAGGAACTAACCAGTCTGGTCAAGGCGCTGGCGCTGGTTGCTCTCGTACTGGCATGCTTCAGGTTTCCCGCGGTGGCGCAATCACCGCATAGTCCCCTTAGCTCTAACCCGGTTGGGCCGACAGAGGGCATACTTATTGCTTTCGTCCTTTCCATGCAGGCAGTCATCATCACCTACGATGGCTGGTATGCACCCATCTACTTCATCGAGGAAGACCGTAATCCCGACAGCAACCTGCCACGTTCAATGATCGGGGGTGTCGTACTTTCCGCGGCAATTTTCTTGCTTGTGAACGCCGCCTTGTTGCACATCATCCCCGTCCGGCAACTCGCAGGCTCGCAAGTACCTGCCGCGGATGCAGCGTTGCTGGTCTTCGGCAGCTATGGGAAGCAGATCATTCTCATCATCTCCGTGATCACGGTGGTAAGCACCATTAATGCGGCTCTTCTCATGGGTCCCAGGATCCTTTTTGCGATGGGTCGGGACGGCCTTGCACCTCGCTGGATTGCGTCCGTCAACGCCGGCGGAACCCCAAGCGTTAGTCTTCTGTTGACCATCCTTACCAGTAGCATCCTGATACTTAGCGGTAGTTTTGAAACGTTGATTGCCATTGCCTCCTTTTTTTTGTTGGCGGTGCAAATATCCGGGTTTGGTGCTTTACTGATACTGAGGCGACGAAGACCAGACCTGGCCAGGCCTTACAAGGTGTGGTTTTATCCCTGGACTCCGCTGGCGACGCTTTTTGTCTCTGGGTTGCTCTTGGTTCTTTTCGCAATAGGTGATCCGAAGCACAGTCTCGTTACCCTTGCGCTAGTTGTCCTCAGTTATCCTGTCTACGTCTTTGTCGTGAAGAGGAGAATGCGGGCTTCAGCCACCTCACCAGCGTCGGAATAACCGGGAATTCATTGTTGTTCCCCGACAGATACCTGTCAATTTGGCCAGTACAAGCCTGGCTTTGACTGCGCGATTCTACCCCCAACTCCTCGAGCGCTTGTTTGGGAGGGCCGCAGCGGTGGGAGCAAAGGGTCGCAAGCAGACACTCGTACTGCTCACCTTGCTGTGCTGCTGGCATGTGCGAGGCATCGCCCAAGATCTCGCACCGCGCGCCTACCTGATAACGCCGCTGCATTCCAACGCGGTGAATTTGACATGGTCCTTCTACACTGGCGGGCTCAATTTCAACGGCACAGTTCCTGTTACGGGAGCGACCGGCACGTTCAGCGTCCCGACGCTCAGTGTCTACCACGCATTTGGCATTTTTGGACGATCCGCGAACCTCACCCTCGCCCTGCCCTATGGGGTGGGAACCTTTAGCGGAGACGTGCTCGGCACGAACAAATCCGTGTACCGTTCCGGCATGCTGGACTTCACGGCCCGAGCCTCGGTAAATCTTCTGGGTGGCCCCGCGATGCAAGCCGAGCAGTTCGCCAAATGGAGGCAGAAGGTCATTTTGGGCGCGAGCATCAAGGTGATAGCACCAACGGGACAATACTCTGCGACGCAGCTCGTCAACTGGGGAATTAACCGCTGGGCGATCAAGCCGGAACTTGGCTATTCCGAGCGTTGGGGGCACTGGATTCTCGATGCCTATACCGGTGTATGGTTCTACACAACCAATCCGGCACACTACGGAATACCCGAACCCGTTCCGCAGACCGAGTCGCCGATCGGCAGTCTTGAAAGCCATCTAAGTTATGGTTTCAGGAATCCGCGAGCCTGGACGTCCCTTGACGCCAACTTCTGGTGGGGTGGCGTGACTGCCCTGAACAGCGTTCGCAACCTGGAGACGAGACAAACCAGTTCTCGCATTGGCGCAACCCTGTCGCTGCCAGTCGGTAAACACCAGTCAGTGAAGATCTCGTACAGCCGTGGCGCCTATATCCGTTTTGGCGGCAACTACCACAATTTGCAGGTGGGATGGCAGTATTCGTGGTTGGGAAAGCGATGGTAGCGCCTCCAGGCGGAAATCGAATTGCCAGTTGCTGCTTTAGTGGATTTTGAACCTCGAAGAGTGCGCAGGCGCAGCAACCTATCGCGGTTCTTCTCGACAATCGGTTCCAACTTGTCATCGCCGCGGCCCTCGGGGAGAGCCGAGGCGGCTGTCCCTGCGCGAGTGGACCGGGTGATGGTAGGCTTTTCAAATGAACGAGAGAAAAGAGCCGGTTTACTTGTTTACGGAAAAGCAGACGGCAGAGAAAAGCGAGCTGGCGCGGCGGTTTCTGGAAACGCGGACGCGGTTGAATGAGAACGTCGAGAAGGCCGACAACTTTCTGGTCAAGCGCTTTTACAACATCGATCACAATACCTATCTGGAGGGGGCGATTCCGGCGAAGTACAAGGAGATGATGGGGCTGGTGGTGTCGGCGGGATTGCGGTGCGATGACTGCATCAACTATCACATCATTCAGTCGTACCGGCTGGGGGCGACACGGGCCGAGCAGGAAGAGGCGCTGAACGTGGCGCTGGTGGTAGGCGGAAGTATTGTGATTCCACATCTGCGAAGAGCGTATGCGGTGTTGGCGGAGTTGTATGGGGAGTGCCCGGCACCAGGCGCCTAGAAAGAAGTCCCTGGCTCGAGCACAGCCGAAGCGGCTGTCCCTGCGCGGGCAGGAAGGCGACGGGCGGAGGGATACGCGTCCCCGATCGTTGGCGTTTTGCTACATAAACGCGCCCGGTCTGGGTGGCCATTCTTGCGAGAGGCCGGGAAAGAGGAATTTGGTTTTTTCGACGCGGCGGGTACCGTCGTGGACGGCGATTTGATGGGGCTTGGCGGCGTCGCCGTAGCCTTCCCACAGAGAGACCCCGGCGTAGGCGCCGTCTTTTCTGAGGATGTAGTAAGTCATGTCCATGAAGCGCAGGTGGTCTTGTTCGCCGCTGTAGTTGTGAGCGGTGCGCTTGAGGGCGTCCATTCCCGCCTCTTCCGGCGACATTCCCCTGCGCATGTTTTCGACGATGGTGTGGGCTCCGGCAACTTTGATGTTCTCTTCGCCGCTGCCGGTGGCACCGGCGGAGCCGACGTCCTGATCGGTGTAGCATCCGGCGCCGACGATGGGCGAGTCTCCGCAACGGCCAGGCAGCTTCCACGCCAGACCGCTGGTGGTGGTGCAGCCCGAGATCTCTCCTTTTTCATTCAACGCTGAACAGTGAATGGTGCCGGTGGGCGGATGGAGGACTTTGCGGATGGCGTCCATGCGCTCGGCTTCCGGGATGCCGAGATCGGCGGCCACCTGCTTCATGTGCTCGATCAGTTCCTGGCTGGTTGACTTGCCCGAGGGAAGGCGCTTTTTCCAGTCGGGGCTGGACAGACCAGGTCCCCACCAGTCGGAGTGGGTTTCCTTGTACAGGAGCCAGAGCTTGCGGGAGTGCTCGGTCAGCAGGTTCTCGCGGGCAAAACCCTGGGCGACAGCGAAGCGCTCGGCGCCTTCGCCGACCAGCATGACGTGTCCGGTGTGCTCCATGACGGCTTTGGCGACGAGGGAGACGTTCTTGATGTTGCGGACTGCACCGACCGCGCCGGCGCGACGGGTGGGTCCGTGCATGCAGCAGGCGTCGAGTTCGACCACGCCTTCCTCATTGGGGAGGCCTCCCAAGCCGACGGAGTCGTCGTTGGGATCATCTTCAGGGCCGCGTACCACCCGCAGAGCGGCTTCGAGGGTATCGCCTCCCTGACGCAGCATGGCGTACCCGTCGTCGAGGTAGTTGTAGCCGTTGTGGGCACAGATGATGATGGGTCGGCGGGCGGCAGGGGTCTGGGTATCGAGGGCGAGGGCGACGGATCCAAGAGCAGTGGTGGCCAGGAAATCGCGGCGGGAAACGGGCATGGGGGCTCCGGATTCTAGTGAGAAACGGGAAAGGATATCAGTACCCGGTACCTTGTACCTAGCGAGAATTGGAAAAAAGCCTTCTTGCCGCCAACAGTGCAAGGCACGGCCGCACAGATCGCGAAGAGAAGGCCGGGGTTGACACGGAGGATCCCGAAGATTCCTCCCTTCGGCCGGAATGACATGCGCGAGAGTGGAACGACTGCGGGTGCGGGGTGGCTCGCCTCGCCCGGGGACAGCCGGGGCGGCTGTCCCTGCAGGGTCGGCTCGGTGGTGAATTCACGAGGCTACGGCGATGCCGAAGGTGCGCGGCTGGTCGGCGCGGAAGCGAAGCAAGGCGGCGATGTTGCCCGCATGATCGAACTCCTCGTCGTTTTTCACATAGAACAGCTCAATGTCGCGGCGGATAGCGGCGGCAATGATGGCATCGCCCACGTCGTCGAGCTCGCGGGTGGCGCGACCGCACACCGGGCAGCGACGGATGATGTGGACGTCGAGGTGTCCACAGTTCGAGCATTCCACCGCGTGGGCGGAATAATTTTCGCCCATGAGCAGAGTCTGGACTTCGCCGAGTTCGATAGAGCGCAGCACGCGGCGCAGCCCGGTAACCCCGCGGTTGTTGCTCTTGGCCTGGTTGAGAGCCTCGCGGATGAGGCTCTTGCGGCGGTTATCGCGGGCTTCGAGCAAAATCCGGGCGGCGTGTTCGCGGATCTGGTCATGGGTGGCGGTGACGACGTCGGTGGAAAAGCGTCCGATAAGGCGTTGCATGACGTAGGGATGAAGCTGGGGATCGAATTCGGACCAGTGGTTGTCCTGACAACCGATGATGAGTTTTTCCCAGGCGCCCTTCTCGGCTTCGTCTTTGAGGCGGGCGGCGACGTTTTTGTAATGATGGAGGGCCTCCTCGGCGACATGGCGCTCGTGGTGTCCGGCCTTATAGCCGGCGTATCCGTCACTGCGGGTTCGGCGAGGAACCGCATGGTAGATCCCTTCCCTCTCCTTGAGTTCGTCGAGGCGGAGATCGAAGAGCCGGGCGCGCTGGCGGTTCACCAGGGCAACACAGACCCGGCGCTGAGCTCCCAGAAGCAGGGCAAGCGGCCTGAGGTGAAAACGGTTGTCGACGATGAGCTGGCTGCCCGCAAGCTCAGGGGGAAGATCGAACTCGCGCCAGAAGTTGCGTGCGCCGCAGGCGAAGATGGCCTTGGCGCGGGTCTGGTGGCCGTGCAGGTTCTCGGCGACGCTAAGCATGCGGAGAAGGTCGGCGCGGGCGCATCCGTTCTTGCCGTTCTTTTCCGCCTGGCGCATGGCGCTGCGCACCAGGTCTTTGGCGAGGATGGCTTCTTCGCGGTGGGATTTGTTTTGCGGCGGTTGGGGTTGGAAGTAGAAGCTCAGAGCGCAGGCTTCCTTGTCTTTTTCGTCGAAATGGAATTGCGCCAGCTCACGGATGTCTTCGCGCGTAATCATCGAATACTCCTGGTTTCGTTTTTTGGTCAGTGTGTAGCGGATCCCTGCAGCATTTTTTCCTTGAA
>Ga0126383_10003174_pt1 | contig 10811 bp, 11 predicted proteins | sample PanSoiMetPlot_35_FD_96882 | JGI IMG/M metagenome (GOLD analysis project Ga0126383, IMG submission 96882) | Tropical forest soil microbial communities from Panama - MetaG Plot_35 | ecosystem: Environmental > Terrestrial > Soil > Tropical forest > Bulk soil | place: Panama | collected 2016-02-17
CGGTCGGCGTACAAGAAGAGTGTGTTCAAAAAGCGAAGGCTTTTGCCTGTGCTTAAGATTAAGTTCGAGTCATTAGTTTTCATAATAGGCCTTTCGACCAACAGTCTGCTCAACCGTTCGCTTTCTGCATCCAAATCATGGTAACAGGGTTGTTACGTTGCCCTCACATCGATGCGCACCCGGAAACCGTTCCGAGCCACCGTCTCTACTATGTCGCCGGTGTCGACCAGGCACGAAAATCATGCCTTGCTAACCAAGACAAAATCGTTTGCCTAGACGGCGCGCGAACCTGTTCCCAGGCGCAGGTCCTTTAAGGACAGGGCCGACTGCCCGGCCAATGACTTGTTAGGTCGATTGCTAAATCGCCTGGAGATCGACACCCCAACGGGATTGACCTTCACGATATTCTTCTTGCGGCCGTGAAAGAGCAGGCCGCGCAAATCCAGAAGGTGGGCGCACAAGTCGAGTTGAATAAGCCTGCGCCGCAAATGGCCATCGACAACTAATAAAGCCGCCGGCCTTAAAGCAGGGGTGGATTTCTCGCGGGAAAACAATCTGGATTATGACGCGCATCGGGGCGATGGAAAGCGTTACGTCGTGCGTGCCGATGAAGATACTGACTGGGTTTCCGGAACTGGAATCAGCAACTCGGTTTCAAAATTAGAGGCCCCGGCGCGGAGCAGGAGCAGAAAGTCGCCTAAAATTGCGAACATAAGGGATGCCTGGCGCATAAGGCCGGATACTACAAGATTTTTAGGGGAATTTTTTTGTAGAAGAAATCAAGGAACGCCCCCTATGGACGTGACTCGGAATGGTGATAGCATCTCGGATGCAACTTCAAGGAAATCCTGACAGATCCCGCATCGATTTCTGCCAAAACCGGCTTCCTATTATGAAAAAATCTTCGCTGACGATCCTACTCGCCGTTTTCGCCTCAATCGGAGCCGTCACACATCAGGCGCAATCCCAAATTGTCCTGAGTCCGTCACGCGCAGGCCACGCGGAAACACGACTGCCTTCAGGCAAGGTGTTGATCACTGGCGGGGAGAATGAAACTGCCTGGCTCAACTCCGCGTTGCTTTACAATCCCGCGACTGGGGCTTTCACGCCGACCGGCAACATGACCTCTCCGCGGGCGCTCCACACATCGACTTTGCTCTCGAATGGGATGGTGCTGATCACGGGAGGCGAACAAGGTACCGGACTCCCGTTGCTGAAAAGCGCAGAGTTGTACAATCCGATTACCGGTCAATTCACGCAGGTAGCTCATCTCATGACGATTGCACGGGAAAACCATACGGCGACCTTGCTTCAGAATGGACAAGTCTTGATCGTGGGAGGCAAACAGGCCGACATTTATGATCCGACTACGCAGACGTTCACGGTGACGCCGAATTCGCCTACCAATCGCACGAATCATGCAGCGGCGTTGCTCCAAGATGGCACGGTCCTTATTACCGGGGGGTATGTCAACCGCATCCCCACCCGGGATGCCTGGCTGTTCAATCCCTCTACGAATAGCTTCACGAATCTGTGTCCTTCGCCCCCGGAGCCCGGATGCATGCTTATCCCTCGTGCCAACCACGCCATGACCCTTCTGCTCGATGGCACGGTGCTTGTGACCGGAGGCTTTTCCGGGACGAGTCCGCACGACGAAGTTGATATCTATAATCCAACTTCGCAGAGCTTTACCGCTGCGCATCATATGCTCTACCACCGTTCCAACCACAGGGCAGTGTTTTTGCCGGCGAGTCCAGGTTTTCCGGATGGGCGAGTCCAGGTTATCGGCGGTACCACGCTGGAGAGTGGATTTCTGGCTACAAACGAAGTCTACGATCCCAATACTACCATATGGTCGGTTAACAGTCAGATGAGCGAGAACAGGTCGGGTATGACAGCCACGCTTCTGTTGAATGGGCAGGTTTTGGTCGCTGGAGGACTAACTGGTAATGAGACGTTACAGACGGCGGAGAGACTCTATCCGGGGGGCACTTTTACACCGCTCGGGAACATGCAGGTCCCACGGAACCAGCATACAGACACTCTCTTGGCGGACGGAACAGTCTTATTGGCTGCAGGCAGCACCGACGCGGTCTTTCTGAATTCTGCGGAAATCTTTAATCCGACGGACAATTCCTTTACGTTGACTACTGGCTCATTGTCGGTCGCAAGGAAGAGCCACACGGCGACGCTATTGCAAGATAACAACTCGGTTCTGATTACTGGTGGCAAGAGCGCGACTGGCGACCTTACTTCCGCTGAGATTTACAATTCATCGACACAACTGTTCAGCACGACCGGTTCAATGCATGACGGCCGTTCACTCCACACCGCGACATTACTTCCCAATGGCGTTTTGACCTTTCCCCCTGGCTCTGTGCTCGTCGCCGGTGGCCGACACGGTGCGACCCCGCTCAACACCGCAGAGATTTTTAATCCGGCGACCGGCCTCTTTACAACTACCGGCATGCTAAACGTCCAGAGAAAGCGTCACGCGGCTAACCTTCTTTTGGACGGCAATGTCCTCGTCGAGGGAGGCGCATCCCTTTCAAACGGGCAACCCGTCAATGCCGGTACTCCCACTGCCGAGATTTATTACACCAGTGGCCCCCTGGCCGGAACATGGGCGATCCATCCACCGCAGGATATGAGCACTGGCCGCACCGAGCACACCGCGACGTTGCTGCCACCCGATTCGTTTCATCCGCTTGGTACGGTCCTGGTATGTGGCGGAGTCTCAACTCTTCTCCCTTCGGATTTATACGATCCTGTGAGTGAGACCTTTTCAACCACGGGAGGATTGCTCCATCAGCGGCAGCGGCACGTTTCTTTGCTATTGACGAATCCGGCATGGGGAGCGGACGTCGGCAAGGTTTTGGCAATAGGCGGAGCTTATACCGGTAGTCCCGTCTTCGGCGGGATTCAGGTGGCGCTGAATACCGTGGAGGAGTACGATCCCTCAACTGGCCAGTTCACTCTGTTTGGCACAATGACGGAGGCGCGACAGAATCACACCGCTACCATGCTCAATGACGGCAGCATTCTTATCGCTGGTGGCGTCAGTAGCCCGGCCGTCAGTGGGACAGCCGAACTCGTCACTCCTTAGCCAGCAAATCTGCCCTTGCAAAGCTACTGGACGCTACGACGTATTTGCCGCCCAACGTAACTCCGTGTTCGAACACGTCTAGTAATGGAATAGGAGCGAGAGGCAGGGGAAACCCTGACCGCAAAAGCTCCCGAGATCCGTTTTGTCTGTTGCTGTTCGTGATAGAAGCTGAGCAAGGCAAACCGTACACGGTGCGCTATGAAGCGGTGAACGCGATGCTGCTCAATGAATTTCTAAAGGAACATCGGAAGGTAACCGAGCAGGGAAACGAAATTGCCGAACTCAAAGCAACTGTTGCGGAATTAAAGTCGGCCGTGAAAGGCGCTGGAAACGCCGGCTGGCAGGGAGTGAGGCTCGCGGCGCTTCGCTAGAACCCGCGGAACCAGGTTATGAACAGGATTGAGCAGCTCTCGCCAGTGACGGGGGTGTCAATGGCAGACAAATGGTTCGAACACGCCACCGCTGATCACTTCTGGATGCAGTGGCGGCATGAAATGCTGGTTCGTCAGCTAACCAGAATAGGGCATCCCATCAAAAAAGCGCTCGAGGTCGGGTGTGGTCACGGGATTGTCCGTCAGTTGGTCGAGCGTGACCTGGGGTTCGCGGTAGACGGATGCGATCTTAATCGGCGTGCCTTGGAGATGGCGGCAAGCAGCAAAGGACGTGTCCTTGTTTATGACATTTTTGATCGAAATCCGGCATTGCTCGAAGCCTACGACCTTGTTCTTCTTATGGATGTCATTGAGCACCTTGATGATGATCTCGGTTTTCTGAGCGCCGCGCTCGAACATCTCAAACCCGGCGGTATTGTCGCCATTAATGTTCCGGCCCACATGGCTTTCTATAGCAAATATGACGAAGTCGTCGGTCATAAGCGCCGATACAATATGGGTCGAATCAAATGGTTATTTCGCCACACGAAGATCGAGCCATTGAGTATTGCCTATTGGGGGCTTACTCTCTTACCCCTTCTCTTTGCTCGAAAGATCGTTCTCCGCTTTGTTTCCCGTGAACAGACAATCCACACCGGTTTCTCGGAACAAAATGTCGTCACCCGAAAAATTCTGAGGATCATTCAGAGGCTAGAACTGAGCGCTCCTTTCCCGATGCCGATTGGGACGTCCTTAATGGCTTTTGGGATTCGAAGTAAAAAGTAAATATTTAGTGCGGTACCTACTAATCGACGAGGCCTTTTGACCAAAAAACTGGATTCTGTCGGCCATTGATTTTGACCAACGAGAGCTTGACAGAGAGACTGGCCGTCCCGGGAGCAACAAGCACGTTTCGGGTGCTTCGCAATGCGTCGGTTTTGATCGTTCAGAGTCTTTGGTCTCGACAAACGGGCGAGCTTTTTGGGAGACTTAGGCCATGAAAACGATAATCCCATTATTTTCCATCGTTCTTGCATTCCTGTCCGTCGCCGTTGCGCCGCAAGCGCGTGCGACTTGTCAGGAAGGCTGCTTAGACTTCCAAAACACTGTCCTAGGTGATGATGCGCTCTTGAACAACACAGCCGGCGACAACACGGCAATCGGTTTTAATGCGCTCTATAGCAACACCACCGGCGGCACCAACACGGCCACCGGTGTTAATGCGCTCTATAGCAACACATTCGGCAGCAACAACACGGCCTACGGTCTTCAGGCGCTTTTGAGCAACATAGGAGGCTACAGCAATACGGCCACTGGTGTTGATGCGCTCGGTAACAACACATTCGGCACCCTCAACACGGCCACCGGTTTTGCAGCGCTCTCGAGCAATACGATCGGCAACAACAACACGGCCAACGGTTTTGAAGCGCTCTATAGCAACACTACCGGCAACAACAACACGGCTAACGGTTATAATGCGCTCAATAACGACACGACCGGCAGCGATAACACAGCCACCGGTTTTGGTGCGCTCCTTCGCAACACAAACGGCAGCAACAACACGGCGACTGGTGACCGGGCGCTCTATTACAACAAAACCGGCAACCACAACACGGCCACTGGCTTTCAGGCGCTCTATAGGGCCAGAGGCAGCAGCAACATCGCATTAGGGGATTCAGCAGGTGCAAATCTCACCGGGGGCCATAACAATATCGACATCGGCAACGCTGGTGTTGCTGACGAGGCTAATACGGTCCGTATCGGCACGACGGGCACCCACACGAGCACCTTTATTGCTGGAATCAGCGGGGCAACCGTTCCAACAGGTGTAGCAGTTATCGTAGACGCGGACGGTCATCTCGGCACGACTACATCATCTGCGCGTTACAAGGAAGCGATCAAACCAATGGACAAGGCGAGCCAAGCGATTCTGGCTCTTAAACCGGTGACGTTCCGCTACAAGCAAGACCTTGACCCCGAAGGCATCCCGCAGTTTGGCCTCGTGGCTGAGGATGTGGAAAAGGTGAATCCCGATCTAGTCGCTCGCGACGAGCAAGGCAAACCCTACACGGTGCGTTATGAAGCGGTAAACGCGATGTTGCTCAACGAGTTCTTGAAAGCTCATCGAAAAATGGAGGAGCAAGGCGCGACCATCGCCCGCCAGCAAGCGCAAATCGAAGCGCTTACTGCGGGCCTGCAAAAAGTGAGCGCCCAGCTTGAACTGAGCAAGTCCGCACCGCAAACGGTTCTGAACAACCAGTAAAAACAAGCCGAGTCGGCGAACTACTGGAAATCATCGCTGACAATGTTCGCCAGGCGTTGGCTTCATCGACCATCCGCCGCAGGCACCTACCGCAAGTCAAGCACGCAAGCATTGAGTGGCAAGGTGTTTATCGCGCACGGCAAGAGGGGAACGGTCGGAATATGTGGGCTCGACCCCTAGGGAAAAATTCTTAAGAAAAAGCTTGACGGGTTTGTTCGTTTTCTCGTAAGAGACCTGCCCTAACAAAAAGCCCCGTCTTTGGCAAAATAAAACCGAGATACCCCTCAGATGAAAAAGAAATCCGCTTCAGCATTAGTCTTCTTCAATCCGCGCGTTTTAACCGCACATCGAAAACAATCTGCAACGCGACCTTTCAGAATGCCGGCTGTATTCGGCGCGCTGCTTTGCGCTGCCGCGCTCCTTGCGATCCCGGGAAAAACTTTTTCCCAGGTGCCTCAAGGGGTCTTTTCGGTAACAGACACCGGGAGACAAAAGTCGAGCTACGCGCCCGATGCGCCAATGAAAAAACACAAGACTCCAACTCCTACTCCAACACCAACGGCAACGCGGACTCCAACGCCAACACCAACAGCCACGTTTACCCCGACTCCGACACCTAGCGCAACGGCAACAGCTACGTTTACCCCGACTCCAACGCCGACGGCTACAGCTACGGCGACGTTCACGCCGACACCGACAGCGACTGCAACGGCCACGGCAACAGCCGCTCCCACAGCTACAGCAACCCCTACAGCCACGGCGGTTGCGCGTGCTTTGCATGGCGTGATTGATCTCATCAACGGAGGCGATGATGTGACAGGCAACGAAGTTGGCTGGACGAGTAACGCGGCAGGCCTGCGTTTCCGTGGCAAGTGGGATGACACCGAACCGCAGGATGGCACGTTTGATCTGAGCAGGCTGGACAAATTCATTGACGCCTCGCTGGCGCACCCTGCCAAGTTGACCGGCTTGTCATTCCGCAGCGGCGACGAATACCCGCAGTGGCTGGCCGGCGAAGGCGCGCAGGTAATCACCACCATGGGCAAAACAATCTGCCTGCCATGGGATTCGCTTGTCGTGCAGAAGTGGACTTCCTTCATCAACCAAATCGCAGCGCATTGCGCCGCACGTGGCTACAAGCCTGACTACGTGGTGCCTGGTAACATCGGCAGCAGCCTGACCGTGCAGATCGCAAACAGTGACGCCGACATTGCCTTGATTGACAGCTTCGGTGGACTGACAGCGTGGGCGGCTAACGCGGATGCCATGATTGATCTCTACTCCCAATTCAACACCAACATTCTCGTTGCGGCGGCTGGCGCAGTCTATAGCAACAGCGACGGTGCAGCAGCGTTACAGGATTTTGTCGACCGCAACGCGGCGAAGTATCCGATGTTCGGCCCGATGCACACCGCGCTACGTTACCCGATTGACACGCCTGGCCTGCCCTACCAATTGCTCATGCAGTATGGCCAGACGTCGCATCCTACAGGGCTGCAATTCGTCAACGGCGTGAACCAGCCGCTCCCGAACGCGCCACCTGCATGCACCATCCCTGACCCGAACTGTTTTGCTGATGTGTGTTCCGCTGGCGTCGGCTACGATGTGAACATCATTGAGATTTACCCGGACGACGACACGCCAGAGAACCAACCGACAATCGTCTTAACCAATTCGCAACTGCGATGAAAGCTTGCCGCCAAACGGATAAAATTCGCCATGCTCGCGAAGCATGCGCTCTGCGAACGGGAGGAGATCATCCAATAGCGCGTCGAGATCGGGATGGCGCGGCATGAGACCTAACGAGACGGAGATAAATCACTAGACGGTCGGTGGCATCGAAGTATTTGGAAATCATCGCTGACAATCTCAGTAAAGCTGGATGGAGTTGGGGCTGCGTGTCAGCCATTGATTCCAACGGGCCGAACAATCTGGATTGCTGACGCACATCGTGGCGATGGAAAGCGCTTCGTTGTGCACGCCGATGAAAAGCTGACCGCCTTTCTGGAACTGGAAGTGGCGATCTGTGCTTGCGCCGAATTATCTTGCCAAGCTGGCGAGATTTTTCGCAGGCTTTCGACAAACCGAGGTCTGGATCCGGGGGAGGGCGCTTCTCCCGACAGCTTCTTCCGTCTTTCAGACCTGCAATCGCAGAATTAACCAATCGGGGGCAAGGAAAGGTTGGTTCTTTATGAAAACGAAAACTGCAATTACAGGAAATTCGATTAGCCGGTCGCCTTTGCGACGCGGTTTGCTTCTGAATGCGCTTGCCCTCGCCTTCGCGTGCTTTGCCCTTGCGCCGCAAGCACGAGCGACTTGTCAAAACGGATGCGACGACAATATCAACACATTTCTCGGTGACGATGCGTTGATTAACAACACAACCGGCGACGCAAACGTTGCCATCGGTGCTGGTGCGCTTTTTAGCAACACAAGGGGTTCGAGCAACACGGCGGTCGGTGATGTTGCACTCTATCACAACACAACCGGGGTGGGCAACGTGGCTACGGGTGGTAACGCTCTCGAATTCAACACAACCGCCGACGCCAATACGGCTACAGGTTTTTTCGCGCTCTGGCTCAACACAACCGGTTCCGATAACACGGCGACCGGGGACGACGCGCTCGCGTATAATACAACGGGCCACGACAACACGGCGAACGGCGTTGGTGCGCTCGAGCATAATGACGTCGGCAACGAGAATACAGCCACGGGGAGTGGTGCGCTCAGCGTCAACAACAGCGGCAACGATAATACTGCCTGCGGTTTTAATGCCCTCGGTAGCACATCGGGCAGCAACAATATCGCCTTGGGTCAGGGTGCTGGCTTCAATCTTACCACCGGGGACAACAATATTGATATTGGCAATGAAGGCGTTGGGGGGGCGAGTCAGGAGTGATCCGTATCGGGACGGAAGGAACCCACACCGCGACTTACATCGCAGGAATTAAGGAGGCACCGCTTGTTCATGGCGCAGCCCTAGCGGTCGGCATCACGACGGATGGCCAACTCGGTGTTAGAGCTTCATCGGCGCGTTTTAAGGAGGCTATCAAACCGATGGACAAAGCTAGCGAAGCGGTGCTTGCACTAAAACCGGTTACCTTCCATTACAAGAAAGAGCTTGACCCCGATGGCGTCCCGCAGTTTGGACTCGTGGCTGAGGACGTGGAAAAGGTAAATCCCGACCTAGTAGCACGCGATGAACAAGGCAGGCCTTACACGGTGCGCTACGAAGCGGTGAACGCGATGTTGCTCAACGAATTTCTCAAAGAGCACCGCAAAGTCGAGAAATTGGAGGCGACCGTTGCTCAGCAGCGTAAGGATTTCGAGGCTGCTGTTACTGAATTGAAGAGACAAATCCAGAAGGTGAGCGCACAGTTTGAATTAAGCAAACCCGCAACGCGGACGGCCCTAAACAATCGGTAAAGCCGTGGTGGTGAAGTCATGGGAAATCCTCGCTGACAACCTCAAGAAAGCCGGTTGGAGTTACGGCTATATGTCAGCAACTATTCGGGGTGCGGTGAAGTAACCACGATGTCTCCTAAGATCCTGCTGTTCCTCATTGGCCTTGCAATCGTCTGCATTGGGGTTGCACCGGCCGCGCAATCCGACTGCTTGAAATGGCACTTTTCGGGCCAATTTACGTTCATTCGCAGCGATGGCAGGAAATTAACCGTGGGCTTGCTGAGACACGGTCAGGGGATTACTGGCGAGGCTTATTATTACGAGAGGCGCCTTTATTGGGGCGACGCAAAAGGGTACATCGACGGAGATGACTTCTATGTGACGATCGATTGGCAACCCTCCCGGCGAGAGATCTACGAAGGTCACATCGACGCTCAAGGCCATCTTTCCGGGACCACCTACGATGAGGTTGATCGCGATCATCGTGCAACGTGGTACACGAAAGAACGACTGCGTTGCGCCTACGACTAGCGCCTGCGACGGGAAGCGTTACGTTGTGCGAGCGGTCAAAAGCTGACTGCGTTTTTGGAACTCGAAGCGGGGGTTCGCATCTGCACCGAATTGGCCTGCCAAGCCTGCGCGATTCTTGGCAAAACGTTCCGAAAACCGAGGTCTGGATCCGGGAGAGCGCGCTTCTCCCGACAGCTTCTTTCCCTCGTCCAGACCTGCCAGTGGCACAATTAACTGATCGGGCGAACAGAAAGGTTGTTTTATGAAAACGAAAACTTCACTGATAAGAAATTCGATGAACCAATCGCCTGTGCGGCTTGCGTTCCTTCTCATTCCGCCCGCCTTCGCCTGTTTTGCGCTTTCGCCGCAAGCACGTGCCAGAGCGAATTAAATCAGGACAAGGACAATCAAAATGAGTGAACAAATAACCACCACGATCAGGAAGCGACTCGTTCAGAGTGCGTTTTTACCCGGTATTCTTTTTCTCGTCATCTCTCTAATACCGCTGGCGGTTGGCCAGCACCAGAGCGGCGATAATCCCTCAGTGCACGGGCAATGGGTTTGGCAAAGCCCACTGCCCCAGGGAAATTACCTTTATCAGGTCTCATGTGTCGATGCCAACAACGGGATGGCTGTTGGTGACAATGGAACCATCCTCAGAACAACCGACGGAGGGAGCAACTGGATCATCCAGTCGATCGGAATAACCAATAATGGGACTTTAAATGGGCTTTATGGGGTTTCATTTGTCGACACAAATACGGGAACTGTGGTTGGCGACAAAGGGATGATCTTCAGAACAACCGATGGCGGAGCTAATTGGGAGCGCCAGACGAGTGGAACAGCAGAATACCTTAATGCGGTTTCATTTACCGATTCCAACACCGGAACTGCGGTTGGCGCGAACGGGATAATCCTCAGAACAACCGATGGCGGAGCTAACTGGGAGCGCCAGACGAGTGCGACGCCGTGGGACCTTAATGCGGTTTCATTTACCGATGCAAATAACGGGACGGCTGTTGGGTGGTATGGGATAATAATCAGAACAACCGATGGCGGAGCTAACTGGGAGCGCCAGACGAGTGGAACGAGCGAGTTTCTTTATGGCGTTTCTTTTACCGATGTAAATAACGGGACGGCTGTGGGTGAAACTGGC
>Ga0126383_10003175_pt1 | contig 10809 bp, 6 predicted proteins | sample PanSoiMetPlot_35_FD_96882 | JGI IMG/M metagenome (GOLD analysis project Ga0126383, IMG submission 96882) | Tropical forest soil microbial communities from Panama - MetaG Plot_35 | ecosystem: Environmental > Terrestrial > Soil > Tropical forest > Bulk soil | place: Panama | collected 2016-02-17
CAGCGGCAGCATCCGGGCAGCGGACAACATTTTTCTCAACGTCGTTCAGTTTCACAGTGGAACGGTCAATCTTCGCCGTCACTTCATGGATTTGAGTCACGTAAGCCACGAGATCGAAGTCCGGATATAAGGCGGACAATGTTTTTTTTGCAATCGCACCCGCCGCGACGCGACCAATCGTTTCGCGCGCAGACGCTCGACCGCCTCCTTGCCAGTTTCGGATTCCGTATTTGGTTTCGTAGGTGAAATCGGCATGCGACGGACGAAATTTGTGCGCAATCTCGCTGTAATCTTCCGGTCGAACGTCTTTGTTCCGAACAAGAATTGCGATCGGCGTCCCGAGCGTTTTCCCTTCAAAAACGCCGGACAAAATTTCGCACCGATCTTCCTCTTTCCTCTGTGTTGTGAGTTTGCTTTGACCAGGGCGACGCCGATCCAGCTCTCGTTGAATTTCCGCTTCGGAAATTTCGATGCGCGGCGGGCAACCATCGATCACTACGCCGAGGCCGCCGCCATGCGACTCGCCAAATGTTGTCACGCGGAAGAGTTGACCAAACATGTTCGACATTGGAATCGCCATCTTAAATGAGACGCGCCAGATTTTGTAGGGCGTTTGTGTCAAACGCCGGCGGCTGGCACAGCCGCCCTACAATTCAAATCGCTTCCAGCACGCTCTTCAGATCATCGATTAAATCGCGAACGTCCTCGACGCCAACCGAAAGGCGAACGAGCGAATCTGTGATGCCGAGTTTTTGCCGTTGTTCTTTCGGCACAGAGGCATGCGTCATGAGCGCGGGATGATTGATGAGGCTCTCCACCCCACCCAGGCTTTCCGCCAATGCGAACAAGTGCGTGTTCTCAAGAAAACGCCGGGTTCCGGCGAGGTCTGTTTTCAAAACGATCGTCACCATCCCACCAAACCCACGCATCTGTTGCCGGGCCAGATCGTGTTGCGGATGCGCTTTTAAACCAGGGTAATGGACAGATTTGACCTCCCGCTGGTCTTCTAGCCAGCGGGCAATTTCCAGCGCGTTTGAGCAATGCCGCTCTATCCGCAGGGCAAGCGTTTTCAAGCTGCGCAAAACAAGGAAACTATCGAACGCGCCGGCGATCGCGCCGACAGAATTCTGCAGAAACGCAATTTGGTCGGCGAGCTCCTTCTTGTCCCCGACTACAACAACGCCGCCAACCAGATCGGAATGACCGTTCAAATATTTCGTCGCGGAATGCACAACTATATCGAACCCCGATTCAATCGGTCGCTGAATCCACGGTGTGGCAAACGTGTTGTCGCAAACAGAAATGAGTTTCCGTTTGCGCGCGATTTTCGCGATCGCGTCGAGGTCGATCAGCTTGAGCAGTGGATTGCTCGGGGTTTCAATCCAAACCATGCGCGTGTTTGGTTTGATTGCGCGCTCGAGATCTTTCGCATCGGTCAAATCGACATATGTAAAATCAAGATTCGCAGAGCGCCGGCGCACACGATCGAACAAGCGGAATGTGCCGCCGTACAGATCGTCACTCGCGACGATATGAGAGCCGCTGTCGAGGACCTCCAGCACCGTCGCCATCGCAGACAGGCCGGACGCAAACGCAAATCCGCGCGACCCACTTTCCAAGTCGGCGATGCACTTTTCGTACGCCAGCCGGGTGGGATTAATCGAGCGCGCGTAGTCGTAACCTTTGTGTTTCCCCGGGCTCTCCTGCACGTACGTCGATGTGGCATAAATCGGCGTCATCACCGCGCCGGTCGTGGGGTCTGGCTCCTGCCCGCTGTGAATGGCGCGCGTGGCGAAGCCCTGTTCTTTTTTCATCGTCGATGTGTGGTGGCCCTACACAAACTCGCGTTCTGGCGGCGTGGACGATTTCGGCATGTGAAGCCGGAGATAGGAAAGCAAATCGGTGCGCGTAATCAGCCCAAGAAATTTGTCGTCATCCATGACGATAGCAACGCGGCCGCGATCAAATACGCCCAGTAAATCTGTGATTTTGGCGTCCGGCGGCAGCGTTTCTAACTGGTCCGTCATCGCCTTGCTCACGGGGTCGTTAAAATGCGACGGCTCACGGTGAACTTTCACCAGGAGATCGGATTCGTCGATAATGCCAATGGCGCGTCCGCTTTTATCGACTACCGGAAGCTGCGACACGTCTGAGTCGCGCATTCGCTTGAAGGCCGTAAGCAATGAATCGTCCGGCCCGACTGTAATCACCTCGCCAGCTTCGTATCGATGCGAGATCAAGTCGCTCAGATCGCCGTGCGGCGGCCGATGAATGAATCCCTGCTCGGCCATCCAGAAATCATTATACATTTTCGAGAGATACTTGTTGCCCGTGTCAGGAACGAGAGTGACCACGCGTTTCGATTTTGTTTGCTCCCGGCAATAACGCAGCGCGCCGGCGAGAAGCGTGCCAGTGGACGAGCCACCGAAAATTCCTTCCTTCTGCAAAAGCTCGCGTGCTGCGGCAAAACTTTCCTCGTCATCAATCTCGAAGGCTTCTGTGACTAACGACATATCCGCGATTTCCGGGATGAAATCTTCACCGATGCCTTCCACCGCCCAGCTGCCCGATTCGACCAGCTTGCCCGTCTTCACGTACTCGTACAAAACCGAACCGGTCGGATCGGCCAAGACCATTTCGATGCCGCGCCGCGGTTTCACGCGATTAAAAAATCTGCCGAGCCCGGTCAGTGTCCCACCGGAACCGACTCCCACGACGATCGCGTCGACGTCGTGTCGCATTTGTTCCCAAATCTCCGGGCCGGTCGTGCGCTCGTGCGCGAGAGGATTGGCTGGATTACCAAATTGGTTCACGTAAAAGCCACCCGGAATTTCCTCGGCGAGTCGGAACGCTACATCCTGGTAGTACTCAGGATGTCCGCGCGTTACATCAGAGCGCGTGATCCGCACTTCAGCGCCGAGCGCTCTCACGTGCGATATTTTTTCCTGCGACATCTTGTCGGGAATCACCAGCAAGACGCGATAGCCTTTCGCGCCCGCCACCAGCGCAAGGCCAAGGCCCGTGTTACCTGCTGTCGCTTCAATGACCGTGCCACCGGGCTCCAATTTCCCCTCGGTCTCCGCTGCTTCGATCATTGAAAGCGCGATCCGGTCCTTGATTGAGCCGCCCGGATTTTGATTTTCGAGTTTGAGAAAAAGCCGACACGGCCCGATGTCGAACTGCGTTACCTCTACCAGCGGCGTATCGCCTATGAGTGATAGAATTTCGGGCGGCTTGTTGTGCGCAATGGAAGGAGCGGCGGAACTCTGACTCATAAACTACTCGATCGAGGGCTCGCCTTTGTGCGACCACTCGGACTGGCTGTCTGCCAGAAATTGTTGGAGCACAGGAAAGCGAACTTCGCCGTAATTCAATGCGTAGCGGAGATCGCCCCCTTTGTAAATCCAAGTCGTCGGAATCCACGAGAGCGGCAGACCGGCAAACTGCTTGATCTTGTTTTCACCGCGACGCGGGCCGGGATCAGCGAGAATCGTCACGTTGAGCTGATTGGCAATACCAAATCTGTTCAGCATCGCGCGACCGTCATGGCCATCATTCCAAACGGAGACGAAATAAAATTTCACCTGCGGATTGTCATCGATTATCTTCGGCCAGCCGCCGGTTTTGAGCTCAGCTTGACAATTCGAGCACCACGGCGCCCACAGATGAATGACAGTGACTTCCGGCGATTTGATCGCGGCAAGAGCGGCTTGCTCCGCCGCGGATTGCGCGTGGAGCGTTCCAGCCATCAACGCAATTAAGACCAATAGTCGCAGCCTCGCCATGCTTCGTCAGAATACGGGAGAAACGCGGCACGCTCAAGGTCTCGGGCAGCCCATGCGCCTCGCTTGCTGGGGATCGCGAACTTCCAATCGTTAACCGTTGTTGGACGAGCCGAGGAGGTTTCGGCGAGGGCGCCGAAACGTGCACCCGAGGCGCGTGCGCTCCCCAGAGTTGACCGGATGCACAAAAACGCCTAGTATGGCGTCCCCATTTCCGCTTCCGGCAGCAGCCGGATGCGCGGAACATCGGCGTTCGATTGAGAGCGCCGCTGTACTGCAAGAGGAGGCCTACTTATTTTATGATTCAGATGCAAGACGTGATGTCGAAGCCGATGCCGGATTTCCGCGAAGGAAGCATCATCAAAGGACAGATCTTGGAAATTCGCCCGCGTGAAGTACTCGTCGACGTCGGATACAAATCGGAAGGTGTTATCCCGTTAAGCGAATTTGAAGATCCCGAGTCGCTGCAAGTGGGCGATGAGGTTGACGTTCTCCTGGAACGGCTGGAAAACGAAGAAGGAATGGTTGTCCTTTCGAAGGAGAAAGCCGCCTACCGCCAGAATTGGAACAAGATCGTTACCGTTTTCGAGGGCGATGGACTGATCAAAGGCAAGGTGAGATCGGTCGTCAAAGGCGGCCTCATGGTCAACATCGGCGTCGAGGCATTCTTGCCGGCGTCACAAATCGATGTCGTTCCACCGAAGGATTTGCAGCAATTCGTCGGCAACACTTACGATTTCAAAATCGTTAAGCTCAATGACGAGCGAAAGAATGTCGTCCTCAGCCGACGCGAGGTAATCGAGCAGGAGCGCAGCGAAAAACGCCAGAAATTCCTGGAAAGCGTTAACGTCGGCGGCCGCGTTGTTGGCACGGTGAAAAACATCACGGACTTCGGGGCATTCATCGACCTCGACGGCATGGATGGATTGCTGCACGTGACTGACATGACTTGGGGCCGACTCGGACATCCCAGCGAGCTATTGAAGGTCGGGCAGGAGTTGGAAGTCGTGGTGCTCGACATCAACAAGGAAAAGGAGCGCGTTTCGCTGGGGCTGAAGCAAACGCAGAAAAATCCGTGGGACCAGATCGAGGAACGATTCCCTGCCGGACAGCGCATCAAAGGCAAGATTACCAATCTTGTCCCGTACGGCGCTTTTGTTGAGATCGAGGAAGGCGTGGAAGGTCTGATTCACGTCTCCGAGCTTTCGTGGACCAAACGCATCATGCGCCCTTCCGATATTCTTAGTGTCGGCCAGGAAGTCGAAGCGGTGGTGCTGGGCGTAAACAAAGAGGAACAAAAGATTTCACTGGGCCTCCGCCAGCTCGAGCCAAATCCCTGGGATGAAATCGAGAAGAAATTTACCATCGGCAGCCAGGTAAAAGGCACGATTCGCAATATGACCGCCTACGGCGCGTTCGTCGAATTGGAGGAAGGCATCGACGGTATGATCCACGTCTCCGACTTAAGCTGGACCCGGAAAATCAATCACCCCAGCGAAATGTTTAAGAAAGGCGATGAAGTCGAAGCTGTGGTGATCGACATCGACAAAGTGAACCAGCGGATCAGTCTGGGAATTAAACAACTGACCGAAGACCCGTGGAAAACCATCGACGAGAAGTACAAGATCGGTGACATAGTGAAAGGGAAAGTAACCAAGCTCGCCAGCTTCGGCGCGTTCGTGCAATTGCAGGACGACATCGACGGCCTCGTTCACATCTCGCAACTCAGTGAAGATCATGTCGCAAAGGTGAAAGACGTCCTCAAAGTTAGTCAAGAAGTCGAGGCCCGCGTGATCAAGGTGGACAAAATCGAGCGCCGCATCGGCCTTTCCATCAAAGCTGCGAATTATTCTGAGGAACAATTGCGCAAGGAAGTCGAGTCCTTTGATACGCTTCGTCCCGGCGAAGACATGGTTGGTTTGGGAAAAGCTTTCGCCGCAGCGGAACAGGAGGAATATCGCCCCGGCGAATCGAGACGTGGTCCGAAGGAACCGGACGAATTAAAGAGCCATTCGAAAAAAGAATCGAGGAAGAAATAGCGCTGGCTTTCTCGTCGCGCTTTAGCGGTACTCGGGCGATAAATGCGTGCCCCACCGGTTCTACACCTACGTGCTTAGGCCTGAGCACCGCAGGCGACCCAGAAATAACGTTTCGGGTTCGCTTTAGCTCGACGCCGCACTCGCAGACAATTATAACTCGGCAGTGATGCGAGTTATTTTTGCCCGACGCACGCGTCTGCTGTTGATATCCGCTTCGGCAGTTGTGCTCTTCGTTATATCCGGCTGCGGGAATTCCAGCATCGTCGGCAAATGGCGGATGTCGGGAGCTGAAAATCAAACGGTGTGGGAATTCTCAGGCAACGGCTCCGTGCTCGTCGGTGAAGTTCGCGGCAGATATAAATTCGGTAGTCAGGACCGAATCAAAATCGAGACGCCGTTCGCGACAACTGTTTATCAGGTGACAATTTCCAGCGACCAGCTCGTGCTCCAAGAACCGGGCGGTTCCAAGCTGGAGTTTACCCGGATGAGGGAAGCGGGGCGCTGAAGCTTGCTTCAAGAGATTCCTCGACTCCGCTCGGAATGACAAGGCGGCTAGAACTCGGCGCTGCCGGGGGTGCGCGCAAAGGGAATTACGTCGCGAATGTTTGGAATACCGGTGATAAACATTAGCATTCGCTCGAACCCGAGACCGAAGCCGGAATGAGGGACTGTCCCGTAACGGCGCAGATCGAGATACCATTTGTAATCGGCGGGATCCATGTTGTGTCTGCGCATGTTATCCTCCAGCATTTCCAATCGTTCTTCACGTTGGCTGCCGCCGACGATTTCGCCAATGCCCGGCACGAGCAGATCCATCGCGGCTACGGTTTTCCCATCGTCGTTCGAACGCATATAGAACGGTTTGATTTCTTTCGGAAAATTGAAAACGGTGACCGGACATTTGAAATACGTCTCAGTGAGCCAGCGTTCGTGCTCGGATTGCAGGTTTAAGCCGTAATCGATCGGGAATTCAAATTTTTCGCCGCTCTTTTTCAAAAGCTCGACCGCCTTGGTGTAAGTGATCCGCTGAAACGGGCGATCAAGAACGAAGTCGAGTCGCGAAAGCAGTTCCTTGTCCACGAATTTCGCAAACAACTCCATTTCTTCAGGGCAATGCTTTCTTGCGTCTGCGATTAGATACTTCACAAACTCTTCGGCCAGATCCATGTTGCCGGTCAGATCGCAAAACGCCATCTCAGGCTCGATCATCCAAAATTCGCTGACGTGGCGGGACGTATTTGAATTTTCTGCGCGAAATGTCGGGCCAAACGTGTAAACGTTGGTGAGCGCGCAGGCGAACGCCTCTGCTTCGAGTTGGCCACTGACGGTGAGATAAGTTTGGCGCGCGAAAAAATCCTGCGCGTAATCGATGTCGCCGTTTTTCCGCGGCGGATTTTTGATGTCGATCGTCGAAACGCGAAACAACTCACCTGCGCCTTCGCAATCGCTTCCGGTGATGATCGGCGTATGGACGTAAACGAAACCGCGCTCTTGGAAGAACTGGTGAACGGCGAACGCGAGCCGGCTGCGCACACGAAAAACGCAACCGAAAAGATTCGAGCGCGGACGCAAATGCGCAATTTCACGGAGGAATTCCGGCGTGTGTCCCTTTTTCTGAAGCGGATAATTTTCATCGGCGCTGCCGACAATCTCGATATCTCGGGCGACCAGTTCCCATTTTTGTCCTTTGCCTTGCGACGGGATCAGCGCGCCGTTTACGATGAGCGAAGCGCCGGTACTGAGCCGTTGGATGCCTGCGAAATTCGGCAGCGCATCCTTCTTCGCGATGACCTGAAGATTGCGCAGGGACGAGCCGTCATTCAGCTCGATGAACGAAAAATCCTTCGAATCGCGCCGCGTGCGCACCCATCCCTGCACGCGAATCGAGTCGATCGGCGCAGCGCTTTGCAACGCTTTCTTAATCGAAGTTGAAGAAAGTTGGATCATTTGAGAGGTGGCAAAACTTTCAACGCGACACGTGCGTGCGCAAGCATACGTCCCATCCGTCGCATGGGACATATTAGACCGATGTGACTAAGAAGTGACCGGTTCAGCTAAGCGGGAGCCAACTGCCCGGTTGCGGTGGCGCCTTGACGCCGTTGAAACTGAGGTACGTGTACTCCTGCAGGAAACGCTCGTAATCATCGAGGAGCTTCATCGCGTCGTTGGGCTTGAGACGATCGGTTTTGATCGCTTCATCCACTTGCGCTTTGAGCAAGCGCATCAGCTCGAGTTTATCCCACTGTGTCATCGCAAGCACTTCGCCAATCGTGCTGCCCTCGATCACTTCCTCGATGTACCAGCCGGATTCTTCATCGGGATCAAGGAAAACGTGCACCTCGGTGACGCGGCCAAACAAGTTGTGCAGGTCGCCCATGATGTCCTGGTACGCGCCCACCATGAAAAGCCCGAGATAATAAATTTCTCCGGGATGAACCCGATGCAACGGCAGCGTTTCCTTCACGTCCTGCAAATCGACAAACTTGCAAACTCTTCCGTCTGAATCGCAGGTGATATCGACGATGGTGCCGTGGCGATCAGGCGGCGTGGTGAGCCGATGGATCGGCATAATAGGGAATAACTGGCCGAGCGCCCAATGATCCAGCAGCGACTGGAACACTGAGAAATTGCAGATGTATTGATCGCCCAACGTCGTTTCAAGCTGCTTCACTTCGTCGGGCACATAACGCAGCCCGCGATGCATGTTCACGATTTGGTAGGCGACCTGCCAGTAAACGGTGTCGATTTTCGCTTTCGATTCGAGATCGAGCAGACCGAGATCGAATGTTTGCTGTGATTCCTCTTTGATTTGCTGAATGTCATGCAAACTCTCAAGGCGATTTCCACGTTTCAGCCTCTGTTTCACGTCGAGAATATCGGCTACCAGCTTATGGTCCTTCTCGCTCGCTTCGACCTTGAGCTTTGGCGGAGTTTTTTCAATTGAGCCAAACGCTTCTACGACCAGCACGGAATGATGCGCAACTGTGGCGCGACCGCTTTCGCTCACGATCGCCGGATGCGCGACGCCTTCGGAGTCGCACACGTCCATGATGTTCCAGATAACGTCATTGGCGTATTCCTGGAGCGAGTAGTTGGTCGAGCTGTCGAAATCGCTACGCGATCCATCATAATCGACGCCAAGCCCGCCACCTACGTCGAGATAACCGAGCTCGTGACCGAGCTTGGAAAGCTTTGCGTAGTATCGCGCGCCTTCACGCACGGCGCGCTTAATCGTCGAAATATCGGGCACCTGCGATCCGACGTGGAAATGAAGAAGTTTAAGGCAATGCGCCAGACCGGCATCCTTTAGCATCTGACTCGCAGCGACAAGATTCGTCGTGTCGAGGCCGAACTTGGCGTTCTCGCCGCCGCTCGGCGACCATTTGCCGGAGCCTTTACTGTGCAACCGAGCACGAATGCCAATCCAAGGCTCGACACCGACCTCTGTCGCGGCGCGAATGATCTGCTCAACTTCCTCTAGTTTTTCGGCGACGATGATAACGGACTTGCCTAGCTTACGACCAAGCAACGCGATGCGAATGAAACCAGGATCTTTGTAGCCGTTGCAGATGATCAAGCTCTCAGGGCCTTTCTGCATCGCCAGCGCCGCAACCAGCTCCGGTTTGCTGCCTGCTTCGAGTCCAAAATGAAATTCTTCGCCTGCATCGACGATCTCTTCAACAACTTCGCGCAACTGGTTGACCTTGATTGGAAAAACGCCGCGATAGTGATTTTGATAACCGAACTCAGCGATCGCGCTTTGAAATGCGCGATTGATTGATTCGACCCGGTGCCGGAGCAAATCCTGGAACCGAATCAATAACGGAAAACTGAGGTTCCTGGCGCGTGCTTCGTTGACGACTTCCAGCAGATCGATGGAACCGCCATCGTTCTTCAACGGCCGCGCTTCGACGTTACCGCAGCTGTTGACCGTAAAATAGCCATCGCCCCACCCCTCCACGTTGTATGTGGCGATGGCGGATTCGATATCCCACTCCGTTTTCATTGTCGTTTCAGACCGCGGACGTCCACTAATGCGCACATTTAATCAGCACGCAGAACATGCAAGCTCTTAGAGTGAAAATCTTCGGCTGATGCGTGTCTCCCCACATATTACATGAGCGGCGTCCAGCGCACAGCTTGTGTTTCCTCTTCGCACACGTACTATTCACGCGATGAACAAAACGGTGATCGAGGTGCAGGTGCGGGCAGTTTTGCCGACCAGCGGCGGATGCGCAGTTTTCCTTGGGAATAATGAGAAGGTGTTCATTATCTACGTCGATCAAACGGTGGGCAGCGCCATCACCATGTTTATGCGTCACATCACCAAGGAGCGACCGCTTACTCATGATTTGATGGCGCATTTACTGGCGGCGCTCGGCGCAAAAGTTGAGCGCGTCATTATCAACGACCTGAAGAATGCCACCTATTACGCGCGGGTCATCATTCAAGTTGAAAACGAATTGCAGCAGAAAAAAATCATCGAGTTGGACGGACGACCAAGCGATTGCATTGCGATGGCCACCCAGCAGAAGGCGCCGATTTATGTGAGTCAGGAAGTCTGGGACGAAGTGGACGATATGAGTGACGTCCTGCGCAAGATGGAGGAAGAGGGACTAAAGACGGATCCAGAAGGGGAAGAGAATTTGTAGCGGTGGCCTGTGACCGCCAAATTGCTTTGGCGTTCGGAGCTCAGCGAACGCCGCTACGAGTATCAGCCGAGCAAATCGCCGTAACGACTGTCTGCCAGTTGCAGGCACCGCGCCAGAATTTCCGACGCCGTGTTGAGTTTCAATGTCTCTTCCACTAACTCGCGGCATTCAGGAATGCTTAAGCTTTGCACGGCGCGCTTGACTCGCGGAACCAGGGTCGCTGCCGCGCTTAGCTCATCCATGCCGAGGCCCAACAAGAGCGGAACTAGCGCGACGTCGCCCGCCATCTCTCCGCAAACGCCCACCCAAATCTGATTGGCATGCGCCGCGTCGGCA
>Ga0126383_10003176_pt1 | contig 10806 bp, 5 predicted proteins | sample PanSoiMetPlot_35_FD_96882 | JGI IMG/M metagenome (GOLD analysis project Ga0126383, IMG submission 96882) | Tropical forest soil microbial communities from Panama - MetaG Plot_35 | ecosystem: Environmental > Terrestrial > Soil > Tropical forest > Bulk soil | place: Panama | collected 2016-02-17
GTGACGTTGACGTTTGAGTGCCTCAGGACGGTCGCTGGCGTTTGCTCCGCCTTCAGGATTTGCTCGCGCAACCGCTCCTCCTTGAATTTTTCGTAGTACTGGCTCAGGCGTTGGTAGTCTCTCAGAACTTGCAGGTGCTTAGTCGCGCTGCCCGCAGGCCATTCGAATCTGTCCAGGATCTGCTTAGTCTTGTCACCTAGATCAATTACTGACCCGATCGCCTCGATCCGACGCTTGCGGACCTCGTCTGGGTGCTTGCGCCGTTACTTCGGCCCGCGTTTCGTCTCCTTGCTACCAGCTCTATATTTCGCAGGTCTTTCTTCTCGTTAGGCGGCAGGGTGTAGCGCCTTCTTGCGACGACTCTCTTCTTGTGAATACGAGGCGGGGGTAGGGGAGAAGCCCTGACCCGTTCACCACCATCTCCGCACCGCTGCGGAGACCGATGACTAGCCTTCGACGGCCATTTTACTTGAAGCGAAAATATTTCAGCGAAGCACTAGGTAAGAGCTTACGACTCGACCGAAGGGAATTGGGGATGCCGCGGGGGTCGACCGACGTGCTATCAATGCGTCCTAGCGCATCCTGGCGTGAAATTTTTGGGAGCAATCGGCGAAAACTCGCTGTCGGACTGTCAGGGTTGCCAGTCGTCGACAGTGCGGCGAACTGATAGTTAATGGTAGATCCGAACACTTTCAGAGATGCGTGATGAACACCTTGAAACGAGTTTTATCAGTCATCCTCGCGTTAGCGACACTGATGTTTGCTCAGCACTCGGCGAGTTTAGCTCAGCAAAAGATGTGTAGCGAACATGCCAAAACAATTGCGGCGCAACGGCCCAACTCGGAAGTGGTGAATCACCACAACAACCCGATGAATACCTGCTTCGTACTTATACATGCGAAGTTCCACGATTCCGACAACCAAAACAGGCGGTCGTTCTTTGAGCTTGAAGACGCTTTTGAAGGGTCCGTGTATGGTCAATGCCTAATCAATGCGGACGATAAAACGGTAGTACAACATGTGTGTTGGGCTAATGGCCAGATAGCAGGAGAGAAAAAAACGTTTACAAGCTCGGATGAGTGGCTCAGGTTTGTGGGCCAGAAGTACATGACTCCGTAGCTTGGCCCCTTGTTTTTCTGTGCTGAAAGTCGCGGTAGTTTATTCGACCCCCGAGATGATGCTCGATGAGTTTCAAAGCGTTCAATAATGCCTGCCCCATTCCCAATCATCCCTACGTAGCTTAGTCTCGTTCATTGACACTGACGAGCGGACGCTCTAATCACAAGATTCGGCTCAATGTATCCGTTTCGATAGTGATCGTGCCCTCCGAATCGATTTTGTTCGCGGCTGTCCCGGCCCGAGGTTTCGCCGCACTGCTTGCTCATTTTTGAAAGAGCGGGTGGTAGCGGCGACCGCACTGGGGTATCTTTGGACCGCAACCCCCCGCTGCGAGGCCCGGAGCGCCGAGGACGAGGGAAAGTTCAAGCTGGGTGCAGAGAATCGCTCTACGTGGCTGCAGCTCGCGAAATCTGGTTATTGTAGAAAGCGATTGCGACGGCAAGGGTTGCTGAGGTCCGTTGCTATTCCAGCGATGTGAATACGAACAAACGGATTGAACGAGCTTACCGACTCGCGGGTGGACCCGGCGGTCGCCCAAATTTCTTCCGGTGAAGCGCCGCCATCAAAGCACTCACTGCAAATACCGCGATTGAAGAATGAATCTCATTTAGCCGGTTGCGTTCCTCACGTGTCTGGTAGACGACAATGCCGTGGACATTGAGAGGATAAACGGATAAACGCGACCTGCGGCGACATCAGGATGACGCGGCAGTGTCGTCTGGTACTGATACCAAATGGAGACGGTCGACATGATCCCCGCAAGCCCAGTCAGCCCGATTATGATCCCGGCTCGTTTCCACAATTGTTCAATATTTTGCCTCACGGTATCCTTCCGTTTACGCCCGAGTTTCCGAAGGGATGAGCTCTATCTCTTGCGCTGTGGGTGTCGGTGCCAGCCTCTGACCCTGCCAGAGGCGATTAGGGCCTTGGACTCTTTGTTCGACATGACCCGCATCTTTCAATGAGATCTGCGGTAACATTCCTGAGTGAGGCAACACAGTGGGGACTTTCGATTGTCCATCAGCCGTCTTCGCCATGAACGACCCAATCACAGACTGCAAGCCACTGCTCTGGCGCACGAGGCCTACATGAAGCTCGCGGGCCAGGAAAATGCTTACTGGCAAAACCGTGCGTAGTTCTAGGGTACTTGGACGTCCTGAAGCTGTTACGGCAGCGAGTGCGGCGGGAACTACTGGTAGACCATTAGTGCAAGCGGGAGAACTTCTTGCGTATTACGACTTGGGAACGGCACCCAGTGCGCTAAGGGGAAAAGGTGGTCTTACCTGGTTTCGCCAGTAGACGCCCGTTGCCGCATAATACCGTTGGACAGGCCGTGCCACCCTATCAAGAGCAGTTTCCAGTCGGTAGTCGAGTTCGGTGAAAGCACGCTGGTTCCTAGAGTGGCTTCTACATTGGAAGTACTGGACTCGTACCCGACAGTGGAGCTTGGCAGGATTTCTCTGATGCGCCTGGCAGACAAGGTAGCATTGATTACTGGCGGAACGTCAGGAATCGGCAAAGCCACTGCCGAGCTATTTGCGAAAGAAGGTGCCAAGGTTGTGATTACCGGCCGTAATGAGCAGCGCGGGCAAACGATCGCGGACGAGATTGCCAAGGAGAACGCTCGGACACTGTTCATCGCCACGGATGTTTCTCGCGCTGCCGATTGCCGCCGGGCCATCGACCAAACCATCGAGAAGTTCGGCTCCCTCCACATCCTGTTCAATAACGCGGGGGTGTTCTATGCTCAGGATGCAGTGGAATGTTCCGAGCAGGAATGGGACGAGCAGATCGACACCAACTTGAAAGGGACATTCCTGATGTCGAAGTACGCGTTGCCGCATATGATCCGGCAGGGCAGCGGGGTGATTATCAACAACAGTTCCGGTTGGGGATTGGTCGGTGGAGACAAAGCCGTCGCGTATTGCGCGTCGAAAGGCGGCGTGGTCCTGTTAACGAAGGCCATGGCCATTGATCACGGCCGACAAGGCATTCGCGTGAATTGTATCTGCCCTGGAGACGTGGACACTCCCATGCTTCCGCAGGATGCTCAGTTTCGCAAGATGCGCTGGGAAGATTACTGGTCCGGCGCCGCCAACCGGCCTATGGGTCGAGTCGGCACCCCGAAGGAAATTGCCAAAGTGGTGCTGTTCCTCGCTTCGGATGACTCCTCATTTATGACAGGAGCTGCCGTGGCTGTGGACGGTGGTGGAACAGCCGACTAGCTGCAGCCGGAATGGGTATGTCGGCTGCGAGAAATATTGCCACCCACCATTTGCGCCACCGCCGGCCGTCGAGATAATTAACTGGCGAAACATTCCCATCTGGCTTACGAAACCGATAGGCATTGTGTGCTCAACGCGCTTGCCGTCGCCACGCACGACCTGAACCGATACACCCACGTCGGGCCATGGTCACGCCAGAAATACCCTAAGGCAGACCCTGGTCGGTCCAGTACCAATGAGAGCCATTCCAGGAGTTGACGACGAGGTGGCCATTGTCTGCCATGCCAAAGACATAGATCTCTTGAAAGATGAGGCTCTGAAGTTAAGGCTGACGGGAAGTGCACGGCAGCAGTACCACCCGGAGGCAGACCCTGATCGGCCCAATACCAATTGTCACGACGGAACACGTACCTTAACCGTTCTTTCTACAAGCCGGCGATTTTGGTCTTCACAGAATACAGGGAGGTATGTGTCAGGATATAGAGAGTGCTGCGATCCGGCCCGCCAAACAAAATACAAATCGGGCGCTCTGGCACATCGATGCGGCCCGTCAATTCGCCTTGCGGGTTATAAACCATCACCTCTTCCGCAGCCAGATAGACATTCCCGTCATGATCCTGCGCCACGCTTTCGCCACCCCGCTCTGCAAACAGCCGCAGATCGATAATCGTTCCTTTATCAGTTACATTTCCTCTGTATGTCTTTTCCTCTGATTCGTCGCTGACATAAAACGGACGCCCCGGCGCTGCCTTTGCCAGGCTGAAGGCGCGGAGGATGTCGGCCATCTTCGTGCCGTAGTAAAGCTGGCCTTGCACGAAATCCTCGCCCGCGGGAATAAAAACGGTGCGGTCTGGCGAAACGTATTGATATGGCCGATCTCCAGGAATGCTACGGCTGCTCCGGACATCGACCGGCAGTATCGGAGTCATGCCTGTTCGGTCGGTCGCAGCCTCGGGTTTGAGCAACGTAATCTGATCCATGGGTGAGCTGGGACGGAATGAATACACTGTCCCTTTTCCGGCGTAGGACACGACGATCAGATCTCCTGCTTTGTCGAACCCGAGGTTCACCGGATCCAGCGGGTTGTCGCTCACGACTAGCGCTTCCTGGCTTTCAGGTGACCATCGGTAAATTCGCTGCCAGTGTGCGTCTACAAAGTAAAGTCGGCCTTCCGGATCAACCGCGGCTCCGGAGATATTGAAAAATCCCGTTGCCAGGCGTTCAAGCCGGGTACCGGATGCCAGCATCGGCTGAGGCTGATGCCGTTCCTGCACGGAGTAATGTTCCGGCACGTTCAGGGACGCGAACTCGTACGCCCGCACTTCGGCATGCTTCGTCGTATCGAAGACTGAATTGTCGAAGGCCGCCTTGCTGTCGCTATCCACATGCACGTTGCGGAAGCGAATGTCATGCGATTCCGATAACTTGATTGCGGAGGGAAAGGGCTGGTAGGTGCTGACCACGCGATATCCGTGGTAGTTGGCAATTGTAATGTTTGTTGACCGCGAAATTTCGAGCGGCAGGGCAAAGCCGCTTTCGCCGCGCTCTTCTTCGGTCTGGATGGCGTCGAGTTCCCAATTCTCGACCTGATCAAGTTTGACTTCGTTGCGGACGTGGTGCTCGCTAGATAACTCGTAAACGTGGCCCGGCGTGGCGGTATTCGAGACGTACAGTCCTGCCTGCGCGAAGGTGCTCGGCGTCCAGATGTTGGCGAACGTTCCGCCGCCGCCATTCGTGATCCACAGGCTGGGGTACTGGCAGTCCCAGCGGCGGCTGACCTCCGGATCGGCAGTATGCGTGTTGTTGTAAGGGTTGATGCGCGTGCCATCAGCGACATTGGTTCCATGACCACCCAGGAAACGCACGTCGTCCATCAGCGAATCTGCGCCAGCCATCCACATGGCGCCCACTGCCCGGCTGTTGATTCCGTTGGTGTAGAGGCCGATTCCCGTCACGATGTTGTGCCCGTCGCTGGGGGCTTCGAGCAGAGGCTTGGGCACGCCTGGCCCTTGGAAGGCTGCTGTACCGTCGGGTAGATCGAACTGGGTCATACTCGGGTGTAGACCGATGAGCACAGTGTCGGAACGAAGCTTCAACGTATCGCTGACAACATATCGCCCCATGGGGATGTAGAGGACTCGATGTTCTGCGATTGCCTTTTGAACCCCGGCTGTATCGTCGGTTGTGCCGTCACCTTTTGCTCCGAGCGATTTGAGATTGACCCACGTAGTCGCCGCAGGTAGCGTGCGGATCGCATCGGCTTCAAAGGGTGGCAACTCCTTCACAGCTTCAGCTTCGAGGTTCGTCTGAATATTGTCTTCTGCGCCAGGTGCGCTCATCGTCAACCCGTGTGAGAAGGTTCTCACTACATAGCTCTTGCCGGGACCGCGTACTTGCTTTTTGCTTTCGCGCAGCAGGGCGAAAACAGGCACGCTATGGCAGGCGATGTTTTCGAGATTGATCTCTGTCCGTGGATTATTGACATTGCTGATGGTAATGGCCGGGCCGCTGATGTTTTCAAGGCGCACGTCTTTTGCCCATAGCTCGTCGGCGTAGTTCGGGTCGATGGAGATGGCTTCCGGTACACCGCGAAATGCGTCGTGAATCAGCGTAAGCCCTGCTTCATGCTCGCGGATCGCCGCTTTCCTCTGGCCTTCAAACTTCGAATCAAGCAGCGTAAACTGCCAGCCGGGCGAAGGCTTCTGCGTGATAATGCCATAATCTCCGCCATAGAAGTGCAGGTCCTCGGCTTCGTTGCCTATATCTTTTAGAGCTGCCTGTCCGGAGCCGATGTGGAAGTCCATGTGGGCCAGATAGCAATGCTGGGCTACATGGAACCGGATGCCCACTGCTGCAGGATTGCCACTGCCGATTTCAAAGTCCACGTTGCTCATCGCGGAATAGAACGTTCCTGGATTCGCATCGATCACTTTGTTGCTTGGAGGAACAGTTCCTTCCATGATCGGTCGCGGGCCATTCGGCTGGTGCTCTTTAAAGCGGCTGCTGCCGGGCCGTCCACCGGTGAAGAAAAACATGTAGCCAATACCCTGCTGGTAGCCGGGCGTATTATCGGCGAGCACGAAGGCCGGGCGGTTTGCACCGTAGCCGATCACACGCACGCCAGGCCAGACATAAATCGTGCGGGTGATGCGATAGCGACCTTCAGGGACAAAGACAATGCCTTCTCCATATTGGGATTCGACTCTGTCGATTGCCGCCTGAATAGCAGCGCTGTCGTCGGACGAGCCGTCTGCTTTCACCGGGAAATGCTGTTTCGTAAGATAAACGGCCTTGGGATCATCGAGCCGAAGTGGATAGTACGACGCTGCCTTGAGGGGAAGCACAAGCCCCAGCAGAACCGTGCCAAAGATAGCAACGTTTTTCATCAATGTCGATTTCTCCAGCTACATATGCTGACTGGTTTCGCCCGGCCCATCCGCGAAACAGACCCACTCATTGAGCCAAAGTAGTTCAACGCCTGTCAACAATCGGTGGTGACACCAGTACATTATGTCGGCGAGGAAGATAAGTTCGCTGCTGCAGCAGTAAACCGACGGGTCTTAACCTTGTATAGCTTCGAGAATCGGTCGTTTTTTGTCAGAAAGGCGCTCCCGGGAGACCGTTTGGTGCGACTTAATCCATTCCGGCGCCGCCTGCCTTTCTTCGTCGGGGCGATTCATGACAAATGCCGCAGCCACTCGGTTGTCCGTAAGCCACCAAACACTAAAGCTGGACGTATTTGAGTCACCGCGAACTACGATCTCGCTTGCGTCGGCCGGGTCGCCCCACATTTCATAAGAGAGATCGAAAACATCGGAAAAGAAATAAGGAACGTGAACAAAGCGTTCCTTTTCACCAATGACAACTCGCGCCCAACGCTGACCTTGAGAAACAGCATTGTCCCAATGCTCCACACGCCGCCGCTTCCCGAAAATCGTGTCAGGATAATTTGCAACGTCGCCCGCCGCGTAGACACCTGCCCGGTTGGCTTCCAAGTATTCGTTTACGACGATGCCATTTTCAACGGTGATGCCAGTTTTCTCCACAGGTTCGGTAACCGGGACAGCGCCTATGCCAACAACAACAACATCGCAAGAAATCTTCTTGCCATCGTCGAGGAGCATAGCCTGAACCGCACCCTTTCCTTCTAATGCAGCTATCCGCGCCTCTTTCACGATGCTTACTCCTCGGGAGGCGTAATACCGTTCAAAAAACGTTGACATGAATGGCGTGAAGACACGGCTCCAGACTCGATCCTCTCGAATTATCAGCGTGGTCCGGATGTTTTTCTGGGCCAGCACTGACGCGACTTCCATGCCGATAAATCCACCACCTACGATGACCGCCTCTTTGGCGCTTGTACTTTTGGATCGTATCGCTTCGGAATCCTTTAGCGACCGTAGGTAGAACACGTCCCCAAGATCATTTCCTGGCAAATGAAGCTCTCTGGCTCGAGCACCTGTGGCCAGCAGTAGGTGCTGGCATTCAAATTCCTCCCCCGAGTTGCTGCGTAATAGCCTCTTATTCGGATCGATGCAATCGATGACTGTGTTGAGTCGCACCTCGATCCCGTGTTCCCGGTACCAGCCCGCGGGGTTGATGAGAATGCTCTTCTCGTCATCTTTGCCCGACAGAAAACCCTTTGAAAGTGGTGGGCGCTCATAGGGCAATGCAGTATCGGCAGAAACAAGCGCCAGTTCTCCGGACTTCAAGCCGTGACTGGCCAACTCTTTGGCGGCGTAACCAGCAACCATGCCGCCACCCATAATGATGTATTTCAGTTTCTGCATCATTCCCTTCCCCGTTACTCTGTTTTCACCGCTAACGGAGTCAAGCCGTTTTACGTAGTATACCTTCGTAGTCTGCAACGAACTTTTGAATTCCTCTGGTCGTCAGTGCATGGCGAAGATCGAGAATTTCCCACGGCGCACTAGATCCAGTCCCTTGCATTGAATTGGCTTCGGAGGCTGTGCTTTCGATCAGAAGTAATCCTGCCAAAAGACGGGTGCTCGAGAAAAGTTTGTTGGCACTAGTGACTGTGTTTTGGCGTCAGTCAACCGCTCTCATAGGATGAGTGTTAGCGGAGTAAGTGATGATGTCTTCCTTGTTGGCAGCAGCTACGTGGCGAGTTCCTTGATGGCTTCGGGCGTTGTTGTGCTGGTGCTCGGCGTGTATGGCAGAGAGACGATCGCGTAGCGTGAGCCGGAAAATCACATAGACCGCTGCCGTCCGAACCCTGGGTGAAAGACCCTGCGCCAGATACGGCTGTCCCGAGTTGTACCGCAAACCATTCTAGATTTCTGCTGCTTTGGCCCGGGGCCACTCTTGCCTGCCTTAAGCGGCAAACACCTGCCCTGGCTCAGAGGTGCAAGAACAAAAATCAAACTCGTGCACCAGAAAAAATTGCGGGTGAACCCGCAAATAGGGAGGGGCATCATTCTCGATACGACTGTCACCCGGGTCCTGTCACTTGACAAGGCAGAATACCCACGGGCGGCAGCACGCCTACAATTATTGTTTGGGAATGATGTTCTCTTTGTGTTCCGCAAGCCTGCGTCCAGTCCTGAGTTCTTCCATCGCACTATCCACGGGTCCAACCCATAGCGGATAATTCAAACCAGCCAGCCGGTTGAAGCAAATGGCTTGCAGGCAAAGCAGCGCTACCGCAATCTCGATCACCACCATATGCCAGGGCCGACTGAGTATCCCCAGAGAAACGATCAGGGTGGTGGCTCCGGCAGGTGCATGAGCGACCTTCAGCAAAACCATGAAAAATGCGGTGGCTCCAAGCGAAAGAGCCACTGCAAACAGCCGGCGCACACCGATAGCTCCAGTCACGCCAGAACCCGCGTGCTGCAATCCCATCACAACTAGTGATCCATAGCCGCACAAAATCCCAATAGCGCCCGTACAGCGCGTGTCGAGGAGAGGCACTGGCGGACATCGGGTGAAAGAAGAAGAGAATTGCGGTCGGTCCAAGAGATGGAAGAACAAATGGTGTGTGGGAAATCATTGCGACGGCCGACAAGATTGCGATTGATGCAAAACCCATGCACAACACGAAAACTGCCCATACCGTTCGTTGCGGAAATTTTGCGAGCAACCGGATCAGGCGAGAGCGCGTCGTTGTCTTTTCGGCTACAGTCCGCGAGCAGGGATGCGACCCTGAGGTTCGTCTGTCAAATGCATTCATAAGAACAGGTGGACCTTTGTCATAGCCTTCAAAATATTTCTCGCTTGGTTAAGATGCCATGTATGCGATTGTCGTAAGCAATGCGTTGGCACTGTGCCGGAAGTCGGGTCGAGTATGTTGTACGAAAAACGGGACATCGGACTCGATTGACTCATTTGCTCTAGACGAACTGGGCCGGTGGGGGTGCTTTCGGGGAGAGAGCGCTATCGTGAGTAGTAGAGCTGAAACTCACCTGCGCGAGAGCAGTCGAACGCGTCAAGCTGAGGAAAGATCGACAAAATAGAACCAGCCACCAAGAACGGCTTCGTCGCGCAACATCAAACAACCAGTCAACCTCGTCCGTACCTAACGTTTTATCCATTTTCAGATTCAACGCGAGATTCTGCTCCAGAGTTAGCAGGTGGGTGAAATAGGTTGGCAGCGTCCAAAACAATCATCGGCGTAGTCGGGCTGGTATCGGTAGGATGCCCGATACCAGATATACCGAAATCGCAGCTGGCTGGCGCATCTTGGCACATCTTCCCATCCCGAAGGTACGTGCAACTAGAGCCACATGTGGTTAGTTTGGCCTTATACCACGATCACTATTGAAGAGGATTTCTAAGATGCCCCACACCGGAAACCGCGCGTCCCCACAATGGTGCGCACTGTACGAAGCTGCCGTTCACGAATTAGATCACGGCAAACTCCTACAACGTATCGCAGAAGCACACACGCGCTAAACGCGCTTCGTGATTTTCACAAGATGGCCGACAGCGACGGCCAAACCACAGAATGATTCCTGTTCCTTATATCAACGGTGCTGCGCCACAATTCTCAACACATGGTTTCTGGAATCGAACACCTGGATATTGCCGAAATCGGCGGCATGCCCATTGCAGCTGTTAACAGGTCGGCATCAACCTGACTACTCTCTAAGAAACGGTAGCGATTTTGGGGGCTATTCACACTCGCTCCTTACCCTTACTTGGCGATGAAGGAATAGCCAAGCGATTTCCTGATCTCGCAGAGTTGATCAGCTTCGCAAGAGGCAAGGGACAGCGCCACCTTACCTCAGTGCCAGCGGGCAACTAACGAGTATTTTGAACTGCTATCTGCTACGACTGCCTTCTCAGGCTTGCGCGCTTCCGACTTCAATCGCTTGTCGTGCCTCCATTTCCATCCCTTCCTGACCGAAAGTGCCAGGCCTCGTTCACGTGCCAGAATCCGGCCGAACGAGTGCTCGATGCGCCGTCGCTAGGGACTGCTGATCCAGCTGCCGCCTACTCA
>Ga0126383_10003177_pt1 | contig 10805 bp, 6 predicted proteins | sample PanSoiMetPlot_35_FD_96882 | JGI IMG/M metagenome (GOLD analysis project Ga0126383, IMG submission 96882) | Tropical forest soil microbial communities from Panama - MetaG Plot_35 | ecosystem: Environmental > Terrestrial > Soil > Tropical forest > Bulk soil | place: Panama | collected 2016-02-17
GCCATTTTATGTCGAGGCGTTTCATACTGGATATGAGCGATTGGCTGAGCCGGCGCGGGTGCGCCGGCAAGTGTGGATAGCGGCCGATCACTGGATCTTCATTCGCGATTCCGTCGCGGGCGCCGGGAAACGAGTTGTAGAACTGGTATTTAACCTGGGTAAATGTTCAATCGTAGACGGTGTTGTCTTGTCTGCCACGGGCCAGAAAATGGCAATTCTTGACACGCGTTGCGAGCGGCCGTTCGAACTCAAGTCGTTCCGCGGGCAAGGTGAGGGTGCAATTCGTGGATGGATATCGCCGGCGTATGGCGTCAAACAGCCGGCGACCACGTTGTGCTATCAGGCGGCGGCCAGCGGAGACCTGGCCTTTGAAACTTTAGTCTGGCTGCGTCCTGAGACGCCGATCCGGTGGCCCGAACTTATAAGCGGGAACCCGATAGTTCAATCATGTGCGGCATAGCCGGAATCTATTCACCAGGGAGGACCGTCGACGAATCAGTCGTGCGCGACCTGACAGAAATCATGCGCCATCGTGGGCCGATCGAGGATGGTTACTTCTTTCGCGCACACGTTGGCCTGGGGATGCGGCGGCTAAGTATTATCGATATTGAAGGCGGGCACCAACCACTCTTTAATGAGGATGGAACTATTGCCGTCATTCTCAATGGCCAGATTTATAACTATCGCGAGCTGCGAAAGGATCTAATCAAACGCGGTCACCACTTTCGCACGGAGTCCGATACCGAGGTTATCGCCCATTTGTATGAAGAGATGGGTGAAGAATGCGTGACCCAATTCAACGGTATGTTCGCGCTCGCCTTGTGGGACGAGAACCGGCAACGGCTTTTCATCGCCCGTGATCGGCTGGGCGTGAAGCCGCTCTATTATTATGAAGGAGCGGACCAATTTGTTTTCGCGTCGGAGTTGAAAGCGCTGTTGCGCCACCCGGAGGTGCCACGAGAGATCGACCCCAGTGCCATCGCTGAGTACCTCACTTTGATGTATGTCCGTGCTCCACGCACGCCACTGAAAAATATTCGCAAGCTGCTTCCGGGTCATTACCTGAGCATCGACTCGCGCGGCGTGAGGATGAAACGTTATTGGGATCTGCGTGAGCATTATGATCGTCCACAAGCCCTATCGGAGGGTGAAGCGATTGAAAGAATTGTGGAGCTGTTGAAGGACTCCGTGCGCCTTCGTCTGCGAAGCGACGTGCCCGTCGGCGCCTTTCTCAGCGGTGGCCTCGATTCCAGCGCGATCGTCGCCTTTGCGACGGAATACAACGAGCAGATCGACACCTTCAGCGTGGGTTTTGATGGCGATGGCTTTGATGAACTGGGTTACGCCCGGGTGGTTTCGAACGCCTTTCATACCAGACATCACGAGCAGGCTGTGAAGGTGGAGGATGCGATCAGGAACCTGCCGAAACTGGTTTGGCATTTGGACGAGCCAAACGGCGATTCCGCCTTCGTGCCAACCTACCTGATCGCTGAGGTTGCCAGCCGTAAATTACGAGTCATCCTGAGCGGCCTCGGAGGTGATGAGTTATTTGGTGGCTATCGCCGTTATTTCGATGGTTATGCCATTGAACATCTCTACCGCCGATTGCCGGTCTCGGTGCAAAAACGGATGGTGGTGCCGCTGGTACGCAATTTCCGGCCGGGGTTGGCGAGTATCGTTGAAAGAAACCAGTTTTCCGATGCGTTCCGCTACCTTACCCGCGTAGCAGTTTTCCCGGGCGAAGAAAAACAGAGCCTGCTCGGAGACGCCTTCAGGGATTCAATAACCCTTGATGAGGAGTTTAATTCGTATCCGAACGAGGACCACGTGAATCGCTCTATGTTCGTCGATATGCTCACTTATCTGCCTGATGATATTTTGCACATCACAGATCGCATGAGCATGGCAGTTTCTCTTGAAGCTCGGACGCCGTTTCTCGACTACCGGCTGGTTGAGTTTTGCGCCGGACTTCCCGGCTCTTTCAAGGTGGCACAAATTCGGCGCGAATGGAAAAAGATTTTGAAAAAAGCTCTGGCGCAGATCCTGCCGAATGAGATCCTGTCCAGACCCAAATGGGGCTTTGGGGCTCCCGTCACCGCCTGGATGAACAACGGGCTGAGGCGGACCATTACAGACCTTTATCGTGACAGCAAAGCTTTGGATATGGGGCTGATCACGCGCACGGGGTTCGACGCCACGCTCGCGGATATGCGTGGTACTTCAGAACAATTCGCGCAGAAACTTTGGACATTATTGATCCTGGAGATCTGGTGTCGCGTTTTTTTCGGATCGAATCAGGCGATGGCGCCCACGTTTACGCTGGATGAGTTGACAAGTTAGGAATGAAATCCGGCGCCGCAAAAATAAGCGTGATAATGCCAGTGTTCAACCGCGAGCACCTGGTGCGGCCGGCGCTCGAAAGTGTTCTGGCACAATCTTACAAACCTTGTCAGATCATTGTGGTCGATGACGGGTCGACTGACGGCACGGCTGCCATTCTCGGGGATTTTTCGCCTGAAGTAACCGTGCTTAGACAATCGAACCAGGGACCATATCCGGCACGCAACCTCGCGCTCAAACACGCGAGCGGAGACTACCTTGCGTTTATTGATTCAGACGACCTCTGGACTCCGCGGAAGCTGGAGAAGCAGGTCTCTATTTTGGACCAGCATCCACAGGTTGGTCTTGTTTTCAGTAATGGCGAACTGCTTTATGCGCGGCCCGCCACCTCGGCGCAGCCGAACGCGTTTTTCGAAATTCATTTACCCGCTCGTGGCTCGGTGTTTTCGGCGTTGGTAAAGACGAACTTTATTCCGCAATCATCGGTGCTCGTTCGCAGGAAATGTTTTGATGAGGCCGGCCCTTTTTTCGAAATTCCGCTGGCTGCCGATTATCACAAGTGGCTGCAAATCGCCCTGCGATACGATTTCGAATATATTGATGAAATGTTGATCCGTTATCGTGTCCATCCCGGAAATATCAGCCGTGATCGTGCGAAGAAGTATCGCGCCCTTAACGCGGTGTATGCTCATTTATTAGCTTCGACTGCGGATGAATCGGCGAGAAGAATCCTCAATCGGCGCATACTTCAATCGGAGTATGAGTTGGCGCTGGTCGAGAGGAATTTGCGGCGTACTATCAACGGTCTGATGGATCGGGACAGAGGTGTTCATGGATTTGACCGGGTAAGATGTTTAGCTGAAGTTACCTGGCGGAAAAGTCGTTCATTTCCCGGATTGAAATCGTTGCTGCGATAATAGGTCTCTTTTTGAGAAGTGGTTGCACAACCTGACACTCTAAAAGCATTAGCCTTTGCCCGGAAGGATGTTTCCCTGCGCGCAGTTGATGACGTGCCGGACTGGGCGATTATTTTCTTTATCGGCATTTTGGCGTATTTGCCTTACGCTGAGTTCTTGCACGATCAGTTAGGCTACCAGCTATTCGGCTTTGCTGCTGAAGTCACGGTGGTCCCGACCGTTGCAGTTTGCATCCTGTTTGTGATGATCGGAATGTTTCGCAAACCGACGCTGTTTGTCTACGCGCTCCTGTTCCTGGGACTTATTGTGATTGTCCTTCTGTCACGATATTTTTTGGGACTCGATTTAAGCCTGTATGACACTCTGCGTCAGGCCGTCGGACTGCGATACATGATGTTGATCCCGATGTACATCCTCATCGCCGGGTACACGCTGCAAAGGTCGCTGTCAAGAAAATTAGCCAGCCGGATCATCATGATAAACGCGGCCTTTGCCGCTTTCGTGGCGATGCTTTATGTGTCCGGACTTATAACCTACCGGTTGGTCCCCGAAGGTTCTGAGCTCCAGGCGCTTTATGGCGGCAGTGAAATTTCAAGAGCATCGGGCTTATCCGCGGGCGTTAACGTCTATTCCAATTTTCTATTGCTGGCCGTGATCGTTGTTTGTTTCGCTTACGACCGTTCGGTGTTGGTTCGGGTGGCCTCGGTGGCCGTATTAATTCTCGGCATTCTCGCTTCCCAATCGCGGTGGCCGCTGATGTCGGCGGTGGCGGTCCTTGGTGCGACCGTTCTGGTGCACGAACGTTCCGGGAACAAAAAACGGTTACTCGTGGTGGTTTTTGCCGTAGTCTTTGCGCTGACACTTGCGTACCTCACTACCGATTCCACGGACCGCCTGGTTGGGGGCGTGAAGGGTCGCCTCTCCCAGGAAATGGGCGATGACATCGGGATTCGACAATCCAAATATGAAATCGGATTGAATGCTATATTTGAAAGCAGCTATACGGCGCTGGCCGGTGCCACGCCTGAAAACCTGATTCAAGGATACCGCCAGGAATACATTTTTTCCGATAATGGGATACTCTCGATGTTTATCAGCGCGGGTATTCCGGTCACGCTTCTTTTTGTTTTCTTTTGCTATTGGTACGGACGGCAGTTTGTTCGGAATTCCCGAACCTTGCGGCTCTACGTTTTTGGTGCCATTGCGTTGGGAGTGGCATTCTTTAACAATGCGATCTATTGGGACAGTTGGCTTTTTCACGCCGCGGTGGTGTGCTTCCTGATTACCAACACAGACCCGACAGCTGAGTCCGCCGCCGGCGGATCATGACGTTTACCGCTACAAGTGTCGGCCAGGATAACACTTGGTCGCAGCCGCCTGCGGTTTTCCCAAGGACGCACTCGTCTATCCTTCTCATTCACCAAAACAAGTGAAGGATCACAACCGCCCGTTGATTATCTTTGGCCCGCTGCCACCACCTTACGGCGGGATCGCCAGCATCGTGGAGGCATTGCAACTTGCGGACTTTGACGATCTGTCGATACGCATAGTCAGGACAACGCTCACCGATAAGAGACTTTTCTTTCGACTCATTATCGGAGCTCGCATGTTGTGGCGCGTGGCAACTTCGACCCTGAAATATCGTCCCGACGGCGCGCTATGTTTTGCCAGCGCCTTCGCCTCAGTGTGGGAAAAAATCGTCTGGGCCAGTGTCGTGCGATTGTTTGGTGGCCGCACAGCCGTGGTAATGGTCGACGGAAATTTCCCGCGGTTCGAGGAGGCATTAAGACCCTTCACGCGGCGAATGCTACGGCGATGCCTCAGCCGATTTGACATCATCGGCGTACAGTCGGAAGGCTGGCTTGAGTATTATCGTCGATTAAGCCCCGGTAGCAATTATTCACTCGTAGTTGGGGGAGTCGACACCGACGCGTTTTCCCCAGCCGTAACGTCGCGGACAAACGCAGCGGTCTTTCGCATCATTTACGTGGGCTGGATGATTGAAGAAAAGGGTATCTACGATCTTATTGCTGCGGCCGGAAAGCTGCGAAACCATCCACGGACATTGCAGTTGAAACTGATTGGACCGTGTTTCGACCAGGAAGCGCGCCTGCGACAAGCGATTGCCGATGCCCGACTGGAACCGTTGGTTGAGGTTCTCGGACCTGTGGGTCCACGGAAAGAATTGATCGGGCAATATCAGGCCGCAGATTTGTTCGTCTTGCCCAGTTATGCTGAGGGCTTTCCCAATTCGCTGCTCGAGGCGATGGCGGTTGGTCTGCCGGTGGTGGCAACGAACGTCGGCGGCATTCCGGAGATAGTCGATGACGGCATCACAGGAACGCTGGTGCCGCCACGCGATGCGGATGCACTGGCAGCCGCAATCGCCACCCTGATGGACGACGAACAAACGCGTCTCACAATGTCGGCTGCGGGACGATCAAAAGCGCTCGCAAATTATACGCTCTCGCATTCGTTCGACAGCTATCGGCGCCTAATTCTGCTGCTGACAGCTGAATCGGCCGGAAACCAGGAAGCAGATGATCGACTTATTAGCAAACAAAAATGTGCGGAATAGCAGGCACCGTTAACTGGGGAAATCGGGAAACCATCGAGGGCATGACGCAAATTCAGCGTCATCGCGGACCGGACGATGGCGGTGTTTGGGATAGAACACTGCCGGATGGCGGATATTTGAGCCTCGGAAGCAGGCGACTGGCAATCCTGGACCTTTCCGCCGCTGGTCACATGCCGATGACCAACAAAGCAGGCAATATTTGGATTACTTACAACGGTGAAATCTATAACTACCAGATCCTGAGAAGAGAACTGAGATCCAGAGGGCAGGAGTTCTATTCTGATACCGATACTGAAGTGGTGCTGCGGCTTTACGAGACGGACGGGCCGGATTTCGTCAAGCGGCTGAACGGAATGTTTGCTTTTGCGATTGCCGACATGCGCGAGGCTGCGCCCGTTATGATGTTCGCGCGTGATCATTTTGGAGTTAAACCGTTTTATTACATCCAGGCCGGCGATCGGTTCGCTTTTGCGTCTGAAGCAAAAGCTCTGCTCCAACTTCCGGACGTGCAAACGGAGATTGAGCTGCATGCGCTCCAACAATATCTGGCATTTCTGTGGGTGCCTGATCCACTCACCATGTTTAAGGGCATCAAGAAACTGCCGGCGGGCCATTATGGGATCTATAGAGATGGAGAATTGCGGCTGACCCAATACTGGGACTTATCTTTTCCTTCGTCGGATCATCAGTTCACTGGCTCCGAAGCCGAATTGTCGCTCGAGCTGCGCGAAAGGTTCGCCGCTTCAGTTCGAGGCCAAATGGTAAGTGATGTGCCGATCGGTGCGTTCCTCAGCGCCGGATTAGACTCCAGCAGCATTGTTGCCGCGATGGCTGCAAGCAGTCCCGGGCCGGTTCGAACCTTTACGATTGCCTTTCCAAAAGAGTATCGCAAAGGCGAAGTAATCCTGGATGACACTGACGTTGCGCGCAGGACTGCAGCCCATTTCGGATGCCGGCACACCGAAATTTTGGTTGAGCCGGACGTCGTTGAATTGTTGCCGCAATTGACGTGGCACATGGACGAGCCGACCGCAGATCCGGCAATCATCGCTGCCTACCTCGTGAGCCGGGAGGCGCGAAAGGAAGTAACGGTGCTGTTGTCGGGAGTGGGAGGCGACGAGCTCCTGGCGGGTTACCGAAAGTATCAGGCCCACTACCTGGCGCAGAAGTATCAGCAACTCCCTTCCGCGCTTCGTCGGAATGTATTGGAGCCGGCAGTAGCTTCCCTCCCGGCATTTCGCGGCACCGCATTGAAGGGTCGTGTCCGCTTGCTTAAGAAAATGGCGCGCAGCGGATCTCTTTTACCGCGGGAGCGCTTTATCGCCGACAGTGTTTATCTCAGTGGCGACCAGAGATTTTCCCTTTACAGCGACATGATGCGGCAAACGATCAACGGGGATGATGCGCGTGCCACTCATTTCAGACTCTTCGAGCAGGTAGGCGGCTGTGATTTCCTGAATCAGATGCTTTACGTGGACTCAAAAACGTTCATGGTAAGTCTGAATTTAAACTATAACGACAAGATGAGTATGGCTTCGTCCGTCGAAGCGCGCGTCCCTTTTCTCGACTGGGAGTTTGCCGAATGGGTGGCTTGGAACATCCCGCCCCGGCTGAAACTGAACGGTAAGACTACCAAGTACATTCTTCGTGAAGCCATGCGGCCTATACTGCCAGGCGAAGTGTTGCAACAAAAGAAGGCCGGGTTTGCGGCGCCGATTGATTACTGGCTGGCCAATGACTTAACTGAAATGGTTAATGATCTTCTAAGTGTTAGCAGAATTCAGCGCCGAGGACTCTTCAATCCGCGGGTAGTTAACGAGTTGCTGCGACAGCACCGCGCTGGACGGGAGGATTGGGCCTTTCAAATTTGGCAATTATTGACACTCGAGCTATGGTTTCACGCTTTTGTCGACTAACGCTTTGCCCGAAACTTCCAGCCTTCGGTTGATTGTAAAGTGATGATAATTCTCTAATAAAAAAGTGTTGACAAAGATGTTCGATTAAGTGTAAAAGGCTCGACTCCAGTGAGTGGAGTGAGCCGCACCCCGGGGGCGAGACCCGCGGCGCTTTCACCAGAAGCGTCCTCGCCTGCGCTCAGAGCTAGCCATATACCTCGTCCGTCAGAACCCAAGAAGGAGAGAAGTTTATGCAGCCCGCCCAACACAATTTTCTTCAATTCAGATATCAGATTACAAAAGGCCGGCGAACTTCCGCGGTTAAAGGAGTCATTCGCTTAAGCGTACTCTCCATTCTTGTTGCTTTCATAGGTGCCTTCATCTACTCGAGTTCGCATGCCTCGTCGGGGAATTGGGTCAGTAAACAGCAGGTGGTGCCAGCTGGTTCGGGGCTCCCAGTTTATGGTGATTTTATGAATGCTCGCGGGAACCATTCCGCGTTTGACTACTCAACCATCGGCTTCTTTACGGCTCTGCCATTTCAGGTTCCGCCTCTGACGATTGAAGAAAGTACCTGTACCACATTGCAGGCGACCTTTAACCTTGGCGATCAAGTCTGTATTACCGTTGCCGGCTCTCAGTTTCTTGACAGACGAGTTGTAGTCACCGATCCGCAAAATCTTATTCGCCAGGACACAACCATTTCAACCAGCCCGCAAGTTGGAAGTTATCTAATTCCGACTTCACCGACGACGCCGTTGTCGGGAGGCTTTGTTAATGAGAATAACCTGGGAACATGGCACGTCTTTGTTGTGACCGGCCGCGGGGGCAAGTTAGCCACTGGTCAATTTGTAGTGAAAGATCCAAGTCAAGCCACAGTTAACGTCGAAATTACTACGGATCGCCCCGGTGGCGATTTGATTACCGCCGGCTCGACAGTGACCTACGACATTACACTTGTAAACTTCGGACCAGATGCCGCTGCGAACGCAAAGTTCACCAATCCAACGCCGGCCTTTACTAGTTTTCAATCAGTAACCATCCCCGGAAGCCCGTCCGGCATCACGTGCACGGATCCTGGAGTGAATGGGGTTGGCAACGTAACTTGCACGATTCCGAGTTTGCCCGCCGATACCCGGGTAAATTTCGTCGTGCAATATCTCGTCGATAATGTGGGCGCGGGAAGTTCCATCGAAAACACCGCTAACCTCACTACAGATACGGCAAATATCAGCGGGGCGACCTCGGCTTCGTCAAGTGGTAATACCTCGTCTAACGGTACGCCGAGTGGATGTACCTTAACGTGTCCGGCAAACATAACCGTCACGGCCGATACAACCGGCCCCAACCCGGTCGATCCGTCACAGACGGTGCCGGGTGCCAACGTAAGTTTTGCAATTGGGACAGACGGTACGTGCGGCAGCGTAAGTTCATCACCCGCCTCTGGTTCCTTCTTCCCGGTTGGCACTACAGTCGTTACCTCGTCTTCATCTGAGGGCGGCGGTGAATGCAGCTTTACGGTCACGGTGACTCAATCAGGCGGCGCGGTCAGTATCAGCTGCCCGGCGAATGTGACAGCCAACGCAGACGCAAACTGTTCTGCCGTCGTAAATCTCGGCACTCCGACCACAACAGGTGACAATGTCACGGTTAACGTTACCCGCAGTGACGGTCAGCCGATGTACGACTGCGATGCGAACGGCAATAACTGTGTGCGGAAGAGCCAGGATCTGCCGTTCCCGGCAGGAGTCACGATGGTTACCTGGAGCGCGTCCAACAGCTCGGGTACTGAATCATGTACTCAGACGGTAACTGTTTATGATGTGACGCCACCGACGATTGGGGCAGGCAATGACACCGTCGCCGTGGGAGCAAATTGTCAGGCCGCAGTTCCGGATTACAGCGGCACTGTATCCGACAATTGTGCGTGCAGTAGTTCTGACACGTCCAGCGATTGCGCGCAACACGGTCGCGTCTCGGTTACGCAAGATCCCGCGCCGGGAACGATGGTCGGACTGGGACAATACCCGGTTCACATCACGGCTAATGATGGTTCGGTCAGTCCCGGCCCCGACGGCATCCTGGGCACGCCCGATGATGTTCAGGGCAACGTGACGGAAAAGACCATTACGTTGACGGTGGTTGATAACACTCCGCCGACCATTACGCCGCCGGCGAATGTAACTGCGTATACTGGCCCCGGCGCGACGACCTGCGACACGGTAGTCGACCCAGGCACAGCTACGGCCAGCGACAACTGTTCAGTGTCGGTCAGTCGTTCACCATCTGGAAATACTTTCCCGGTGGGTACTACTACCATTACCTGGACGGCCACGGATGGCTCGGGCAACTCTACCACCGCCACGCAAACGGTGACCGTGATCGACAACACGCCGCCAGTCATTAGTTGTCCGGCCAGTATCACATTAGAACCGACGTGCCCATCGGGGGCCATCGCGAATTACCCCGTACCAGTCGGAACCGACAATTGTGCGGGAGCCACGACTTCGCGGACGGCGGGTCTGGCGAGTGGTTCGGTGTTCCCGATTGGCACGACAACAGTGGCGTACACGGTGACTGATCATTCGGGCAACTCGGCGTCGTGCAGCTTTACAGTTACGGTGAAGACCGCGGCTCAGACGGTTCAGGATATGATGGTTGCGGTGCAGGCATTGCAACCGCCCTTGTCTGGTACGCAGGTCCAGGGCTTGAACGCCAAGTTGCAGGCAGCTTTGGACGCAATCAACCAAGGAAAGACCAATGTCGCCTGTAACAAACTGTCCGATTTCATCAGTCAGGTAACAGCATTCCTCAATAATGGCACCCTAACGTCAGCTCAGGGAACGCCACTAATCACGTCAGCCAATCACGTCAGAAATACGATTGGCTGTACGAACAATGGGTGCAGCTAACGGGCGGGGATTGGCCGGGCATCGTTCCCGCTCGGCCAAACATGCTGAGCGTTAGCGCGTTCAGGATTAGCTATAGATGACGAACAAATTTGTAAGGCAACAATGGGAAGACTCGGCGCAACAGTGGCCGGAACGGATCCGTGTTCTACTGGCGGCCATCCCA
>Ga0126383_10003178_pt1 | contig 10804 bp, 6 predicted proteins | sample PanSoiMetPlot_35_FD_96882 | JGI IMG/M metagenome (GOLD analysis project Ga0126383, IMG submission 96882) | Tropical forest soil microbial communities from Panama - MetaG Plot_35 | ecosystem: Environmental > Terrestrial > Soil > Tropical forest > Bulk soil | place: Panama | collected 2016-02-17
GCGATCTGAGCTGATGGCGATCTCAGAGAAAGGCGAGATGGCGCTGCTACTGGATGTTCATCCCGCGGGAACCTGGGTGAATGTGGGCATGCTGGCGCGGGCACCAATCGCCGGCGGGGCGCCGCGCCCTGTGCTGGAAGACGTAGAGTGGGCTGATTGGGGGCCGGACAGCACCAACTTCGCCGTGATCCGCAACCTGAATGGACGCGACCGGCTGGAATATCCCATCGGTAAGGTGCTTTATGAAACCACCGGCGGCTGGATTAGCTACCCGCGGGTTTCGCCAGACGGCAAGTACGTCGCTTTCTTCGACCACCAGAACCAGGGCGACGACGCCGGAGCGCTGGCGGTGGTGGATACATCCGGCAACAAAAAGACGCTTACGCGGCAGTGGTACGGAACGGAAGGATTGGCGTGGACACCGGACGGCTCCGAGATCTGGATCACGGCCAGCGAACTTGGGCTCTTTCATTACATTTCGGCGGTCACGTTGTCCAAGGAACAGCGACTGGTGACGCGCGTTCCCGGCTCGCTGGTGATATTCGACATCGGGAAAGATGGCCATGTGCTGCTGGCGCGCGAAGACCGGCGGCGCGAAGCGATGGGGCTGGCCCCAGGATCGAGCAAGGAACGCGACCTCTCGTGGCTGGATTACTCGTATCCGGCGGATCTTTCGGCGGATGGGATGACCTTGTTGTTCGACGAGGAAGGCATCGGCGGCGGTGTGCGGTACGGCGACGTAGCGGACCTGACGTACGCAGTGTATATCCGGGACACCGATGGCTCGCCAGCGGTGCGCCTTGGAGAAGGCGGAGCCGCGGCACTATCGCCCGACAAGAAGTGGGTCATAATTTATACGCCGACCTCTCCGGCACAACTACGATTGCTGCCGACAGGCGCGGGCGAGACGAAGTCGCTGACGAATGATGCGATAGCCCATCAGTACGCGCGCTGGTGTCCGGACGGCAAGCACTTCGTCTTCAGCGGCAACGAACAGGGCAAGGGTGTGAGGTTTTTTCTTCAGGACACATCGGGCAGTCCGCCCAAGCCTTTTTCTCCGGAGGGCGTAGACGCCCTGAATTTTGCGGTGTCGCCGGATGGCCAGACGGTGGCGGGAGTCGGCCCCGACCAGAAGGGCTACCTCTATTCCGTGTCCGGCGGCGATCCGAAGGTTGTGACAGGCATGGCGGCCGGCGATCTTCCCGTGAACTTCAGCAGCGACGGGCATTCGGTTTACCTGTACCACACCGGGGAAATACCGGCGAAGGTGTACAAGATCGAGCTTGGATCGGGGAAGAAGTCGGTGTGGAAGGAAATCGCGCCGCTGGATCCCACGGGAATCTCGACCATCGCGCCGGTGTTGATGACGCCCGATGGAAAGTCCTACGTGTACGGGTTCCATCGCACGGTGGGAGACTTGTATTTGGTGGAGGGGCTGAAGTAGGCAACTATTGCCTCAGTCCATCGGCAGTATCTTTTGCAGCAGCAGGAGGGTGGCGCCTTGGCGCAAATGTGAAGAAACCCACTTGCCGTTTTTGCGCGCCTTTTGCACCGCACGGCTCTCTGCCGCCGATTGCAGGACGTAACCTCGGTGCCAGCAAACTGTCGTGCGGCCTAAGGTCAAGTGCTGGGATTCGGGATGAACATTAACGAGGTTCTTCGGCAACTTAAGCAAGAGCGCAGCCAGATTGAGGCTGCGATACAAGCCCTAGAGGGTACAAGCCGCCGAGGCAGACCTCCAGGAAGCAAACGCCGCCATTTGTAGGCCACGGGACATGTGGGCCACGTGCCCCTGAGCGGGATTGTTGCGGATAACAGCACTTAGCGTAAAAGTGAATCCACACCAGGGATCACTTGAATCGCCGGTTTTGGCTTGGCAGTCAACCGTTTGCTATTGCTTTCCCGGGAGGTTGGATTTCGTACTTGATACGTTGGGATCCAGCACATATACCGTCTGATCGGCGGTGGCAATTAGCAACTGCCTGCCATCACCGCTAAACTGGGACACGACCACTGGAGATCCGAACACATACTGGGCCCTTGTCTCGAAGGTCGACAAGTCGTACAGCGACAATCGTTCCGACAGCGAATCTTCGTCGATGAGCAACAGGTCGCCGGTAAAGTGGAAACTGTGCCCGGGAAAACTAGCTAACCGCTTTCCTTCCAAGGAATAGACGGAAACCCGGTTTTGATTATCAGCGATAATCAGGCGCGATCCGACCACGCGGATGGACTCTGGGCGGAAGGAATCCTTACCGGTGTCGAGCACGGTAGTGGACTGCACCTTACCGTTCTCCAAGCGGATCGGCAGCTCACGCTCCCATCTTTTTTCCGCTCCGTAAATTAAGTTCAATGACTCCCAGTATCCGCCCGTCATAATTCCCGGGCTCCACCAGTTGTTGCGGCGCCAGACTTCGGTTCCCGTGGCTGTGTCGTAAACGACAAGGTCGAGGCGGAAAGTATCGCGGGAACCCGGATCAATGATGCAGGCTAAGTTTTTGCCGTCGGGGGAAAGGGAAGGATTCAGGCAGCCCTTGCCGACGTGAATCTCGTGTACTTCCGTGCGCTGCTGCGAGGCAATGTTCCACTTCTCGACACGCGGCGACTCGCCGAATCCACCGATGGAGTAAACGATCGACTGGGAGTCGGGAGTGAACATCGCAGGCTTGGCGTCCCATGCCAAGATGTGAAAGATCGATTTCAGCGGCTGGCGGCTAAGTACGAACATCCCGCTGTCGTCCTGCGCCAAAACATACTTCCCGTCAGGACTGATGCGGATCGCATTGATCGCAGGAGGGAGACGCTGGGTCAGTGCGCGTTTGCGGATAAGGCCGGGGATGATCTCGGCATTGCGCGAGGGCGTGAAATTGATGACCGAATCTCTCCAGGCGATGTAGCCTGTAGCCGCGCCCGGACGTGGCTGCACGCACGATGCGGGCATTGGGGTTGGGTTTTGCAGCATTTCGCGAAGGCGCTTGGAGTCCTCGCTGGTCTTGCCGAACAAGTCGGACCAGAAACCGCCGACGTTTCCTTTCGTTTCTGCAAGACGATCGAAGTAAGCCGCAGCCGAGTGTGAGTCATATCCGCCACGGGTTACGAGGTAGACCGAGATCGCGTCCGCCTGTACCTGAGTGGCCTGTTCAATCTTCTCTGCACGTCGAACGTTACCGCCGGATGCCTGCACCCTCCGCCGGTTGCTTAAGTACTCGTTCCACTTGTCTACCACGTCTTTCTGGTCGCCGACCTGTTTCACCCCGAGAACCACCATAAAGCCATCGCTGATAGCAATGGCGGTGTGCTGGGAGACAAGATGTCCCATTTCGTGAGCAAGCACGTACGCCAGTTCATCTTCATTTTGAGTCAGGGCAATTAGTTTTCGGCTCACGTACAAGCGTCCGCCGAGTGTGCTGAACGCATTTGCCGTGGGCAGTTCCACGAGCGCCACCTGAAACTTGGGCTGGCCGGTTGGGAGAACCTCGGCCAAGTGGTCGACGATCGCCTGCAATCGTGCGGTGACGACCGGATCAGTTTCGATAACCAACTCCTGGCGCAAGCTGGCGTCGATAGCCTCCCCAAGATAGACCTGTTGCTGGGCATTAAAGATGTTCACACCGGGTACGACCTGATGGGTATCGGGGGCCGGGCAGGGGCTCTGAGACCAGATCGGCGTTTGCAGAGAGAATGCGAGTCCGATCGTCTGAACTGCAAGGCGCAAACCTTTCATAACGCCCTCCAACAGCAGTTTTTAGAAACGCTGGACCGAATGGAATGCAAATTAGGCCGTCATTATGCCACAAGTTAAAAATTGGGTGGCGGCATTTTCTTGTCTGCGGCAAATGTCGATTCTGATGGCGGGCTGCATAGTAAAGTCACCAAACGACAAGAAGTGGTTGAGCCTGCAGAGAGACCGTCGCAATAGCTACGGCGAGGGCCCAATTGCGAGTTACTTGTGTAATGACAATCTATCAACACCTACGGTGCTGTTTGGAATCTATGAAGCGGGCAGACTTACGATGACACAAGTAACACAAGGTTACACCGTAGAGAAATCCGCCCAATGTGCCGGGCGGCTTCTTCCTTGTAGCTGAGAACTGTTCTTGGGTTACTTAGCTGGCTTGACGGTTACTTCCTTCGGAAAATAGAGTCTTCATAACTGCGGAGAGTGGAAGCGTTTGCAGATCACCAGCGGAAGTAACGTGTTGCACTACGTCATGGTACGGCAGCTCGGCGCCGGGGGGATGGGCGTGGTGTATGAAGCGGAGGACACCAAGCTGGGTCGTCGGGTGGCACTCAAGTTTTTGGGTGCCGAAGCAGAGCAAGATCCAGTGACGCTGGAGAGATTCAAACTGGAGGCGCGGTCCGCGTCGGCGCTCAACCATCCGAATATTTGCACGGTCTACGCGATCGAAGAGTGCGATGGCCAGTGGTTTATCGCAATGGAGCTGCTGGAGGGCGAAAGCCTGAGCAAGAAGATCAAGGGAGTCCCGCTGCCGACCGACAAGCTTCTCGACATCGGCATACAGGTGACTGACGCGCTGGACGTGGCGCACGCAAAGGGAATCGTGCATCGCGACCTGAAGCCGGACAACATCTTCATCACAAATCGCTCGCAGGCGAAGATCCTGGATTTCGGGCTAGCCAAGCTGGCTCGCGACCGACGCACAACCATGGAGACGGTTGGGGCCGACGCCACCACTATGGCAGGTCCTCAACTGACCTCACCGGGCACAGCGGTTGGGACCGTTGCCTACATGTCGCCCGAACAAGCGCGTGGAGACGAACTGGATGCACGGAGCGACCTGTTCTCGATTGGAGCAGTCTTGTATGAGATGGCTACCGGCAAGCTGCCGTTCGACGGCAAGACTTCTGCAGTCATCTTTCAAGGGATTCTCAGTGGTACTCCGGTCCGACCTGTCGAGCTGAATGCCGCGCTTCCACCGCGGTTGGACGAGATCATCGAGAAGGCTTTGGAGAAAGACCTCGATCTCCGTTATCAGACGGCAGCCGAGATGCGCGGCGATTTGAAACGGCTGAAGCGTGACAGTGAGGGCAGCCGCTCCCCAACACCGGCTATGCAGATTGCGCAAGTGGCCGCTGCCAGCAGCTCGGGTCCTGTAACAGCCACCAGCACAACCGCGTCAAGATCCAGCAGTCATGTACTGAGCGAGGACGCTAAGCAGCACAAGGGAAGAGCCGGAATCGTTTTGGCCGTACTGGCTGCGATTCTCGGAGCCGCTGGGTTTGGTGTCTACTCGCTATTGATGCGTCGCAATTCGGGGATGATGCCGTTCCAGAACATGAGCATCAAGAAGATCACCTACACCGGGAAAGCTGTGCGGAGCACGATCTCGGCGGACGGCAAGTATGTAGTGGATGTGTATGAGGACGCCCATGGGTTACAGGGGCTTTCGATGCGACACATCGTAACCGGCAGCGTCGCTCCGATCCTGCCGCCAACAGAAGCACGATATGTAGGACTCACCTTCACCCCGGATGGAAATTATCTCTACTTCGTGCGCGTCGAACCGCAGCGGCCCTCGGTCGGAATTCTGTACCAGATTCCAGTGCTTGGTGGGAACCCGCAGAAGCTGGTTGACGACGTCGACAGTGCAGTCACCTTCTCGCCCGATGGCCAACAGATGGCGTTTGTGCGCGACAGCTCGTCCGAAGCGAATTCCAAGCTGATCATTGCCCATGCCGATGGCAGCAATGAGCGTGTGTTGGCGACGCTGCCAATTCCCGGGTATTCCGATCCCAACTGGTCTCCTGACGGCAATTCCATTGCCGCTACTGTCCTCGAATTCGGAGGCAAGAATCTGGGACGAGTTGTCGCTCTCGATGTCAAAGATGGCAAAGAGAAGACGCTTTATGCGTCAGCGGCTCAGCTACTCAAGCCGGTGTGGTCACCCGACGGGCGCTACGTATTTGTGAACTACCGTGATGCCACCACCCGTTGGCAAGGACAACTCGGGATGGTTGCTGTCGGCAGCGGGGCATTCCGCCGCATCACCAATGACCTCAACAATTACAGTGACCGCTCCCTGGCCATCACACGGGACGGCAAAGAATTGGTTGCTATCCAGGGACAGCCAGACATTGGCCTATACGTGATGCCAGCGCCACCACAGGCAGCAGGACAGGCTCTAGGCCCGATGGCGGATACCCGGGGCGCTATAGGTGTCGACTGGCTGAAGGACGGGCGTTTGCTCCTTTCCGACTGCGAGGGTCGCGTTGCAACCATCGATGCGGATGGCAGCAACCGTAATGACATCTTCCAGACGCCGATCGTTGCCATGTCGCTTTGCCGTCAAACCGATCAGATTCTATTGTCGATGCCCGAGAAAGGTACCGCGCGCATCGACATTTATCGCATGGACGTCGCCAATCCCAGACCTTTGGCCGTGACCCACGGCAAACTGGACGAGAATGTTGCCTGTTCGCCGGACGGCAAGTTCCTCGTTTACACATCGTTAATCAATGGGAAGCAGTTGGCGATGCGGGCGCCGATTGACGGTGGCGAGCCCGAGCAGCTGTTGGATGATTTTGTCCTGTCACTGGCGATCTCGCCCGACGGGCAACAGATTGCACTCACAACCGTCCAAGGAGCGGGAGCACAGGCCTCCGGCGTGATTAAGGTCATTCCTTCGTCCGGGGGGGCGCCAATTAAGTCGATTCCGGCTTTCAAAGCACTGACGGGCGAGCTAGCTTACTCCGCCGATGGTAAAGCGGTTTACTACCCGGTCACAGAAAAGGGCGTTGCGAACCTGTTCCGGCAATCTTTGGACGGCGGAGCGCCAACACGAGTGACGGACTTCAGGGATTTGGGGATTTACGGATATGCGTTCGACTGGACCAACAATAGGCTGGCGATTACACGCGGCAAACTCAACAGCGATGTCGTCGTAATAACCGAACAGGCAGCGCAATAAATTGTCATAACCTGGACTCCAAGCAGAATCGCTGAACTAACCCCAAGAACAGTTCCCAGCTACTTTGCGGCCTCATTTCCCAACGTCACATCAGACCAACTGAGTGGCGAGCTCAGCTTTACCACACGATGCGATTGGTGGGAGGCGGAATAGTGCCTCGCCTGAAGCTGACCAACGGGCCCTACACCGGTTGGCACCGTGGGCGAGCCGGCGACGAGGCGATCTGCTGGAGTTGCTGGATCGACGCAACCCCGCCATTGCTGAACTGAGCCAGGCCATCGAGCCAGAAGTCGAGAAGTGTCCTCCGGCCCAGCGCTTGATGACCCATCCTGGGGTTGGTGCGCTCACGGCACTGCCCGAAGCAGCTAAGATACACCCATGTCCGCCTCTAAGTCGGCTCCCACCGAGCGCTTCTCCGACCGCGTCGATGACTACGTCAAATATCGTCCGCGCTACTCGCCCGAGGTCGTGACCGCTCTCCGCGAAGCCTGCGATCTGGATCCCAAGCATCTCGTTATTGATGTTGGCTGTGGTACCGGAATGCTGGCCAAGATCTTCCTGGAAAACGGCAATCGCGTAATTGGGGTCGAGCCCAATGTCAATATGCGACGAGCCGGGGAACAATATCTGGCTTGCTTCGAGGAATTCGCTATGGTCGACGGCTCGGCGGAGGCGACTTCCCTTCCCGATTGCTGCGCCGATTTCGTCATCGCCGGGCAGGCGTTCCACTGGTTTCAGCCCGACGCCACTCGCCGCGAATTCTGCCGCATCGTGAAGCCCGGCGCATGGGTGGCGCTGATCTGGCATGATCGCGACACGGAGTCAACGCCCTTTTTGGGCGCTTACGAGGCATTCTTGCAGCAATACTCCACCGACTACTCCACCGTCGCGCACAACAAAGTCGCGAACTACTCGGCGCTCGAACGTTTTTACTCGCCCGATCAAATGCACGCGATCGTGCAGCAGGCCCATCAGCAGTTTGATTTCGAGGGTCTGCGGGGCAGGCTCTTATCCTCCTCGTACGCTCCTCGCGAAGGCCCTGCGGCCGAGACCATGCTGCGCGCTTTGCCTGCGCTGTTTGATCGCTACGCCGTAAACGGACAGGTTTCATTCGACTACTACACCCGTATCTACTACGGACACTTGTCGCAATGAGCGCCGCCGATCAATCGTCTACGGATCGAGCTGTGCTGCGTGCCGAGAATCTCAGCCGGATCGTCGGCAGCAAGACAATTCTCAGCGCAGTGTCCTTCGATGTGTGCGCCGGCGAGTTGCTGGGAATCGTCGGCCCCAGCGGCTCGGGCAAGAGCTCGCTACTACGCTTATTGAATCGGCTCGATGAGCCAACCAGCGGTACCGTCTTCCTCGACGGCCAGGACTATCGCCAGATCCCGCCGCGCCAGCTGCGTCGCCGCGTCGGCATGGTTACGCAGCGTCCATTCCTCTTTCCCGGAGATGTCGCTGACAATCTTCGCTTCGGCCCCGCACAGCGAGGAGAGTCTCTGCCTGATTCCGAAATCACGAGCCTGCTCGACCGCGTCGGTCTTCCAGGATATGCCAACAGCGACGCAGCGGTATTGTCCGGAGGAGAGCAGCAACGTGTCTCATTGGCCCGCACCCTCGCCAATCAACCCGAGGTTATGCTCCTGGACGAGCCTACTTCGGCTCTCGACGAGGAATCCAAACACGGAATTGAAAGTCTGATCGCTGGTCTGGTACGCGATCACCGTTTGGCTTGCGTCATGGTCACGCACGATCGCGACCAGGCGCGCCGCATTTGTCAACGCGTCGTGCTTGTCGAAGCCGGTCGGCTGCTACAAACCGGCACCGTACTGGAGGTGCTCGGTGCTTAAATCGCTCTTCTCTTCGGAAATCGCCCTCGGACTCGCGCAGGCGGCCATCGCTTCCCTGCTGGCGCTGATCGTGGTCTTTCTGGCGCGCCGAAAGAACATCCACCTGGAGAAAGACGCCTCCATCGCGCTGTTGCGAGGCATTGTCCAGATTATCGCCGTAGGCTCAATCCTCGCCCTCCTGCTGCGCGCGCCCCGCTGGACCAGCGTCCTTCTTCTGGCAGGCATGGTGCTTGCTGCCGGCTCAATCTCTGCTAAACGTGCCAAGAACATTCCCGGGGCCGGCAAGGTCTCCACTTATTCCATCGCTGCCGGCGCCGGCCTGGTTACTGCGATCATGACGTGGGCAGGCGTTATCGACACAGCCATCACTTCACTGATTCCTGTCGGCAGCATGATCATCGCCAACGCCATGAACACCAACGGACTCGCCCTGAACCGCTTTCGCTCTGAAGTCCTCGCCCACACCGGCGAAATCGAAACCGCTCTCGCGCTCGGCGCTACCCCACAGGCCACCGTCCGTCCTTACGCCCAGTCCAGCATCCACTCCTCGCTGATACCCGCTATCGACAACCTGCGCTCGCTGGGAATCGTCTGGATCCCCGGCCTCATGACCGGCATGTTGCTCTCGGGCGCGAAGCCCATGTACGCGGCGATTTACCAATTCGTCGTGATTGCCATGATCCTGGCGTCCTCAGGCCTGACTTCCCTGCTGAGCACAACCATGATCCAGGCCCACGCGTTTTCCAGCGCAGACCAGTTGCTCCTTAAGGGAAGTGAGTAGAACGGTTTCAGTCCTAGTGCAAAAGGCTATGGGTGGAGGACGCCTTGAGGCGCCCACTATCGGCACTTGTTCTGTCGCGCCGCTTGAGCGTCTGAGGTAACTGAATCTGATTTACTGCAGCGGCTGAAGCCGAGCCTGCCGCATGTTGCTATCTGCACGCCTGAAGGCGTGCTCTACCTTGCCTACACAACTCGGAAACTGAGTCGACCAGCTGGCCTACTTCATCGAACTCCGCACATCCGTGATGTAGTGGTCGAAGGCATCCACGCGAATCAATCCTCGGCGCGGAAATTCCAGGTCGATAATCACATAGACTGAAACCGAAAGAATCAGCGCATAGCCCACAATGTGTAGCCAGCTTCGATTTGCCGAGCCGCCCATTTCAAAGCCCGCCGCGAGCGCCGATACCAAAGCAACGGCCGCAAGCATGGCGAAAATAACCGCGGGAGGATGATTTTCGGTCGCCGCGATGCGCGTAGTGGTGATGTCGATCATTGCATTCAGCGCCGGCAGAAGCAGCATGGTGGCCGCTGCATTGTTCGAACGCGCCGCCGCCGCGACCGATTTCTGCCAAAGCTCGTTTTGCAGTGCCTGTGATTTGGCGATGTCCTGCTGGGCTTGCGCTCGGTCCCTAAAACCCCGATAAGTCTCGATCCGGCTGTCCACGTAACGCTGGAACAGGTCCCGAATCTCCGGCTGCGCGTCCGCTGGCAGCAGATCCACACGCAGGTAGGCGGTGCCGATATCGTTGGCTTCTTCGACGATCAAGTGGCGGCGCCCCTCAAAGCGCTCCGCAGCACCTGAAAACGTAAAGGCCACCAGCAGCCCGAGCAGCGTAAACATCGCGCCTTCAATTATCCCCAGACCCTGCTTGGCACCCTCGGCGACTTTTGTGCGACGGCCCAGCCGCAAGCCAATTTCCAGGCACACCAGCATCCCGAGAAACAGCAATCCGACGAAGAGGACGGCATACTGCTCTTGAACGGTCATGATGCAGGTAGTCTAGCTGAGCGTAGCGCTACACTTCCAACGTATATCGGTTCGCCGCTAGGCGATACATCCGCCGCCATACCAGCCGGTTGATCGTCACCACCACCATTGCCATCACGATCGTCGACGCTAACAGGAGGTCGAAATTCCCTCCATCCGTGGCGCCCGAGATGGTCGCGCCCAGCCCGACCGTGGTGTAGGTGTGGTCCTTGAAGCGGAAGTACTCGGCCACGATGCTGGCGTTCCACGCA
>Ga0126383_10003179_pt1 | contig 10802 bp, 9 predicted proteins | sample PanSoiMetPlot_35_FD_96882 | JGI IMG/M metagenome (GOLD analysis project Ga0126383, IMG submission 96882) | Tropical forest soil microbial communities from Panama - MetaG Plot_35 | ecosystem: Environmental > Terrestrial > Soil > Tropical forest > Bulk soil | place: Panama | collected 2016-02-17
CTGCGACGCGGGCGCGCGGGCGGACCGCCGTTTCACCTGGCCCTGGATGCCTTCGTGCACGCGCTGGCGGCGCCCGAGTGCGTGCCCTACGAGCGCCAGTGCGACCTGTACGCGTGCGCCAAGGAGCGCGGCCACGAGGACCTGGCCCAGCTTTTTCTGTCCGCGGTCGAGGGACCCCAGGCCGACGAGCGCGCGCTCGGACGGGCGCTCGCGCTGCGCGGCCGCCCGCTCACCCTGGGCGAGCGCAAGCAGCTCGCCCGCGGGGGCCGGCGCGACCTGCTCGAGCGCCTGCTTCGCGACCCCGATCCGTCGGTGATTCGGCTTCTGCTCGACAACCCAAAGCTGACCGAGCCCGATGTCGTGCTCATCGCGGCGCGGCGCCCCACTCATCCCGAGATCCAGCGCGAGATATTCGCGGCCCGGCGCTGGATCGCGCGCTATCGGGTCAAACGGACGCTGGTGCTCAATCCCTACACGCCGACCGATCTCGCGGTGCGACTGCTCGGCTTTCTGACCGCCTCGGATCTGGCCGAAGTGGCGGCGGATGCGGAGCTCTCGACCGCCGTGCGGACGGCTGCCCGCACGCTGGCGGCGGCGGGCTAGGTCGGGGGCTACTTTTTGGCGGCTTCCTTCTCTTTTTCGGCTTTTTCGTCGAGCTCGGCCTTCTTGGGGGTGACGTCGATCTCGTCCGATGCCTGGGTCGCCCGCTTGAAGTTCTTGATGCTACGGCCCAGCGCGTCACCGATCTGAGGCAGCTTGCCGGCTCCGAACACGATCAGAACGATCAAAAGGATCAGGATGAGCTCGAATGGGCCGATGCCTGGCATAACTGCCTCCTGGACAACTTATATCACCCATTCTCAAAAAGGCAACGTTTGGCGCTACTTTGGCGTAGCATGCGCGCATGGCGGAGTGGCTGGGCAGGGGCCTGCTCTGGGCCGGGCTGATTGGCTTCGGGGGTGCTCTGGGCCGACTGCGCGGGGCCTTTGCGCGGGGCGCTGACGGCGCCCCCTGGTGGTTCGGTTATGCCCGCGATCTCGTCAACTTGGTGGCCGTCGGAGTGACCACCCTGGCGCTCTGGCTGGGCGGCTTCGCGCTGCCACTCGCGCTGCTGAGCGGATTCGTGGTCACGCTGCTCACCTACGTAACCGACTATGCGCTTGCCTATGGTCTCGGATTGCGGACAGCCGCGGGCTGGGTGGCCGGGCTGGTGGGCGTCGGGGTGGCGCTGCCACTCGTGGTCGCGCGCACACAATGTACAAGCCTCTTGCAGCAGCTGCTCGAGCGCCTATTTTGAGAAGTTGTGACCGGACTCGGCAGAGGTTATTCTTAGGCAATCAGATGAGACGTTCGGCGCTTGCATGGATTTTTCCAATCCTTGCCGCCGCTCCACCTGCACGCGCCCAGCTTCAGGGCAAGATCGACGACACCGATCCCGACGGCCGCCGCTCGATCCGGGGCGGCCCGGTCGAAGTGCAGCCCAACGAGAGCCCCGAGCTCAACGAGATGCGCCGATTCGAGGAGCGCGCCTTCCCGCGACCGGGTGCGCCGGTGACGATGCCGCCACGCTCCGACAGCGAGGGCGCCGCGCCTGGAGAGCCGCTGCCGGACCAGGCTTTCCTGCGCTCGCTCAAGCCGCCCGATCTGCCGGTGCGCTGGGACATTCGGGTGCTGCGCTATCTGCAGTTCTACAAGAGCGATCCCAAGGGCCGCGCGATCATGACCTCTTGGCTGCGCAAGCAGGGCCGCTGGCGCGCGCTCATGGACGACGCGCTGCGTCGGCACGACCTGCCGCGCGACCTCATTTTCGTATCGATGATCGAGAGCGGCTACGAGCCCACCGATCTGTCGCGCGTGGGCGCGTCGGGGCTGTGGCAGTTCATGGACGCGGGCGGCCGCATCTATGGGCTCGAGCACAACTACTGGGTCGACGAGCGGCGCCATCCCGAGCGCTCGACCGAGGCCGCCATGATCTATCTCGGCGACCTGCAGGTTCGCTTCGGCCACTGGCACATGGCGCTGGCTGCCTTCAATGCCGGCTACGGCGCCGTCCTGCGCGCGATGCAGAAGTACAACACCAACGACTACTGGGAGCTTTGCAAGCACGAGAGCGGCCTGCCCTGGGAGACCTGCAACTACGTATCCAAGGCGATCGCGACCGCGATTGTCGGCGAGAATCGGGCCGCATTCGGGTACGACGACCCCAGCCACGACGAGCCGGTCTGGTCTTACGATCGCGCGCGCGTGCCGGGCGGGACGCCTCTCGGCGCGGTGGCGCATGCGTGCGGTCAGCCCGACGCGGTTCTGGCGGCGCTCAACCCGGAGCTTCGGCGCGGGCGGGTGCCGCCGGGTCGCGAGTGGGAGCTGCGCATCCCACGCGGCACCCTGGACAAATTTGCGCAGAGCTTCGCGGCCACGCGCAAAGAGTGGGACCACTATGACACGCGGCTGCTCAAGTTCGGCGAGCGGCTCGAGGATGTGGCGCGCTCGCTCAGGGTTTCGGTCAAGGAGCTCAAGCGCATCAACGGCGTGACCGATTCGACCGAGCTGCGGGGCGGCACCGAGATCTTGGTGCCGCGCGAGAAGGGCAAGTCGTCGGAGGCCGACCTGCCGCCCGAAGACGACCTGCCGGCGCTGGTAGCGGTGCCCGAGCGCACCTTCTCGTATCCCGATCGCAAGCGCGTGTTCTATCGAACCCGCGATGGCGACACGCCGGAATCGATCGCCGAGTTCTTCGGCGTCACCAAGCGCGACCTCGCCACCTGGAACCACCTCGACCTGGAAACCAATCTCGCCTCCAAGATGGTGCTGCAGCTTTTCGTGGCGCGGGATGCCGATCTGTCAGGTGCGCTCATGGTGCCGGAAGAGAAGGTGAAGGTGGTGACCGTGGGCAGCGACGAGTTTCTGGCGCTGAGCGAGGCCAAGCGCGGCCGCAAGCGCTCCACGTACGTGTGCAGAACCGGCGACACGTTGCTCAAGGTCGGGCGCCGCTTCGGGCTCACGCCGGGCGACCTGGCGCGCATCAACCAGTTCAGCTACGCGAGCGAGCTGCGGCCCGGTCAGCAAATCGTCGTGTACGTGCCGGTCACGCCGCAGGCCAAGAAGGAAGCGCAGGGTCGCCTGCGCCAGGCCGCCCGCCTGGCCGCCAAGTTCGCCCCCGCCCGCAAGCGCGCGGGCAGCGCCAGCAGCCACCGGCGCTAGCTCTATTCCTTCAGGCACTCGAGGATGGCGGGGCGCATGATTCTCAGGATCGAACCCCTCTTCTCGGCCAAGTCGAAGACCAACTCTGCCCGCAGCCCGCGGTCGTTGGACCAAGTGTAGCCGGACCACTTGTACCACTCGCGCTCGGCTTGAGCAGCTTTGCGCAGCGGCCTTCCCAGCCAAAACTGGCATCCGTGTTGATCGATTGGACGCGCCCGCGCGCCTGCGGGGCCGCGTGTACGTCCTCTGGTGGCTCCGCATCGACTGCCCCCGTTGGGCCGGGGCCGGATACGATGCCGGCCGGGCCTGCCGCGACGTGTGCGGCCCGGAGCAGCGTGAGCCCAAAAGAAACCGCCCATAGCGCGCCCAGGACCCCGATCAAGGCGGTGCCCCACGCCCGGGTGCCTAGCCGCATGCGCCCGCTGCGAGCACTCCGCGTGCCAGCGCGTCGTCGTCGGAGTGAGCCCGAGTGTGGCCACACGCCCACGCGAGAGCGTGTCCATCATCCCTCTGTGCTCTCCGTGTTCTCTGTGGTTAAACTACCTGGGCCGTGCTGCGGGTGGAAGAAGCGCAAGAACGGGTGCTGGCCGCCCTCGAGCCCCTGGGCGACGAGAAGGTGATGCTCGCCGAGGCGGCCGGCCGCGTGCTGGCCGAGGACGTGGTGGCGCCGCGCGCGCTGCCGCCCTGGGACAACAGCGCCATGGACGGCTATGCGGTCCGCGCCGCTGACTGCGCGCAGCCGGGCACCGAGCTTGGCGTCGGGGAAACCATCGGGGCGGGCCACCTGGCCTCGCGCCCGCTCGCCCGCGGTGAGGCCATGCGCATCATGACCGGCGCACCTCTGCCCGCCGGCGCCGACGCCATCGTCAAGCGCGAAGACACCGAGGAAACCGCGCCCGGGCGCGTGCGCATGCGCGAGGCGGTGCAGGCCGGCGATCACGTGCGCCACGCCGGCGACGACGTGCGCGCGGGCGAAGTCGCGCTCGGCGCTGGCACCGCGCTGGGCGCGGGCGAGATCGGGCTTCTGGCCGCCCTCGGGCGCGCGACCCTGTCGGTGCATCGGCGGCCCACGGTCTCGATCGTCTCGACCGGTGACGAGCTGTGCGATCTCGACCAGGCTCCGGGCCCGGGCCAGATCGTCAACTCCAATGCCTGGGCGCTGGCCACCATGGTGCGCGCGGCCGGCGCCCTGCCCGTGATTCACCCCATCACGCGCGACAACCCGGAAGCCTTGCGCACCCGCTTCCGGCTCGCGCTGGCCGCCGACGTGCTGGTCTCGATTGGCGGTGTCTCGGTGGGCGAGTTCGACTACGTCAAGGATGCGCTGGCCGCAGTCGGCCTCACGCTCGACTTCTGGAAGGTGGCCATGCAGCCGGGCAAGCCGCTCGCGTTCGCGCTGTCGAGCCACGGGCCCGCGTTCGGGCTACCTGGCAACCCGGCCTCGTCCATGGTCAGCTTCGAGCTGTTCGTTCGGCCCGCACTCTGCAGGCTGGGCGGCCACCGCACGGGGATGTTTCGGCCGCGCGTGACCGTAGTATTCGGCGAGCGGGCCCGGAAGTCGGCCGGACGCCGCATGTACCTGCGCTGCCAGCTCCGGCGCGAGGGCGAGACGCTTTTCGCGCGACCGCTGGCCCACCAGGGCTCGGGCATGCTGCGCTCGATGATCGGTGTGAGCGCGCTGGTCGAGCTGGCCGAGGAGATGACCGAGGTGGAGCCGGGCGCACGGTTGCCCGCGCTGCTTCTGGAACCCATATAAGGAGCGACATGTCCGACGCCGACGCAGCGGTCCACAATCCTCCCCCCGCCCAGGGTCCGACGGCCCGGCCGCCCGATCATTCCGGCACCGCCAAGACGATCGGCATTCTTTCGATCGTGTTCGGCGGGCTGGTCGCGCTCTCGGATCTGTTCGAGCTTTTGGTGGGGGGCAGGCCCATCGGCCCGGCCGCCCGCGACGTCAATGTGGCACCCATCCTCGAGATGACCCGGCGCATCCAACCGTTCACGCAGACGCGAGCGGGCCTGATGTTCTTCATGTCGCTCTCGCTCGCGCTCATCGGCATCGGCCTCATCAAGCACCGCGAGTCGGCACGCAAGGCCGCTCTCGTGTGGGCCCTGGCCGGGTTCGCGGTCCTCGGCATCCGGGCCTGGCTCTGGGAGACCAAAATCTGGCCGACCATGGAGCCCGCGATGCGCGAGATGATGAAGCTGACCATGGAGCGGGCCGAGCGGGCGAGCGGCGGGCAGAAGCCGCCGTTCGACATCGCAACCCTCGTGTCCACGATGGCGCACGCGGGCGAATACATCAATCTGGGCTTTCTGGCCATCTTTCCGGCGCTGCTTCTCATCCTCATGAACCTGTCGGCGGTCAAGGAGCGCATGCACCGCTGATGCGCGAGTTTGTGGTCGGGGCCGGGGAGGCGGGCGAGCGGGTCGACAAGCTCGTGGGCGCGCATCTTCACGCTTCGCGGGCCGCCGTGCGGCGGCTGATCGAGCGCGGGGCCGTGCACGTGGGGGGCCGGCGCGCGCGCAAGGGACAGCGGTTGGCGGCCGGCCAGCGGGTGGTGGTCAGCGAGACCGTGCCGCCGCCGGAGGCGCTGCGGCCCCTGCCCGAGCCCGATGCGCCGCTGTCCGTGATTGCGGTCGATCCCGACTGGGTGGCGATCGCCAAACCGGCCGGGCCGCCCTCACACCCGCTCGCGCCCGCCGAGCGCGGCACGGTGGCCAATGCGCTGGTGGCGCGTTTTCCAGAATGCGCCGACGCGAGCACGGATCCGCGCGAGGGCGGCCTGGTGCATCGTCTGGACGGCGGCACCAGCGGCGTGCTTCTGGCCGCGCGCTCGCGGCCGGCCTGGCTCGGGCTGCGCGAAGCGTTCCGGAGCGGCCAGGTCGAGAAGCACTACCTGGCCCTGGTCGCGGGCGCGCCCGCTTCCGAGCATGGGGTCATCGCGGCCCCACTCGAGTCACGCGGCCGGCGTGCGGTCGTGGATGCCGGTGGGCGGCCGGCGCGCACCGAGTGGCGGGTCATTGAACGGCTCGCGGGCGGCCTGACGCTGCTCGCGCTTTCTACGCGCACCGGCCGCATGCATCAAGTGCGTGCGCACCTGGCCTATGCAGAGCTGCCCATCGTAGGCGATCGGCTCTACGGTGGGCCGCCCGGCGAAAGCGGGCTGTGCGGTCACTTCCTGCATGCCGCGCGCATCGTGCTGCCGGGCGGGCGCGAGCTTTTGGCGCCCCTGCCGCCCGATCGGCAAACTCTGTTGCATCGGCTGGGGGCGCGATCTAGCATTCCCTGAAGCAGGAGGACATCCAATGAAGAAATTGATTGGTTCCGCGATCTTGGTTCTCTCGTTGACGGCCGGCGGCGCGGCCTTTGCCAAGGACGCCTCGACCACTTTCTCGGTTACCGGTTGGCACTGCGGCGCCTGCTCGAGCAAGACCGAGGCGGCTCTGAAGAAGGTCAAGGGCGTCAAGAAGGTGGATGCCGACACCGACAAGAACACGGTCACGGTCGCCTACGACGACAGTCAGACCACGGTCAAGGCCCTGCAAGACGTCATCAAGTCGGTCGGCTTCGAAGGCAAGCCGGTCAAGAATTAGTCGAAAGTCAAAAGTCCGGAAGGTCGCGGATCGCGTCAACGTCGATGGCGGCGTCGCGGATCCAGCGATGAACCTGGCGGCGCGAGCGCCCCACCCACCGCGCCAGCTCGGACACGTTGCCCCCGAACACGGCCAGCAGCGCGCGCAGGGTCGACGCGCGCTCGGCCGGCGACCCTGACTGCAGGCACGCAACCGAGGGCTGGATCAGGATGGGAGCGGTCTCGCTCGGAGGCGCGGCCGACCAGGGCGCGTCGCCCAGCGCCCGCCGCAGCCACGACGGCAGATCGTCCAGCCGCACGACCGTGCCCGTCATCGCGCCCAGCGCGCAGTCGATCGCGGCCTGCAGCTCGGCAAACCCACCCGGCCAGCGGTGCGCCAGCAGCACGCGGGCGGCACTGCGCGAGAGCTCGATCGCGTGTGGGTTCCGGCCCTGGCGCCGCGCTGCGCTCGCGAGCGCACGCCCGAGCAGCCGGCCCAGGTCGTGCCTGCGCTCGGCAATCGGGGGCACGCGGATCGAGCGCGCAAACAGGCCCATGCCGGCCAGGCCCAGCTCGCACAGCGCATCCCCTTTTTGCGCCCCAATCACCAGCCGCGGCCCCGAGGGGAGCTCGACGGCGCGCGCGAGCTCGCAGCGCGCCGCCCATGTCAGCGCCTCCAGGTCGGGCACGAACACCGTGCCCGCCTGCGCCCGCGCCTGCGCCTGCTCGAGCGGCTCACCCGCGAGCTTCCAGACCACGAACGGACCGGGCGCGCGCCGACGCAGGTGTAAGTCCTCGGCCAGACACTGCGCGCCCGCGCCCACCTCGCCCACCAGCGCGACCGGTGCGGCGTCCCCGGAAAAGCCCGCAATCGCGGCCTCGAGCTCGGGATCCGTGGTGCTGGCGAACGCAACGCAGCCGGGCTCGTCCCGTTGCGCAGCCGGGGCCGCGCACAGCACGAACAGGCAGGAGCCGACCTCGAGCAGCTCGCCCGGCTGCAGAGAGCCGTGCACCATCGGCAGGCCCTGGACCAAGAGGCCGTTGGTGGAATCGAGGTCGCGGACGATCATGCGGAGGCCAGACGAGGGGTCGGGCCGCAGCTCGACGTGCTGCCGCGACACCGCCAGGTCAGGCACGGTCACGCGCAGCGTGGTCGGGTCACTTGAAACCGCGAGCACCTCGGGGCCGCGCCCGAGCACGAGCGTCTGGTCCGGTCGGATCGGAAACCGGTACGCCGGATCGAGCGGATGATCGGCCCGCAACGTGAGCACCAGGAACATCGGTGCGAGATGCAAAGCAAGTCGCGCACCGGTTTGGGCGCACAATGATTTCGCTCGGTTGGTAGCTAGCGGGGGCGTCCATATCCGATCAATCGCAGCCGTTCGCCCTGGGCTGCCCTGCAAGCCCGCAGCAGCTGGCCCGCCCGGGCTGCGCTACTCGAGCGTCGCCAGGTCGGTTTCCACCAGCAGGTACAGCGTGCGATAGAAGGCGGTCAGCTCCTGCTCGCCCGGGTACATGCGGACCCAGTCGCCCAGCGTCTTCCGGCCGTCGAGCCGCGCCAGCAGCTCGCGCGGCATCGGGCCCACCCGAAAAGCATCCGGATCCATGAGCAGCCCCGGGCGGGCACGGGGCGTCTTGGCGCCCTGGGAGTGGTAGCGCGTGAGCAGGAACTCGGAGGCGATCGAAAGCACGCCCGCCCCGATGATCTCGAGCGCGTCGAGCCCGAGCGGGAATGCCTCGCGGTTGTTGACCCGGCCCTTCCAGTAGCGCCAGCGGCCGCGCCCCCACGTGAACACGTCGATCAGCTTGTCGCGCACCTGTCGGGTCAGATGCCGGAACACGTCGAGCGGGCGCAAAAGCGACAGGCCGACCAGCGTGTCGCCCAGCTTGCCGCCGAAGCGCGGCATCATGGCCAGGGCCATCGACAGCTCGCCCGAGGTGATCACGCCCTGCGCCACCAGGTACTCGCCCAAAAGCTCGCGCGCCAGATTGGAGGTCACGTACTCGGGGGCGCCGTTGACCAGGTAGATGTCCTTGACCGCGCCGCCGCACTCGACACGCAGCATGCCGATCTCGCGGGACACCGCCAACCGCGAAAAAACGCGCGCCACCGTGGTCTCGTACAGCTCCCCTTCCTCGCTTGGTGGCGTCACCTCGGGCTCGACGCGAGCGGGCGCGCTGCGCTCGGAAAGGACCGGTACGCCGACCGGGGTCGCGTCGTCGGCGCCAATCTGTGCAAACGCCCTGTCGACGTCGCTGGCCACGTTGTGACGCCCGCTCGCGACCAGCTCGTCGACCTGCTTCGGGGTCGACTCCAGCACCTGGAAGGCCTCGGCCAGCGACGCCGGCGTGGTCTCCTCGGTGGGCGTGGCCGGCTCGGGGGCTCCCGAGGTGATGTGAACGTCGACCTCGAGCCCCTCGATCGCGGCCGAATCGGCACCCGCTCCCACGCTGCCCAGATCGAGCTCGAATCGCGAGCCCGAGCCCACGTGGGGCGCCGAGGCGGGCTCGATCATGGCCTCGAGATCGTCGGACGGCGTCTGTGGAGGCACCGCCACGTCGGCCGGCGGAGCCGCCACTCCGAGGCCGCCCACCGCCGGAACCAGCGGCTGCGAACCGGCCGCATCGGGAGCCTGCATCTCGGCGAACCAGTCGGCCGGCGTGATCGTGGGCTGCAGGCCCGACGCCGGCGGCGGCGCGGGAGCAGGCGTGGATGCAGGCTCGGCCTTGGGCTGCCCGCGCTCGCGCTCGGGTGGTGCCACGATGCCGATGGACTGGGCAGCTTCGCGGCGCGCCAGCTCGGCCTTGATGGCGGCCGCGCGCGTCGATTGCCCGGCCATGGTCCCGATGCGCACCTGCGGCCGCTCGGTGTCGGCCGTGCCCTCGACGTAGAGCGAGCGCAAGAACGCCCCCACGTCCGACGGCCCGATGCGCGTGCCATTCTGGAACAGCCAGTCCCAAAGCGCGTCGCGAAAGGCACCCGCATTCTGCCAGCGCTCGGAAGGTGGGCGCTGGAGCGCCCGCAGCACGATCTCGCGCAGCGGCGCCGGCATATCGGCGCCGTATTTGTACAGCCGATCGAGCTTGACGTCGCGCACCATCAGGAGCACGTCGAGGTCGTTGGGCGAGGTGAACAGGCGCCGCCCCATGAGCATCTCGCAGAGCACGATGCCCACCGCAAACGTGTCGCTGCGCCCGTCGAGCTGGCCGCCGATCACCTGCTCGGGCGACATGTAGCCGTACTTGCCCTTGAGCGTCCCGGCCTGAGTCTTGGATTGGCGCTCGGTCGCGTGTGCGATGCCAAAGTCGCCCAGCTTGATGTCGCCACGGCGCGAGAGAAACACGTTCGAGGGCGAGATGTCGCGGTGCACGATGCCGAGCAGGTGCCCGTCGGGATCGGTGGCGCGGTGGGCGTAGTCGAGCGCGTCCAGTACCTCGGCGCCGATGTGCGCGGCCAAGACCGAGGGCATGCGGAACCGCTTGTGTGCACAGGCGCGCAGCAGGGCCAGGCAGTCCAGCCCGTCCACATACTCGAGCGCGATGTAGTACTGGCCGCTGACCTCGCCGAACTCGAGCACCTGCACGATCTTCGGGTGAACCAGATGGACCGTGAGCTTGGCCTCGTCGATGAACATGTCCACGAACTGCTTGTCCGCGGCCAGATGAGGCAGGATGCGCTTGATGACCACGATCTTCTCGAAGCCGGCGGCGCCGGTCATCTTGGCCTTGAAGATCTCGGCCATGCCGCCCACCGCCAGCCGATCCAGCAACTGGAAGCGACCGAATCCAATGGGGAAGCTGGGAGCGGGGAGATCGGAAGACATGGCGGCCCGCGTATTATATCACGCCGCTTCGCACGCTCCGGTGATGCTCGAACGAGCGCGGGTCAGGGCAGCCGAGGCGCCGCGCGAGAAGCGCTCGGAGAAAGCGCTCGGCTGCTCAGCCTTGATCCGAGCTGGGCGCGGGGCCGCCGCCGCTGCTGCCGCCGCCGCCGCTGCTGCCGCCGCCACCGCCGCTGCTGCCGCC
>Ga0126383_10003180_pt1 | contig 10799 bp, 5 predicted proteins | sample PanSoiMetPlot_35_FD_96882 | JGI IMG/M metagenome (GOLD analysis project Ga0126383, IMG submission 96882) | Tropical forest soil microbial communities from Panama - MetaG Plot_35 | ecosystem: Environmental > Terrestrial > Soil > Tropical forest > Bulk soil | place: Panama | collected 2016-02-17
AGGGCCAGGCGGGGCCTTGCTTTCAAAAGTTCGTGACCGCCTCGGTTGAGCCCTTTGCTCCGGCCACGCTAGCCTGACCGGAGAGCTCGATTATCAATCTTCTCCATCACCGATCACGGCTTTTGTCTCTGACGGAAGTTGAGCTGCTTCCGAACCGTCAAATCGCTCGCGCGCCAGCTGCTTGTAAGCGCTCCGGTCCTTGTTACGTTGCTTGTCCCACGCATGTAGCTCCTTGCGGGTTTCGCGGTTCAGTCTCGAATGCATCGGAGAAACGTCCAGTGCAGGTCGACGAAGAGAACGGGGAACGATGATCGCGTGGGCCAATAAGTCTCCCTCGCGAACATGAAGCGAGTCTGGTGGCTTGGCAATAACGAGATTCACCGGACTCGGATACCAATCAGTTTCCACCAAACCACTTTGGATCTCCAACCCTTTTACCGTGCGATTTAATAAGGGTAGAAACAGCGTATCCAAAGCTTCTTTGGTGCGCCAAACGAAGGGAAGGTGTAGCTTGAACAGATGCTGCTGATCCTCACGATCAAAAAAACTGATACCTGGTTCCAGCACCGGCGCGGAGTCGTTGTTGGGTATTCCCTCAAGTCGATAGGCATTGCCGGAAAACAAACAGTTAGGATTGTCGAACACATAGAACAACCGGCGATCGGCTTTCCATACAGGGTCTGAATGATCGATTGGAGATCGGAAACTACGAGATCCTTTCGGAGTCTCCTCAACCGGACAGAATCCGAAGCTGATCGGCGAGGGAATTACAAAGCCCATGCTGCTGGCGGCGACGAATGGCGGACAGTGTTCCTGAACGCCATATCCCGAGGGTATTTCGGAACGAGTGCGTGCCGTGGCCGGGCGCGGTAGTGTCAAATTCGGAACCAGTGGTACTAGCGTGACGCTTTGGCTACTCATTGAGTCATTAGCACAACCTCAGAGGATCTTTCGTAAACGGTCAGCGAGTCTATAACCCGCCAGCGCCGCCTGACGCTGACCGATCTCTTGTGCCTTTTTTAAATACGCCTTGCTCGGTGTCGGAGGTGCCGCCGGATTTTCCTGAAGCGGTGCGTAGGCAAACTTCCTGGCCAGCGCGAAGCTGGCACGGGCCCAGTCCTCCAGGTTGGTGTTCTGAAGATCAGTTTTCAAACTATTCCGCGAATGCTCTTTGGCGATGTCGTTGACCAATTGTTGTCCGGAGTTATTCGTGAAGTCCACCGAGCTGTCCCAAAGTGAATGTAAGTTCTTGGCCTTGCCCTTCAGCAGGAATGAGTTGCCGCCCCGATCACCACCAGGATGCAGATTGCTGATATGTTCGATGCAATGCAACGGTTGATGAATGTCGCCGAACAGATGAATCAGCCAGCTCAAATTATCGACGCGCTCGAGCGGACTTCCATTATGTTGTTGTAGTGCGGCTGAAAACTCGCTGATCTTTGAGATAACGTGGGGAACGTGTGGCAGTGGCGGATTTATTGGACCACCATCACGAAACGGGATATCGACAAAGTGAAACGGTTTGGTTTCAGGATGTGAATCTCTGATGTCATCTGGAAAAGTGGCCGCGGTGAGCAGGTCGCGACCACCGTCGTCCAGAATCTTCTGAACCTTTTTCATGACTTGAGGAAAGTTTTGTGTCAGATCCAATTGAGCGATCTGCGCAATGACGTGATGTCCTTCTGCATTAAAGGTGGCCGTGACATTACCGTCGAGCATGATAGGGACGTCCTCTGGCGCTACTGATTGAGCAGGCTGAACGTCAGCTCCCGAGATCTTTAAAGACAGGGTCTGGCTTCCGCCTGGGCCGGTCCCAAGGCTAAGCTCAAGCGATCCAATTCCATTAGGAAACAAATGCGAGGGCGCTTCATCGGCACTTAACTGTCGTATCTGATCAAACGCAGTCGCGATTAAGGTCTGAGCCTTACGATCAGAGCTGGTGGCGGATCTCACAGTTCGACTTGCCATTTATTTCCCCTTTTCTGATTAGGTATGCAGACGCCCGTTAGAGGCATGGGCGTCTGACCTCTCAGGTTAAGGCAGTGGTGGATTTTGCTCCACCACTGCTTCTGTTACACCGCGGGCTCACAGTATCAGGAGATGTCGCCCGGGGGCCCGATGTCCACTGAATGGTCCTCAGAAACATCTACGACGTCAGCGACTTTCCGTAACTCGTTTTCAGTCCCCGCGTGTCCCGATCCGGTTACCACATTTATGCCTGCCAGGACCTGATCCACGTCGAACCCGGCGGCTTTAAGGTCGCGAGCCACTTCATGAATGGAACGCTTACCCGAGGTGGTGACAACCATTGCCTGCTTTTTCTTCTGCGCCATGGTAACTCCCTTAGCTGTGTCAACATCCAAGGACTAGATTTTAGCGCAGCTGGATCTAATTAGCCCGACTGACCAGGACTTCAGGAAATCAGGACGGAGCCTGAACCAGACCAGCTCCTACATCGCTTGCCGGCAAACCCAGATGCCTGACAGTAGCCCGCAACTTATCTCGCAGGGCGGCTCCTCGTAAAGATGCACTAGTCTGAGCCCATAAAGCGGCACAGCCGGCAACGTGCGGCGTCGCCATGCTCGTCCCGCTGATCGTGTTATGAGCTAAGGGTCGCGGCCACGAAGAAAATACATTTACACCTGGCCCAGCGATGTCTACCTTGCCTCCGCAAGAAAAGCTTGCCACCTTAAGCGCACTGTCCAGCGCCGCAACGGACATTACCGTAGGCGAGTTTGCTGGGGCGCCTGCCGGCTCGATATTGGTCGGACGGTGACTTGCGTTACCAGCCGCGGCAATAATCAGACAGCCATTAGCCAACGCGGCTGTTCCCGCAGCCGTATAAGACGGCTGCACTGGGATTTGCGCGCCGAGCGACATCGAAATAACCGCACACTTGTTGGTGATGGCCCAATTCATTCCTGCCAATACCTGCGCTTGCGTGCCTGAGCCAGAGTTGGTCAGAACTTTGCCGATGAAAATCTGCGTTTTATATCCAATTCCATAACGAGGTATTGTTCCTGGCGGAGTCTGTGGCCCACATGCTGTGCCCGCGGTGTGGGTACCATGACCATGAAGATCCTGGACGGGTTGACCCACAAAGCTATTAGTCACGAAGCTTCTGCCGGCGAATTCGGGATGACCTAGATCAAAGCCGGTATCGAGCACCGCTACTTTGATTCCGTTGCCATCGCGCGAACTAAGCGGCACCCTGCAGGCCGTGAGCCCCCAAGTAGCCCCGACCGCGGCTGTGGTTAGTTCGATCTGCTCTGCTGTTTCGGCGAGCCCTAGATCAGCAGAAATCATTTGCGCCGTGTGAAGCACTCCCTTCAGGTAATCGGCCGGATTAATAGCAGATGCAAACATGAAGTATTCCGGATCTACCGAATGCACCGGGCTATCGGCTTCAAGTGCCTTCGTTCCTGTCATCCCCCGGTCAACTGCAGCCTCACCACTTACCAAGGCAACTCCAATCTCGGGCAACACCAGAGCGTCCGCATCACCGGTTTCTTCAAACGCTACCGCCGCCCCCTTGAAGTCAGCCGCGCTAGCCGTCCGCAATCCGCTGACTGACTTAAGATGTTTCACTCCCGCAGTGGTCGCGCCTGCCTTGAAGGTGACCAGGAACCGACCTGTTTTCGACAAGTCGCCGCCCGTCCGCATCGCCGCAAGCAACAAGTCATCTGCCGTGGTTGAGACCTGAGCACTCGCCAGGTTTACTTGAGTCTTGCTCCTCGCTCTTCTCTTGGTGGCCATAATGAATCTCCTTTGCCGTGAGTTTTTCAGGAAAGCTTAGTCCGTTTCGTCCCGCTCTCTGCTATTTCCTAACGCGCCAATTTGAGGTGAAAGCTATCACCACTCTCTCTATAGATTTGAGAGACGCCTCCACAAACGATCGACTTCGCCAGCGTCCTTTAAGAATCGTTGCCAAAAATCTCACCGGGCAATACAATGCGCGCATAAAGTGGTAGTGCACGGCTCGAGTACTGCGACGAAGCTGCCCCAGACACTTCCTAACTGGTACTTCTTTCTGAGTTCCCGCACTCCTCGATCCTGATATGACTGAGAAGTGAAACCTCAAGGGGTCCCGGCGGCCGGTTCAAGCATGTAGCCGGCTGAAGTTTCCGCCAACGAAACCCCGCCAAGAATTCGATCGGTCGCTGACCAGCCCGGTGGGGGACGAGATGTCAAAGCTTAACCGGTTAACGCGTAGTCGATTCACCGCGTGCGGTCTTTTCGTACTAATGGTCTGCGCGGTCATGACCTTGACGCGCACGGCTGAAACCGAGACGGGAAAGCGAGCCCCGAGCAAGCCCGAAATTCCCAACCAGCGTCGAGGCCCTTTGGACGGGTTCATAGCGATCGGCACGGACGGCCCAGAGCCGCCGCTGCCGTGGTCACTGCATAACGTCGAGCCGAAGCAATTCAATCAACCACACGTCAACTTGCCGAATTTTGATGTGCGGCTGGATAAGAACTCCTCAGACTACGTCGAAAGGATTACCTCAGCTGCGTCATCATCGGCAGCGACCGATCGAGCCGGCAAGCAGGCCACAGGCTTGGCCCGTATGCAGACGAATCTGAAGGGGAGCGAGATCATTGAAAGCAGCGAGCTGGGCACACCGGAAGCCGTCAGCGCCACGCCGGGCTCCGGTTTTCTTAGCGGCCCGACGACGAATCGGCCGGAGATGCTGCGCTCGTTTCTTTCCACCTATGCTGACGCCTACAGCATTTCGGCGCAGCAGATTGAGAGCCTCGAGCTGACCGCCGATTACGTCAATCCCGCGGGCAACATGGCATGGGTCGAATTCGAACAGCGCTTGAATGGTTTGCCGGTGTTTCAAGGATTGATTCGCGGTGGATTTACCGCCAAAGGTGAACTGGCCGGCGTCACCGGCCTAATCGCGCCGATTTCAGGCAATCCAGCACTCGAAGGTGCGCCTCATCTCAGTGCTGCCGACGCCGTCTCCATGGCTGCGGCCAACGTCGGATGGAATGTTGATGCGGGTACGCTGATTCAGAAATCAGCCGGTGAGAAGCAAGTGACATTTGCTCGGGGGACGATGTCAGATGATGCCAAAGCCTCGTTGGTCTATTTTCCCTTGAGCGGAGGATTTGTTCGGTTGGCATGGGCCACTGAGATTTGGGGGAATCCGGATGCATTTCTGATCCTCCTGGACGCGCAGGATGGCACTATTCTCTTTCGGAAGAATTTGACCAGCTATCAAACGCAGGCAGCCAGCTACAACGTCTTCACTGGAGACAGCCCGGCGCCGATGTCGCCGAGCACCGTGTTGCCAGGTTCGGGCACGCAAGCACCCTACGTTCAGCGGACACTCTTGACTCTTATCGGGAACGAATCTCCGAACACGTTTAATAACCTGGGATGGATTACCGACGTCGCCAACTCGGGGAACGGTTGGACTGACGGCAACAATGTCGAGGCCGGCATTGACCGGGACGGCGTCAACGGCGTTGACGCGACCGTCAGCGGAGCTAACCGCGTATTCAATTTCCCATGCAATCCTCAGACGGATGAGCCCCTAACACCACCCTGCCAAAATGCCGAGGTGACGGATGTTTTCTATTGGGCGAATCTCTATCATGACCGCCTGTACTTGTTGGGGTTCACCGAGCCGGCCGGGAATTTTCAGAATGATAACTTTGGCCGCGGCGGCCTCGCTGCCGATCGAATCAGCGCGCAGGTGCAGGACTCATTATCTACGAACAACTCCGCCTTTTCTGCGGCTCCCGATGGCAGCCGGGGCCGAATGCTACTTTTCCTTTTTCCTGGTCCGACGCCGGATCGCACAGCGGGCCTGGACCACGATGTGGTTCTTCATGAACTTACCCACGGCACGTCGAACCGTCTGCACAACAACTCCACAGGTCTGAGCTCGGTTATGGCAATGGGCATGGGGGAAGGCTGGTCAGACTTTTTCGCTCGCGCGCTGCTTTCCACGGCGGATGAAGACCCAAATGGCATTTACCCGACGGGTGGCTGGGTAACATACGAACTCACACCCGGTTTTCACGACAACTATTATTACGGTATCAGGCGGTTTCCTTATGCCGTGATGAGCACAGTTGGTCCCAACGGCAGGCCTCATAACCCACTGACCCTGGCGGACATCGATCCCGGTCAGAGCAATATTAAAGATGGGGCTTTTGCGCCAAACCCGCTGACGGCGAACAACCCCGTGTTCGAAGCGCATAGCATCGGTGAAGTTTGGTGCATGGCCCTGTTAGAGGTACGAGCGAGGTTTATCAATCGCCTGGGTTTTGCGACCGGCAATCAGCGCATCCTGCAATTTGTGACCGATGCGATGAAGCTCGACCCGATCAATCCCACTCTGCTCCAGGGTCGCGATTCGATCATCGCGGCCGCCAACGCGGGTGGCGGCACCACGGATGATATTGCCGACATTCGCGCAGGCTTCGCGGTGCGCGGCATGGGCATCACCGCTCGGGTGGTGAATCCCTTTGTGGGGACTGTCGTGCAAACTTTCGACACCACCATACCTCCCAACACGGGTCGGCTGATCGGCCATGTGCGTCACGGCGACAACAACGCGCCCTTTTTACTGGCGAGCATTCTGGCAAGCCCGGCCAACAAATTCGCTACGACTAATGCGGACGGCTCCTACGAAATCTATCTTCCGGTAGGCACGTATACGATTACGGCTCAATCGGGTGATTTCATCGACGCCACAGCATCCGGAGTTAACATCGCGGACCACGCAGACACCACGCTGGATTTCTCGCTGGAACGGTCACCCCACCTGCTCGCCCAGTTTAGTGAACCAAGTGCCGCGAACGTCAAACTCGCCGATCTCGATGGCGACGGCAAAAATGAAGTTATCGTCACCAGTGTTCAGGGCACCTTCGGCACAGGCCGTGTGCACGTGTTGTCGCAAGCCGGCAGCGAACTTCCAGGATGGCCAGTGAAGCTGGACCTACGTCCGGTGAACAACACTCCCGCTGTTGGCGATATTGATGGAGATGGTCAGCCCGAGATTGTGGTAGAGACCCTAGGACACGCGGTTCAACCGGACGGGACCGATCCGCGGCAGGTGTGGGCCTTTACCGCGAAGGGCACTATTAAACCTGGCTTTCCGGTGGGTATCAGCACCACGCCAATCCAGGACGGAATCGGCGCCGGCTTATTTTCAAATGCGGAATTACCTACTCCGACGCTTGCTGATCTGGATGGCGACGGCATTCCTGAGATTATTGTGATTGCGGAGGGATCCATCTCCGGGACTGATGCGGGCACCGTCGCGGCGTGGAAAGGAGATGGCACCCTTTTATTCAAGACCCTGCTTCCGCGATCGGCTCCCCCGGGATCTTCTACTCCTCAGATCCCGCTGTTTTCCGTGCCTATGGTTGGAAACCTGGTTGGAGACGCCACACCCGAAATTGTCGTCGGCGTTCAGGCCCTAACTCCCCAACCGCACACAGATTTCTTCGCCTTGACCGCGGCCGGCGCTCTCTTGCCGGGTTGGCCAATTCACGTCGGTCCGCCCGCTGGTATTAGAATCGAGTACGGCGCGCTCGGCGATCTATTTCGCGACGGACATGATGAACTCATAGTCACCTATTCGCCCAACACATCAGCTGCGCCAGACGCGCCCAGTCAGTTGTACGTTTTCAATGGAGCTGGAAATGTCGTGAACGGTTTCCCCAAGGATCTTCCCGGGAGCAGTCAAAACGAAAAACACCCCGGCCGTCCCGCACTGGCGGATGTCGATCATGATGGGTTTCTGGATATCGTTACCGTGGTTTCCGATCAGACTCACAATTATCTTGTGGCCTATAACCGCTTCGGCAACCAGCTGGCGCAGATTGAGGTTCCAAACTCTGTCTTTCCCGATTTGGAATCCGTGGCTCTAGCGGAAGATGCCAATGGGAAAGTGTTTGCTGTATTCCCTACGCAAATCAACCTGCTTAGCCAGCTCGTGATCAATGCTGTGGGTCTGAATGGCCAGAATGTGCCCGGATTTCCCATCATCCTACCGACTCTCTGTTACTCAATCGCTTGTCACGGCGCTACCTCCGTAGCTCTGGGCCGAGACCAAGGCTCGAACCAGGTCTATTCAGTGCTGGTGGATCGCTCCGGCAATGTCAGGCGTTGGGACATCATCAACTCCACCGGACGGATTCTGTGGAGCCAGTATCAGCAAAACGCCACCAACAACGGTCGCGTACAGAACCAGCAGACACTGACGATCGCTAAAGCCGGAACCGGCACGGGAACCGTGACCAGCAGTCCGTCTGCCATCAGCTGTGGCGCATCGTGTTCAGCGGCGTTCAATACCGGAGCTCTGGTCACCTTAACGGCCGCCCCTGATGCTGGATCAATTTTCTCGGGCTGGAGTGGTGATTGCTCCGGCTGGGGGACCTGTCAGGTGACGATGGCCCAACTGCAGGCAGGCAAAGTCACGGCGACCTTCGCCGCCTCGCCGATAACGCTTCAGTTCAGCGGCGCCGGCTACAACGTCAACGAGGCCGATGGTTTCGCTAACATCACCGTCGCTCGACAGGGCGATGTCGGCAGCGCCGCCCGCGTAGGGTTCGCCACCAGCAATGCGACCGCTAAGGAAGGCAAGGACTATGTCGCCTCACAAGGCTTTTTGGATTTCGGCCCCGGCGAAACCAGCAAGTCATTCCCGGTCCTGATCATCGACAATGCGTTCGTTGATGGAGCCAGAACCGTGAACCTCACGTTAGCCAATCCGAGCGGAGCGACCCTGGGTGGGCAAACTTCAGCCGCACTCACCATCAATGACAACGACGTGATAGTGGGAGCGAACCCACTCGACCAGCCACGAACTTTCGTGCAATCCAATTATTACGATTTTCTCGGAAGATATCCTGACGCATCTGGCTGGGATTTTTGGAGCGGCCAAATCACCGCGTGCGGCACAGACGCTTCCTGCGCGGAGGTGGCGCGGATAAATACTTCGGGCGCGTTCTTCCTTTCCATTGAATTCCGGGACACCGGTTATCTGGTCGAGCGCATGTACAAAGCGGCTTATGGAAGTGCGACTGGTAATTCAACCCTCGGTGGAGGACGGCAGCTTTCGGTTCCGATTGTGCGCTTTGATGAGTTCTGGCGTGACGCGCAGCGCATCGGTAAAGGAGTCGTCGTCTTAACACCGGGCTGGGAACAGCTGCTGGAAGCGAACAAGGTAACGTATGCGAATGAATTCGTTCAGACTCCGCGATTCATCGGAGCGTTTCCCACTACGATGACTCCGGCCGCATTCGTCGACAAACTGAACCAGAATGGGGGAAATGTTTTGTCCGCGACGGAACGAACCGCGACGATCAATCTGTTTGGCGGGGCGTTTGATAGCAGCAACCTGGCGGCGCGGGCGCAGGCGGTGCGGGGCGTTGCCGAGAACGCGAATTTCGCGGCGGCGGAAAAAAATCGCGCGTTTGTCCTCGCGCAATATTTCGGCTATCTGCGACGCGATCCGAATTCGGCCCCTGACAGCGATTACACAGGTTACGATTTCTGGCTGACGAAGCTGAACCAATTCAACGGCGATTATCTTGCCGCCGAGATGGTGAAGGCGTTTATCTCTTCCCGCGAGTACCGTCAACGGTTCGGGCCGTAGCCTCAGGGTACGCGCCTGACGCTCAGCTTCAGCCAGACTTCATCCCCTACGGGTTCGGCTTGATCGCTGAGTCGAGTTAGTTTCGCACTTCGATAACTCATCAAGCAGCGCCTTCCCTTCTTTCAGATCAGCCGTATCAAACCCCTCGGTGAACTTGCCGTAGATTTCTTTCATGAGACCGTGAGCCTCTGCGCATCTGTTCTGGTTTTGATAAAGCCGGGCTAAGCTCATCACGGCCCGCAACTCCCACGACTTCGCCTGCTGTTGCCTGGCAATCTCAATGGACTGATGAAAACAGGCCTCCGCCTGGGCCATTTCAGAATTCCGGTTCTCCAACACCGCTTTTCCACCTGGGGCAGCCCGTGAGAGACATCGATCGGTACCCCGCAAGACCAGGAGTTCGCCCTTTATCCGGTACAGTTCCGCAAGGTAATACCGTTCCCCATTTCGATTGACCACTCCCAACGACTCTTCCAACACCCGGAGTCCCTCCCAAACCTGGTTTGTCCTGCCAAACGCTTCAACCAGTAGCGCCAGGAAGTGCGGGAGTATGACTTCGGCGCCGGTCAAGCGATGATTAGCAAGGCCCTCCACCATTTGTTCAATCCCTTCCTCCTGGAGTCCCTGCCACATCAACGCCCAACCCCGAGTGGCCGTTGACATCGCCTGATACAACGCCAACCCGTGTTCACGAGAGACGGCAATGGCCGCCTCGGCGCTCTTCTGCGCCTGTGGCGCTTCGCGGCGCAACTGATAAAGAACGGCTGAAAAGAACAGGGCCTGCGCGAGACCGTAAGGTTCGGATAACTCACGAGCCAGGCTCACTGCTTCATTAATCCGCTGCGCAGCCTGTTCGGGGTAACCAAGAAACCAAAGCGACCAGGCGGCAAAGCAGCGCATGGTAACCGCCGGGTTCTGCACATAGGTGAAACTACGTTCGAGATGATGCTGAGGATCGTAGAATGAGAGAGCTTTCTCGTAATGTTCCAAAGCCAGAGTGAACTCTCCCAGGTGCAGGAAGATGATCTCCATGGCCCAATGCCCGCGCATCGCCAGTCCGGCGTAAGGTAGACGTTCAGCCAGTCGCAGAAACTCTTCGGCGATCTCACGGGCGGTGGCAAACTCCGCTCTCATCGTATGATATGTTCTGAGTCCCCAGAGAACTTCAGACACATC
>Ga0126383_10003183_pt1 | contig 10797 bp, 10 predicted proteins | sample PanSoiMetPlot_35_FD_96882 | JGI IMG/M metagenome (GOLD analysis project Ga0126383, IMG submission 96882) | Tropical forest soil microbial communities from Panama - MetaG Plot_35 | ecosystem: Environmental > Terrestrial > Soil > Tropical forest > Bulk soil | place: Panama | collected 2016-02-17
AAGTACCACTGTCTATCGCCGTACTCCCTGTGTTTTCGTCAAGCTTCCACCACACCCAGGGCTGTCCAGGGTCTGTCCCTGTTGTCGTAGCGGCAAGCGCTGCAACCTGGGAGGCTGTGAGCGTACCGCTATAGATTCGCACATCATCCAAACACCCAGGCCAGTATTCACCATACTGGCTTGCCCCTACCTGGAGTGTTCCAGTCCCCACAGTTGCTGTACCAGTCGCAGCTTGTGTTACGGCTAGAACACCATTCCTGTACAGCCGCAAGGCAGCACCATCATACGTCATCGCCAAGTGCGTCCACTGACCAACACTCAGCGAATTCGGATCGCAAACGACATGTGGGCCACTACTCGATTCAAAGCCTGCCATAACACCACCAGCACCACAGTACCCAGCACCGATAACACCATAGAGGAAGTAGGAGCCGTTCTTCATGATCACACTACGGTAGCTCGTCTGTGGACTGTCCAGCTTCACCCATGCTGCCAAGCTGAAGGTAGTACTCAAATGCAACCAGCTCTGATCTGGCGCAGTCCCGTACTGATTGGTCCCATTACACTGGAGACCTGTACCAGCATGGCCAACACAGGTCCCTGGAGAACCAGAAAGGGTCAGCGTATTGGCATTGCCAGAAGTGTCTGCGCCACTTCCATCAAGAGGATACAGAGCTACAAGAGTGGCACCAGTCGGTGCAGCAGCCGTATCTCCAGCTAGTTCGTTGAGGAATATCTCTAAGTTGGTATATCCCCCAGGGGGTTGACCTGCCGCCAGGGCAGGACCATCAGAGGGATCAGCAGGATTGAGGCCATGTGCCGTTTCCCAGGCATCTTCAATACCGTCACCATCTGTATCGGTATAAGGTGTACCATTGGCCACAGCAGGATAACCACCTACATCCGACTCATAAGCAATCATACGCCCAGTACCAGCATCCACATCGGTTACACCCCTTTGATCAATGCTGTCACGCCTCACAGTAGCAAGCCCTCCAGCCACCGCATAGGCTCCAGCCTTGGCAAGTACGTCATCATGTGCCTGGACTGGACTTGTCGTAACAATGACCGGAAAGTCATAGGCCGTACTCACAAGCGGTATTGACGTACCCGCAGGGACAGTGACAAGAGCATTCTGTGGTTCTGTACCTGTCGGACGGTAGACGTTGTGGTAATTGTCATAGACATACACACCACTATCCATTATAAAAGGGCAAGACGATGAACTGTTACACTGTGGACCTGTACCAGGGCAGCACCCCACCAGGATACCCTGTTGCGTTAAGCCAATAGGGGCTGTTATTGTATCAGGACCCGTTTTATAATAGTTCCCCACGAAGTTGGCGTGGACACGTGTTCCATGCGTTGGAGTATCGATCAAGGTGCTATTTTTGCTGTTGTACGAGATATTATTGACAAACTGGACATTCCCGCACTGCAACCAAGGAGCTCTATCCCAAACACTGGAAAGAAGATTATGGTGCAGCGAGATGCCTCCAAAGTCCGTCGTAGGCCCACAGGTTTGAAGAAGGAAACCCTTTCCTGGCTCTGCTGCGAAACCCCAGCTCAGTGGTTCACTTATGATACTCCACTGTATAGTCATGTTGTACGTTGACACCACAGCACCCGTATTATCACCATCAGCCCAGCCAAAGCTCATATGATCCCAGATAACCTCGTGGGCATCATAGTGTGATATCGCCCCTAGAGCGGTACGGCCCGAACCAGGCCGTACACGGAAATGCCGTGCAATAAAGTTCGATATAGTAGGGGTACATGACACCCCTGTACACACCATCAAGGTGTCACCCCGTATAGTGATACCCCCTCCGGGGGCTGTCTGCCCAGCAATAGTAATATTACCCGTGAGAGGATAATAGTACTGCATCGGAATATCGATGATACCACCTACCTTGAAAACGCACGTTCTTGGGCCAACACCAAACCTATCAGTCCAACAATCCAGAAACGTGATAGTACCACCAGTGCAGCCACCAGCGTTGCAGGTGCCACCACTGCCTAAAGCTCCACTCAAGGAGTTGATGTTATAGACTTTTCCACCCCTACCACCTGTCGAGAATCTCCCCCAACCTTGAGCAGTGGGGAAGGCCAATTGCTGTGCTTCAGAAATCCCTATCAGCAATACGATCAATATCACACTCAACAACAGGAACAGTCGGCTCTGGAAAATCTTCATACGTATACTCCCGGTAGCGGTGTAACTTTCCCAGTTTATCCCTCAACATGAGAGCATCCACCTGAAACCTCTGCGACGGTCTATGTCTGATGAAGGTAAGACGGTACTCCGTTAATCCACCTAAAGGTGCATCCTGCTCAGGCATGAAATGGGGGTGATCTAGAGTATAGACCACGATATTACCCTTATGCTCTATATGCAGTCCACTCCCCATCTCCAAGAACCTACCTAACAGATCATCACACTCTACCACAAGGTTATCGACGTACTGTACAGTATGGATCATTCTCCCTACAGGCATATACACTCTTTCTCCCTGAATACGGTTATACTCACTTACCAAAACTCTAGAAACACCTAATCCTACTTCTAGCTGTATCTACTACTTCTACTTACCTGTATACTTCTATATATACTTATATATATAATACAGGCGCGTGTATGTATGTAGAGATAGATAGTATCTCTAGGATAGCTATAGTAGAGAAACACTGTATCTCTATAGTCAGTCTGTATAGCTATTCCCCCCCCCCCGCCGGAGGCATCCGAAGTTTAAACGCTTATTCAGGTATTGTCAAGGGAATTCTGCTATCCCCTGGCAAAAAAGTTGTGATGTAGGTATCAAGGACACGGCCTATCTCACCACTACGCTTTAGATCGCCCATTTTCATGACCCATTCGTCTTCTGACGACAGGATATACTGGCGATTACGGCCCATAACAATAATCCAGCGTTGTCTAGCTCGTGGTGGTATATGTGGTACATCTGGCATGTTTCTTCCCCTCCTTTGTTCGTCTGTCAATGCCACCATCAGCACGATAGCCTGGCACCTTCTCAGGCTTCTTCCTGTGGTAGTTCTCCCGTTTCAAGCGTAGCCTATGGTCTGACTTACTGTAGTCATACGCCTTCCTCTTCTCACGCTGAGCCCTCACCCAACGTGGTGCACCATGCTTAAGGCGCTGGAAACTGTCAGCAAGGAGTGGTCTCTCTATGGGTGGTAACGCCTCATGTGTTGTTCTGAACCACCTACGAATGGCTCCCCAGTAGCCATAACCCTTGACACGATCTGCAGCCACTTCACGCACCTCCGCAGAGAGGTAGTACCAACGGCTACCATCTGCGGTTTCGAAGCCATATACAACCGCCTGCTTCGCATGACAATTTGCCAGCATATATCACCCCTTCATGGTAGAAACACCTGCGCATGTGGGGAACCTGCCGGTTCCCCCGCTTTCCAGCCCAGGGGCCTTGCCCCTGGACCCCGCTCTGTAGAAGCCTTACTACTGTATGGTATACGTATACCGCCTACTGCGTCTATCTCTTTTCATGCGCAGGCAATTCTTGCATGTTACACGGTCCCAACGGGTATCTGAGCGGAGCAGCTCCTCGCCCTGTACATGCCCACACCGGATACCCTCTTTGATGTTGCCGTTACTCGAAGGGTCCCTTTTGTGGATGCGTAGGCGCTTTACTGGACGCTTCATCCGCTTCACTCATCCCCGTAAACACAGCGGTTTCACCGCTGGGATATTTTTGATAAAGAGCACTATACACCCTGCACCAATTTTCGAGCAAATTTCTTCTTTACATCCTTGGCTCTACAGGTGCATAATAGAGCCATATGGCGGAGGGAGTAAGACTGGAAGCCAGGCACAGACCAGATCGAAGACGGCGTAAAACTCCTCTCGAGAGACTGGTAGAGGAAACCGTGCATAGATTCACCTTTGAATTTGAGACCTTACCAGGCGGCATGGACTTTTGGTACACGCTCTATGATTACCGCAAAAATTCTGGCACTTTCTTCCAGTGTACGCATACTTCTCTCAAGGCAAAATGGTCACAATACTTCTATACGACACTCTTCCCAACAAAGTTCAGGATGATGCTGACCAAAGGGGCATTACTGCCCTCCGGTCAACCGTGTCCATATAACAAGACGCTGTATCTCTGGGTCTTGAACAACTTGTACAACGGTGATATTACGGTACTCTATCGTACCTGGCTCACGATCAAGGATACACTGCCGTGAGTACGCTGCCTTTCCCATCAGACGTGGATACCTCAGGGCAGCGCAGCAGCAACGCTAGCAACGCTGCTGGGTCTGCTGGGGACTTTACTACCACCTTGCCAAGCGGGCTTATCGCTGATATCGTAGAGGCGTATTTCAACACAGCGATGTTCAAGCGCCGTGTCAAAGTTATCGATCTGCATCTTCAAGGTGACATGTGCCTCTTTTCACTAGCATGGGTTCCCAAGGCAAAAGAGCCGGGGCTGCAGGTACTGCCAGTACTGCCAATCACGAGTGAAAGAGACCATCAAGGCCGCTTTACCAGTAAAACCAAAGGAAAGGAATCCTAATGGCAGAACAGAGGCAACCAGCAGCCCCACCACAGCCGAAGGCACCAGAGGAGCCACTTAGTGGCCCTCTCTTTACCAGTGCGAAAGTGGATGAAATTAAGCAGCACATCGAGGCCATCCATCAGGCAGCAAGGGACTTGCCAAGCTCTGATGAGCTCGCAGCCTTTCTCTTTACCCAGACCCAGGCTACTATTGCTCTTATGACTCTTCAAGCCGCAGAGGTGGAACGGGCAGCTCTCAAAGTGGAGGAGTAACCATGGCAAAGCAGAAGAAGAAGCATCCCGGCTTCGCTGCCGCCCAAAGTGCCATTGCCAAGAAAGGCGGATACTCTGAGGAAAGTGCAGGCGCTATCCTTGCAGCAGCCTCACGGGGGGCAAGTGCTGCTGCCAAGAAAGCGAATCCACGCCTCAAGCGGGTAAAGATGAAGGCTAAAGGGAGGAAATAGCCATGCCAGTCCCCAAGGGTAAGGAAAAGCTCTACGGTAAGATCGTTGGACATCTCCAGAATCTTGGCTTCTCCTATGAAACTGCTAAGAATAAGACTGATAAGGCCATTAAGGACACTCAAGGAACGAAGCAACGGAAATCCACTACGAAAAGGTAAGAGCCTTGATACGTAGACACTGGATTACACTGACTCTGGCAGTTCTCCTCCTCGTTACTGCACCTATTGTCTATGTTCAGTCGCAGCAACTGAAGACTGTTAGAGATATTCTTAACGACACCTGGGATGCAACCAATCATCAGCTTATGTCCACCGCCTGGATAGGTGGGGCTGCCAGCGGTCAAGCCTTCCAGACAGAACAGACCATCTACAACGACGTCTGGGACAGCGCCAACCACCTGCTACGCACATCAGGTGCTGGCGGTGCTGGCTCGAATGCCTTTAGTGCCCTTACGAGCGGTACCAATACCAGTGCCACCATGACTGTTGGCACTGGTGCTATACTTCAGCCCGCTGGAAGTGGGGTGGTCAAAGCTACTGGATGGGATACTGCGCCAGCATCATGTGGTCTCAATCTGTTTAACACAGGTCAGAATGCTGACAAATCACTCTCCTGCCTTCAGGTCGCTTTCAGTGCCCTAGCTGGAGTGGCAACAGATGCGCAGATTCCTGACTTGAACAGTCTATCTACTGGCCTCTCACCAGGGCTTTGTGTCCAAACAGATGGCGCAGGACATCTGGTTTCAGCAGCAGCAGCTTGCGGTACAGGTACTGGTGGTATCACTGTCTCAGGCACACCGACAAGCGGCCAGACTGCTGAATGGGTCAGTGCTTCTGCTCTGCAAGGTATAAGCACAACAGGAACAGGCAACTACGTCAAGGCTACAGGACCAGTCCTTACCACTCCTACCATTGCGAAGATTTCTAACTTAACCATGAACGGCTTAGTGACGACTACCAACGGAGATGGCACCCTTGGCGTAGATACAGCAGGGGTGACAGGCACTGGCGCTTACGTTAAGGCTACCAACCCCACACTCGTTACACCCAACATCGGTACACCTAGCGCCGGTGTCCTTACCAATGCTACCGGTCTGCCACTCAGTAGTGGCGTGACCGGTAGCTTACCGACTACAAACTTAAACAGTGGTACGAATGCTTCCGCTTCAACATTCTGGAGAGGTGATGGCCAGTGGGCTACCCCTGCAGGTGGTGGTAACGTCTCGAACGTTGGTACACCTGTAGCTGCACAGGTTGCTGAGTGGACCACTTCTACGTCTATTCAGGGTGTTGGTACAACTGGCTCTGGCGTCTATGTGCGGAGTACCAGTCCTACACTCGTCACCCCAAACTTAGGAACACCCTCAACGGTGAACTTGAGTAATGGGACAAGCCTACCGCTCACCACAGGTGTCACCGGCAACCTCCCTGTGAACAACCTCGCCAGTGGCCTGAATGCGAGCACAAGCACCTACTGGCGAGGTGATGGTACATGGGCTACACCCCCTGGTGGCGGTGGTAATGTCTCTAATAGCGGTACGCCTACTGCTGCACAAGCTGCTGAATGGGTCACAGCTACGACTATCCAGGGTGTTGCTGTTACTGGGACTGGTAGCTATGTTAAAGCTACCAGTCCCGTTCTGGTTACCCCAAATATCGGCACTCCTAGTGCCGGTATACTCACCAATGCTACTGGCCTGCCACTCGCTACAGGCGTCACCGGTAATCTTCCTATCGCAAACTTGAGTGGTGGTACGAATGCCAGTTCAACAACGTTCCTACGCGGTGATAATACGTGGTCTGTACCGCCCAGCGGTATACCAGACCCCACAACCTTGCAGATTGCCGATGTCGCCAGCATCACCATCAACAGCAACAACTGTACAGTCTGCTATTTGTTGTCGCTGAGTCAAGCGACAACATTCAATGCTCCAACAGGGAGCCAGAGTGCTACCACCAACAATAAACGCTCGCTGATTATCGAAATTACCTCTGCCGCAAGTCAGCTCATTACCTGGAACGCTATCTTCACCGCACCAACGGGGCTTCCCATACCTACAAAGACCACTGGTGGTGGAAAGACCGATGTGTTCTTGTGGAGGTGGAATAGTTCTACCACCACATGGAACCTGTGGAGTACCACACAAACGCCTGAGAGTGCAGTCACGAGCACATGTACGATTACCATCGGCGCAGACAACTCACCTACGACACTCGCTGATGCCGACTTAGGACCACAACTTCAGGCATGTCTCGTACCATTTCCAGCTCAGGTCAAAGAAGTGACGGTATTCGCTGACGCTGGTACGCCATCCGTCATCGTTCACAGAAGAACAGGTACCACCAATACTGTCTTACTCTCCAGTGCCTTAGCCACCGCAGCAGCCGGGGCAATGGCCTGCAGCAGAGCTGTCGCAGAAAATGGATATGCAGGAACCACTTGCGCCGGGACAGTGGTTAATGGTACGATCAATGCTGGTGACACCCTTGGCCTTACGTCAGGGACTGCTGGTGGCGTTGCTAAGCGTATGAGTATCAACATTAGTTACATCAAACTCACATCGTAAGACCTATGCGGAGACATACTGTGAAGCTTGTGAAGCTGAAGTGGACTTTCCTTTACATGCTCATATGGGCCTGGATAGGCTGCGGTCTCGCTCCTGCCATAGCCCGCACACTGTATGTTTCACCAACAGGCTCTGATGGCAACGTATCGGGCTGCCCAGGCACTGTCAACGCAGAGAATAAGAACACACCGGCCCGTCTTATACAGACGGTCCTTGAATCAGGATGTCTCCAGCCGGGAGACACCGTTCGTCTCCTCCCTGGACACTACCAGACCCCATCCCCCCGAGGTGGACAGACCACGATGATGTATGTCCATGGCATCGCTGGGACTGCCAGCAGTCCCATCACGATTCAAGCCGATGATCCATCAAACCGCCCTATTATAGACCCTTCCTCTGGTTCCTATATCATCTGGTTCTGCAACGCGCAGTACATCATCCTGGATGGCATCATTGTTGATAGTGTGAACATCCCATACGCAACCTACCAACTCGACTTTTTTAGCGAAGCTGCCCAGCCCGGCTCCGGCTGCAATGCCCAGTATATTGAGGTGCGCAACAGCGAGTTCCGCAATACCTACGACACCGGTGATGGTTCCAGCAGTTACAACATCTTTGCTGGCGACCACAACTGGGTACATCATAATGTCTTTCACGATCTGGGCACCAACACTCCGTATGCCTGGCCTACATGTTGGGGACCCAATGGTGTCGGACGGTGCTATGCCTGGTACGGTGGATTCGATGATGGACTCTTTGAATACAACGAGGTCTACCACACCTCCGGTGAAGCAGGCCAGCAAAGCGGTGGTTACGGCTGTACAGACCTATCGAAGTGCCATGTTGGAGACCGTATGGTCTGGCGCAATAATTACTTTCACGATGACTGCAAATTTCCGCTCTTTGCCTCTGGTGCTGACGATGTGCAGATTTACAATAATATCTTTTCCCGCATTGGGTACCAGAACATGGGTGATTCTGCCGTCGTCATTAATCGCTTTGGCGGCTATGATGGCTACAACACTCAATTCTACAGCAATACTATCGTCAACAGTACCCTCGCTCTAGGTGGTGCACTCGATCTGGGCCGTGGCCGTAACGCCCAGGTCAAAAATAACATCATGTGGGGCAACAACGCAGACACCATTGTCAACACCAACGGAGCAACCGGGTACACTCTCCTCAGCAACCTCTGTACAGGTGGAGCAGGGGGCTGTAGTACCTATAGCAACCCCCAACTGTCTGGAGGTTGTACAGGTACGATGACCTGTCAGCCAACAGACTATAAAGTCACAAGTGGAAGCCCAGCTATCAATGCAGGGGCAACACTTGGGTCTCCCTGGAATGTTGACTACAGCGGGGGGTCACGGCCAGAAGCAGGTGGAACAGTCTACGACCAAGGCGCCTGGGAATTTGGCGCTCAGGTCTCGAATCCAACACCAGGACCATTTTACATGGCAATACCAACACAGGCCGGTGGTCCTGGCAACGATAGTAACGACTGTAATGCTGCTCAATCTATCACCACCCCTAAAGCAACACTCGCTTCCGTTATCCCATGCATGATGCCAGGAGCTACCCTCTACATACGTGGTGGCACCTATAATCAATCCCTCAGCGATACGAATATTCACATCCCCGGTGGTGCCAGTGGCCAGGCATGGGGCGGTGCAACCACTATCGCCGCGTATCAGCAAGAGACTCCTACCTTTCATCCCTCCTTTAGTACAGGTCAGAACTTGCTGCAACTGACGAACCCTGACCAGACCTATATCATCTTTTCAGGTCTTACCTTAGACGCAAGTGGAGCCATCAAAGCTGATAAAGCCGCCTACGTCAGTGGCAGTGCCAATCATATACGGCTCAAGAACATGGTACTTCTCAGCGGTGGCAGCAGCACAGTCTGGTTTGAGGGCAATGGCAATGAGCTGCTGCACAGTTCAATTGTGGCAGACACCAGCAACAACTGGGGTGCGGTTGTGCTCTCTGGCGGTGCCATAAACAGTATTATAGACGGTAATGACATCCGAGGTTATGTTGGTGGCGCTATCGCTGACTACAACTACAGCAGTACTCCCGTTGGCAACAACAACATCATCCGAAATAATACAATTCATGATCCTGGTGGCGGTAACACCGAAGCTGGCATTATCGTTGTACGAGCGACAAGCTCTCTCGCATACAACAACGTTCTGCACCATGGCTATCGCTGTTACAAAACTGCTGGTACTACTAATGCCAAGTTCTACAATAACACATGTGCCAGTAATACCTATGGTATGTACATCGATAGTGATGTGAATACAGTCCAGATCGTGAACAACATCATTGACAGCCCTGCCGGTAATCCTGGCATTAGTGACCTTAGTACAGGAGCCAACAAAACTAACAACGTATGTGCTTCCGCCACAACAGGGTGTAACGTTGCAGGCACATTAGCATTCAACAATCCTACAGCCGGGGACTACAGCATCTTAGCTAACAGCGTTGCTGTTGAAGCTGGTACCACCATAACACAGGTAACCACAGACATCCTCGGTATCTCCAGGCCCCAACAAGCCAACTATGACGTTGGTGCTTATGAGTATGTTCCAGGGCCTGGACCTCAAGCAGGTGTCATTATCCGTACACGGCCCTATTCTGTTACTGGTGCCTTCACCACCCGTTGATGGAGTGGTATGCCATATAGTCGCAGCAGAATCGAGTATAGTTGCCACAAGTGCAATACACTTCCCTGTCGCTGTTTGAGGAGTCATAAACCCCTCAGCTTTATGACATTCCCATGCGAAGAAGCGGGCTGTAGCTACACAGGTGAGACAGTGAATCAGCTTCAGGGGCACAGATTTGACATCCATCTATCAGACCCGAAAGGTACAGACCATGCCAAACAGGCATACCATCGGCTCCTGGGTGCTTTTCAGGCCGTTCAAGAGGCAAAGAGAGCTGTTAATGGGAGTTATAAAGCTCATTGACACTCGCTTTATAACTGTGGAAGAACATACTGGAGTAGACCATATTATCTACCATCATCAAATACTCTATATTACTCCTCATGCCACAACTGCTGGTGAGCAGTTGTGTCCTGGTGCAGAGTGACATTACTATCCGTATCTACCCACCCCGTTTCAGCATTGTAAAGCATATCTATAGTAAGCCGACAGTGTGCCAGCCACTCAGCACCAATCCAGAGTAGGAATAGTTCTTCTTCCATTGATGACACTGATGACACT
>Ga0126383_10003184_pt1 | contig 10797 bp, 10 predicted proteins | sample PanSoiMetPlot_35_FD_96882 | JGI IMG/M metagenome (GOLD analysis project Ga0126383, IMG submission 96882) | Tropical forest soil microbial communities from Panama - MetaG Plot_35 | ecosystem: Environmental > Terrestrial > Soil > Tropical forest > Bulk soil | place: Panama | collected 2016-02-17
GGTCGCGCTTGATCGCGAAACGATTCGGGTGGATGTCCGACACTGCGGGTTTGGGTCGAAGGAGCTGAAATGTCCGACTGCATTCACTGTGAAATTCACGACCTGCTGGAGAGCCACCTGGAAGCCGAGGAGGCCAATCTTGCAGAGATCGCGTCGAAGGTGACCGAGGTGCTCGCCGACCTCATCCTGATGGCCCCACCAGCCGACCGCGGCATGCTGATCGCCGATGTGGTGGCGAATCTGGGTCAATTCATACTGGAAAAAAATGAAGACGCGATGGATTCAGGACAATCCAGTCCGCGCCGGTTGGGGCATTGATACGGAGGCCCATTTGGATCCAGCGACTCTCTCAGTGGCGGCGATTGCCGCTGCATTGCCCTATGTCATCGAGCTTGGAAAAGAGGCTGCGAAGTCGGCTGCGGGTGCTGCCGGCAAGTCGGTTTGGGAATGGGTAAAGGGCAAGCTGACATCCGAGGCCGGAAACCCGCCCTGACGCCCTCTTGCCCGACGTGGCTATGAGCCTGAGTAAACTCGGCATTCGCCTCTCGGCCGTCGCGAGGAGGCGCTGGCAGCGTCGCAACAAGTCGTCGCCATCAGAAGGCGCCTCGCCGAAACCCGCCCCGACGCCTTTCCTGCCTGATCTGGCGTGGAATCTTGGAGCGCAGGGCCATGCGCTTGCGCAAGCGGAACGACACGCCGACGCGGCCGGCGCCTTCCACGAAGGATTGGCGACAATCGCGCCGTTTCGTTGAAAGGCACGCGCAGGCGTTCGGCGAACTGGCCCGCAACCTCGGCGCGGAATACATTGCCGCGTGCGAAAAGGCGGTGACCGCGCCGACGCCGCGTGTTGCGCGGGCGCGCGGCGGTAAAACCGATACCGATGGAGCTGAGATCGAGGCATTGAAGGCGAGGGTCGGCGCCATCGTGGACGCGGAGGAGAAGACGGGCACGCTCGATGAGAATGCGCTCGCCGACTGGGCTCGCGGATCAACTGCGTGCGGCATGGGCTGCGACGCGGGCGGAATCGGGTACGGAGACTTCCGCCGGTTTACAATTCACTTAATAGTCCTATAATTATATAGGACCAAGCCTCCGAGTTACCCGAAAGCATTTCATGCTCTCGGCAACAGGGGCAAAACGCATGACAGCCAGTTCGTCATCGCCGGGCTTGTCCCGGCGATCTCGATCAGGAAGGCTCAGTGCCCGAACTATCGGGATGGCCGGGACAAACCCGGCCATGACCAAATAGGAACCGCCATGAGTTTTGCCGCTGTTACTGCTCTCGGCTCCAATGAATATCATGAAACCAACCGCGATAGGAAATTCCCTGTTCCGGCGAAAATTCCCTGTTCGGGAATAGGAAAGTCCCTGTTCGGGCAGAGCAGGGAATTGCCCGCAGCACGCTGGAATTGCAGCGCAAATGGACGTCGGAACCCGGCGGAAAGCGCCGAAATGGCCAGAGATTTCAATATTTCCCTGTTAATTTCCCTGTTCTCAGGGAATGCCGGGGCTCGCCCTTAACCTCCCCTGGAGGGGGAGGTCGGCCCTGAAGGGCCGGGGGGGGGTGACAGTGGTTCGGCCCTTCCCCACCCTCCCTGCACGCGGAGGAGGGCCGAAAGGGGGGCACCCCACCCTGGACTGCCTTTGGCAGTCCGACCCTCTCCCTTCAGGGGAGGGTAAAAAGAGTCGCCTTATCTCGCCTTCGCCACAAACCCCCGCCATCCGCCGAAGCTCGAAATGTCCCGGGCCCCGTTCACCGCCTCCGCCTCGACCAGGAACCCCTTCACCCACCGCCCGTCCGCAAGCCGCACCGAGCCGATCGACTGAGGCGGTGGCACGGCGGCGGTGAAGCGGCCGAAGGGCTCGGGCGGCAGCGCCCAGACTTCCACCGCGATGGCGCTGCCCTTGCCAGCGGCGACGCGCAGCAGGCCGGGCTTGGGTGGGGTGGTGCCGGGCAGGGTGTAGAGCCGGTAATCGGGCGTGGTGGCGGTGGCCGCAACGAATCGGGCTTGGTGGGCGCGCAGCTCGTGATTCAGCGGCATGCCGGAGAGATGAGCGCCGACCACTGCCAGCAGCACGGCGTCGCCGAGCGCATCGGTCAGCGGCCCCAGCGCGGGCTGCTTGCGGCCAAGCGCGCCCAAGGGCAGGGAGGTGTCGGCATGGAATTGTCGGCCGATCGCAGCGAGGAGGCCGTCTTTGCCACCGGGCGCCAGCAAGGTGATACCGAACGGAGTGACGCCGGAAGGACCGCCGCCGGAGGAGCTGCCAGCGGAAGTGACGCCGGAAGGATTGCCATCCGGTGGATTGCCACCTGAAGCACTGCCGTTGGACGCACTGTCGCCCTCATGCAGCGCGGCGGGCACCGCGAGCCCGCACAGGTCGAGCAGGTTGACGAAGTTTGTATAAGTGCCGAGCCGCGAATTGAGCCCGACCGGGTCGGCGAGAATCTGCTCGACCGTGTAGAGCGTCGGCGCGGTCGGCAGCGCCAGCGCGTCGATCTCTTCGAACGTCTGCTGCGCGATACGGCGCAGGCGCTCAAGCTGATAGAACGTCGTGAAGGCATCGGCCGCCGTCGGCCGCGCGCCACCGAGGATGATGCCAAGCGTAACCGGATGCATGGATTGCGGCGACGAGTCGATCAAGTGGCGGGTCGCTACATAGCGTTCCGCCAGCCACGGGCCTTCGTAGAGCAGCCGCGCGGTGTCGTAGAACGGCTCGATGTCGATATCGACGATAGTTACGCCGAGCCGCGCCAGCCGATTGAGCGCTGCGACATAATCATCAGCCGCCCGGCCGTCGCCGAAGAACACGCGCTGGCCGGGCCGCGGCACCCCGAGGCGCACGTGCGGCGGCGACGCGCCCGGCCGTTGCAGCGGCCGGCGCCGCGCGTACGGATCGTCGGGATCGAAGCCGGCCATGACGGCGAGGAGCGCCTGGCAGTCGTCCGTGGTATGGGCGAGCGCTGACACGCAATCGAGCGTGCGGCACGCCGGCACGACGCCGACGGTGGAGACGAGCCCGAGGCTCGGTTTCAGGCCGACGATGTTGTTGAGCGGCGCCGGGATGCGGCCGGAGCCGGCCGTATCGGTGCCGAGCGCCGCCGGCACCAGGCCGGTCGCGACTGCGACGGCGGAGCCGGAACTCGATCCGCCCGGAATAAGTTTCGCATCGAGCGGATTGCGCGGCACCCCATAGGGCGAGCGCACGCCGACGAGGCCGGTCGCGAACTGATCCAGATTAGTCTTGCCGATGATGATGGCGCCGGCCCGGCGCAGGCGCGTCACGCAAACCGCGTCGATAACGGGGCGATACGCAAACGCCGGGCAGCCCGCTGTGGTCGGCAGGCCGCGCACGTCGATGTTGTCCTTGACGGCGATGGGAATGCCGTAGAGGGGCAGATTGCGATCACGGTCCGCCGTCAGTTGTTGCGCCTGCGCGAGCGCGTCCTTCTCGTCGAAGAGCGAGATGAAGATGGCCGGATCGTCGAGCGCGCGTAAACGGGCATAGCTGCGCGCCACGATGTCCGCCGGCGTCACGTCGCCCGCCCGATAGGCGTTGAGGATTTCGGCGACGGTCTCGATGTCATGCTCGGGCACGCGGAAGCTCCGCAAAGCGAGGGCTTATCGTATAGGCGCAGCACAGCGGCTGCGACTCCCTCCCCCATTGTGGGGGAGGGTTGGGGGGCACGAGGTTGTGGCACTGCGGTGCCGCCTCTCACGACCCCCACCCCCAACCCCTCCCCACAAGGGGTAGGGGAGGAGTTCGTGGCATCGTTATTGCGTAAGCTCACGTCTATGAGGGCTTATCGTTCCGGTATCCTATCCGTTGTGCAACGCGAAAAGGAATTGGACTTTGATTGAAATCGCTGTCGTGCTGGCGCTCCTATGCACCCCTTCCACCAGCGCCCCGCGTCTGCTAACCGCCTCGCCACGTTTCTTTCGTGCTTGAGTTTCCTTGGGGGACTTGAATGACATCGCGACGTCCGCTGATCGCAGGCAACTGGAAAATGAATGGCCTCAAGGCGTCAGAACGTGAGCTTGCCGGGATCGTGGCGGGTTCTGCGGACCTACGCCGGAAGATCGACTTGATGGTGTGCCCGCCTGCGACGCTGATCATGCGGTTTGTCGAGGCAGCCGGCGGTGCCGTCGCGATTGGCGGCCAGGACTGCCACGCCGAGCCGAACGGCGCCTTCACGGGCGATGTTTCAGCTGAGATGCTGGCCGATCTCGGCGCCAACGCCGTGATCGTCGGTCATTCCGAGCGCCGTGCATTCCACCGCGAGAGCAACGCCGAGGTGCGACGCAAGGCCGAGGCGGCGTGGCGGGCCGGACTCTTTGCCATCCTGTGCGTCGGGGAGACCCGTGACGACCGGGTCGGCGGCCGTACCCTTGCGGTGGTCGGCGCGCAGCTTGAAGGCTCGGTTCCCGACGGCGCGACCGCGCAGAACCTTGTGATCGCCTATGAGCCGGTATGGGCGATCGGCACCGGGCTCACCCCGACACCTGCCGACGTGGCCGAGGTCCACGGCTTCATCCGCGAGCGGCTCACGGCGCGGTTTCCGGCGGCCGGACAGGGCATCCGCGTCCTTTATGGCGGCTCCGTAAAGCCATCGAACGCCAGGGAGTTGATGGCGGTCGCCAACGTGGACGGCGCTCTGGTCGGCGGCGCCAGCCTCAAGGCGGCGGAGTTTTTGGCGATTGCTGGCTGCTCCCTCCCCCCGCTTGCGGGGTCGGGGTAAGGGGCGCGGCCCTTCACCGGCTCAGACTCGCGGAGAAGCCCCTCGCCTGCCCCTCCCTTGCCCTCCTCCGCAAGCGGGGCAGGGCATAGCAATGGCGCCTCAAATAATCTGCCCGGCCCGGAACATACCGTGCGGTGTGCGATGGAGCGATTCGAATCCCGTCGCAGTGACGCGGCCAAGCTCGCCGAACTGGACGCCAGCCTTGAGATCGCGGGTGACGACGTTGGGCTGCACCACCAGGCACATGTTCGCCTGCAGCGGGAATGTGGGCATTTGTCCGGCCGGACGGCTCCTTGAGCCGATGATCGGCGGAAAATAGCCGCCGCCGAAGCCATGCACGAGATCGTCGTAGGTGGTGAAGCCATGCTCTTCAATGATCCCCGATGCGTCGATGAGGCTTTGCGGCAGCACGCCCGGCCGGATCGCCGCGGTGATGGACTGAAACGCAGCAAAAGCGGTGGCGTGCAGGTCGCGGTAGAGCGGGGTCGGCTCGGCCTCGACCGAAAAGCCGCGTATCACCTGCCCGGGATAGTCCCACCAGGCGGCTGAGAGCTCGCAGAACACGAAGTCGCCCGCCTCGATCTTGCGCCGTGACGTGAATTGCGGCGGCACTTGGACATCCGGCGCCGCCATTGGGGTCGAGCCGATGAAATGGATAGCATGGGTGCCGCCATGGCAGACGAAAGTGCGTTCGATCATGCTGCCGAGTTCGTGCTCGGTCATGCCGGGCCGCGTGCCGCCGACCAGTGCCGCCATTCCGGCGTCGCTCAACGCGGCGCCGATGCGCAGCCAAGCGATTTCCTCGTCGGACTTGATGAGCCGCAGCTTCACGTAATTTGCATCGAGACTGACGAGCTGGAATTTCGTCTCCACCGCCTTCCATTGCGGTCCGCCGAGCGGCCCGATCACGCCGATGCGCCTGGCGCCGCGCCGGGTGAGTTCCTCGATGACCTTGGCGATACCCTTTTCCTCGCCCCAGCGCACCTCGGTGTCGCGGGAAATCCGGCGCGCCTGCGGAAGGTGATTGTAGTATTCGACGAACATCACCATCTGTTCGCTAGGCCGGAACAGCAGCAAGGCTTCCGCGGTCCCGGGCCAACCAGTCATCCAACGCGTGGCGTTGCCGACATTCTGCGCCGTGACGATGAGCACGTGGTCGGCGCCCGCCGCCTCCATGGCGCGCGCGATGCCGGCATGGCGACGCTCGTATTCGGCGTCGGAAAACCGCGGATAGCTCTGTTCGAAGATCGCTTGCAGGTCGGATGGAAGCTGGAGCTGGGGCGACGACAAATTGGTTGCGCCGGTGCCTGCGGTATGGCCACGCGTGCCCTGTGCTTCGCCCATCGCAGCCGTCATGGCGACGGCCCCAAGCGGAATTTTTCCGAATTCACGACGCTGCTCGGATTGCGCGGAGCGAAATCTGCGGCCGGCTTCTCGACAAATTGCAACGCCGCCCCGATGGCATCACCCAGAGGTCGCGCCATCCGGGCTACAGGTGTGGCGAGGGGGCGTGCGGACACGCACGCCCTGCCATCAAAACGGCGTCTACAACACCGGCGCCCCTAACGGCGCGCGCTCGACGATCTCGATGCGAGTGCCCCAGGGGTCGGTGATGTAGGTGATGGTGCTACCCGTGGGAGTCTTGCGAGGCGGCTCGTCGAGCTTGATGCCTTCCGCCTCGATCTTCTTCACAAAGGCTGCGTGGTCCTTCACGTCAACGCCGACGTGATCGAGAATGCGTCCTCGGGTTGGAGCTTGTGCCGTGTCGGCCTTGTTGAAGCGGATCTGGGCGCCCGGGATGTCAACGACCAGCGCGTTGTTGCGGGTGCCGGCCTTGCCGCCGAAGGTCTTCGCGTACCAGGCTTGAGCCTTAGCGATCTCGGCTTCCGGCAGGAACAAGTGGACATGTTCATGCCGGATCGGTACCGACTGCGTCTTGTCTTCCAGGATTTCGATCCGCACGCCGTCGGGCGTCTCGACAAAGGCCTGGTCCAGCCGGTTGTTGTTGCCCGGCAGCACCGGCACACCCGCGGCCTTCCATTTGGCCACCTGCTCCTGGACGTTGTTAACGATGAAGCCGACATGGTTCACCACCGAACCCTGGGTGCCGCCTTCTCCCTTCTCGGTCCCTAGATTCAAATTGATATAGACGCCGGGGAACATCATCAGCGGGTTTCCGGCGACCACGAACATCTTGGCGCCCATGCCGAGGAAGAGTTTTTTGTTCGCTTCCACATCCTTCGAGATGATGTGCCAGTGACCCATGGTCACGCCGACCTCGTTGAACGGGGCCGGTTGCGCGGCCGCGGTGCCTGCGGCCAGCGTCGACGCGAGCAATAAAGCTGCAAACACAGTTGTCTTCATGGATGCCTCCCTGTTGAGCTGGATTTTCCTGTTGAGTGGCGATGCGACGTGAACGCTATCAGCCCGCGAGTCTATAGGAAAGCTCAGCGAGGCGGAATTTTTTCCGCCGTGCCCCCGATTTGACTCAAATCGTTGCGCGGATTGAGCACAGAGCGAAACCCGAAACGGCCTGGCTACCCCTCTTTTGCCAGGGAGTTCGGACTCGCCCGGCTTGCGTCGCAAGCCTGACTGCGGCATGTCTTGGACTGGTTCCAGCGCACGGGTCGCGTCAGGGGACTGCGGGCACTCAAACAACGGCAGCGTACAACATGATCAACAATCACCTTCCGACGATCTTCGGCACTCTGGTCGTTTTGGCGGCGCTGGCCGCGACGGCAAATGCCGCGGAGGGCATCGAAGCAAAATTGCAAGTTTGCGGCTCATGCCACGGCGAGAACGGCCAACCCATCGATGCCACTATTCCGATCATCTGGGGTCAGACCGAATATTTTCTCGTGAAGCAATTGCACGATTACAAGAGTGGAGATCGCGAAAACCTGGTCATGGCGTCCTTTGCCAAGCGTCTCACGCAGGCGGAGCTGCGCCCCGCAGCGGCGTACTTCGCGAGCAAGAGCTGGCCGGCACGGTCCACTCCCGTTCCCGCCGCTGCCGCATCGCCGCCCAACGGGATAGCCGTATGCCAGATTTGCCATCAGCCGAACTTTGTCGGCGGCCTGCCGGCGCCGCGGCTGGCCGGCCAAAGCTACGAATACCTCGTCGAGGCGATGCGCAGCTTTGCAGAAGGTGAGCGGACCAACAATGCAGACATGGTGAAAATAATGGAGCAGCTTTCACCTGCCGAGCGGGAGACAATAGCGCGTTACATATCCGGCCTCTGATCGGCGTAGCCCGGATTGAGCGGAGCGAAATCCGGGATCGCCCTATCAATACGGCAACGCCGCCCCGGGGTTTTCGCTATCGCTCAACCCGGGCTACAACACGTGCGAATGGCATGGCGCCCGTCCCGCTCATCGAACTCATTGGGGTCGCCAAATCCTTCGATGGCGGCCGCACCTATGCACTGCACGACGTATCGTTGACCGTCGAGGCTGGGGGCTTCATCGCCTTGGTGGGCTCGTCCGGGTCTGGCAAGACCACGGCGATGAAAATGATCAACCGGCTGCTCGAACCGGATCGCGGTCAGGTCCGCTTCGAGGGCCAGGAGGTTGGGAGCCTCGACGCCGCGATGTTTCGTCGGCGGATCGGCTATGTGTTCCAGGGCATCGGCTTGTTTCCGCACATGACCATCGCCGAGAATATCGCCATCACGCCCCAGCTCCTTCAATGGCCGACACCGGACATCGAAGCGCGCGTGATGGAACTGCTTGATCTCGTGGAATTGCCGCGCAGCTACGCGGCGCGATTTCCTCATGCGCTATCCGGCGGTCAGCGCCAGCGCGCCGGCGTCGCGCGGGCGATCGCGGCGCGGCCGCGCGTCATGCTGATGGATGAGCCATTCGGGGCGCTCGATCCCGTCACCCGCGACGCGCTTGGCAACGCTTACCGGGCGCTGCATGAGCAGCTCGCCATGACCACCGTGATGGTCACCCACGACGTGCAGGAGGCGGTGTTGCTTGCCGACCGCATCGTCGTCATGAGCGCAGGCCGCATCGTGGCCGACGATACGCCGGGAGCGCTGTTGGCCGGGCATGCCAGCACTGAGGTTTCGGCTCTGATGGCGATGCCGCGGCGCCAAGCGGAGCGCATCCGCACCCTGCTGGAATCAAGTGGCCGCCAAGGCCCTCGGCAGCCCGCTCATGGATGAGCGGTTCGCCAGCACACTCTCGCTGCTTGCGGATTACACCTCCCAGCACGTGCTCCTGAGCGCTGCGGCGCTCGCGCTTGGCGTCGCCATCAGCCTGCCGCTCGCAGTGGCGGCGTCGCGACGACCGCGGTTGCGCTTCGCGGTGCTGGCGGTTGCAAGCCTCGTGCAGACCATTCCGGGGCTCGCGTTGCTAGCGCTGTTCTATCCGCTGCTGCTCGGGCTTTCAGCGCTCACTGCCAAGCTGTTCGGGTTTGGCGTGCCGGCGCTCGGCTTCCTGCCCTCGCTGCTGGCGCTCGCGGTCTATTCCATGCTGCCGATCCTGCGCAACAGCGTGACCGGCCTGCTTGGGGTCGACGCCACCTACCTTGAGGCGGCGGACGGCGTGGGAATGACGGGCCGCCAAAAGCTCCTGCGGGTCGAGTTGCCCCTCGCCGCACCCGTCATCATGGCCGGCATCCGCACCGCCGCGGTCTGGACCATCGGCATGGCGACGCTCTCCACCACGGTTGGCCAGACCGGCCTCGGCAATTTCATATTTTCCGGATTGCAGACCGAGAATTGGATTTCCGTGCTGGTCGGCTGCACCGCCGTGGTGACGCTGGCACTCGTCGTCGATTGGGCGCTGGGCGCGATCGAGGCGGCGGTGGTCGACCGCAATGCCATCGGAATGGTCATCGGGCTGGCGGTGCTCGTCCTCGGCACCGCTGCGGCCGCCATTCCACTGATCGGATCGCGCAGCCACGGCTATGTGATCGGGGCAAAGAATTTTTCCGAGCAGTTCATCCTCGCGGAACTGATGGCGGAGCGACTGGAGGCGACCGGTCACGTCGTCGAGCGCAAGCAGGGACTTGGCTCCGCCGTCATCTTCCGTGCCCTGGCGGGCAGCGACATCGACGCCTACGTGGACTATTCAGGCACCTTGTGGACGAACGTGCTGGGGCGTCATGATACGCCGTCCCGCGACGCGATGCTCGACGAACTCACCACAACCCTGCGGGAACGCTACGGCGTGACGGTATTGGGCGCGCTCGGCTTCGAGAATGCCTATGCGCTGGCAATGCGATCCGCCCGAGCAACCGAGGCCAAGGTCGCGACCATCGCGGATCTTGCACCGCTGACGCCGCGTCTCAAGCTCGGGAGCGACCTTGAATTTCTCGGCCGGCCCGAATGGGCAGCGCTGAAGCAGGCCTATGGGCTTAGTTTCGCGGAGGAGAAGTCGTACAATCCGACGTTCATGTACCGCGCGCTCGCGGACGGCGGCGTCGACGTGATTTCGGCGTTCTCGAGCGACGGCCGCATCGCGGCGGAAAATCTCCTCGTCCTCTCCGATGTCAAGCACGCCATTCCGGCTTACGACGCCGTAATCCTGATCTCGCCGCGCCGTCGCGACGATGAGGCACTGCGCGGCGTGCTTGCGCCGCTGATCGGCGCTATCCCGGTGGAACGTATGCGGCAAGCCAATTACATGCTCGACCGCGATACCGAAAAGGCGACGGTGCAGGAGGCCGCGCGGTTCCTTGCCGATGGTGTCGAACGGCAAGACCGGTGAAAATGATTCCGCGGCCATGCTTTGGCGGTGCAGCAAACTCTCCCCTCCCCCGCTTGCGGGGGAGGGGAATAGAAATTGGCCCAGCTATCTGTCATCGGCTCCTAACCAGCCGGCGATCCATATGGATCGCCGATGGCAAACGCCCGTCGCGTTACTGGGCGAAGCAATAGAACAGCCCGTTGCCGCCGGTAGCGACAAGGCCCGCTTGGGTGCAATCCCGCGACATATGTGCTGCAAACGGCGAATGCTGGTAGACCGTGTCGGCGATGCCTTCCCGGTCGCCGTGCCCCAGCATGGCGCTGCCGAACGTGCTGCTCGTCCAGTTGTTGCAGGTCAGGTTGA
>Ga0126383_10003185_pt1 | contig 10793 bp, 6 predicted proteins | sample PanSoiMetPlot_35_FD_96882 | JGI IMG/M metagenome (GOLD analysis project Ga0126383, IMG submission 96882) | Tropical forest soil microbial communities from Panama - MetaG Plot_35 | ecosystem: Environmental > Terrestrial > Soil > Tropical forest > Bulk soil | place: Panama | collected 2016-02-17
CCCTGTCCCCACGGACAGACCAGCTGCGCCGTCATCCCCTTGCCGGAACGCTTCTTCACCGGCGGCGGCAACAGCCATCGCGGCTTCGGATTAAACCAGGCCGGTCCCCGCGATCCCAGCACCGGCTTCCCCCTCGGCGGATCCGCCATCGTCGTGAACAATCTCGAGCTGCGCTTTCCGCCACCTACGTTGCCATACTTTCAGGACAAGCTGAGCTTCGCCATCTTTGAGGATGCAGGCAACGTGTTTACCGCGGGTCACGATATGCTCCACAGCCTGGCCCAGTGGTCGCAGCCCGACCCGCAGCTGTGCCGTCAGGCCAGCACGCGGTTTCAGTGCAACTACAACTACATCTCTCACGCGATCGGCGTGGGAGTGCGTTATCGGACCCCGATCGGCCCGGTGCGCTTCGATTTCGGGTACAATCTCAATCCGCCGTACTTTCCCAGTTGTCAGTCGACGCCACCCGAAAGCAACTCGCAGACGACCTCGTTTTGTCCGACGAGCGATCCGTACTTTAACGGACAGCGGGTGAACCGTTTCAACGTGTACTTTAGTATTGGACAAACATTCTGATGCTGCGCACGCTTGCCATTCTCGCTTCCATCGCGCTCCTGGTCACTCTCGGATACGCAGGCGAGATCGTTGACCGCATTGTGGCGACAGTAAACGGACATATCATCCTCGAGAGCGATTGGGAGGATGCCCTCTGTTACGAAGCCTTCGCGGCCGGGCGCCCGCTCGACCAGATCACCACGGACGACCGCAAGTCCGCGCTCGATCGACTGATCGATCAGGAACTGCTCCGTGAACAGATGCAGTCCTCCGACTTTCAGCACGCCAGGGACGAGGAGGTGGATGCCCGCATCGCCGAGGTGCGCAACCAATACCCCGAAGCCGGAACCAATTCCGCCTGGCAGGCATTGCTGGTTCGCTATGGGCTTACCGAGACCGAACTGAAGAAGCGCGTCGCGCTCGAACTCGATGTCTTACGCCTGGTCGATGCCCGCCTGCGCCCGACCGTCCAGATCGATTCGAGCAGCATTGAAAGCTATTACAACCAGCAGTTGCTGCCTGAACTCCGCCAAAAGGGTGCCCACGAAGTTCCCTTGTCCGAAGTTACCCCCAAAATCCGCGAGCTGCTGGTACAGCAGAAGATGAATCAGCTGCTCACTGCGTGGCTCGAGACCCTGCGTGCCAGCAGCGAAATCCGCACTGAGGCGCCCTGGCCAACTGCCTCCCCGCAGGCCCGATGACAGAAACCGCCATGCTGAAACGCTCGAGGTTTTGGCGGTACCTTCTCATCGCCGCCGGACTTCTGGTTCTGCTTGCGGGCGTGTCGGCCTGGTACGTCACTACCGATTCTTTCCAGCAGCTGGTGCGTCGCCGCCTGGTCGTCGAGCTCGAGCGCATCACTGGCGGAAAGGTCGATCTGGGCAGCATTCACACCATCCCGTTGCAGCTCCGCGTGGAGGTGCGCAACCTGACGATCCACGGAAACGAGGGTCCCAGCCAGGTTCCCTTTGCGCATGTCGATCGCCTGCTGGCGAAGATCAACGTGATCTCGGTTCTGGGTTTCGAGTTCGGATTTGATTCCCTGGTTCTCGAACACCCCGTGCTCCATCTGATCCAATATCCTGACGGCTCGACCAATCAGCCCGAACCCAGACAGAAATCGACCGCGGCGGGGAGTCCGGTTGAGCGGCTCTTCGATTTGTCGATCAAGCGGCTGGAGGCGCGGCAGGGCGAGTTCCTGCTGAATGACCAGAAGCGCCCCATGGATTTCGTGGTGAATGACGTCACCGCCACGATGACGTATTCGTTCCTTCACCGCCGTTATGAAACCAGCGTAGCCCTGGGCGATGCGCAGACCTCGCTGCCCGGGTATCGTCCTGTCGCCTGGACTGCGGAGGCACACTTCCTGCTCGGCAGGAACTTTGTCGACGTGAAGTCTCTGAAGGTAACCTCGGGACGCTCGCATTTGAGCGCCAGCGGTCGCATCGACGACTTCCTCCACCCCCGGGTAGACGCCCACTATGAGGTCACCGTGGATCTGGCGGAAGCGGGAGCGATTTTGCGCCAGCCGCGACTTCGCCGCGGCACCTTCGAGACCAGCGGACACGGCACCTGGTCGCTTCAGAATTTCACGGCGATCGGAAAGCTGTCCCTGAAAGATTTCGACTGGAGAAACCAGGACTTAGACCTGCGGAACGCAGCCGTCAACACAGAATACTCGATCACGCCACAGCGGCTTGCCCTGACTCAGATTGACGCCCGCCTGCTCGGGGGAGCGGCAACGGGCGATGCCGATGTTACCAACTGGCTGACCTTCAGTCCCGCGGAAAAACCCGCCAGGGGAAAGAATCCGCAAGAACAGCAGGGAACGCTGCGCCTGCGCTTGCGGAACATTTCCGCCAGGGAGCTGGCGGCCGTGCTTTCAACCCGCGAACGTCCGCTTGGGCGGTTGAATCTGGCCGGGATTGCCTCGGGAAACATCGAAGCGCGCTGGAAAGGTTCGCCCTCAAACGCGGAAACCACCTTCGCTCTCGAGCTTTCCCCGCCCACCGTCGTCAGACCGGGCGAGATGCCGCTGAGGGCGCGCGCCCGGGGCGTCTACCGCGCGCAAACCGGCGAGCTGGAATTGGCAGAATTCGGTGCCAATACGCGGACAACGCAGGTGCGCGCCAATGGTACCTTCTCCTCGCGCGCCGCGCTCAAGTTCTCCGTGAACTCCACCGACCTGGGCGAATGGCAACCCGTTCTGGCGGCTCTCGGCAGCAGCACCAGAATTCCGGTCAAACTGCATGGACAAGCTGTCTTCACCGGCACCGCCAGCGGCAGACTTTCGAACCCTACGGTTGCCGGTCAGCTGCAGATGGAGGATTTTGACCTGCTGCTTCCCCCGGCCGTACACATCCCGGAACAGGGCGTTCACTGGGACTTCGTCAAAGCCGACCTCGCCGTCTCGCAACGCGGCTTTTCCGCGCGCAACGTCCTGTTAGGTCACAACGACAGCTATGTGCGATTCGAGGGCAGCGCCAATCTGCAAGCCTGGCAATTCACCCCTGATAGTGCATTCAATGCCCGGCTGAACCTCTACAAGGCGGATGTCGCCGAGATCCTCGCGCTTACCGGCTTCGACTATCCCATCAGCGGAACCATGAATCTTTCGCTGACGGCCGGCGGCACCCGCGCTCAACCGCACGGCGAGGGCCATGTTCGCCTCACTGACGCCGTCATCTATGGCGAAGCCGTCGAACATTTCGACTCGGACCTGCACTACACCGGGAGCGAAGCCCAGCTGAATAACATCCAGCTCGTGTATTACGACGCGCGCGTGACGGGAGGCGCCACTTACGATGTTTCCACTCGGGCGTTCCGCTTTCATCTCGCGGGCAGCAACTTCGACCTTACGCGCATTCCCCGCGTGGAGAGCGCTCGCATAGCCGTCGAGGGCCGCGCCGATTTCATCGCCTCCGGTTCGGGAACCCCCGAGGAGCCCACCATCAACGCCAGCATCCACATTCGCGACCTGACCCTTGATCACGAGCGTGCCGGCAATTTCACGATCGAGGCCGCGACTCAGGGCGCTGAACTCACCTTGCAGGGGCAATCCGAGTTCGAGCACGCCGAGCTTCACATCGACGGCAAAGTTCATCTCAGAGGCGATTTTCCTTCCACCATCGGGTTGCGCTTTGATCATCTCGACATCGACTCGCTGCTGCGCACTTACTTGCACGGGCGGATCATCGGCCACTCCTCGGTCGCCGGCGATCTCCAGCTTGAGGGTCCCTTGCGCAAGCCGCACGAGATTCTGTTGACCGGGAATCTCACCGACCTCTACGCCAACATCGACAACATCAAGATTCGCAACGCCGGTCCGGTGCGCGTCTCGTTGAACAGCCAGCGGCTCCAGCTCGAACAGTTGCATCTGGTAGGCGAGGGAATCGATTTGACGTCGACGGGCACCGTGGGCCTGGGGGGTGACTATCCTCTCAATTTGCAGGCGCAGGGCAAGCTCAACCTGCGTCTGATTGAGACCCTGAACCCGGATTTCACTTCGTCGGGAGTGGTGACCGTAGACGCCAGGGTGGGAGGGACAGTTTCGAGGCCGCTTACCCAGGGCAGAGTGGACATCAACAACGGGTCGATCGCCTACATCGATCTTCCCAGCGCCCTGAGTGACATCAACGGCTCGCTGCAATTCGATCAGAACCGGCTCGAGATCCGGACTCTCACCGCTCACACGGGCGGGGGGCTGGTCACTTTCGGAGGCTACGCTACCTCCTACAACCGCCAGTTCAATTTCGACCTGCGCGTGGAAGGGCAGGGAGTTCGACTGCGCTACCCGCCGGGTATCAGCTCAACCGCCGACGCGGAGTTGCATTGGGTGGGCAGTAACGTCGCGTCCAGCCTTTCCGGCGAGATCACGGTCAACCGGCTTTCCATAGCTCAAGGATTCGACTTCGCCAGCTCCCTCGGCTCGCAACAGGCCGCCTTGCCCCAGTCCAGCCCGCTGCTCAATCGCATCAAGCTCGATGTTCGTGTCGTCACCGCCCCGGAACTCGAAATGCAAACCGCCAGCCTGCGTCTGTCCGGAGACGCCGATCTGCGCGTCCGCGGCAGTGCGGCGAAACCCGTGGTTTTGGGACGTGTCGACATTCTGGAAGGCGAGGTCTTCTTCAATGGCGCAAAATACCGCCTGGAGCGCGGCGAGATTACTTTCTCCAACCCCACCGCCACCACTCCCATCCTCGACCTCCAGGCTTCCACCCGTATCCGCGACTACGACGTCACGCTGTCGATCAGTGGCGATCCCAGCAAGCCCAGCGGCCTCCACGTTACCTACCGTTCCGAGCCTCCGCTGCCGGAAGCCGACATCATCACGCTGCTCGCGCTCGGGCGCACTCAGGAAGAAGCGGCTCAGCTGCAGCAGTCGGGCCAGTCCTCCATCGGACAGGGGGCTTCGAACGCCATCATCGCTCAAGCCCTCAATGCCACCGTCAGCAATCGTGTGCAACGCCTGTTCGGCGTCAGCCGTATCAAAGTCGATCCTCAGGGACTGAGCACAACAGAAACCAACCTTGCCCGCGGCCCCCAGGTCACCATCGAGCAGCAAGTCACCAGCGCTCTAACGCTCACCTACAGCACCGCCGTGTCGCAGGCTTCGCAGCAGATCATCCAGGTTGAGTACAACGTGACTCGCAACATTTCCATCCGCGCCATCCGCGATCTGAACGGTGTGGTGAGCATCGACGTCCGCTTCCGCAGGCTCAAGAAGTAACGCCGCGTGCCCAGGCGCCGGGAGCCACAAGCGGCCCCGGGCGCTGGCGGGGCTCCCTTGGGGAAGCCGGCCGATGGCAACCGGAGTATCCTGACCACAAATGGTCGTAAACCCGCTCCCGGATGTCTTCGCTGCCGAGCGCCAGGCCATGGTGGAGTCCCAGCTTCGCGCCCGCGGCATCCGCGACACTCGAGTGCTCGACGCGATGAAACGCGTGCCGCGCCACGAATTCGTGCCGGCGGAATACCGCGCCCAGGCCTACGAAGATTACCCTATCCCGATCGGCGAGAACCAAACCATATCCCAGCCCTATATTGTGGCCATCATGCTTGAGGCCTTGTCCCTCGCGCCGAGCGACAGGGTGCTGGAGATCGGCACCGGCTCGGGGTACCAGACTGGCCTGCTGGCTGAACTCTCGGGCAGCGTATATTCGATCGAGCGTCATGCCTCTCTTGCCGCTCAAGCAGAGAAAACCCTGCGCCGGCTCGGCTATCAAAACACAATCATCATCATCGGAGACGGAAGCCAGGGCCTGCCACAGCATGGCCCTTACGACGCGGTAGTGGTATCGGCCGCTGCGCCGCGCATTCCCGCCCCGCTCTTTCAACAGCTGCGGGAATCCGGGCGCATGGTTATCCCGGTGGGACCGGAATCCGCCCAACAGCTCCAGATCGTGCGCAACCGCCAGGGCATTCCTGTGGTCACGGTTCTCGAACCCTGCCGCTTTGTACCGTTGATCGGCGTCGAAGCCTACACGACCGGATGGTGAGTTGTGGCTCGAAGCCCGAAGCCCAAGCGTGATTTACAATCGTGCGGTGCCCCTGCTTCACAACCTGCGCACCACGCTGGAGATGATCAAGTGGGAGCACTCCATCTTCGCTCTGCCGTTTGCCCTCTCGGGAGCCATGCTGGCCGCAGGCGGATGGCCCACGCTTCACCAACTCATCTGGATCATCGTCGCCATGGTCGCAGCGCGCTCCGCCGCCATGGCTTTTAACCGCCTCGCCGACGCCGCTATCGATGCGGCCAACCCTCGCACGCAAACCCGCGCCCTGCCCGTCGGTGCGCTGACTCCCGGTTTCGTGACCATGTTCGTCCTGGTCACTTGCGGAGTCTTTGTCCTCGCCGCCTCCCGGCTCAACCGCCTCGCCTTCTGGCTCTCGCCAGTGGCTCTCGCCGTGGTCCTGCTCTACTCCTACACCAAACGCTTCACGCGCTGGTCGCATCTCTTCCTCGGATTCGCCCTCGGCATCGCTCCCTCCGCCGCCTGGATCGCGGTCCGTGGCGCCTACGATCTCCGGATGCTGCTGCTCACCGCCGCTGTAACCTTCTGGGTCGGCGGTTTTGACGTGCTCTATGCCTGTCAGGATCACGACTTCGACAAAGAGGCCGGGCTGCACTCGATCCCGCGCCACGCCGGAATTCCGAGCGCCCTCTGGATCGCCCGCGGATTTCATTTGTTGATGCTGTTACTGCTGGTGAGCTGGCTGGCCGTGTTTGGTCTGGGAAGGATGGCCCTGGCGGGGGTGGTCGCTGTCGCCTTGCTGCTGGCCTACGAACATTCTCTGGTCAGCCAGGACGACCTTTCGAAGCTTAACGCCGCGTTCTTCACCATGAACGGGGTCATTGCAGTCGTCTTCTTCCTATTCGTTGCCGCCGACCTGCTCATCCGGAAGTAACCTTTCGGGCGTCGCCCGGTACCCGCCACTCGAAACCAGATGCACCCGGTATTCCCGGTACAGATCCAGCCGGTTAATCACTCCGCGGATTATGTGACTGTAGGCGAAGTACTCCCCCAGCGCTTCGTCCGAAATGCTCTGCATGGCACGCCGCCGCGCTTCGCGAATCGCCGGCAGGTCCGCTTCCGTCAAATTTGCCACTGCGCTCTCGTTGAACCGGTCCGCTCCCGCTACCCCAAAGAACGGGGGACTCTCCTCGACCTTCCTGTTCACTGCCGCCTCGAGCTGCGCGTCGCTTAACTTTCCCCTGGGAACCAGCTCCGGATGCTGCTTCTCGTACTGCTCCTGCCTCTCGGTCGCCGCGCGAAACTCCGCCTCGCTGTGCGGCAGCTGCGCAATATAGAAGAGCACCTGTTCCCGGCTGAACTTTGGCGGTGCCGCCGGCGCCCGGTACGCCGCATAGGTGCGATACGACTGCACTACCTTCCTCGAGTCTTCCGGCAAGTCTTCCCAGGTCGCAAACGTCTCGAGGGCCTTGAAGCTCTCTTCCGTCATGTTCAATGCCAGCAAGAGCGCCGCCGTCGCCCGTGCATATCGTTCCTTGCTCGCCAACTCGGAAATGAGGTAGGAGTCCTCCTTTTCCGGTGCCATGCTCCCGTACAGCATCAGCGCGCCCATGTCGCGATCCAACGACATAGCGTGCTGGGGGACATAGGTGTCGACCTTGGGATATTCGAGATACCTCTCGGCCAGCCGCCCGATGTCCAATCCCTGGTTCGACATCGTCAGCAGCAGCCGCAAATAGCCTGAGGGTTCGATCTCCTCCATGTCCGCCCGCTCCAGGCTGGCCATCACCACCCTGGCCGATGCTTCCGATTGGTCCAGGCTGTAGAGCAGGGAAGACCCATCAAACAGGAAGAAGCCATCGCGCTTCTCGGCGCCAAGCAACTGCCGCAGGCACTCCGCCGAGGCTGGCTTCTCGTGCCCTGCCAGCAGCCAGAAAGCGTCTATCTCGACCGTCTTCGCCTGCCGCTGTTTGTCCGTCAATCGGCTGGGCGAGAAGCCATAGGTTCTTGCTTTTGCCGCGTTGATTTCGGTGCAGGAATCGGCCTTCTGCCCCCAGAACGGTACAACCCACAAGATGGGTACGAATGCATAAGCGATTCCCTTCACGCATCCTCCAATACCGCCAACCAGGAACGATAACCACCGAGGGGCAGCCGCCTCGGCTGTCCTCCGCGCGCAGCAGGGCCCCCGGGACACGCCGTAAATATATGGTCATCCGGGCGGCGTCATCCGACAGCGAGGCGACCAGGAGTCACGCTTCGCGTTCTGCGCGCCCTTTGCGGTTAAATCCTTTGATCCTTTCAATCTCTTCAAAATCACGCCCCCCTGTGATTCCCCCAACCCCTGCGCTATGATCAAGGGAATGGCCAGGCACGCCTTTCAGACCGACGACGCGCGTCTCCATCCCATCGCCGAAAAAGTCTCTACCGGCACACGATTAGATGCCGCTGACGCCCTGGTTCTTTATCGCACGACCGATATTCTCGCCGTGGGCTGGCTGGCCAATGCGGTGCGCGAGCGCCTGCACGGCGACAAAACCTACTTCAACGTCAATCGTCACATCAACCCTACCAATGTCTGTGTCGCCGCCTGCCGCCTCTGCGCCTTCGGACGCAAGAAAGATTCTCCCGGCGCCTACACCATGGCGCTCGAAGAGGCCTTCGCTACAGCCGCTTCCGGCTACACCGACGCCGTCACCGAGTTCCACATCGTCGGAGGTCTGCACCCCGATCTTCCCTTCCAATACTTCCTCGACCTTTGTTCGGGGCTCAAGCAGCGCTTCCCGCAAGTCCACCTCAAGGCCTTCACCATGGTGGAAGTGGCATATCTTGCCAGGCGCGCCAGGCTTTCGATCCGTGAAACCCTCGAACAGCTGAAAGCCGCCGGCGTCGACTCCCTCCCCGGCGGAGGAGCTGAAATCTTCGCCGACCGCGTCCGCCACATCATCTGCGACCACAAAATCGACGGCGATCAGTGGCTCGATACCGCGCGTCTGGCGCATCAAATCGGACTGAAGTCGAACGCCACCATGCTCTACGGTCATGTGGAGAACGACGAAGACCGCGTCGACCACCTCATCAAACTGCGCGCGCTGCAGGACGAAACCCACGGCTTCCAGACTTACATCCCGCTGGCGTTTCACCCCGACAACACTCTGCTCGAACATCTGCCCAAAACCACCGGCATGCTCGACATCAAGCAGATCGCCGTGGGCCGGCTGGTGCTCGACAATTTCCCCCATGTCAAATCCTACTGGCAGATGATGACTCCCAAGATTGCCCAGATCTCACTGCGCTTCGGCGCCGACGACATTGACGGAACCGTCATCGAAGAGAAGATCTACCACGACGCCGGAGCCACTACGCCCCAGGGCATGCGCCGGCAGGAACTCGTGCGTCTCATCCAGGAAGCGGGAAGGGAACCCATCGAACGCGACACCCTCTACCGCCCCGTCACCCGCACAGAAACATCGGTAACAGTGGCTGTGTAGGCAAGCCACGCGCGGACAGCCGTCCTGGCTGCAGGGCAAAGCCGGAGGAGACCTTTTTGCGTTCAGGCTCCGGGACCGGGAAAGCTCCTCGGTGAACCCCTGTATCCTTTATAGTTAACGGCCATAGTTAACGGGGTTTCCGGCGCCCTCCCCGGGCCGACAGCGAGGTTTTTTTACAACTCACGTCGCTCACCCTTCTGACTCCTCCCGGTCAAACGGTATTATGGTTAGGAGAATCATGCGCGGCTTCCTCGATCTCCTGACCCAGATCTTCCGCAACCTCTGGGCGCACAAATTGCGCTCCTTCCTGACCATGTTCGGGATCGCCTGGGGTGTCGGCTCGCTCCTGCTTCTGGTGGGACTTGGCGAAGGCTTCCGCTCCGGCAACAAGCGGGAACTCTCTCAGTTCGGCGAGAACATCATGTTCATCTTTCCCGGCCGCGCTCCCGCGGTCCAGGGCAACATGAGTTCCGCCCGCACCTATCGCCTGACTTACAAGGACTACGCTGACATCGCCACCGACGCGCCGCACATCCGCGCTGCGACTCCGGTCCTGGTCAAAGACGATACCCACGCGGTCAGCGAGTTCGCCACCGCCAACGGCCAGGTCACCGGCGCCTTGCCCCAATACCGCGGCATCCGCTATCTGCCCCTGCGCGAAGGCCGTTTTCTGGACTGGCTCGACGAAACCCAGGAGCACCACGTCATCGTGCTCGGCGATGAAATGCGCCGCAATCTCTTTCCCGGCCGACCCGCCGTCGGCTCCTTCATCCTCGTCAATAACATTCGCTTCGAAGTGGTGGGTACCCTCGAGCGTGTAGGCCGGGGCGACGACAATTCCACCAACATGCGCTGCTACATCCCGTTCTCTGTCATGCGAGACTACTTTCCGCTGAAAGGAGAGGAGTCCCAGGACGCGATCTCCTTTATTAACTATCAGCCGCGTGTGGCCGAGGAACATCTCGTTGCCCAGCGGGAGATCCGCAAAATCGTCGCCCGCAACCACGGTTTCGATGTGAAGGACGAAGACGCCTTTGAAGGATGGGATACGGTCCAGCAGGCCCAGATGATGGGTCTGATCTTTGACGCCATGAACACCTTTCTTGGCACGGTGGGCATGGTGACGCTCGCCCTGGGTGCGATCGGCGTCATCAACATCATGCTGATCGCGGTCAGCGACCGTACTCGCGAAATCGGCCTGCGCAAGGCCCTGGGTGCCACCAATCGCAGCATCCTGTTCCAGTTTTTCCTCGAAGGGGTGTTGATCACGGTA
>Ga0126383_10003186_pt1 | contig 10793 bp, 11 predicted proteins | sample PanSoiMetPlot_35_FD_96882 | JGI IMG/M metagenome (GOLD analysis project Ga0126383, IMG submission 96882) | Tropical forest soil microbial communities from Panama - MetaG Plot_35 | ecosystem: Environmental > Terrestrial > Soil > Tropical forest > Bulk soil | place: Panama | collected 2016-02-17
CTCACCAAGCTCGGCCTGTCCCAGGTAGCAACGCTGCTGCACGGCGCCTCTGGGTCGCTGGCCTCTGGTGTAGACGGGTTCGTCCACAGCGAGGTCGCCAAGATAGTTGCCAGCCCGCAGGTCGCCCGGTTGTGGCCCCAGCTGAACCGGACCGTCCACGACGAGCTGGTGAAAGCCCTGTCCGGGCGGGGCGGCAATAAGGTCAGCGTCCGCAACGGTCAGGTGGTCGTGAACCTCGGGCCCATCATCGATGAGGTCAAGTCGCAGCTGAGCGCCCGGGGGTTCACGCTGGTCAACCAGATCCCCCAGATCAATCCGACGGTGGCCCTTTTTTCCGCCAAGTACCTGGTCAAGGCCCAGAGCGGGTACCGGCTGCTGAACACCCTCAAGATCGTCCTGCCGATCCTCACCGTGGTGCTCCTGGGCGCGGGCATATGGGTGGCACGCAACCACCGGCGTGCCCTGATCGGCGCGGGGCTCGGCTTCGCCGCGTCCATGCTGGTCCTCGGCGCGGGGCTGGCGGTGTTCCGCAGCGTGTACCTGTCCAGCGTGCCGTCGCGCGTGCTGGCCCCTGACGCCGCCGCGGTCTTGTACGACGACCTGGTCCGGTTCATCAGGGAGGGGCTCCGGCTGCTGCTGGTGGCGGGCTTGATCATCGCGATCGCGGCGTTCTTCACCGGGCCATCGGCCGCCGCGGTCAGCACCCGGCGCGCGTTCTCCTCCGCACTAGGCCGGGTCCGCGCCAGTGGTGAGCGCGCTGGCCTGCAGACCGGATCAGCCGGCCAGTGGGTCTACACCCACCGCCGCGCACTGCAGGTGACCGCGGTAGCGATCGCCGGCCTGGTCTTTGCGTTCTGGGGCCAGCCAACCTGGCAGGTGCTCTTGATCATCGCCATCGTGCTGCTCGTGGTGCTCGGCCTCATCGAGCTGATCGCCCGGTCCCCCGCCGAACCACAGGCGGCCGGGCAGCACACCGGCAGCTGAGTCATCCGCGCCGGAGGCAGAGCACGGCTCCGGCGGCCGTCAGGTCCGCTACGCGGGCGCTCCGCCGTGGTCCAGGAAACGGCGTACCTCGAGCACCTCCACGCCGAACGTCTCCAGCCGTGCCAGGAGGCCGTGCAGCGCTGCCTGATCGGCAAGCGGGCCGTGCAATACGGTCGCCACCGGGCGCACGAACGCGGTGAGCCTCTCGAAGTCAAGCAATGCCTCGGGTGGAAGAACGCCTGATACCCGGATCTCGTAGCGCGAGGATGCCATCGCCAGACCTCCAAGAAATCTCGGAGAAGACCATCACCCTCCACGGTTCTATAGCCCGGCCGGCCACGCCCCCCTCGCAGTGGGTGATATCGCACGTGCTTGGCGTCGCATTACGGCCAGGCGATCCGCCGGGCCCGCCAGCTGGACCTCATCTAAGGCTCGAGTTCGACCGGATCGCCCACCGCTACCTGGCCCGGTGCCACGGTCGAGCCGTAGACGCCGAACCGGGCGTCGCGGTCGCGCGCTATGGTGCGCAGGATCGCCGGGTCCCGGGACAGCGTCACCGGGTCCACGGTGACCACCACGCACCGCTGGTCGCGCTTGTCCACCCGCATCCGCAGCCCGCCGATGCGCAGTACCCGGCCGACCCAGGCGTCCTCGGGGAAGTCGCGCCCGCCGGCATCCACCAGGAGGTTGGGCCGGAACCGCCCGGGCGCCAGGTCAGTACCGGCCAGCTGGCCGAGGCCGGCTATGGACTGCGTGGTCAGCAGCGACAGGGGCATCGTGTCGAAGATGCCACGGTCGCACTTGATGACGCCTACGCCCGGCCCGAACCTGGCCGCGAGCGCCGGATCTGCCACCTCGAGCTCGCCGCCGCGGGGCGTCCGCACCAGCACCGCGGAGGCGTTGGGCCGGTCCGGGTCGGCGAAGCGGGGCCGGTAATGGGCTAGCTCAGGCCGTTCCCTGATCGTCAGCCACGGAAAGCCGCTGCGCGCCTGGCCGTCACGGATGAACGCCCACCGGCGATCGCCCGCCATGCCATGCCATGACACCTCGGCGCCGTCAAGTTCCTCGCCTGCCATGGATTTCACCGGGTATCGGCACAGCCCGGCTACGCGACCCACCACGGTCATGACCGCCTCCATAAACTCGGAGGCGCCCTTGCTGATGCAATGGGTGTCGAGCGTGGCGGACCTGGTCCGTCGCAGCGCCTCTCGACCCCATCACCATGCCATACCCGTGCGGCACCGAGCCGCCCAGGCTCGATGAGGAGGCACGCCATGTCACCCTCCACCGGTGAGGACGGCACCGCCCAGGACGTCCTCACCGCCGAAGCGAACGAACTGATCGCCGGCCAGTACTCCGACCGCCCGCAGCTCCGGCGCGTTTTCGACGCGCTGCTGGCGGCGCTGCCCGTGGTCGGCCCGGCGACGGTGGAGGCCCGCAAGACAATGGTCAGCTTCCTCACCCCCCGTCGCACCTTCGCCGTGGTCCAGCCGACGACCAAGACCCGCGTGGACCTCGGCCTGCGGCTGGACCACGAGCGCCCCGGCGGGCGCCTGCTCGTGGCCAGGGATCTCGGCGCCGCCACCGTGCGGATCCCGCTGACCCGGCCCGAGGACGTCGACGCCGAGGTCCTCGACTGGATGCGCCGGGCTTACCGGGAGAACGCGGCGCCACCGCCGGCGCGGCGTTCCCCTCGGCGCCCCGCGCCGAAGCTCGGGACGCTCACCGTGGTGATCGAGGCAACCAGCCTGCCCGGGCTCACCTGGCCGTCAGGCGACGACGGGGAGTACCACAACTTTCAGATCGGGCTGGCCACCAAGAGTAAGGAGCGGCCCACGCTGGCCGTGCCGGGTAACCCCTGGCTGGCGGCCGAGCCGGTGCCCGGTGATTCGCCGTCGGCGCGCTGGGAGGCACCGGTCACCGTGCGGCGCGACGCGGACGGCTTCGACTTCAGCGGCCCGTACGTGCGCGGCGCCCGTGACGACCGCAGCCTCTTCCTCGCCTGGGGCGACGTTCGCGACGACGGCACGATGCGGCTGGTCCGCGGCAGCAAGTTCAAGCTCAGCCAGGTTGACCCCAGCCTCGTCGAGGAAGCCATGCGCCCCGGGCACCGGCTCGTCGCCAGGATCCGGCTGACGGGGGAACCCAGCCTCACCTGGTCGGCGGAACCAGCCGGTGCGGACCCGTCTAGAGCGCCGGTCAAGTAGCGGAGCGGAACCATGAGCGAGAACGCGGACCGGACACTGGTGCTGCTGCGGCACGCCAAGTCAGCCTGGCCCGACGTGCCTGATCACGAACGGCCGCTGGCCCGCCGCGGCCAGCGGGACGCGCCCGTGATGGGCCACTGGCTGCGCGCCGCCGGGTACGTGCCGGATCTGGTCCTTTGCTCCTCAGCCCGGCGGGCCCGCGAAACCTGGGAACTCGCCCAGGCCGAACTCGGCGCGGCTCCGCAGGTCAGGTTCTCCGACAGTGTGTACGAGGCCGCACCGGCAGATCTGGTCGGCCTGGCCCGCGAGACGGCCTCCTCCGTGCGGGTGCTGCTGATCGTGGGCCACAATCCGGCAATGGAAGACCTGGCACTGGACCTGGCGGGCGGCGAGGTCACTGCCGCGGCGGAGACCCTCAGCCGCATGCGGGCGAAGTTCCCCACGGCGGCCATCGCGGTCCTGGACGTCACCGGCACCTGGGCGGGCCTGAGCCGCGAAAGCACCCGGCTGGCCTGCTTCGTCACGCCACGTGAGATCCCAGCGGGAGGCCCCCCGCCGGCCAGGACCTGACCAGCAAATCCTCGGCATCCCCGCGGCGGGTCGCGATCGTCAGGGTTTCTGGCCGAGGGTGAACCCGTCCGGGACGATAACGTCGTCGCGGGTCAGGTCGTGCACCGATGCCTTTCCCAGCCCGTACAGCGTCTCGCTGATGCCCTGGCGCAGGATCTCCAGCACGTTGCTGACGCCGCGTTCCCCACTTGCGGCCAGGCCCCACAGGTAGGGGCGGCCGATCATTACCGCGCGCGCGCCGAGGGCCAGGGCCTTGACGACGTCGCCGCCGCGCCGAACGCCCCCGTCGAGAAGCACTTCGAGCCGGTCCCCGACCGCGTCGGCCACGGCCGGCAGGCAGCGGATGGCCGCGGGGGTGGAGTCGAGGTTGTTGCCGCCGTGGTTGGAGACCGAGATTGCCGTGGCGCCGATGTCAGCGGCCCGGCGTGCGTCGTCCGGCCGGGTTATCCCCTTGATCATGAACGGGCCGTCCCATTGCTCGCGCAGCCAGGCGAGGTCCTCCCAAGCGGGCGGGGCCGAGGTGATCCACTGACCGTAGGCGCCGAAGAAGCTGGGGACCTGCCCGTCACCGCCGCTGGAGTTGGGCACGCCCAGGTCCGGCAGGGAGCGGCTGCGGATCCACCGGGCCAGGTAGACGGGCTTGACCGCGACCTGCGGGGCATGCCGCAGCATGGCCTGGAGATCCAGCTGCTCCGGTATCGCCGGGCTGCCCCAGTCGCGGCGGTGATCGAACACCCAGTCGAGCGTGACGATGAGGCCCTTGGCGCCGGCCGTCCGGGCCCGCCGCGCCCGGGCCAGGATGTCGTCGCGGCTGCCCGCCCAGTAGCACTGGAAGAACAGCTTGTCGGTAGCCTTGCTGACCTCCTCGACCGGCTTGGACGCGAACGAGGACAGGCCCATCGCCGTTCCGGCTGCGGCCGCGGCCCGCGCGACCGCGACCTCGCCATCCGGGTGCACGGCCTGTACCCCGGTGGGCGAGATCAGCACTGGAAAGCTGACCTGGAGGCCCATGACGGCGGTGGACAGCTCACGTGCCGCGGGGAGCCCGGCCACGTGCGGCCGGAAGCGAAGTTCCGAGAACGCACGGACGTTGTCGTTCATCGTCACGCCCGCCTCGGCGCCGGCCACCACCGCCAGGTACACCGACCGTGGCAGCCGCCGCTTGGCCCGGCGCTGGGCCTCGGCGACCGTCTCGAACCACGTTCTCGTGCTTGCCATCTGAGCACCTCCGGCGGCGGTGAGGTTAGGTGCCCCGGAAGGGGGCAGCCCTCGCGATTCTGACATCGCGGGGGCTGCCGGGTTGCAATGTGGCCGGCGCACGAGCCGCCGCTCAGCCCCGGCCGGCGCTACTTGGTGACGGTGAGGACCTTCTCCGGGGAGGTAGACGCGGCGTAGGGGGTCGCGCCGCCGTAACTGGCCTTCAGCTGGTAGGTGCCCGGGCGCAGCTTGCTTGCGGTCAGCGTGCAGCTGCCCTTGGCGCCCTTGAGCGTGATGACGCACAGGGTGGCCGAGCCGGCTTTGACGGTGACCTTGCCCACGGGGGTGCCGCTGACGGCCGGCTTGACCCGGACGGTCAAGTGCTCGGCCTGCTCGTGGCCGACCTTGATCTTGGTGGCCGACAGCGTCAGCGTGGTGGATGTCGGCTCGGGGGTGACCGTGAGGGTCTTGCTTCCCGAAACGGACGCGCCGTTGGCGGGATCACCGCCGTAGGTGGCGGTCAGGTGATAGGTGCCGGGGCGGAGCTGGCTGGCTGCCAGCGCCGTGGCGCCCTTCCCGTTGGCGAGGGTGATCACGCCGAGGACGGTGGACCCGGCCTTGATCGTGACCTTGCCGGCCGGGGTGTCGCCGGGCTGGCCGGTGACGGTGACGCTGAGGTGCGCGGCCTGCTCACGGCCGAAGGCCACCATGGCGGGCGACACCGTCAGCGCCGTCGAGGTGGCCAGCGGCGCGGGCAGCACGGTAATGGCCGGGGCCCCGGCCGAGGTGAGCCGCCGTACACCTGGTCGCCGTTGTAGTTGCCGAAGAAGGTGTAGCGGCCCGGGTCCAGGCTCCCGGCGGGGATGTTGCAGTGGCCGCTGCCACCGGCCAGGGTGATCGTGCAGACGGTCGCCTGGGTTTGCGCGCCGTTCGCGAAGACGGTAACCGTCCCGGTAGGGGTCCCGCCGGTGAAGGGTGTGACCGTGGCCGTGATGCGCACGTCCTGCTCGTTGCGAGCGGCGACGATGGCCGGCGACACCGACAGGGCCGTGGCCGTGGCGGCTGACTGGTCGGCGATGAAGCCCTGCCCATTCCCGTTCCCGTCCAGGTAGAACCCGCCGATGCTGCACTCGCCGGCGAACGGGCACGAAATGTCGTTGACTCCCGCGTTGCCGCCGGCGTTCAGGTTGCCGGCGACTTGCTGGGCACCGCCGAAGCTGCCGAAGTTGCTGGTGCCGGGGACCGTGTTCTCGTCCGAAACGAATGCCTGCTGGTGCCCGGAGGCGTCGGTGTAGTTGCCGCCTGCGACGTAGCTACCCGTCGCCGTCGCGGGACAGGACGCCGCGACGGCTTGCGAAGCGGGGAGATTGCTGATTCCGTCGATCTCCTGGGCGTTGCCCCAGTCCCCCGCCACCCTGCTGTCGACGAACGCGTGGGTCTGCGCGCTGGGGTCATTCAGGGGTGCGGTGAGGAACTGGCCGGCCACGGCGCAGTTGCCAGCCGCTCCGCATGACAGGCTGAACACCGTCGCGTTCCCGCCCTGGTTGAGCTCGTCCGAGCCGGGGATCGTCTGGGTCGTGAACGAGCCGTTGACCCAGTCGGAAACGAACACCTCCTGGTCCCCGTGGTGATCGCCGTAGAACCCGGCGATGGTGCAGCTGGTAAACGCCCAGCACGAGACCTGCGACCCCGAAGCGTCCGCGCTGGGGTTGAAGTCGATGACGGCGGGGCCGTCGAGACCGGGGATGGTGTTCTCAGCGCTCCATGATCCGCCCTCCTGGACCGCGAGGAAGGCCCGCAAGCTGCCGGTATCGCCGGATCCCCCGACGGCCATGCAGTTGCCCGGTCCCCAGCACGACACCGAGCTGATCCCGCTGGGCCCCATCGCGGCATCGCCGGAGATCCCCGGCACCGCCCGCAGCGGTCCCCAGCTGTCGCTGGTTTCGGTGGCCAGGAATGCCTGCGGAACAGGCGTGCCGCCACCCGCGGGGACGGAAGGCAGGATCAGTGCCGCCGTGCAGTTGCCCGGCGAGGCGCACGAAAGCCCGGTGATCCTGGCCACGAACTGGCTGATCTGGTCATCGATGGTAAACACCGCGAGCGCGTTGCCGAACGTGCCGTTCGCGCTCTTGGCAACGAAGGGCTGCAGGTTGCCGTCGGTATCCACCAACCACCCGCCGACCGTGCAGCTGCCCGCCTCAGCACACGACAGCGCCGTGATGTCGGTGGGGCCGCCATTGCCGAGGGCGGCCAGGCCAGGCACCGGAATCGCCTGCCTCCAGGTGAAGTCAGTTTCGTTGGCGACGAACGCCTGGTGATGCCCGTTGCCGTCGATGTAGCTGCCGGCCGCGGTGCAAAAGCCGGGTGATGGGCAGCGCATCGCCGAGACCTCGCCAGCCCCACCTACGTTCAGCGCCGCGAGGCCGGGTACCGGCTTCACGTTACCCAAGTGGCCAGCGGGAGGCTGGGTGTCCGCTGCCCGGGCCGTCGCTGCCGCGGCTGCCGGTCCGGTGACCGCCGGCCCAGTGACGCCGGTGCCCTTGTAGCTGCCGTTACCGCGTTGGCCGGCCCGGCCATCGCCGCCACCGTCGCGAGTGCACAGCACGCCGCGCTTACCAGCACCATCAGTGCTCGCCGCCATCTCATCGGATCCCCTTTGCATTTGCTTCGCCCGGCACCGCGGCGGCGGGAAATCGCAGATGCGACACAACCCGTGCTGCCACGGCTGGTGGCCCCACGATGCGCGCCGGCCCTGAAACGCCTCTGAAGCGCCGCTGGAACGGGATGGAATGACCGTGGTCGTCCCCCGGACGGGCAGCCGGGGCCCGCCTTGGCTCAGCAGCCTGGCTGGGCGACCGGCTTCGCGCCGAAGCAGCTGTTAGCCTGCCCGTATTCGGCACACCGTGACGAATACGGGCCGCCCCATCCTCGCGAGGAGTCACCCATGCCCGACAACCCCGTCCCCGACCTCTCCGACGAGGCAGCCGCCGCCCAGGATGGCGACGAGCTTGCCGAGGACGTCCTCGTCGAGGAGGTCTCCATCGATGGCATGTGCGGCGTCTACTGATCCCGCGCCGGGGCAGTTCGACCTGGACGCCCCCTGGCAGCTGGCTGCCCAGGTGAGCCTGCGCCCCGAAGCATTCGGGGCGCTGCTCTACCACTTCGGCACCCGCCAGCTGTCGTTCCTGAAGAGCCCGGTCCTGCTCGCGGTGGTCAGTTCGCTGGGCACGCAGCCGAGCGCCCGGGCTGCCTGCGCGGCGGCGGGGGTGCCGGCCGGGGATACGGCGCAGTACGCACGCGCCCTGGCAACCCTGGCTGCGTCGCGGATGATCTGTCAGCGGGAGGGGCCATGACTGCCACCCCGCTGCCGCTGGTAGAGCAGTTCCAGTACGGGCTGCAGGCGCCCATCTGCCTGACCTGGGAACTGACTTACGCCTGCAACCTGTCCTGCGTGCACTGCCTGTCCAGCTCCGGGCGGCGGGACCCGGGAGAGCTGACGACCGCCGAGTGCCTGGCGGTCATCGACGAGCTACAGCGGATGCAGGTTTTCTACGTCAACATCGGCGGCGGCGAGCCCACCGTCCGGCCGGACTTCTGGGCCCTCCTGGAGTACGCGACCGGCCATGACGTGGGGGTCAAGTTCTCCACCAACGGTGTGAAGATCACGCCCGAGATCGCCCGCAGGCTGGCCGGCCACGACTACGTGGACGTGCAGATCTCCCTTGACGGCGCCACCGCCGAGGTGAACGACGCGGTGCGGGGCCTTGGCTCGTACGACGTCGCGTTGCGCGCCATGCGTAACCTGGCCGACGCCGGGTTCGCCGGTTTCAAGATCTCGGTGGTGATGACCCGGCACAACGTCGGCCAGCTCGACGAGTTCAAGGCCATCGCCGACGGGTTCGGTGCACAGCTGCGGATCACCAGGTTGCGGCCGTCCGGCCGCGGCGCCGCCGTGTGGGACGAGCTGCACCCGACCGCCGCCCAGCAGCGCGAGCTTTACTACTGGCTGTCGGCCCACGGCACGGATGTGCTCACCGGCGATTCGTTCTTCCACCTCAACGGCTACGGCACCGCGCTGCCCGGGCTCAACCTCTGCGGCGCCGGCCGCGTCGTGTGCCTGATCGATCCCGTCGGCGACGTGTACGCCTGCCCGTTCGCGATCCACCCGAGCTTCCTGGCCGGGAACGTCCGTGGCCCGGGCGGGTTCGCGGCGGTGTGGCGGCACTCGGAGCTCTTCCGCGACCTGCGGCGCCCGCAGTCCGGCGGCGCCTGCGAGTCGTGCTCGGCGTTCGGCACCTGCCGCGGCGGGTGCATGGCCGCGAAGTTCTTCACCGGGCTGCCGCTGGACGGCCCGGACCCCGAGTGCGTCAAGGGCCATGGCGAGCGGGCGCTCGCCGCCGCCGCCCCGGCGCCGCGGCCGGCGCCGGACCACACGCACCGGGCCGCCCGCACCCGCACCGCAGAGCGCCGCCCGGTACCGCTCACGCTGTCCGCCCATCCGCCGGTGCCCTCCCGGCCGCCGGTCACCGCCTGCAACGCGAACCCACTGGCCGGGTTCGTCCCGCCCGGGCATTCAGGTGCTGCTAGCTGACCTGCCGTGGCCGGACGTCGGCGGCCGCGTTACGGCGGACAGCGTGCTCGCGGTGCCGCTGGGCGCCACCGAGCAGCACGGCCCGCACCTGCCGCTGTCCACCGACACCGACATCGCGGTCGCGCTGTGTGAGCGGCTCGCCGAAGCACGCGCCGATGTGCTCGTCGCCCCCCCGGTGGCGTACGGCTCCAGCGGCGAGCACCAGGGTTTCCCCGGCACCCTGTCCATCGGCCAGGAGGCCCTGGAGCTGCTCCTGGTGGAACTGGGCCGGTCGGCCAGCGTGACGTTCGCGCACTTGGTCTTCGTCTGCGCGCACGGCGGCAACTCCGAACCGGCGGCGCGCGCGACGGCGCGGCTGCGGGCCGAGTCACGGGACGTGTTGCTGTTCCAGCCGGCCTGGGACGGTGATCCGCACGCCGGCCGCACCGAGACGTCGATGATGCTGCACCTGGCACCCGCGCGGGTGCGGCTGGCCAGCGCGGTGCCGGGGGACACCCGGCCACTGGCGGAGATCTGGCCGCTGTTGCGGGCGGGCGGCGTCCGCGCGGTCAGCGAAACCGGCGTCCTCGGCGACCCGTCCGGCGCCACCGCCGGTGCGGGCCGCACCCTGCTCGACACACTGTCCGCAACGCTGATCCGCGAGGTATCCGCCTGGCACCCGGAGAAACCAGCATGACGGGGCGGGTGGCGGTGGTCACCGGGGCGGCCCGCGGTATCGGGGCGGCGACCGTGCTGGCGCTGGTCGACGCCGGCTGGTCGGTTCTCGCGGTGGACAGCGCGGCCGACGACCCCGCGCTGCCCTATCCGATGGGCACCTCCGCCGAGCTGTCCGGCGTGGTCGGCCGGGCAGCCGAGCGCACCGGGGCCGGCCGGGCGGGGTCGTTCGTCGCCGACGTGCGCGACCAGGGAGCCGTCGCGGCCGCTGTGGCCGAGGCGGAACGCCGCTGGGGCGGCGTGGACGCGGCGATCGCGGCGGCGGGTGTGATCGCGGGCGGGGTCCCGCTCTGGGAGGTTCCCCTCGACCAGCAGCAGGCCGTGCTCGACGTTGACCTGGGCGGGGTGCTGTCGCTGGCCCGGGCCGCCGTCCCGGCGCTGTTGCGCCGTCCCGCACCCAGGTCCGGGCGATTCCTGGCCGTCGCGTCCGCGGCGGCCACCCGCGGGCTGCCGATGCTCGCCGCGTACTGCGCGGCCAAGGCGGGAGTCACCGGGCTGATCCGTGCGCTCGCCGCCGAACTGGCCGACAG
>Ga0126383_10003187_pt1 | contig 10789 bp, 9 predicted proteins | sample PanSoiMetPlot_35_FD_96882 | JGI IMG/M metagenome (GOLD analysis project Ga0126383, IMG submission 96882) | Tropical forest soil microbial communities from Panama - MetaG Plot_35 | ecosystem: Environmental > Terrestrial > Soil > Tropical forest > Bulk soil | place: Panama | collected 2016-02-17
AGGAAGTTGCTTTCAGAGCGGCGCGTGCTGAGATAGCGGCCGGAAACGGTGCGGGCGTCAGCATCAGCCGTGGCCAGCTTTTCAACTTTAGGAGGCGTGTAAGGGAAGTAGCGGTCGAGAAAGTGATACCACAGGGCGCTGCGCGGGCTGATATCGCCTTTACCGGCGCTGTTGTATGAGACGAAAAAGCCAATGCCGTTTTCCAGCATCAGATGCATGTCGCTATGGAAGTAAATGGTGTCACCGCCGTGGCCGATGATGCGATGGCCGTTGCGCGACTCTTCATAGAAGCCCAGACACATGCCGTTGAGCGCCGGGCTGAGACCGAGCTGGCGCGAGTGCATCTGGGCTGCGGTTTCGGGGCGAAGGACCTGTGCATTTTCCAGCTTGCCGTTTTGCAGATGGGCCAGCATGAATCGCGCCAGGTCAGATGCGGTGGCCGCAAGTGCTCCGGCGGGAGCTTCTTCAATAATCTCAAACGGTTTGGATTTGCCCGAACCCAGATTGTAGCCGTTGGACATGATCGGCTTGAGTTCGGCAGGCAGTGGTTGCGCGAAGGTGGAATGCGACATGCCCAGCGGCTTGAAGATGTTTTCCGTGATGTAATCGTTGAATGGCCGGCCGGAGACTCGCTCAACAATGTAACCGGCCAGCGACGCTCCGTAGTTGGAATACGCGGGCGTGGTTCCCGGCGGGAAGATGCGCTCGGGCATATGCGTGGTTAAATGCTGCTTCAGTGTGGCGATGGGAGCGCCTTCATCGGCAATCAGGTCCTTAATCTGCTCCTCAAAGCCCGGCGTATGCGTCATGATATTGCGCAGCGTAATCGGTTTGCCGAATTTTTCAGGGATCTTGAAGTCGAGATATGTGTTGATGTCACGGTCCAGGTCGAGCTTGCCCTGTTCCACCAGTTGCATCACGGCTGTCCAGGTAAAGAGTTTGGAAATGGAGCCGGGACGGAAGAGAGTGGCGTCCACCGTGACAGGCGTTTTCTTTTCAGTATCGCTATAGCCGTACCCTTTGGCAAAAAAGATGGCGCCATCTTTCACCACCAGCACCACCGCGCCGGCAATGTCTTCACGTTCCAGCTGCATGGGAACAAAGCCATCGAGAAAGGCGTGAACATCGGCCACAGTGAGCTCGTGCGGAGGTTCCGTCACGCGCGATTCACCGGCGGTGGGCGCCTGCGGCGCAGGCGGGACCGGAGTTGCCTGGGGCGACTGCGCTGTGGCCGCAAGCAATCCAAGCTGAAGCAGAAAGGGCAGAACAATCCATGACTTCATGGGATCAAATGACTCCGTTTCCGGGTTTGCAAAATCTGCCTTTGTCAGGAACGAGAAAGAATATCATGCAAACGCGCAAAAATCGGCGAAGGCTAATGCGCGAGCGTGGAGCGGCGGGGAAGCAGTCCGGTCATGGCCCAGATGCCGAGCGCCGGCCCCAGGGCCATGCTGGCCAGTGCCCAATTCCAACCGTAACGTGCGGCGATTGCGGCCATCAGGCGGATCACAGCAGCGGTCAGCAGGAATCCCAGCGCAACCTGGCAGGTGAGCGCCGTGCCGACATAGTTTTTGTCAGAAACCTCGCTAATGATGGTGGAGAACTGGGCGGAGTCGGCTATCACGGCAATGCCCCACACCAGCGATAGCGGAATCAAAATCATGGGACGATGCAGCGCCAGCGCGGCCAGCACGCAGCAGATAGAGCTGATTGCCATGGCGATGATGGTGACACGCGCGCGTTGCGCCACGCGAATATCCGCGGCCTTGTCTTGCAAGCGATCACTGGCTGCTCCCGCCCAGATGCAGCCGACAGCGCCGATGGCAATCGCCAGCGCCGCCATGGCTTCAAACATGGAGCGCGACCAGCCTGCGGAGACGGAAAAGATCACGGCAATCCATCCCCACATGGAATAGAGTTCCCACATGTGTCCGAGATAGCCGAGATTGGCGAGCCGCAGCGGCCGGTTGCGGACGATCTCAAGAACCTGTGCGGGATCGAAACGCGATTGTGGCATGGCAAACGGGCCTTCGCGCACCGCGAGCGCCACAATCGCCGCTCCGAGCAACGCCTGCGCGCTGCCCATCAATACCACGCCTTGCCACGGCACACTGCCCAGCGCGTTCACCGCGTGCGGCACGGCCGAGCCCACCGTAAGAGCGCCGATCATGATGCCCAGGGCGAGGCCGCGTCCGCGCTGGAACCAGCCGGCAATAATCTTCATGCCCACGGGATAAACTCCGGCAAGAAAAAAGCCCGTGGCGCCGCGCAGAAGAATGGCCGGCAGAGGATGCGCCGCTGCAAAAGCAAATGCGGCATTGGCTGCCGCCGCGGCTACCGCAGAAACAACCAGTACCTTGATGGGGCTAAAGACGTCAGGAATATTAAACAGCGCAAATGTAATGGCGCCAACTGAGAACCCAATCTGCACCGCGATGGTAAGCCACGATCCAAGCGCCAGACCGGAATGCCACAGCGTTGTGATCTGTGGAATTACAGCGGTGCCGGTGAACCACAGTGACATGGCCAGCAAAATGGAGATTGAAAGCAAAAAAAGTGCCCGCCGGGAGGAAAGTCCCTGGCGGGCTTCAGTCTGAACTGTTGCCGGCATCTAGCTCTTGAGTTTCCGGCGTTCGCAGGATTCAACCATCTTGGTCGGATCGACGGCATCATTGTCGATTTGTATCTCGGCAATCTTGCCTTCCTTGTCGATCAGGAAGTTTACGCGGCGGCCGATCTTACGCTTTTCGTCGTACAGCCCGTATTTTTTGGTTATGTCGCCGCCCCAATCACTGAGCAGGGGAAAGGTGACATTGATTTTTTCCGCCCATGCGGCGTTGCTGAAGGGGCTGTCCATGCTAACACCCAGTACCTGGGTATCTGCAGCTTCCAGTTTTTGCAGGTTCGCCTGGAAGTTCTGCATTTGCTTGGTTCAACCACCGGTAAAGGCGAAGATATAAAACGCCAGTGCGACGTTTTTCTTCCCCTTGAAGTCATGGAGCGAGACCTGTTTTTGGAAGGTTTGGTCGCGCAAGGTAAAGTCGGGCGCTTCGTCTCCCACCTTCAATGCCAGCGGTGGCGGCGCTGCCGGCGCTTGCTTTTTTTCTTCCTTCTTCTCGACCTGGGCCCACAGCTTGCTTACGGCCGTCGGCGCCATGAGCGCCAGCGTTCCCAACATCTGGACAGCGGTTCTTCTGCGCATGGGTTCTTTCCTCCGCGTGAATACTGCTCGAGTAAGCCTAAATTTATGCAGAGAGAACGTCAATAGGCAGACGTTCATTGCGCAGCGATGAACGTTATGACGGCGGGAGATTCTAATGAAAGCGACTACTCTGCGTGGAGCAACGAAGATCCAGCAACTTCGGCCCCGCACGGTGTTAGTATTTGGCGGAGATATCTTCCCATGAAAATGCTGTCTTGCTCGCTGATCTTGCTGGCGCTCACCACTTACGGTCCTGCGCAAGTTGCCGCCACTCCTGCCGCCATTCAGCTCAATTCCATTTATGCCGGCGCCGATGGCAAATACGACGCCGCTCCTGACACCGCGGTCATACGCATGGACATCGCCTCGCAGCAGGATACTTCGCGCGCGGCCTATGACCACGCTGCCGTTGCCGTCGATCACGTGCGCCAGGTGTTGAAGAACAATGGTATCGACGTGAAGAGCGCGCAGTTCGGTCTTTATCAGATGCAGCCGGTGTACGACTGGAAGAATCCCAAGCACAAAGTGATTGGCTATCGCGTGGTCTCGGACGTGACGCTCAAGCTGCGTGATTTTGCCAAGATCGGCGCGATTACTGAACAATTGGCCGATATTGAAGACACGCAGAACCAGTCAGTGAATTACATCCTGGAAGATATTGAGCAGGCCAAAGCCAAAGCGTCAGAAGATGCACTCAAGAAGGCGCGTAATCAGGCAGCATCGGTCGCCACCGCCGGTGGTCGCACGCTGGGCGAGATGCTTTATGCCTCGGTGGACGTGAATCAAGCCAACATCGTGCCCGTTTACGCCCAGGCCGCTATGGCGCGGTCCGCCGCGCCCATGGCAACTCCGCCGCCAATGGCAGACTTCACGCCGCAAACCGTAACCATCAACGCTCACGTGAACGCGCTGTTTGCTTTGAAATAGTCGCCCCGGCCGATCATGACTCTGGTCTGGCTAAGGGACTATTCCTGGCCCATAATCAGTGGCAGCCCGTTTTTCGGATTGCCGATCACGATGATCTTTGCGTTCGAGCTTTTGGCCAGGTTTTCCGTGGCTTCAATCCCTTTCCACTGCAATAGCTGCGAACTGATGCCCTGCGCCACGATCTGCTGGAAGTCGTGAATACCCTGCGCTTCGATCCGCTTGCGGTCGGCTTCCTGGCGCTCTTTCTGCAGCCTGAAATTCATGGCCAGCGACTCCTGCTCCGCCTGCTGCTTGGTTTCAATCGATGCCCGGAGCGTATGCGGAAGCTGTATATCGCGCAGCAGGACGCTCTCAATCACAATGCCGCGCGGCTCCAGCGCAGCCTTCAGCCCCACTTTGATTTCATCTTCCACCTGCTTGCGCGAGCTTGAGTACAACGTGTTAGCGGAATGTCCCGCCGTGGTGTCGCGAATAATCGAACGCAGGTTGGGATCGATGATGGTGCGCGCATATTCCGGCCCTAATTTGCTGTAAACGTCGGCAGCATGGCTCTGGTCCAGGTGATAGATAAGAGACGTATCAATCTCCAGATTCAAGCCTTCCATGGATGGCGTGGAAGTGTGTTCTTCCTGGGACTGCGTGCGCACGGAAAAGACGTGGTTAATCTTAAAAGGGGAAACGAAATGGGTTCCTGCCGAGAGGGTTTCACCAGTGACGCGTCCGAAATTCACCAGGACGCCCACGTTTCCTGCAGGAACGTACGCCAAAGATGCCCAGGCAAGAATGATGATCAGCAGCAGCCCAATGCCGACCAGAATTGGGCCGGCAACAGGCTTTGGGTTTGAAGTGATGATCCTTGGATCGAAGTGTGACATGCGAAAATCTCCTTTTTATTGTTGCGGTTAGACCTGTCTTGGCCTGTAACCTTGCGACGGCATGGTGTGAATCTTGCGACGACAGCGTGCTGAAACGGTGTAATCAGCTGAAACGACCTTAAATCAAAAGCTTCTGAATAGTGGTTTTTAGAATAAGGCGCATAGAGGATTGCAGCCACGTAATAAATTGGGCCGGGAGGCTACGGTAAATTTGGAAAGGAAGGCTGCGAAAGATTTTAAGGTTGAAGTCTTCGTGGAAATTCCACCGAGCAATTTTTTCAGGGTCAGGGAATTACTACCCGCTTTTCCACCCAGCAACTCTGCTAACTCCTTTATTTCCAGTGACAATCGAATGGCACAGAGGATGCAATAACCCATGCCAGACGAAGTGGCGCGCATCGGGGCGCTTTCGAATGGATCTAACGGCCAGAGATCCCTCGAAAGTGCCTCGTTGCATTTTGAGCGGCACTGAGGGCGTGAGCGAGGCGCAGCCGAAGGCAAGCCGAACGGGAGTCCGCACGCGAAATCCTGAGCCGAAGGCGAAGGATCTCAGTTGAGACGTTCTAGCTGCGGGAGTCGCCAGCCGAAATCCTGAGCTCTGCTTTGCGCGAAGGATCTGCTTGAACACCGCGGGCGTGAGCGAGGCGTAGCCCGTAACCAGAGCTTCGCAGCTTCAATGTTGCTGCCTACATCCAGTTGCCTTTCCTATATATATTTGGCAGTCCCATGGCTAAGCCTGAGTATCAGCCTTGTCTGGAAGGCAAATTCTTAAAAAAGCAAAAACTTCGATTCTCTTAGAGAACAACATTCGGTATGCTTAGGTCTCCCCAGCCTAGTTGAAAGGTCTTCTGGAAGTCCAAGGGTACGGCCCCATGTCGAATGAAATGGCAAAGGATGGCAACCCTTCTCACGCGATTACATCTCTGCTCGCCGAATTGAGAAAGGGCAACAAGGAAGCGGAAAAGCATCTGGTCCCGCTTATCTACCGTGAGTTGCACCGTTTGGCCCGGCACTACATGCGAGGTGAGCGAGAGGGGCATACCCTGCAGACCAGCGCATTGGTCAACGAAGCCTATATGCGACTGGCCGGCGAGCACGCGGTCGACTGGAAGAATCGCGCCCATTTCTTCGGGACCGCCGCTCACGTCATGAGACGAGTGCTGGTAGACCATGCCCGGGCCCGCGATGCGCAAAAGCGCGGGGGAGCCGCCGAAAAAATCTCGCTTGAAGATGCTTTTGTCTACACAGAAGCGCAGGCCTGGCAGGTGGTTGCCGTGCATGAAGCACTGAACCGGCTGGACCAATGGGACCAGCGTCAATGCCGCATCGTCGAACTCCGTTTCTTCGGTGGACTCAATGTCGAGGAAACCGCCGAGGTCCTGTCGCTTTCACCCACCACCGTAAAACGCGAGTTTCAGATGGCAAAAGCATGGCTGTTTGGCGAACTGAGCCGCAACACGAAAGGGGCGAGCTAGCGCAATGACGCCGGAACGTTGGGACCGGATGAAGGAAATTTTCGCCTCGGTCAGCAATCTCTCCGGCGAGGACAGGGAATCCGCGCTGGCGCTGGCATGCGCTGGCGATCCCGAACTCAAGTCGGAGTTGCGGCAACTGCTGTCTCAGCATGATGACATGGGACGCTTTCTCGATGGAGCGTCCGCTTCCGGTTTTTCCGGCCGGCTTGCAACAGACTTCATCTTGGCCGAGCGATACCGGATTGTCAGGTTCATCGGAGCCGGAGGCATGGGCGATGTTTACGAAGCCGTAGACACCGAATTGAAGGGGTGCATCGCGATCAAGATCATCCGGTCGCACGCTATCTGGGACGAACGCTCGCTCGAGCGCTTTCGGCGTGAAGTCCAACTTGCTCGTCATGTGACCCATGGCAACGTGTGCCGTGTCTTCGATATCGGCCATCACCGGCAGGCAGGCGAGGAAATCATCTTTCTGACCATGGAATTGGTGCCGGGGGAGACGTTGGCGGCACGCATGGAGCGCACAGGCCGGATCTCGCAGCAAGAAGCTTTGGTCATTGCAAGGGAACTTTGCGCGGCGCTGGGCGCGGCGCATCAGGCGGGCGTTCTGCATCGCGACTTCAAGCCCGGCAACGTGATGCTGATCGGTTCGGGGGAGAAGACCCACGCTGTGGTCATGGATTTCGGCGTGGCCCGCTGGCTCGGCGATGGCAGCACCAGCGCAAGCATGCCATCCACCGAGGGAGGAATCTTCGGCACTCCCGCTTATATGTCTCCCGAACAGATTCAAGGCAAGGGGCTGTCGGTGGCCAGCGATGTCTATTCCCTGGGTTTGGTGCTCTACGAGATGGCGACCGGGACCAGGCCGTTTCGTGAGCAGTCGCTATGGGGAGAGGCCCTGAAACGGCTCACCCTGGATCCACCCGAACCCCGCGCAACCATCTTCGATCTCGATCCCGCCTGGAACCGCACCATCATGCGCTGCCTCAGTCGCGACCCGTCGCGCCGCTATTCCTCCACGCATGAGGTAGCAGCCGCGCTTCAAGGAGCGAGCACAGAAGGTGGCGTCAGGCAACATCCCCGGATCGCGGCGTTTGCGGCATTCGTGATTTTGGTGAGCATTGGGGCGATATTTGTCTTGCGAAACCGGATTTTTGGGCCGTCGTTGCCGGCGGAAAAACACATTGCTGTTCTGCCTTTCAAGTTTGAGGGAGGTGACCCTGCGAATCAGGCGCGGGCTTATGGGTTATCGGAATCCTTGACGGAGGATCTCTCCCGTCTTCCCGGCCTTGGCGCCTCTACCTGGGTCGTCCCCTGGCGCGCGGTACGAGACCGGCCGGCTGGCGATGAAAGCCATGCAGGCTCATCCCTCGGCGCGAATCTGCTCGTAACCGGCGAGTTGGAACTGCGCAATGGCGGGTTGCATCTGTCTACGAAAATCGAAGATGCAGGCAGCTTGAAAACGCTTCGGTCTGAGGTCATCGAAGTTCCGGAGGCCAGCATTACGAGCATGGAAGACAAATTGGTCGAGCGCGTGGCTGCCATGCTGCGGTTACCGGCTCCCACCGCCAGCCATCAACTTTCCCAGATCCACGATCCTCCGGCGCCCGGAGCTTATGAGTTCTACCAGGAGGGCAAGGGATACCTGCAGCGTAAGACCGCGGAAGACAATGACCAGGCCATTATTCTTTTTGAGCGGGCCGTAGAAAAAGATCCTAAATTCGCCTTGGCTATAGCCAGCCTTGCCGTAGCCTATGAATGGCGTTATCGCAACACCAAAGACATTCAGTGGCTGGAAAAAGCGAGGGCTGTCTCGGGCCATGCTATGTCACTCGATGACAAGTTGAGCACGGCCCACGTCGCTTCAGGCCTGGTTCTTGAGGATTCGGGCGACTTGCAGGGAGCGGTCCGCGCCCTCGAAGAGGCTAAATCCCTTGATCCGGCCAATGAAGAGGTCCGTAACCTGCTTTCCGTGGCCTACGACCAGGCGGGAAAGCTGCTGGAAGCAGAAACATCGCTTAAGGAAGCCGTGAACCGCAGTCCCGCGAATTGGGTTTGCTATAACGACCTTGCCGCTTTTTACTACCGTCATCAGCAGTACGCTTTGGCCGAACCCCTGTTTCGCGCAGCGACAGAACTGGCTCCCGGCAATCCCAAGGCCTTCTATAACCTGGGTGGCGTCTATGCTGTGCAAGGCAAGAATAAGGAAGCCGAAGCCATTCTCCTCCAGGCCATCGCAATTAAACCGGCGGCTGGCGCCTACTCTAACCTGGGCACCGTCCTGCGCTCGGAGGGGCGCTATGCTGACTCTGCCGCGATGCTGGAAAAAGCAGTGGAACTGGTGCCGAATGATTATCGGCTGTGGCAGAACCTGGGCAATGCATATGTGCTTGCGGACAATCGAGAGCAGGCAGACAAAGCGTATCACCGGGCTGTCGAGGAGATCCAAAGAGCGCTGGCTTTGTCTCCTCGCGATAATCAACTGCTGGAAGCCTTGGCGCTCAACTACGCCAACCTGCGCCAAAAGAACAACGCGATGTTGGCGCTCGATAAATTGTCTGGCTCTTCCGCTCAGACTTCCGATGTTTTGTTTAATTCGGCCCTGGTTTATGAATTGGTCGGCGAACGGGCACACGCCTTGTCTGCATTGCAAGCTGCAGTCCGCGCCGGTCTTCCTGAGACGCGAATCCAAGCCACCTCCACTTTTGATCGTCTGAGGGCGGATGCCCGATACAACAGTGTAGTTGCTGTGCAGGTGCGGCTGAGCAAGTAGGTATGGGCCGCTTTCCTGCCATTTTGCGCCTTAGAAAACAACGGCAAGAAAAAATGATTTCGTTCAACGAAAGGAGAGACTATGAAAAGCGCAGTTCAAACCATATCTCGGGAATCAAGCAGGCCGGCTTTCCCTCCCAATCAGGTGATTCAGCTTCTGCCAGACAAGATCTCTGTTCACAACGGGCAAACCATCCAGTGGCGATGGGACAACAACTTCAGCGTCAGCGTCACAAAGGGCGCGTTCGAATCCAAGTCGGTCAACGCGGAGCCAGACCCCGACGGCCTGTACTGGACGACGCCTCCATTGCGTGTCGTTGGCAACCCGAATGACACCTCAACCTGCATATACACTTCGCTGCCTGACCCCATGGCCGCAGATACAGATCTAGATCCGCCGCCACCTCCGCCACCGAACGTGGTCATCGTGGACAATTCCACTCCCCAGGGATGTAGGGAGAAGTGATTCCGCGCGAATGGCGGCAGTTGGTTAACGCATTTTCACTGGAGTGTGTGACCGCCGGGCAACTACCTTGGAACGGGGCAGACCTGCCCCGTTTCTTTGACGTCGCTCATCGTGGTCGATTGCATCAATGCCACCATCACCTCGTACGCGCACTACAGTTGCCTCGCAAACCGGCAGCCCAATGATCATCCAGTCCCGCCTGAGTGCCAACTCTACCCAGCGCCTGCCCCTTTAGCCGTGTTTATGGCAGCGACGATAGCATCATAGCGCGCAAGATGTTCCTTGAATGCCTCCACCGACTTAAGAGGATGCAGCACATTCAGGATCGCTTTGCTCCATCCGATTTCGGCGGCGTGATCTATCGGCCAGGTGGCAAAAAGCTGGCGGCCGGGACGCTGCGCCGACTCCACGGTTACCACTCCGTCATTCGGTCCTTTGATTTTGCCAATCTGGGCAGCCAGCTCATAGAGCAAAAGCTCTGAACCATCCTGGGGCGCATCTCCCGCAATTTCAAGATACCGGACGCCTTCTACGTCAGGCGTATCGATATTGAATTGCTTGCACGAGTCGGTCGTAAGATCGTGCATGGCGCCGGCATTCTCCTGCAATTGTTTCATGATGAATTGCGGAATGTGGGCGCGCAGAGGATTCAAAGGATCATCGAACGCGTTTGCCACTGGAGATCCGGCATGCGGTGTTCCAATGGTCACCAGCGTGGCAACATGCTTTCCCACGTCAGGCAGATGAGTAATTAAAAACCTGGCATCCAGCCCACCCATGCTATGAGCAATGATGTGCAGGGGATCCATGAGACCACTTTTATTGGCAATGGCGGACGCCAACTGCTTAGCGCGCAGTTCGATAGACCCGATCGGGTTCACGCTCGGCACAAATACGTTGGGGAATCCGCCGAGATGCGCCTCGACCCCGTTGAAGTAATTCAGTAGCGATGGAAAACCGGGAAGCAGGTCGCCAAACCCGAAAATGCCATGCGCCAGTACGATTGTGCCCATATGATGTCCCTCGAGGACAGAAGCAGGCGAATGCTACAGCGGAATTACACCAACTGCAC
>Ga0126383_10003189_pt1 | contig 10788 bp, 2 predicted proteins | sample PanSoiMetPlot_35_FD_96882 | JGI IMG/M metagenome (GOLD analysis project Ga0126383, IMG submission 96882) | Tropical forest soil microbial communities from Panama - MetaG Plot_35 | ecosystem: Environmental > Terrestrial > Soil > Tropical forest > Bulk soil | place: Panama | collected 2016-02-17
GCAAAAGTTCGAAACGCAAGCTGAGCGCCGTCCAAACGCCGTAGCGGTGTGCTTCGATGACGAGGAGTTGACGTATGACCAGCTCAACCAGCGCGCTAACCGGCTGGCTCGTTACCTTCGACGGGAAGGCATCGGCCAGGGGTTGCGGGTAGGCATTTATGTAGAGCGCTCAATCAACATGATGGTCGGACTGTTGGGAATTCAAAAATCGGGAGCGGCGTACGTTCCACTGGATCCAGCGTATCCCAGCGAGCGCCTGCGCTTGATGCTGGAAGAGGCCCAAGTCCCCATCGTACTAACACAAGAATCGTTGTTGTCCAGCATGCCTGAGCACCGGGCGAAGTTGTTCTGTCTGGACCGCGATTGGGAGCAGTTGAATGCCGAAGGCGTGTCAAATCCGGTATCGGGTGCTGGGCCGGAAGACGTGGTCTATGTCATTTTTACCTCCGGCTCGACTGGCCGACCGAAAGGGGTACAGGTACCGCATCGGGCGGTTGTAAACCTGATGAGTTTCATGCAAAAGGAACTCGGGATGTCGGAGCGGGATGTGTTCCCTGCCCTGGCCTCTTTCGCTTTTGACATGTGTATCCCGGAGCTTTATCTCCCGCTCGTCTCAGGTGGGAAGCTGGCGCTCGCGCGTCGTGAACTAGCGGGCAACGGCGAAGAGCTGAAGGCATTCCTGGAGAGGCATAGGGCTACCATTCTCCACGCAACACCAAGCACCTGGAGTCTGCTCCTGGACGAGGGCTTCACCGGCAAAGGTCTCAAGAGGGCAATTGGTGCGGAACCTCTGCCGCAGGAATTGTTCGTCCGTCTGATGGAGAATGGCGAAGCTCTATATAACTTCTACGGACCCACCGAGACCACGGTGTGGTCCACTTTCTATCGTTTCACCTCCAAAGATGAGCCCGTTACCGTTGGGCGACCCTTGGCGAACACCGAGGTCTACCTGCTCGATCGTAACCTGCACCCTGTACCCATAGGCGTAGTCGGGGAAATTCACATCGGCGGCTTGGGGGTTACCCACGGATATCTGAACAAGTTGAAAATGACGGCGGAGAAGTTCATACCGGACCCCTTTGGAGCTGCCGGTGGAAAGCTCTACAAGACGGGCGATTTGGGGCGGTATCTGCCCGATGGCCGAATCGAGTTCCTGGGACGAGCAGACAACCAAGTGAAGTTGCGCGGCTTCCGGATCGAACTGGGAGACGTTGAAGCGGCACTCGCGTCACATGCGACAGTGGCCGACTCGGTAGTCATCGCGCGTGAGGACCGGCCGGGCGACAAGCGATTGGTGGGCTACGTCATTCCTGCCTCGAAACATTGTAGTTTCGGCGAGCTGCGGGCATTCTTGAAGGAACGCCTGCCTGACTACATGGTGCCGACCGCGTTCGTAATGCTGGACAAATTCCCGTTGAATGCAAACGGCAAAGTAGACCTTCGGGCACTGCCGGCTCCGGAACTGGAGGCTAATGTCGTCGAAGCTGCCACTACCGCACCCTGCAGCCCGGTCGAAGAGGTCGTCGCCGAGACATGGGCAGAGGTCTTGCGCCTAGCGCAGGTTAGGACGCACGACAATTTCTTTGACTTGGGTGGACACTCGCTTCTGGCCACGCAGGTCATTTCGCGTTTGCGGCGCACCTTCCAGATTGATCTGCCGTTGCGGTTGGTTTTTGAGTCTCCCACCGTAGCGGGCATGGCGAAGCGCATTGAATCACTGCAGAAGTCCCAAGCAGGTCTACCGCAGCCGCCAGTGTCACGCATCTCACGCGATGGCACGCTACCGTTATCATTCGGCCAGCAACGCCTCTGGTTTTTGCAGCAACTGGAACCCGAAAGCCCACTTTACAACATTCCGATCGGCTTGCGCTTCGCCGGAAAGCTGGACCAGGCGGTACTGCAACGAAGCCTCAACGAGATCGTTCGCCGGCACGAAGTCCTACGAACGACTTTTTCGGCAGCGAACGGAGAGCCGGTGCAGATAATTCGACCGGCGGCCGCCACTACTATTTCGGTAACCGACCTAACGGGAGCAGCAGAGGAAAGGCGGGACGAGCGCGCCCAGCAACTCGCATCGGAACAGGCGCGTGCCGCCTTTGACCTTGATCGCGATTTACCCATTCGCGGTTGCCTGCTGCGTCTTCGAAGTGACGATCATCTCCTTGTGCTGGTTGTTCACCACGTTGCTTTCGACCGCTGGTCCACGGCAATCCTTGTAAGGGAACTCACCCAACTATACGAGGCATTCTCGCAAGACCAACCATCGCCGCTTCCCGAACTCCCGGTGCAGTACGCCGACTTTGCCACTTGGCAGAGGAACTATCTGAAGGGCGACGTGCTGGACAAGCAACTCGCCTATTGGAGGCAGCAATTGGTGGGCGCGCCGGCCAGCTTGGATCTTCCCGCCGATCGCGCGCGTCCTGCCCTCCGCAGTTTCCGAGGAAATATAGAAGCCGTCACGATTCCGAAGGGCTTGCTGGACTCGGTCCGTCGGCTCGGCCGCGGCGAAGGTGCGACCCTGTTCATGACAGTCTTTGCCGCATTCAATGTTCTGCTGCACCGCTACAGCGGACAGGACGACATTGTCGTCGGCTCCCCGATTGCGGGGCGAAATAAGGCAGAGATAGAGGAGTTGGTAGGATTCTTCGTGAATACGCTGGCTCTACGCACCGATCTATCCGGCGATCCCACGTTTCAGGAATTGCTGAACCGTGTGCGCGAGGTCACGATTGCCGCCTATGCCCATCAGGATCTTCCTTTTGACAAGTTGGTGGAAGAACTTCGGCTGGATCGCGACCTGAGCAGGACTCCATTGTTCCAGGTGATGTTTATCTTGCAGAACGTGCCAGAAGGGGCGCGAGAAGTTCCCGGGCTGGCGATCATGCCAACGAAAGTTGGTGGTGGAAGCTCGAAGTTCGATCTCACGGTCGCCTTGGCCGAAAAGCCCGACGGGGCACGCGTCGCGTTCCAGTACAACACCGACATTTTCGAGGCATCGACGGTCCGGCGCATGATTGGTCATTTTCTGGTGCTGCTGAAGGGTATTGTCGCGGAACCGCAGCAACGCATCTCGAGATTGCCTCTCCTTACGCCAGAAGAACGTCAGCAGTTGGTTGTTGACTGGAACAGGACGGAGCGGACTTATCCACCAGTTTGTGTCCACCAGTTGATCGAAGCGCAGGTAGAGCGCACCCCCAAGCGTATAGCTGCGGTCTTTGAAGAGGAGGAACTTAGTTACGAAGAACTAAACCGGCGGGCGAATCAACTCGCGCGATACTTGCGTAACAACGGAGTCAGGCGCAACGTGCTTGTCGGGCTTTCCGCGGAGCGCTCTCTGGAAACAGTAATTGCCGTACTGGCGGTTCTGAAGGCGGGGGGCGCATATGTCCCACTTGACCCCGAATTCCCACGGGAACGCCTGGCGGTTATGGTAAATGACGCCAAACCGGCCGTCATTCTTACGCAGGAGAGGTTGCGCGAGGTCATTCCGCCAAACACACCGCATGTTTTCTGCTTGGACAGTGATTGGCATCGGCTCAGAACGGAGGACACGACCAATCTAGCAAAGACCGTGAACGGAGACGACATCTGCTATGTCCTCTACACCTCTGGCTCAACCGGTACTCCGAAAGGCGTTCCCAATACGCACAGGGGCGTGGTGAATCAGCTGCTGTGGCGGCAGGACGTTTATTGCCTGGGACCTGCCGATCGCGTTCTGCAAAAGACGCCGTATACGTTTGACGTCTCGGTCTGGGAATTCTTCTGGACCCTCATGAGCGGTGCGACGATGGTCGTTGCGCGCCCTGGAGGGCATCGCGATCCGATGTATCTGGTCGACCTGATTCGACGGCAGCAGATCACTACACTGCACTTCGTGCCCTCGATGCTGCGCTTCTTCCTCGAGACCGAAGGCGTCGAGAAATGCATTAGCTTGCGGCAAGTATTTTCCGGAGGCGAGGCACTGACTGCCGACCTGGAAAAGCGGTTTTTCGAGCGGTTGGGGGCAGAACTTAACAACCTTTACGGGCCGACCGAGGCCGCCATCGACGTAGCGCATTACTTCTGTCGGCCGCGAGAAGCGCACGCGATTGTGCCTATCGGACGGCCTGTCGCAAATACGCGGTTGTACATTCTCGATCGCAACCTGCAGCCGGTTCCGGTCGGAGTTCCGGGCGAACTACATATAGCTGGTGCTCAACTGGCTCACGAGTACCTTAACCGTCCCGAACTCACCCAGGAGAAATTCATCCCCGATCCTTTTGCTAGCGATCCCGCGGCGCGGCTGTACAAGACGGGGGATCTGACGCGATATTCGCCCGACGGCAATATTCAGTTTCTCGGCCGCATTGACCATCAAGTCAAGATTCGCGGATTCCGAATTGAGCTTGGAGAGATCGAGTCTGTACTAGGGACGCACCCGAGTGTGAAGAAAACAGCCGTCATTGTGCGGGAAGATGTACTCGGGGATAGGCGGCTAGTCGCCTATGTTGTGCCGGCGGCCGACACCTCGGTCGCGAGTGCCGGTCTTCGGGTATACCTGAAGGACAGGCTGCCCGAGTACATGGTCCCCGCCGCATTTGTTTTGCTGAACGAATTGCCGCTCACCGTCAGCGGCAAACTAGATCGGCGCAAGCTGCCCATGCCTGAGTACGAGCAGGGCGTGAACGCGCATATCGAGCCCCGTTCACCGACAGAAGAGGTCGTAGCGGCCATTTGGGCTGAGGTTCTCCGCCTGAATGAAGTCGGAGTGCATGACAACTTCTTCGAACTGGGAGGCCACTCGTTGCTGGCCACGCAAGTGATCTCGCGTATCCGGCGCATGTTCCAGATCGATATTCCCTTGCGGACGGTCTTCGAGCACCCCACTGTCGCGGCCATGGCGGAGAGGATTGAATTGGCTCAGCACGCGGCGGAGGGCTTGGAGGTTCCTTCCATCGTTCCCTGCCCCCGCGACGGGCGCCTGCCGCTCTCCTTCGGACAACAGCGGCTCTGGTTTCTCGATCGTTTGGAGCCAGAGAGTGCGCTCTACAACGTTCCCTTCAGTTTGCATCTGGAAGGCCAGCTTGATGTTGTTGCCCTGGAACGCAGCCTGGCAGAAATCGCGCGGCGTCATGAGGTGTTAAGGACAAACATCACACTCCTGGATGGAGAACCTGTCCAAGAAATTCGTCCGGTTGACCCCATTACCTTATCAGTTACGGACCTGACCACGCTGCCTCCAGGGGAGCGCCCATCTCATGCCCTTCGACTTGTAGCAGAAAAAGCCAGACAGCCCTTTTCTCTCGAATACGGTTCCTTGATGCGGGCATCGCTACTGCGGTTAACAAGTGACCACCACGTCTTAGTTTTGACATTCCACCACGTGGTTTTCGACGGATGGTCGGCCGGAGTCTTTCTGAGCGAACTCTCGATTTTGTATCAAGCTTTTTCGAATGGCGGTACCTCGCCTCTTGCTGATCTGCCAGTTCAATATGCGGACTACGCGGCGTGGCAGAGGTCCTACCTGCAAGGGGAAGCGCTGGATAAGCAACTGTCTTACTGGCGCAGCCAGCTTGCGGATGCGCCGACCAATCTCGAATTGCCGACTGATCATCCCCGGCCTGCCATGCAGACCTTCCGAGGATCTGACGAATTCCGGATCGTTCCTCGCTCGGTACTCGATGCCCTGAAACGGTTGAGTAGTGAGCGCGGTTGCACGCTGTTTATGACATTGCTGGCGGGATTCAACCTACTGCTTCAGCGTTACACCGGCCAGGATGACATTGTTGTGGGATCGGCAATCGCTGGTCGAAACCGTTGTGAGATCGAAAACCTCATCGGCTTCTTTGTCAACACTCTCGTGTTGCGAACCAAACTGGACGGGGATCCTACCGTCTGGGAATTCCTGGCGAGAGTTCGCGAGGTGACGATTGGAGCTTACGGTCACCAGGATGTGCCTTTCGAAAAACTCGTAGAAGAGTTAAGACCGGAAAGGGATGCGAGCCGCACTCCATTATTCCAGGTGATGTTTGCATTACAGAATGCGCCAACGGAAGAGCATCTTTTCTCCGATCTCACCGTTAAGCCTTATGGGAAGCAGAACGGTGTGGCAAAATACGACTTAACTGTAACGCTGACGGAGAAGCCGGAGGGACTGCGGGCGAACTTCTCCTACAACGCCGATCTCTTTGATCCCTCGACCATCACGCGAATGCTGGAGCACTTCGAGACGCTGCTCGAAGAGATGGCGGCCGATCCAAAGCGAAGCATCTCGCAGTTGAACCTGTTGACCGCAGAAGAACGGCAACGGATGCTGGTGGACTGGAATGCAACCAGTTCCCCTTATCCGCGAGATTCGATCGGTTTGCTGTTTGAAGAGCAGGCTCACAAAACGCCGCAAGCAGTTGCTGTGGTGCTGGGAAATAAGTATCTCACGTATGAAGAACTGGATCAGCGCGCCACCTGGGTGGCGCAACAGTTGCAGGCTCGAGGAGTCAAATGCGGCTCGTTGGTCGGAATCTGTGCAGAGCGATCGCTTGAGATGATCATTGGTGTCGTCGGTATCGTGAAAGCGGGAGCGGCTTACCTACCTCTGGATCATGCCTATCCCAAGGATCGCCTAGCCTTCATGATCGAGGATGCCGGCGTGGAGTTAGTGCTGACGAATTCCGACCTGATTGCAGCTCTACCCGCGCGGTCGGTCGAGTTCATCTGGCTGGATGCGAATTCTTCCACTCAGCGTGCTTCCGGACGGATACAAAGTGAAGCCAGCCTGGATACGGTGGCTTATGTAATGTATACGTCAGGCTCGACCGGGAAGCCAAAGGGAGTCATGGTTCCACAACGAGCTATCGTTCGCCTGCTCTTCGGGAACCCCCGATACGCGCAACTGGATGAGACGCAAGTCTTCCTCCAACTCGCAACTCTTTCCTTTGACGCCTCGACCCTGGAGATCTGGGGGGCCCTGCTCCACGGCGGACGCTGTGTTCTGTTCCCAAGTAAGATCCCGACCACACGGGAATTGGAGCAGATACTTAAAACGCAAGGTGTGACGATCCTGTTTCTGACGACAGCCCTGTTCAACACGCTGATTGACGAGGCTCCGCAGGCACTTTCGAATGTCGAACAATTGCTGGTGGGGGGCGAGGCGGTGTCAGTACCTCACATGCGCCGTGCGCTTGCAGTGCTGCCCAACACCAAAATTAGCAATGTGTACGGACCAACCGAGAGTACCACATTCTCGTCTTATTACCCGATATCGGAGCCGATCCCGGGAGGCGCTACATCCATCCCAATCGGGCGTCCCATTGGCAACACACAACTTTACGTTTTGGACCGGAGCCTTAAGCCTGTGCCGCTTGGAGTCGTTGGCGAACTTTACATAGGAGGCGATGGACTGGCCTTCGGGTATCTCAATGAGCCCGAACTCACAACCCAAAAATTTGTCCCCAGTCCTTTCGACCCCGCTCATCGGATTTACAAAACAGGCGATCTGGTGCGTCTCCTACGCGACGGCAACATCGATTTTGTCGGCCGCATTGACCACCAGGTCAAAATCCGCGGCTTTCGTATCGAGCTCGGCGAGGTTGAAGGAGTGTTGTCTTCTCAGCCAGAGGTGCGTGAAACATTGGTCATGGCCAGGGAGGATGTGGCGGGGATCAAAACTCTGGTTGCGTATGTCGTTGCCCGGCAGCAGGAAGACGGTTTAGTGGCGCGGCTTAAAAATGCCCTCCGGGAAAAGCTACCCGAATACATGATGCCATCCGCTTTTGTGGTCTTGGAGGAATTCCCGCTGAGTTCCACGGGGAAAATAGACCGGCTGGCTTTGCCTGCTCCGGAATACGTTCGCCACAAAGACGGCTCTCGTTCGGACGCGCCCACAACTCCTTTTGAAGCCGTTCTGGTGAACATCTGGGAAAAGCTTCTCAGAGTTCACCCCATTGGCGTAAAAGACAATTTCTTCGATTTGGGCGGTCATTCGCTGCTGGCGGTTCGTCTGATTGCGGAAGTCCAAAAAACAACCGGCCGGGAGATTCCGCTGTCCGCCTTCTTCCGGGAAGCCACCATTGAGCACCTCGCCGCAGCCATCCTGAACCAGGGTCCGGATGTGCTGTCCTACCCGCTGGTGATGGAAATCCAGCGGCCCCGGACCTTGGATGCTGAGTTATCAAAGGCACCTTTTTTCTGCGTGTCGGCACCGGGAGTAAATGCTTTGGGTTACGTTGCCCTAGCCCGCCATCTCCATCCGGACCAGCCCGTCTACAAGCTGCAGGCGCCCCGCCCGGGAAAGCCAGCTGCATCTCTTAACCGGCCGTATACGTCTGCCGAATGGGAAGCTATGGCTGACGAGTACCTGGAGGCCATGCGCAGAGTTCAACCCCACGGTCCTTATCTTATGGGCGGTATGTGCGGGGGAGCCAGGATCGCGTTCGAAGTGGCAAGAAAGCTGGAAGCCGAAGGTGAACAAATTGGACTACTGGCTGTGTTCGACACGTGGGTGATGGAAAACACCCAGATTCCAGTGCTCTGGCGAATGGACGATCGCAAGAACCGGCTGCGATCCGTGCTCCGCATGAGTGTACACGAGCAATTCGATTACGTCGGCAAAAGGCTTCTCAAAGGGATTCGCTCTCTCCGCCGAAAACTGCATCTAGGAACTGGAGCAGAGGAGCCCGGCCCAGCCCTACCGAATTTGTGGCGCCAGTCATACTGGCCCGGTCCGGAATTTGTTCCGAAATTGTTTGGCGGTAAAGTGACCGTGTTGCGACTACCCAAGCAGCCATGGTACCGAATCCGAGATTTCCAACTCGGATGGGGCAGTCGAGCGTTGGGTGGCGTGGAAGTGCATGTGATCGACGTGGATGAACACGAAGACTTGCTTCGCGAGCCTCACGTTGCCATACTGGCGCGCGAACTTAACAAGTGCCTGGAAAAAGCAAACGGAAACGGAATCTGCAGGGTTGCCGTCCCCTCCGGCGATAGTCTCGCGAATGTGCCTGCAAGCAGGGCCCATAGCACGACCAATAGTGATGGGATTGACGCACAGGTCGAACCGCTATAGAAATGCAGGCCACAAGCGGCCACAACACAAGGCCCCTATGAGAGAACAGTTCGACGAAATACACTGTGAAACGAAGGCGAGAGGCTTCGCCCTCCCCATTTCGGTTGAACAGCAGCGACTACGGCCGCCGGATCAGTTTGAAGGCCCGGGCCCAGCTCACAATTTGCTCGTCTATTTGCAAATGCAAGGCAATCTCGATCGCACCGTGCTCGCCAGCAGTCTTAAGTGCCTGTTGGAACGTCACCCAGTCTTGCGTTCCGGCATTTGCCAGCAACACGCCGAATTGTTGCTACGGTACAGCAAACGAACAACCCTGCGCCTAGAAGCGGAGGATCTCACCTACCTACCTGAGGAGGATGCCAGGGAGAAATACCGCGAGTTGGATAAAGCCGTGCTACAACAGCCGTTCAACCTGCAAAAGCGGTCGCTTGTCAAAATTCTTCCGGTGCGAAGCACCGTTTGCGCACCACCAAGAAATTGAATGCAGGATCATGCCTTCGCTGTTCGCATCGGAAGCGTGGAATCCACCCAGCTACGCCTCTGTGCAGGCTATTCCGCGGGAACCTACCCCTTCGACAAATCGGTGGAGGAGCTGCCACCGGAATGCAACCTCAGCCACAATCCGCTCGTACCAGTACTATTAGATATGCAGAACACACTCCGGTTGCGCGAGCACTCGGCGCGCTGAAGCTTTCTCCGGTCAACCTTGAGATTAGGCGCTCCAAGTTCGATCTGGGTGTGTTCGTGGCGGAGCAGGAAGGCGACGCGGCTGGGTACTGGCTGTACAGCACGGAATTGTTCGAATAGCAGCACTATTCGCAGCTGGCGGCGCATTACGAGACGCTTTCAAGTAACATCGTCCCCAACTCCGATGCCGGATCAGCACTCTGCCGTACTTGAGTGAAGGCAGCAGCGGAAGACCCTGGCGCAGCAGGAGGGGCGCAGTCGTAGCTGAAGAAGTTTCTCAAAGTGTCTAAGGCCGACTTGTCGCAAACGAGTTCGGCGGGGCCCTGAGGGCGCCGGCAGGACATCAAGCAGCAGGAGAAGAAATGGAGAATCAAAACCGCGCAGGTTTCTGGCTATCGCCACAACAGGAGCGCATATGGCTGCTACAGCAGGATGACCCAGGCAGCCCGTACCGATCGCAATGCACGGTAGCACTCGACGGCACCCTCGATGTCGAGCAGCTGAAGAAGGCGATTGATCTGACCATCGGGCGTTATGAAATTCTGCGAACGGTGTATCTCCGTCAATCCGGAATGAGGATTCCGTTCCAGGTCATTATGGATAGCCGGGAATTCAGCTGGACTGCCATCAATCTCACTTCCCACGAAAGGGAGCACCAAAATTCACAGATTGAGGCGATCCTCCAGGGTGAGCGTCTTCGCCCTTTCAACTGGCAAGAAGGACCGATGGTGCACGCCGTGCTTGCGAAACAGAGCACCAACAAGCATGTGTTAATCCTGACTCTTCCGGCATTATGCGCGGACGGGTCGGCGCTTGGAATCCTGGTTCAACAAATTGCCGCTTTCTACTCGGGAGCGAAGAACAGCTCCGATCACCCACTTCGCTATGTGCAATTCTCGGAATGGCAGAGAGAACTGCTTAGATCGGAAGAGGATGCAACGCAGGAGGGGAAAAACTACTGGCGCAAACAAGAGCTTGCGGCAATGCCAAACCCACTACTGCCGCTCGATACAACAAACAGAGACATAGGATCCTTTTCTCCAGAAACTTTGCCCGTGAAC
>Ga0126383_10003190_pt1 | contig 10786 bp, 9 predicted proteins | sample PanSoiMetPlot_35_FD_96882 | JGI IMG/M metagenome (GOLD analysis project Ga0126383, IMG submission 96882) | Tropical forest soil microbial communities from Panama - MetaG Plot_35 | ecosystem: Environmental > Terrestrial > Soil > Tropical forest > Bulk soil | place: Panama | collected 2016-02-17
GCTTCTTTTGTCTTTAGAATCACGAATTATTAAGGCTAGCAGTTGACTTTCCTAGATTTTTCGAATACTCGTCTCTTCCTCTCGTCGTTCCACACTGTTCCTGTGTTCTAGTAACATCACGTTTTGGTATAACCATTGAAAGGACACCGTTTGCTCTGGCTTCGCCGCATCGTGTTCGCAATCGCGCTCATCGTCGCCCTCATCCTAACCATTTGGTCCGCAGCAGCTCTCCTATTTGATTCGCCATACCCGGCACTTCGCACACCCGCCGCCATCGTTTACCTCATTGTTGTGCTTGCAGCATTGATCTTCCTTCGCCGCAATCATCTCGGTGTCCTTGTCGCCTTTGCTGGATTTCTCCTCGTCGCTTTCTGGTGGTTCTCGCTGAAGCCACTGTACTATCGCAACTGGCAGCCGGATGACGCGCAAACTGCTTGGGCCGATATCAAGGGTGACGAGGTCACGATCCACAATGTCCGCAATTGCAACTACGTCACGACGAAGGATTACACGTGCAAGTGGGAGACCCGAACTTACAACCTTTCGAACATCCGTGGGGCCGACATCTTCATCACGTGGTGGGGGCCTACGCTGATTGCCCATCCCATCGTGAGCTTCGACTTCGGGGAGCAGGGTCATGTACCAATGTCGATTGAAACCCGCGACGTGATTGGGCAGGGATACTCGGCAATCCGCGGGTTCTTCCGGCAATATGCGCTGATCTATATCGTCAGCGATGAGCGCGACGTCATCCGGCTGCGGACGAACTTCCGCAAGGATGAAGAGGTGTATCTGTTCAGGACCACCGCAACCCCGGCCCTGGCACGCAAGGTCTTTCTCGACTACCTGCAGCGAGTAAACGAGTTGAACCGGCAGCCTGAGTGGTACAACGCGGTGACGAACAACTGCACAACGAACATCGCGGTGGCCGCGGCCGAAGCGCAGCACAAACAGGTGCGCTGGGACTGGCGCATCCTATTGAACGGGAAGATGGACGAGATGATGTATGAATACGGGACACTCGTGACCGGAGGCCTGTCCCTGCCCGAACTGAAAGCTCAGGCGCACATCAACGCAGCAGGACTCGCGGCGGACGACAGTCCGGAGTGGTCGAAGCTGATTCGCGTCGGAAGAGTGGGCTTCAGCGAGCAGGCAGGGGCGGGCCCAGCTTTCCCCGTTTTCCAGTTTTCCCAGATGGTAATACTTGTAAAAAACGAAAAGAGGCCAGAGCGCTAGATAGACGGAATAAGAGATTAATCCGACACCGACAGCAAGAGGGTTACGGAAGACTATCCCGATGTACCGCGCTTTTCGGGCGACAGTAATAAGGGCCGCACCGATGCAAGGCAGAAGGGCCTCCAGTCCTGGGAGAGGCATGCTTCCCGAGTAACGCCGGACAGGATAGACAATCAAGGCAATGCCAGCCGGGCTTAAGCTCTCGTCAGATTGCCGCAGCTACAGCCCCTGAGACCGTGTCAGCCGCTCTGTCGGCCAATACAGTGCAAATCATCTGCGGCGACGCGCCCGAACCAGATCCACGGCCGGACGAACCCGCCATCGCTATCCGTGTGGACGGCGGTCCCTTTGGGAACAAGCGCGCTCTTGGCACGTTGCCCTTTCCGATCGCAGGTAAGCGGTCTCGTCGTCGATGGCGTACACGTCGGGGAAGTCGAGCTTCTCGGCCCCGGCGACCGTCCCGGCCTGCCACGTCTCGCCGCCGTCTGTGGTACGAACGAATGTCCCTCCCGTGCCGCTGACCCAAACGATGTTACCGTTGACGATGCTCAATCCGTGCAGGCTAGCGTCGGTGTTCGATTTCTGCGGATGCCACTGGGTGAAAGCGGGCGAAACAAATATCAGGAGAACCAGGAACGCCATTTTCAATTGCATCGGGAGTTGCTCCTGACTTGTCTCGACGTGTTTACCCTCACATCGTTAGCTGTCGAACAGTAGATTCACAAGTGACAAGAAAAACAGTTGCCATTTTCCATCAATACTCGCGCGCTGCCAGAACCCTAAGATCGACGATCCAGAGTGCTCGAATAACAAATAAAACTGGATCTTCTTCTCTTAAAGAAGGTTACCCCGCAGTAAGGTGACAGAGTCAAAAATACCATTCAGGCTGTAAGCCTTAACTGAGATTAATGTTCAGGAGACGGGTTAAGTATCAAGCGGAGAACTTCGGGGTTCTTGGCGTAATTGGCATGCGCGTCCGTCGGCGATTCAAGAAATAGTGGGATTTTGAATCCAGAGTTGTGCACCGGAATATTCACGACGTGGACACCCTCAATCTCGGGAACCTCCCAAGACAGCAGGTCGTTCGGATCGCTCCACGCGATAATCTGTGGCTGGGGAACCGCGGAAGGTCGCTGCTTTAAATAAAGTTCGCGCTTGCTGCGCCAGTGCGCTATTGACGATGGGATGGATTTTCCCTCGCTGGTCGATGCACTAGGACCTGCATCACCACTCGTCGCGGTAGAGACTCGTGCGAGTTCCAGAAGCGCAATCTGGTTTGCCAAGAAATAAAAGCCTGCCGTGTGGGCCGAAAAGTAGTCGGCCGCCTGCCTCTGCTCAGGAGTAATTTGGAAATTCGAGAGCCCAGGGTCCTGCGAACCGAGCAAATCCGAATTGAGCGCAATCAGCGAAAGATAGCTGCCTAAGCTGTGAGTAACGAAGAACACTTCTGCGTCAGCATCTTCGTTCTCTGCTGTGTGCTGGTTCGTGGCATAGGATTGGAGCGACTTCAACAGCAATTCGCGAATTCCAGCGCTCAGAACTTCCTCCATCGGGCCCAGAGCCATAACGGCATCTCCAAAGCCCCAATCCATAAGGCCGTTCTTGAGCGAACGGTCGAGTATCGTCGCGTGCCGTGAGATGCGGCTGAGATCGGAGGCTTCCGAGGTCTTGATCCATTGGTAACTCAAGTACCGTTTAGGGTGCGCGGGATCCGGTGTAGTGGGAGTGTCGCAGATACTTAACTGCGTCTTGGACGGTCCCGTTAGCAGGGAGTCACGGACGATGAGCCACTTGCACTTGAGGGGATATGCGAGCGGCCACCAGTTGAACTCGTCAACGAGAATCGGAGTATGCCCCTTGCCCGTTATCTGGTATCCGTCGATAAACGGTGCGGACGCACTCCATTCCTCCTGCGATTTCCATATGCGATCTCCCAAGTAGGCCAGAGTCGGTGGGGCGGACTCCACTGCAAAAGGACCGTCGGCATACATTCGGCCCAATTTGGCCACGGTACATTTACCAAGATGCTTGCAGATGCCCTTGCGTAACAGCAGGGAGGAACCCGCTCCGACCTGGTTGATACCGTGCACATAGAGAATGTGAATGTGCCGAGTACCCGCGACAGGCTGCGCCATTGCTTCGGTGTTCGGTCGTCGCTGGTGGGAAGCGGCTGCTTTATCCTCGGCCTGAACCGCATCGCCAATCGATCCTGTTCCAGCGACCTGTTTATCAGGCGGGGCCTTCTGACACCAGATGGAAGAAGACGCAAGCAGGATAAGCACCGCGCCGGTGGCGCAACTCCGAATGGGGTATTTCATGCTGGCATCTTATCAGCACAAACCCCGCGCGGCCATGATTGCGAGTACCGAGGCGAGCGCGACATATTGGCCGGAAACTGGCAAGGATTTTAACTTAAATTCCCTAAAAGGAGACCCAATGAGAACTACAGGCGTCGTTCCATTTTGATGAACGACAAGAGCAGGCCTTTTTGGGCCCGCGTCCGGCAGCAACAGAAAAACAGAATTATTAAATCTTAGCGTCGTTATTCTTGCGGCTCGGGCCAGATGGTACATCAGCACTACGGTTGCGCTGATCGTCAGGAAGAAAACGGCCCATTGTGGATGGGGGCGGGCCACATTTTGTGCATCAGCCCCAGCAGTCATGCTCCGGTTCCAATTGCGCTTGCCACCAGAGAAGCTTTTAAGGTCTTCATAGAATCAGCTCCGAGGAAACAGACCACCCTCGCGGCAATTAAGGATACCTTGCAGCGGCAGCGCGGTTCCCTTCGTTCGCAGGCCGTTGAATCTCAAGCTCATCTACTTTCCGAGCATTCCCTTCTTCACCTGTGCGGTGGGCGGCTTCGGCCCGAACCACACGGAAAAAATCGCCTGCCCGAACGCAGGGCCGGCAATGGTCAGCTTGTCCTGGCCATTGATGGCGAAGGTCGTGCCCGTGCCCGGAACGTACGTGAAGGACATCTGATCGCCCACTTTGGCGGCGTCGAGCGCGCCGAGAAATCGGTCAATGTCGGGCTTCATCGTCTTCATCGCATCCGGCGTATTGTCGTTGAACGACTCGGTGAAGGCGTTCGTCATCTGGCTCTTGCTGGCGCTATGAACAAACTGCATCACAATCCGCTTCGGCGCTTCGGCCTTGATGATGGCGTTCGCATCTGACGACTTCTGCTCCAGGTAGAGGCCCGCAACATAGACCTTCACCATGAACTCGCTGCGCAATCCTATGCCATTAAGCACCAGATTTGTGCTCCCAACCTGCGCGGTGTCGGGCAGCGTGACTCCGGCCAGAGTGTCAGCGTGTAGCTCGAAAACAGCGAGCAGTAGGAAAGAAACAACAGCAAACGATAGAACCGTCTTACGCATTGAGCCTCCTTGGGAAGATGATTGCGAACGGCGATGCTAAAGCTACAGTCGCGAGGACCTGGAGTTCGCCCCTCCGACTGGCCAGGACCTGTCCGCAGCCGCCACGGATGTCCTGTAGAGAAGAACACCAAGAAACTGACTCCACCTTAGAAACAAACAGGCGAGTATCTCTCCACGGAAGGGACTTTTTCAACACCCACAGCCCATTACACTTCCGATCTCGTTAACGCCAAGTCGCCGTTCCGGTTGCGAGTGTAAGGCGATTTATCGTAAGTAATCCTCGCTAAATACAAGTAACTTATCCGGGAAGATGCAGCAATTGTGTGAGATTCGTCGGGTCCATCTCCGATGGGTACGTCTGGCCAACTGAGCAGTGGACTTCAGTGCGCGGGAATCGTAATGACCGGTTGATTTTCCTTTGGGCCAGTATCAACCATAGTAAAGAGCATCATGATTAGCGAAAATACCTGCTTCGATTCGAGATCGTTATCGTCGATCCAGAACCAGGTACTGCGGTATCTGACGGCTACGAACGCATCCGGCGAAACCGATTTGCCGCTGTGAATGCGCATCAGGCGCACGATGCCCGGAAGATCCCGGCTTCGCTCAAACCCATCAAATGCGCGCTTTTGCGCCAGATCCTCGTCAGGAACCTCCACTTGCGCAGCCATGGTTTGCATCAGACTCAAGATCGAGCGGGTAGTCACCGCAATTTCCTGGTCATTGCTCGCATTCACTCCGTACACGATTTTGAACTCGGAAGCGGTGGCGCTCAGTCCCAGGAGACGACGAAACTCCGTGATATCTGCCTGGATCTGGGGCGTGATATTTTGCGTCGGGAACGAAGCAAAGCTCACCATCTCCTCTCCGGCTTCTTTTTTCACAAAGATCCGTACAGCGCCGGAAACCTGAATCTGGCGTGCCAGCTCGCGCATGCGATGGAAATTCGGATCGGCGGGCGAAATACCGTGCAGAGTTGCTTCCTGGTTCTTCAATCCATTGATGGAGACCACTGATGCAAATAGGGTCACGTCGGCGGGCAGCCCGGATTGAATTCCGGAGAAAACCGCCTCCGGCGGTAATGGGGTAGCGAGACTGCGGATGAACTTGTTGCCGGTGAGCGGCGTGTACGTGATTGTGGGAGTGTTGCTGTACGTTCCGAAACCGCCAATCGTTGCGTCGGCAGTGGTTCCATTCGGATGGATGTTTCCAGTAGCGTTAATCCCTTGCACCAGAGAATAGCTGGCCACAATATTGCCCACGTCCACAAACACGGGCGGATCGACGTAGCGCATCTTGACGATATTCAGCAGAGTTTGCTCTTTCCAGGAATCGGAGAGTGAGCCAGCGTACAGTTGGCGGTCGCGCGTCACCGATTGCGGGCCGATGGGGCGATAGCAGCCCGACTCTAGCAACGCTAATGCGCAAAGCAGATAGGTCGCAGACTTCTTCATTTCATGCCTGAAAGGAGAGCCCATGCAGCGAATCGTCGTTTGGCTGGACAACCAAAATGTTACGGGTTGGACAAGCATAACAAATGTGATTTGGCGAGCCCAACGGTGTCCATCCTCTTTCAGCTCGGAGAGGTAGGCGTAATGCGCTAACTGTTGTAAACAGGTCAGCATGACGATATCCCGTCACAACCAAGGATGAAAAGGCGGGGGAGTTTGGGCGCCCAATTTCAGTGACTTGCAAGCCTTTTCAAGGGAGCCCGTTACACTTCCAATCTTGTCACGAAAGCCGCCGTCCGGTTGCGAGTGTAACTGATTCCATAACAATGTCGGCTCCGACCCCCGAGTAGACTTGGATCGATCCAAACCAAGGGATCGGAAGAAGGAGCCGAACAATGATGATTATAGGCACCGATTACCACCCCGGTTTCCAACAAATTGCGTTCGTAGATACGGAAACGGGAGATTACGGAGAACAACGACTGGAACATCGTGAGGAAGCGGAAAAGTCTTACCGCGATCTCGTAGCCCATGGAGTCCGCATACAGGTTGGGATGGAAGCCAGTGGACATGCCCGTTGGTTTGAACGACTAATGGCGGAGCTGAACATTGAGTTGTGGATCGGGGACGCGACCGAGATTCGCAGCAAACGAGTACGCAAGCAGAAGACCGATCGCCAGCAGACATCCAGAAATTGGAAGCCGCCCAGCGCAACAACAAGGCGAGCGAATAGCTAACGCCACAACCCACGGGGCAGGTCGTGCGCTGCCACAAAAATTCTTAACGCGAGGAAATCAAGGTTACTGCCCCAGTTGCGCTAGCGCGGCACGCAGAGGAGCATCCGACACTTGAATCAGGCCGGTGTATGGGTAGTACATCTCGAGAATCAGGAAAATCGCGCCGCAAACCGCCGCGGCGGCGACGAACAAACCCGCAAACACCGTGAAATTTGGAGGTGCAAACATCCCGAAGCTGATAAACAACGCAATGAGCCAGAAGATCAGCATTCCCAGCAGCGGCTTGGGAACAGGGACTCGTCTCTGTTCAAACATCAGCAAGCGGATCTGCCCTATTTGGATCTCCAGGCTCAGAGCTTGCGCTTGGAGGGATCGCTGTCTGTCGTCCTTGGGAGCAAGCCCTTGAATCTTGTCAAGGACCTCGCCCATCGGCGCGCGAAGCTGAACGCTGGATTTGTTGGAGCCGTCTTTTTGCCACATGAGTTCCATCTGACGAACCACGCTGGTTTGCAGCACAGCACGGGCTTCGGCTGTTTCTGGTCCGTAATGCGCCAGGAGCCGATCCTGCAACAGGATGTTGGCAGAGAGCTGGGTCACTTCGGCACTCTGAGTGTCATAGAAACTCTTGGCGGAAGCAACCATCAGCCCGAGAACCAGCGCCAAGGTCGTCGCCACTAGTCCCATTCCGAGTCTGACAACATCCTGGGTCTGCGGGCCCGTATGGCGATCAGGAAGCAGGCGGTGAATGAACATGCCAATCAGTGCGCCGCCAAAGGCGCACACGAAAACGAGGATGCTGGATGCGACTGCGTTCATGGCATTGGGGGGGTTCTGATTCGCACAGCATTCTAACCGGGAATCCTGCTGCAGAACAGATCGAAGTGTGCCATTGTCGGTAGCACATCAAATGTCCGGTCGAGTTAGCACGGATCGTCTCCAATCCACTTACGGCGATGCTGAACCAATTCTCGATTTCTTCAACCCTTCAAGCACCGCGATGTCACGTTCTCCCTCTCTTGTTGCGTCGTCCGGTATGCTCTCAAACGCCTGACCACAGCCCTTGCATTGAAGGTGATCTGAGTCCAGACGCAGCAAGTCGGCAGGGCGATGCACATACCCACAGTGCGGACAAGTCCAGGTGGGAACTGGCGGGAGCTTTGATCGGCGGGAGCGAGGCATGAAAGGGATTGTATTGCGTCGCGCTGATTGCGTCGGGGGTTTCGCGCACCTCACCCTCGCCTCTCACATTCCATTGCTTCGGGCCACACAAGCGGTGGTCTTATCAGTTTTTGGGCACACCCACCCCAAATCCCTTTTCACATTTGGGCTGTTAGGTCGCGGCAGACCTTAATTGGCACGATGCTTCGTATCTCCATGTCGCCCTCCTCTGATGCGCAGCACCAATGGTCCGGCAACGCTAGTCTTCTCTTAAATCGGGATGCTCCACCCGTTGTCGAACTCTAACTGCATTAAACATCGCTGATGACGGTGGGTTCCACGCCAGAACTGTCGAGAACAAATTCCGACAGGGAGGCGACCCAATACCATTCTTGAGGCCAGCGGTTAAGCGGCGCCCAGATTTCGGGCACACCTCACCCTTGCCTGTGCTGATAGGGTTAATTAACCCTTCCCTCCAAAGGCTGGGGGCCTAAACTTGCGTTCTAGCATCCGTGAGCTATCCGGTGGTCTTCAAGCCGATTGCGTGATTCCGAGAGTTCCTTCCTGACTTTGAGGCAGGCGACTCGCGCAGCAAGAAAGTCCTGATGGTCTGCACCTATCAACCGATACAGTCGTTCAATTAGGCCGAACAACTTTGCAGTCAGATAGCAGGCGTCCTCTTCAAGTTCACTTCTGATCGAACAGTATTTCGCTGCAACATCCATTTCGACCACTGAACAAAAGAGGCCAGTCGTGCTAGCAGTTTGAGACGGCTCCTACTCCAAACATGGGATGCTCAAATCGCGATTTTGGCAGCTTCGGATTATGATCCCAAAACGGAATCCGGGCCGGGGCCAATTAATCGGAGTCGCACTAATCGGGCACCCATAGTGAGTCGCGATAGCAGTTAAGTCGGAATGTGCTGCGGTGGTATCGACCGCTTGAGCTAACATGGTGGTCCGTGTGGCCGTAGTCGATCAGCCGTAAGGCTTCCGATCCCTTGACAATGAGGCATTCAGATTTCGGGCACACCTCACCCCACCCTGTGCTGATGTGGCTAATTAACCCTTCCACTAATTTGTAGGAGTGGGGGTTGCGACAACGACTCGGACTGGGCCGTTAAGTGGATAGTCTCATTTGTTGCTGTTGGCTGCGCCAGTGGGTGCTTTAGGAAAAAAGCTGGAAATGTCATAGTAATCGGAAAAGCGCTTGATCTGGCCATTCTGGGTGAGGACGACGGAGACCCCTCGCCCTGAAATCCGTGTAGCCTTCACCGGTCCAGTTGGACCGTCGCCGGTAAACGTGCCGGCCCAGGTCCACTCCGCCGCCACCATTGGGCCCGCGTCCACGACCGTGGTCAGGCGCCAATCGAGATCCGGCTCACCCTTGATCTCCTCTCGCATGAAGTCTTTGATTTGGGCAATTCCCTGGGCGTGGACTCCTTGAGCGAGGTCTTCGTGAACTGCGTCGGGGGTCAGCAGCTTGTCGAGCGCTGCGAAGTCGTGGTGATTCCAGGCAGACACGTATGCTTCGAGCACGGCCTTTCCTGACGACATTGGGGATGCCGTCTGCTTGCTTTGTTGCGCCGAAACGGTTGCCAACAGGATTAAGGATGCGACAGCAATCACCATTGTTCTCATACGGTGCTCCTAGACCAAAGACGCGAGGAACAGTACAGCATTTTCCCACGTCTCACTTTGACGGATTGTTGCGCAGGGATTGCCAGCTCTTAGATTACTTATTCTATTATAATTATTGTATCACAATAATCGACAAATTGTCAAGAACTTTCTTGGCGCTGAGTGAAAACTCCTTTAAAACACGTTGTACATGCGCGACGTGTTGCCCACTGCTACATTTCGTGTACTTAGAGGCGCTAAACATTTTGGCCATGCTGGAGGTCGTCCGAGGCTCTTTGAGGCGTTCCTAGTGGCGTGTCGCGGAGATAACGTTACTACGAATGCGGCGGCTTGGATCGGAATATTTCCATTGAATCGGTTTGGCATTGCCCGAAGAACTTCAGCACACCGCAGCCATGTTAATCTACAATGCATTGGTCAAGGCATTCCCCTGTACTAAAAACACGGAATGAACTCCACATCGGCGCATCCAGAAATCAAATGACTTCCGGGAGATTTTGAGAAATGGCGGATATAGAGGAGATTCAGATTTGCCCGCTTTGCGGTCGTCCTGTTAAAGCCTCAGGGAGTGTTGATTACGACGGGCAATCGTGTCATCCAGCCTGTGCTGCGGCTGAACCGCCACACGCTCATAATCCATACGACTCATACACCTAAAGGACGAAAGCCGGGTGCATGACATCACTTACCACTGCGGTTCCCCGCGGAGACCGCCAATCTGTGGTACTGTGGGCACACCTCACCCTTACCCTGTGCTCAGGTGGCTAATTACCCCTTCCCCTGAAGTCACTTCCGTCCCTGGGGGGCCTTTTCCTTTTCTGAATGGCCGACATTGCGCTGGGAACGATGACTGGCAGTCTGCTGCTGGCAGAAGGACATCTGAACCGGCAGCGATTCGGGGCGACTGTGGGGCTCCTCGCGGCTTCCGCCAACTGCTCGGCTTCCGCCCCTATAAACCGGATGGACACGATCTTGCTCTTGGCTTCACCGTTGGGCAGCTTCGGCCTTCCGGGTTTGCGTTTCTTGTGGCTCACGGCTTGCGTTGTTGCGCGGGAATTGCCAGCTCTTAGATGACTTACTCGATTCTCAATTAGTGTAACACAATAATTGTGATCTTGTCAAGGGCTTTCTTGGCGCTGAGTGAAAACTCCTTTAAAACAATGCGAACTCCGGCTTAGTGCAAA
>Ga0126383_10003191_pt1 | contig 10786 bp, 11 predicted proteins | sample PanSoiMetPlot_35_FD_96882 | JGI IMG/M metagenome (GOLD analysis project Ga0126383, IMG submission 96882) | Tropical forest soil microbial communities from Panama - MetaG Plot_35 | ecosystem: Environmental > Terrestrial > Soil > Tropical forest > Bulk soil | place: Panama | collected 2016-02-17
ATGTGCCCGACAAGCGGTTGATGTTCAAGGTCAAGCATGAGCGCACAGCGGACTGTGTTGTGGCGGGGTTCAGGTGGCACAAGTCAGGCGGGGTGGTCGGATCTCTACTGCTCGGCCTCCACGATGGAAAGGGGCATCTGCAGCACGTCGGGGTGTCCGCATCCTTCAGTGTCGAGCGGCGGAGAGAGCTGCTGAACGAGATCGGGCCTTACCGAATGAAGGACACGAGCGGTCACCCCTGGGCGGAGTGGGCGGAGTGGACCGAGTTTTCTCGGCTGCCGGCTGTTGGGAACCGCTGGAACGCGGGCAAGGATATGTCGTGGGTGCCCCTGCGTCCGGAGCTCGTTTGCGAGGTCGCCTACGACCACCTGGAGGGAAGCCGCTTCCGGCACGTGGCGCAGTTCAGGCGCTGGCGGGCCGACCGGGATCCCGCGTCCTGTAGCTACGACCAGCTGAAGGAGCCGGTCTCCTACGATCTGGCCGCGATCCTGAGTGGCTGATTGGTTGCAGTCATGGCCACTCCCTCACAGGACGATCTCAGTGCCCACACCGCGGACGTCCACCTCAAACTGGAAGTCGCGGATGGGCGGAAGCGACGGGAACCACGTGAGCCCATTGAGCGCGGCCAAGCCGAACTCGCTTACAACATCGTCCATCGGCGAGCCCACCGCGCCGTACACGTTGATGGCGGTCGAGTCATCCCAGGTGACCCCCAGGTCGGACATCCGGCGGCCCAGCTCTTCGAGGATCGACCGCATGCGGTCGTCCGGGGATCCCTCGTTCTCCGTCTCGGTCGCGCCTGACAGTCTGAAGGCTGGGCCTGCCCGGAGGCCGCGCGGAACCGTGTAGGTGAACGCGTACAGAGAGGGCTCGGTGATCCCGCCGATCGTCGGCGCCACGTTGGTGCGCGCCGTCACGCATTCGGCCCCGCTCTTGAGACCCAGCGCCGACATCTGCTCAACATAGGGCGCGTTGAAGGCGGCAAAGCTGTCGAAGCTGAGTGGCTCCGGGATGCGAAGCTCGAACGCCGCAAGCGCAGTCGCAGGGCGGCCGGCGGACTCGACCTGCCTCCGAGCCGCGTCCAGGCCCTGGCCGAGTGGCAGAGGTCGAGAGAAGACGGCGTGAACGAGGTCGAAGCCAGGGTCGGCGAGGATCCCTGCCGAGAACGGACGTCCGATGGCGACGATGAACGCGTAATTGCCGGGATTGAAGGTGGAAAGCACCTGGACATGATGCCAACATCCGACCCACAGTGATCAGGGCCGTCCGCCCGCCTCGTAGTCGCTCTTGCCCTCTCAGGCGAGGCGAGCACGCACCGAGGGACGGCGGAGAGGAGGGAGCGTCTTCGGCGGCTGTCGCCTTGGCGGCAGGTCGCCCAGTACGTCGGCGGTGACACGGGCGATGGCGGCCACGGCGCGCTCGAATGCCTCGTCTGTCGAAGCCGTGGGGTGGGTGATGCCGCTGACTTTGCGGACGTACTGACGGGCGGCGGCTTCGATCTCTTCGGTCGTGGCGGGCGGCTCGAGTCCTCGAAGGGGGGTGATGTTGCGGCACATGTCTTCCATCATGCTGCCATGCCCTGCCAGCTTGAGCGCTCAGCTCGCGCGGGCGACCCACAGCCCCGAGAGGACCGGACATTCGGCCAGGTCGGTCATAAGGCCGCCCCAGCCGCGACCATCTCGCGGAACCGCTCCATGTAGCGGAGCAGCCCGTCGCGGTTTTGAGCGTCCTTCTGGAACGCGACATCGAAGAAGATCTCATCGACGCCCGCGTCATTCATCTTCTCCACGTCCTCCGCGATCTGCTCCCAGGTGCCATGCGCAACGGCGCGAGTAGCGTCGTCGAGGCGGCTGTCTGTGCGGTTGACGAGGCAGCGCATCACTGTGATGAGCCGTGCTGGGTCGCGCCCCCGCTGCGCCGCCGCGTTCTTCACAGCCTGCATCATCGAGATCAGTGCGCCTACAGGAGCGCAGCATCCCGTGAAGCCGTCGGCCAGCCGTCCGGCCCGGTCGAGGGCCCTGGGCACGAAGGCGCCGACGATGATGGGCGGATGCGGCTTCTGGACGGGTTTGGGACCGATGTATGCGGGCTCCAGGTTGAAGTACTCGCCGTGATACTCGACCGGGTCGGGACCCCACACTGCGAGCAGGCACTCGATCGCCTCCTCGCCGATACAGCCCCGCTGGCGGAATGAGACGTTCGCCGCGTCGCACTCGTCCTCCGACCATCCCAGGCCGACGCCGACCGTGATGCGGCCGTTGCTCAGTACATCCATTGCGGCCAGCCGCTTCGCGAGCAGGACGGGGTTGTACCAGGGGATGTTGATCACGCTCACGCCCAGCCGGACCCGCTCGGTGATCGCCGAGACGTACGTCATGCAGGTCAGGTGGTCGAGGTGGTTCTTGTACTCCTCATCCAGGACGCCGGCGGCGTTGCCCGGGTAGGGCGTCTTGGCGTCGACGGGGACCAGGAGCCGCTCGTTTGTCCACAGCGAGTCGTAGCCCATGGTTTCGGCCTCAGTTGCGACCAGGCGCATGTTGTCTTTCGTAGCCACGGGGCCCTGGTGCGGCAGCGCGAAACCGATCTTCATGTGAGCCTCCTCGAGGGCTTTCTCGACTGGCCGCGCGCCTCATGCAGGTGGTGTTCGCCGAGGAAGTCCATACCAAAGTCGCCGTCGGGGTTGCGCCATACGCTGTGGGCGTGGTTGCCGGAGCGTTGCGCGTTGTCGTACTCGATCAGGAGACGTGGCCCCTGGACGCGGTAATAGTGTGGCACTCCAAGCTCGGTGCCTCCTGCCCACGCGAAAGAGAGGTCGTCAAGGGCCTCTCCGCCGTACTTCGCCATCTCGAGCTCGGCCAGTTCGTCCGGGAGGCGGCCGACGTAGGCGGCGACAATTCGCCCGAGCAGCTCGCGCTGCGTGCCGCCGAGTTCCCGGCCGCTGACTCCCTTCGGCGCCGGCGTGAAGCGGACCGCCTCGAGGTGCTCGGGAAGTATCCCCAGACGGGCTTCGAGCAGTTTCTGGGCGGCCTGGGCCCGCTCGCCGATAGCGCCCTGGAACCGGCCCCGCCAGATCTGCGGCAGCTCGAGCGGCAGGTCGCCATCGGAGACTCGCGGACGGTTGGCGCTGACCAGGTCGAAGGGCGCGACCGGCGAGATGATCGCCTGCTCGCGATCGGCTCTGTCGAGCGAGGCCAGGAGCTCACGCCCGAGTTCCTCGGTGCCGCCGAGTGGCCTCAGCTCGCTGCCGCCGAGCAGAGGCGCGACCGCGGGGTCGGCGCCAAGGAATAGCGGCGTGCTCGAACGCACACGGCCGTCGGCGACGAGGTGGTGGACCGAGACGTGGTGGCCTCCGAACCGCCAGGACCAGGGCTGGCGCCCGGCCGGGTCCCCGAAGACCCGAACGTAGTAGAGGCCGGGGTCGCGGCCTCGCTCACGCTCCCAGCGCATGCTCCAGCCCTCGAGCTCATCAAGGACGTTCTCGAGGCCGACGATCGTGCAGGCCGTGACGTAGGCAGGACGCGACAGCCCGGCGGCCAGGAGCTCGAACGCGCGCTGCTGCTGAGCCGGCCGCATGCTGCCGAGGGGCAGGCCGCCATGGTCGGTCGGCGTGTAGTACCAGCGCAACCGCTCCTCGTTGGCCGGGAAGGGCCAGCCCGCCAATGGTCTCTGTTCCTCATCGAGGCTATGGAGGAAGCCGCTCGCCGCCTCCGCCATGCGGGCGGCGACGTTCTCAGTGCCCGGGCTCATTGAGGCCGAAGATCAGCTCGGGATCGCCCGGCGTCCAGTTGCAGTCGACCTGCGAACGCCGGCCGATCCGCCTCGTCCGCTCGAGCAGGTTCCGGCCGAGCCGGAGCTGGCCGGGCTCCCATGCCGCGAGCGCGCACTCGATGTCGGGCTCCGCCTCCAGCGCCCGTGCCAACTCCCAGGCATCGGCCGCGGCTTTGGCTGTTCCCGCGGCAGCGTGCGGCCGCACGACGAACGCAGCGTCGCCCACCAGGCAGACGCGCCCAAACGCCATCCGGGGCACCTCCAGGTCGACGATCGCCTGTACAAAGGGCGCCTCTGTGGCGAGGACGACCCCTGCGATCAGTTCGGGCAGCCTCGCCGCTGCCGTGGCCCGCATCTCCTCGATATGCACAGGCCGAGGGGTGCCTGGCGGCAGCGAGATCTCATGGAGCTTGCCGTCGCAGTCCGTCATCAGGTCTGTCAGCTCACCGCCGGGCAGGTAGTTGCGGTACCAGACGAAGTTGATCAGCCGGTCGTTGGGCCGAACCGACCCGTCGACGCCGGGGATCGGGTAGACGAGGATGTGGCTGTTCGCGCAGACGTAGTAGGTGATCGCGTCGCCGAGGGCCGCCGCGTTGTCGCCCAGCTCGTTTTCGGGGATCAGGCCACGCCAGGCGACGTAACCGGCGTACCGTGGGCCAACGCCCGGAAGCAGGCAGGCGCGAGCGCGCGAGGCGACGCCATCGGCGCAGACGAGCAGGTCGACCTCGAGATCGTCCCCGCCGGAATTGTGGACCTGGACCTTTCCATCCTCCCGCCGGATCCCGGTGCACTCATGGCCGAGCAGGTACCGGTCCCTGTCGAAGCAGCGTAGGAGTGCGCGGTAAACGGTGTTCCAGCTGCTGAAGCGGTATGGCTGCGCCTGCTCGTGGATGACCCGTCCCTGGCGGTCGAGATAGCGGATGTACCTCGTGGAGATGCTGAGCTCGTCCAGGTCGAGATGCGCCCGTTCGACGAGGTAGCGGGAGCTGGCCGGTAGGAAACCAATGCCGGCACCGCGCTGCTCGAGCTCGGCCCCGGACCGCTCGAACACGGACACCTCGTAGCCGAGCTCGCGCAGCAGCAGGGCAGCGGTGAGCCCGCCCAGTGAGCCCCCGACGACGGCGACCCGGCCGTTCCTGACCATCGCGGTTCAACCGCGATCATATCCGCCTGACTCCCCCTTGAAGATGGACAGCCGCGTACTGCGTCCTTATTCCCCCTCTCCGATCGTCAACAGTGTGATGAATGATCGACAAGGCCCTGGCCCCAGCGAGGTCGTCGCCGCCGGCGGGTTACATTGAGGTCTGGCACCCGGCTTCTTCGAGCGTGGGTCGGCGTGCGATATGGGCGGACGGGGCCACGTGAGAAGCGATGAAGTACGCCATGGTGATCCTGAGGGACGAGGAGGAGTGGCAACCCCTCAAACCTGAGCAGCTCGACTTCGAGCTGACAGCCGGCTGGTGGGCCGGCCTGAAGGGAAAAGTCACAGCCAGCGTCCGGCTTGGTTCGCGCGACCAGTCGACGACTGTGACCTGGCGGGGCGAGCAGCCCGTGGTCACCGACGGACCCTATGTCGAGGCCAAGGAGACGGTGGGCGGGATCGTCGTGGTGGACGTCGATTCTGCCCGGGAAGCCGTCGAGCTTGCCACCACCTTCCCCAACAGGGTCGGGATCCGGATCGAGGTACGGCCCATCCTGGAGGGCTGAGTGGACGAGGCGTCGCAGGCACTCGAGCGATACGTCCGTGACGAATCAGCGCGGCTTGTCGCCAGTCTCACTCGCCAGCTCGGGGACTTCGACCTGGCCGAGGAGTCGGTCCACGACGCGATCCTGGAAGCGCTCAGCCACTGGCCTGCTTCGGGAGTTCCAAAAGAGCCGGGGGCATGGCTCCGCGTGACCGCCAAGCGCAAAGCTACCGACCGCCTCCGTCGCGAGGTCCGGTATCGCGATCGCCTTCAAGCGCTGGGGAAGAACCTCGCGCGCGCTGTCGAGCCTGACCAACCTGGTGTCATCGATGATCGTCTTGTCCTGATTTTATGTGCTGCCATCCGACTCTTTCTCGAGAGGCGCAGGTGGCTCTTACACTCCGCTCGCTGTTGGGAGTAACAACGGCCCAGCTGGCCAAAGCCTTCCTGACGAGCGAGGCGACGATGACCAAGCGCATCGCCCGGGCAAAGCGCAAGATCGTCGAAGCGGGAATCCCGTTTGCCATACCCAGTGGCGATGAGATCCGCAGCCGGCTCTCTGAGGTCCTTACCTCGATCTACGTGATGTTCAACGAGGGCTACCTTTCGGCGGGGCCGGCTACCTCGCAGCGCGAGGAGCTGGCCAACGATGCCGAATGGCTGGCCGGCCTTCTGAGGCAGCTGCTGCCGGAAGAGCCGGAGGTAACCGGCCTGTTGGCGCTCATGCGGCTGCACCAGGCGAGGCGCCGGGCGCGCTTTGACGACCGCGGCGGGATCGTGCTGATGAAGGATCAAGATCGATCGGTTTGGGACCGCCCCGCCATCACGGCGGCAATCGAGCTGCTCACCTCCGCCCTCAGGATGGGGCAGCCGGGCTTCTATCAGGCTCAGGCGGCGATCGCCGGCTGCCATGCCGTTGCGGTGCGGTGGGAGGACACCAACTGGGAGTTGATCGTGACGCTGTACGACCAGCTTCTGTCGATAGCCGACTCCCCCATCGCGGCGTTGAACCGGGCGATAGCCATCCAGTACCGCGATGGACCGGAGGCGGGCCTGGCAGAGCTCGATCCCATGGGCAGGAGCCTGGATTCATACCACCTGTTTCACGCGGCCAGAGCTCAGATGCTCCGAGGCATGGGCCGCAGCTCAGAAGCCGCGGCTGAGGACCGCCTTGCCTCGAAGCTGACGTCCAACCCGGCGGAACTGAGTCTGCTCCAACGCCGGATCGAGGACGAGACCTTCATCAAGGACGGGCACGGGCATCCGCGGTAGCCCGGTGGCGGCGAGGGCTCTGCTCCGCCTACATTCAATTCGTGGCGGGATCACCGTCGTTGACGCCCCTGGGGCTCCCGGAAGTCGTACGCGCCTGCCTCTTCGATCTTGACGGCGTGCTGACGGAGACAGCCACGCTTCACGCTGCGGCGTGGAAGGAGATGTTTGACTCCTTCCTTCAGAAGCGAGCAGCGCAAGTGCTTCAGCGGTTCGTAGCCTTCGACGCGGTCTCGGACTATGACGAATACGTTGACGGCAAGCCACGATATGACGGCGTCCGTTCCTTTCTCTCATCCCGCGGCATCAACCTGCCTGAGGGTGCCCCGAGCGATCCGCCAGCGGCCGAGACTGTGCACGGGCTCGGCAATCGCAAGAACGAGCTCGTCTTGAAGCTGATCCGGGAGCGCGGCGTTCTGCCGTACCCCGGCTCCGTGACCTACCTGAGGGCTGTACGCGAGGCCGGCCTCCCCTGCGCCGTCGTCTCCTCAAGCGCCAACTGCCATGACGTACTGGTCTCCGCTGGAATCGATGAGCTCTTTCAAGCGGGCGTCGATGGCATCGTGGCCGCGCGGGAGCACCTGGCGGGCAAGCCCGCGCCGGACACGTATCTGGCCGGAGCACGCCTGCTTGACGTCCTGCCGGGCCAGGCCGCGGTCTTCGAGGATGCCCTGGCCGGCGTCGAAGCCGGCCGCGCGGGCGCCTTCGCTTATGTCATCGGCGTCGATCGGGTCGGCCAGGCCGAGGCCCTGAAGCGTCATGGTGCGGACGTTGTGGTTTCCGACCTGGATGAGCTGTTGAAGACCCGCGCTTAATTCCGCGCGTCGCGTTCGACGTCCAGCCCTGGTGCGGTCGTCGGCTCATCTACTGACTGGTATCCAGCGGGCCGCGGCGGGCCGGGGCGCGCCCCGGCGGTTGGCCGGGAGCGGGCCGTGGGACAGGTGGACTGATGGCCTTTGTAACAGGTTCGTCCGTCGTCATTTTCACCAGCTCGCCGTGGTGTCCGACCTCGAGCGGGGCTCCGTCGATGAGCGTGTAGGTGGCGTGCGACTTTGTGATCTCGACTTTCAGCCGCCGCTCACGGAAGGTGAGGCGGAAGGTGAGGCGATCGAGCCTCGCCGGAAGGTGAGGGGCGAAGGTCAGCTGGCCATCGTGGTCACGCATGCCACCGAAGCCGGCGACGGCCACCATCCAGGAGCTTGCCAGAGAGGCGATGTGAACCCCGTCGCGCACGTTGTGCTCGAGGTCATCCAGGTCCATCAGCGCGGCCTCGCCGAAGTAGTCGTAGGCCAGCTCGAGATGGCCTACCTCGGCAGCCACCACCGCCTGTGTGCCGGCCGATAGGGACGAGTCGCGAACGGTCAGTGGCTCGTAATACGCAAAGTCGCGCGCCTTCTCCTCGCTGGTGAACGCGTCGCCCCGGGCATGCAGCGCCAGGACCAGGTCTGCCTGCTTGACGACCTGTTTGCGATAGATGTCGAAGTAGGGGAAGTGGAGCAGTAGCGGGTACTGGTCCAGCCCCGTCCTCGAAAAGTCCCAGGGTTGGTGGTGTGTAAAGCCCTCAGACTGGGGGTGGACGCCAAGCACCTCGTCGTATGGCACCAGGATCGCAGCTGCTGCGTCACGCCAGGCGGCGGCTTCCTCAGCGTCCGCTCCCAACCGGGCCGCGAGCTCCGGGTGGCGTTCGACGGCGTCCGCCGCACTTCGAAGATTCCGCTGCGCCATCAGGTTGGTGTAGACGTTGTTGTCGGCGAGCGCGCTGTATTCGTCTGGGCCGGTTACTCCGTCGATGCGAAAGCGGCTCTGCGGGTCGTGGTGGCCGAGCGACCGCCACAACCTCGCTGTTTCAACCAGCAGCTCGAGGCCGGCCTCGCGTTCGAACGCGTCGTCTTCTGTCGCCGCCTGGCAACGCGCCACCGCGTCGGCGATGTCTGCGCCGACGTGGAAGGCCGCCGTGCTGGCGGGCCAGTACCCCGAGCTTTCCTCTCCGCGAATCGTTCGCCATGGGAAGGCGGCGCCCTCGTGGCCCAGCTGCCGGGCGCGACCCCGCGCCAGATCGAGCGTCGAGTGGCGCCAGCGGAGGGCGTCGGTGGCGGCGTGGGGCACCGTATAGGTGAGCACAGGCAAAACGAAACGTTCGGTATCCCAGAAGGTGTGGCCGTCGTACCCCGGTCCCGTCAAACCCTTGGCCGCGATGGCGCGCTGCTCGGCGCGCGCGCCGGCCTGCAGGGTGTGAAAGAGCCCGAAGCGCACGGCCTGCTGGAGCTCCGCATCGCCCTCCAGCTCCACGTCGGCGCGCTCCCAGAAGTCATCCAGGTACTCGCGCTGACCGGCGGCCAGCCCATCCCAGCCGGTATGACGGGCCTCGGCGAGCGCCGCCACGACCTGGTCGCGCACCGCCGAGAGCGAGCGCCGGCTTGACCACCCGTAGGCCAGGAACTTGGTCACGCGCAGGCGCTGCCCGGGCGAGAGATCTGCCGCAACGGTGACCCTACCCACCTCGGGCCCGCTCTCAGCGGAGATCCCCGTTCCTCCAGGCCCTTCCACGATGTGATCCATGCCTGCGGCCATGAGCAGCTTGCTGGCCCTGGTTGAGTGGACAAGTCCTACCCGCGTGTCATGGTGGTAGAACGCCTCGGATTGCAGCGGCGACTCGAGCGCGGCTGCAGCGCGCGGATCGGCCGACATTGGTGGTCCAGGCTCATTGGCGACCAGCTCGGATTGCACGACCACACGCAAACTGTCCTCGAGTGGCTCCACCTCATAGAGGATGGCTGCCGCCGAGCGCTGGACGAGCGACACCATGCGTGTCGAGCGGACTCGGACGGCAGCTCCGGCCGGCGACACCCACTCTGTCCGGCGCTGAAGACAGCCCGCGCGAAAGTCGAGCACGCGCTCGTGACCGAGCACCCGTCCATACCGGACGTCGAAGGGCTCGTCATCGACAAGCAGCCGGATGATCTTGCCGTTGGTGACGTTCACCAGGGTCTGGCCTGACTCCGGGTTGCCATAAGCGGGCTCGGCGTATGGCAGCGGTCGCAGCTCATAGAACGAGTTGAGGTAGGTGCCCGGAATGCCGTAAGGCTCTCCCTCGTCCAGGTTGGCTCGCAGGCCGATGTGCCCGTTGGCGACCGCGAACACGGACTCGGTCTGCGCCAGCAGGTCCAGGTCGAGGCTCGTCTCACGCACCGCCCACGGCTCGACTGTGAAAGCTGGGTGGGAGATCATGGGCAGTCGAGAGGCACCATCATGGGGGCAAATGTACCTGCCAGGACAATCCACGGCCCGGGGGCCGCAGGAGGCTCCAATCCCGACGAGTCGTGGCTGCGGATCGCTCAGTGGACCCGCCGGCTGGCCTGGGCGAGCCTCGCGTGGATGACGATGGAGGGCGCGGTCGGGCTGGCCGCCGGCGTCAGCGCAGGGTCGATCGCCCTCGTCGGGTGGGCTCTCTCTTCCGCCGTCGAAGGGCTGGCCAGCGTCATCGTGATCTGGCGGTTCAGCGGAGGCCGCACATTGTCGGACACGGCGGAGGAGAGAGCCCAGAAGGCGGTGGGTGTCAGCTTCTGGCTGCTCGCGCCCCTCGTCGCCGTCGAGTCCATTCGGAACCTGGTTACGGGTCACCACCCCGAGTTCACGCTGCTCGGGATCGCGCTGACCGTAAGCAGCCTGCTGATCATGCCGGCTCTCGGCATCGCGAAGCAGCGCCTCGGCGCGCGCTTGAGTTCAGGTGCCACCGCCGGCGAGGGAGCTCAGAACCTGCTCTGCGCCTACCTGGCGGCCGCGGTACTGGCCGGGCTGGTCGGCAACAGCCTGTGGGGATGGTGGTGGCTGGACCCGCTCGCCGGTCTGGCGGTGGCGGCCGCCGCCGTCAGGGAAGGCCTGCATGTGTGGCGAGGAGAGAACTGCTGCGCCGTCCCGCCGGCAATGCTGGATCAACGGTGTGTCTGCGGTTCGGGTTGCACGGACGCCTGCTGCGCCCATCTCTCACCGAAGCACTGACTCAGCCCGCCTGAGGGTGGGCCCACGTTCCCGGCAGCGACCTAGGACGACCGCTGGTCATGGGC
>Ga0126383_10003192_pt1 | contig 10784 bp, 6 predicted proteins | sample PanSoiMetPlot_35_FD_96882 | JGI IMG/M metagenome (GOLD analysis project Ga0126383, IMG submission 96882) | Tropical forest soil microbial communities from Panama - MetaG Plot_35 | ecosystem: Environmental > Terrestrial > Soil > Tropical forest > Bulk soil | place: Panama | collected 2016-02-17
AGATACATCCGCGCCCGCCGCGCCGGCGAACCCGGCGCCGAATCCGCCGCCGAGCCCCGCACCCGCAGCGGCCACGCAGAACAACCCGATCACGCCGGATTTGAAGGAGTCGCTCGACAAAATCGATGACAACATCGAACGCCAAGCACAACTCGCGGGGCAGACCAAAACACTGGGCGATAATCTCGCTGCGCTGACTAGGCGCGTCGATGAGATTGCGGCGACGGCTCAAAGCGCCGCCAAACAGGCCGATACCGCGCTCAATGCGGCCGAGACGGCGAGGCGCACGAGCGAGGTGGCAAGCAAAGATCAAGTACGCCATCAAGACGTCGATGCACTCGCGAGCCGGATCATGGCCCTGGAAAGCGCGATGAAGGGACTGGCCGCCACGACCGCGCCGCTGGCATCGTCAGGTGCAAATGACCGCTCGGCACGGCTGACTATCGCCGCCGAAGCACTGCGCGCCGCGGTCGACCGCGGCGCGCCCTATCAAGTCGAATTGAGCGCCGTGAAAGCGCTCGGCATCGACGCGAAAAAGACTGAGGCACTCGAACCGTTCGCCGCTACCGGCGTTCCGAGCGCCGCTATGCTGGCGCGCGAGTTAGAGGCGCTTGCCCCAGCGCTGCAGGACGCAACCGAGCCGCGGTCCGCCGACAGCACGTTCGTGGAACGGCTCAAAAGCAATGCGCAAAAGCTGGTGCGCATCACGCCGCTCAATGTGCCGCCAGGAAACGACCCGCAGGCGGTGATCGATCGGATCCGACGCGATGCGGCGCATGCCGATATCGGCGCAGCACTCGCCGATCTCAACGCGCTGCCGGATGCGGCAAAGCCGCTCGCCGCTGCTTGGAGCAAAAAAGCCGCTGCGCGCGAGGCGGCTCTTGCCGCGAGCCGACAGGTTGCCGCCGACGCCCTCGCAGCGCTCGCCCAATCGAGCGCCCGATGATCCGGGTCGCGCTTTATCTCATCCTGGTCGGCGCCATCGCCTATGGGGTCGCGCTCCTTGCCGACCGGCCGGGCGACGTCGTCGTCACCTGGCAAGGATTGCGCATCGAGACCTCGTTGTTGGTGCTCGGCGCCGCCGTACTTGCGTTGGTCGTCGCTCTGTCTTTGCTCTTCGGGATTATTCGCTGGATTACGCGCTCGCCCGTCATATTGGCGCGGCTGCTGCGCAATCGCCGCGGCGTGCGCGCCTACGAGGCGATTTCGCATGGCCTGATCGCCGTCGGCGCCGGCGATGTCGCCGCCGCACAGCGATTCACCGCCGAAGTTCAGCGGCTCGCGCCCGGCGAACCACTGGCGCTGTTATTGAGCGCGCAAGCCGCACAGCTCGGCGACGATCGCGACGCGGCGGAGCGCGCGTTCCGGACCATGGCCGCGCGGCCCGACACCAAGGCGCTCGGGCTGCATGGCCTCTTCATCGAGGCGCAGCGCCGCAACGATCCCGGTAGCGCTCGCGCCTATGCCGAGGAGGCCGCCCGCATCGCCCCATCGCTCAGCTGGGCCGGCACGGCCGTGCTCGAGGCGCGCTGCCGCGACGGTGACTGGGCCGGCGCCCTCAATCTGCTCGAGCAACAGCGGCGCATGCTCGATAAAGCGACGTATCGGCGTCAGCGCGCCGTGCTGCTCACCGCGCGGGCGCTGGCAGTGGAAGACACCGATCGCGACGCGGCAAAAGAGTTTGCGCTTGAAGCGGACAAGCTGGCGCCGGATTTGGTGCCCGCAGCCGCCCTCGCCGGCCGGCTGTTGGCTGAAGGCGGTCATCTGCGCAAGGCCAGCCGTATCATCGACGCTGCCTGGCGCGCCAATCCACACCCCGAATTAGCCCAGGCCTATGCCGAGCTGCGTTCCGGCGAATCCGCGCGCGATCGGCTTAAGCGCATCGAGACTGGAGCGCGGCGTGTTCCGGGCCATATCGAGGGCGCGCTGGCGGTGGCGCGCGCCGCGCTTGATGCACAGGAATTTGCCAAAGCCCGCAGCGAGCTTTCGCCCTATCTCAACCGGCCGACCCGGCGCGTCTGTGTGCTGATGGCGAAACTCGAACGCTCCGAGCGCAACGATGAGGGCCGGGCGCGAGAGTGGATGGCGCGGGCGCTAAACGCGCCGCCCGATCCGCAGTGGACGGCGGACGGCTATGTTTCGGACCGCTGGCTGCCGGTTTCGCCGGTGAGCGGCCGCATCGATGCATTCCAATGGCGCGTGCCGCTCACCGGCGCAATCGCTGCACCGATTATCGAGCCGGAGCTTCCCGCTCCGATCAGCGCAGCGCCAGCGCCGCGCGACCAAAACGCCGTCATCCCCACCGCGGCGTCGGCCCGTCCAGCGCCCGAACCGATCCAACCGGAGCCGGTAATTCCGCTGGTGCATGCCCCCGACGATCCGGGGCCCGAGGCGGCGCAAGAAAGCGAACCACGCGGCGATCAAGAGGGCGGCTGGCGCAAGATTTTTCAGTAGCGCCAGATCTCGTAGGCAAAGTCTTGTAGGCAAAGTTTTGCAGGCAGTGTTTGCAGGCAAAGTCTTGCCTGTCTCCCCGCCTTGCGCTATTTCGATATGAACTATAGTGCATGATGGCATTGACGCTGTGCGGCTTGTCCGAAAACCCAGGACCCATCGCAAGGCGGTGCCGGAGGCGCAGGCCAATGGCCGCGCCGCCGCCGGCTTTCTTGCCGCGCTCGGCCGCGAGGTGCGGCGCGGCCGCGCCAAAAGCGGCATGACGCGCCGGCAGTTGGCGCAAGCTTCGCACACCTCAGAGCGCTATCTGGCGCAAATCGAAAGCGGCACCGGCAATCCGTCGGTCACGGTATTGCGCGCCATCGCACAAGCGCTCGACATTCCCGCCGCCAGTTTGCTGGGCGAGCTGGCTGGGCAGAGCGGCGCGCGCGCGGCGCTGCTAGATCTTATTGCGCGACTGCCCGACCACAGACTAACCGACCTCACGCAGCTGATCGAAGCGCGTTTTCTGCCGCCCGATCGCGCCGATCGCGCGCGCCGCATCGCGTTCGTCGGGCTCCGCGGCGCCGGCAAATCCACGCTTGGCCGCATGCTAGCGCACCATCTCGGCTACCTCTTCATCGAGCTCGATCGCGTGGTCGAACAGGATTACGGCGCCAGCATCCCGGATATCATCGAGATGGCCGGCACCGCGACATTCCGCCGTCACGAGCGGGCGGCACTCGCGCGGGTGATTGCCGAACACGAGGCCGCAGTAATCACAACGGCGGGCGGGATCGTGTCCGATCGCGAGAGTTATGCGTTATTGCTGCGGCGCAGCCACACGATCTGGATCAAAGCGCTCCCGGAGGAACATATGAGCCGAGTTATGGCGCAGGGCGATTTTCGACCGATGGCGCAGAACCGCGAAGCCATGGCGGATCTGGTGGCGATTCTTGACGCGCGCGGGCCCGATTATGCCCGTGCGCAGGCGCAGCTCGACACCTCGGGCGAGAACATGGAGCAAAGCTTCGCCAAACTCTTGCGGATCGTCCACGAAATGCTGGGGCCTGCATTGGGCGATCACCGCGCAGCGGCAGGAGTGCGGCCGTGACGCTTGCCGAGGCCGGCTTTCTCGAACTGCCGCCGTTGCGGCTCGAATACCGTATGATCGGGCCGCGCCCGGACGCCGCGCCGACCATCGTGATGCTGCATGAAGGGCTCGGCAGTGTCGGGCTGTGGGGGCCGTTCCCGGACAAGATTGCCACCGCTACCGGCACCGGCGTCTTCGCCTATTCCCGCGCCGGCTACGGTAATTCAACCGGCGCCAAATTGCCGCGCAGCACGTCTTTTATGGATGAAGAGGCGCGCGAGGTGCTGCCGCGCGTGCTGGCGGCGATCGGATTCCGGCGTGGATTTCTGCTCGGGCACAGCGACGGCGCCTCGATCGCCACCATCTATGCCGGGAGCGTCGAAGACCACCGCGTGCGCGGGCTCGTTCTGATCGCGCCGCATTTCTTCACCGAAGACATGGGCTTGGCCGAAATACGGCGCGCGCGCAAATCATTCGACTCCGGCGCTTTGCGGGAAAGATTGAAGCCCTACCACGCCGATGTCGATACCGCGTTCCGCAGCTGGAACGGACCTTGGCTGCACCCCGACTTTCACAAATGGGACATCACCGAGGCGCTCGGCTACATCCGCGTTCCCATCCTGATCGTGCAAGGCGAGAACGATCAGTACGGCACGCTTAAGCAGATCGAGGTGGCGCGGCAGGAGTGCTTCTGCCCGGTCGAGGCCGTGGTGCTGCCTGGCCTTCGTCATATCCCCTATCGCGAGGCGCCGGAGCTTACCGTTGATGCGGTTGCCGGATTCATCAACCGACTGTTGCGCGACCACCATGAGGCGGAACCGTCGGCCAAAACTGGGATTGCTCTCTCATGAATTATAATACATATGAGGATCGGGCCCCATCCGACCCACAGCCAGAATTTACCGGAGGCGGTCGAAGCGCGAGACCGAGACCATGATGGGCCAAGCAGATCATGCAGTAGCACGCGAGCGAAACGATAGTGCGCGAACCGACAAGCGCCGGCGGATCGATTTTCAGACCGAGCCCGCACGCTATCGGCATTGGAAACTGAAAGTTGACGGCGAAATCGCCACGCTGGTGATGGATGTCGACGAAAAATCGGCGCTATTCGAGGGCTACGACCTCAAGCTCAATTCCTATGATCTCGGGGTCGATATCGAGCTCGCCGATGCGATCGAGCGGCTGCGCTTCGAGTATCCCGGCGCGCGGGCGCTGGTGCTGCGCTCCGCCAAACCGCGGGTGTTTTCGGCGGGCGCCAATATCCGGATGCTGGCCGGCGCCAGCCATGCGCATAAGGTGAATTTCTGCAAGTTCACCAACGAGACCCGCAACGGCATCGAAGACCTCAGCGAGAATTCTGGCATCAAATCGATCTGCGCCATCAATGGCACCGCGGCGGGCGGCGGTTACGAGCTCGCTTTGGCGACCGATTACATCATGCTCATCGATGACGGTTCGGCGGCGGTGTCGCTGCCGGAATTGCCGCTATTGGCGGTGCTGCCCGGCACCGGCGGGTTGACGCGCGTCTCCGACAAACGCCAGGTCCGCCGCGACCATGCCGACGTCTTCTGCACTACCGAAGAGGGCGTCAAAGGTAAACGCGCCGTCGAATGGCGGCTGGTTGATGCCGTCGTGCCGAGCTCGAAATTCGACGAGATGATAGAGGCCCGCGCCAAGGAATTCGCCGCCCGCTCAGGCCGCGCGGCATCCGGGGCCGGCATCAAGCTGACGCCGCTTTCGCGCAAGTTCGCCGATGACGGAATCGAATACGGCACGCTTGCGGTGGAATTCGACCGCGCCGCGCGGATCGCGACCATTCTCGTGCGCGGCCCTGCAGCGCCCCGACCCGCGTCAGCGGACACCATGTTGGCGCAAGGCGCCGAGTTCTGGCCGCTCAAACTCGCCCGCGAGCTCGATGACGCGATCTTGCATATCCGGCTCAACGAGCTCGACATCGCCGCGATTGTCTTTAAATCGTCTGGCGATCCGGGCGAGGTGCTCGCCTATGACGGCTTCCTCGATGCCAACGCGGAGCATTGGCTCGTCCGCGAGATCCGCCTGTTGTGGAAGCGCGTGCTCAAGCGCGTCGACCTGACCTCGCGCTCGCTGGTGACGCTGATCGAACCCGGTTCATGCTTTGCCGGCACGCTTGCCGAATTGCCGCTCGCCAGCGATCGCTCGTACATGCTGATCGGCAGCCGCGACGGCGACAATAAGCCGCCGGCCACCATCGCGCTCGATGACGCCAATTTCGGTCCCTATCCGATGGCGAATGGATTGACGCGCCTTGCCAGCCGCTTCCTGGCGGCGCCGGCCGATCTCGTTCGTGTCAAAGCCGAACGCGGCAAGATGATCGATGCCGAAACCGCGCAACGGCTCGGCCTTGTGACTTTCGCGCTCGACGACATCGATTGGGACGATGAAGTACGTGTTTTCCTTGAGGAGCGCGCCAGCTTCTCCCCCGACGCGCTGACCGGGCTCGAGGCGAATTTACGCTTCGCCGGGCCGGAGACCATGGAATCGAAAATCTTCGCGCGGCTGACCGCATGGCAGAATTGGATTTTTCAGCGCCCGAACGCCATCGGCGACGACGGCGCGCTCAAGCGCTATGGCACCGGCCAGAAGCCGACCTTCGACACGCGCAGGGTATGAGAGAGGACTCGACCATGACCATCGAGAACGTCGATTACACCACCAAGATTCCAAACAACGTCAATCTGACCGACGATCGCCAGGTGCTGCGCGCGCTGGAAAGCTGGCATCCCGGCTATATCGACTGGTGGATGGATATGGGCCCCGAAGGATTTCAACAGGCGCTGGTCTATCTGCGCACTGCAGTCTCAGTCGATCCCAAAGGCTGGGCCAAATTCGATTACGTGCGCATGCCAGACTACCGCTGGGGCATCCTGCTGGCGCCGAAAGAGGAAGGCCGCAAAATCCCGTTTGGCCGCCATTACGGCGAGCCAGCCTGGCAGGACGTGCCGGGTGAATATCGCGCCATGCTGCGCCGGCTGATCGTCATCCAGGGCGACACCGAGCCGGCTTCGGTCGAACAGCAGCGCCATCTCGGCAAGACCGCGCCGTCGCTCTATGACATGCGCAACGTGTTCCAGGTCAATGTCGAGGAGGGCCGGCATTTGTGGGCAATGGTGTATCTGCTGCAAAAATATTTCGGCCGCGACGGCCGCGAGGAAGCGGCGGAATTATTGCGCCGCCGCTCCGGCGATCCCGACAAGCCGCGCATGCTTGGCGCTTTTAACGAAGCCACGCCCGACTGGCTGTCGTTTCATATGTTCACGTTTTTCACCGACCGCGACGGCAAGATGCAGCTCGAAAGCCTGGCGCAATCCGGTCTCGATCCGCTGTCGCGCACCTGCCGCTTCATGCTGACTGAAGAGGCGCACCACATGTTCGTCGGCGAGACCGGGGTCGGGCGCACCATTCAGCGCACTGGCGAGGCGATGAGAGCCGCCGGCATCGAGGATCCTGCCCGGATCGAGAAGGTCCGGGCGCTCGGCGTCATCGACCTGCCGACCATCCAGAAGAAGCTCAACCTGCATTATTCGCTGTCACTCGATCTGTTCGGATCGGAAGTTTCCACCAATGCTGCGAATACGTTCAGCGCCGGGCTGAAGGGCCGTTTCCAGGAAACCAAGATCAACGACGATCATCGGCTCGAAAATGCGACCTATCCGGTGCTCAAATTCGTCGACGGCGAAATCAAGCGCAGCGACGAGCCGGCGCTGACCGCGATCAATATGCGGCTGCGCGACGACTACACCGCTGATTGCCAGCGCGGCCTCGACCGCTGGAATAAGATCATCGACAAGACCGGCGTCGCCTACAAATTCGAACTGCCGCATGTCGGCTTCCATCGCCAGATCGGCGAGTTCAAGGACGTCAAGGTGACGCCGGGCGGCAAGCTCATCGACGAGGCGACCTGGAATCGTGACAAGAACCAGTGGCTGCCGTCAACGGACGACGGCGAGTTCATCGGCAGCCTGATGAAACAGGTCGTCGAGCCCGGTAAATTCGCGAGCTGGATCGCTCCCCCGCGGATCGGCATCGATAACAAGCCCGGCGATTTTGAATACGTGAAGATCGCGGCTTAGCCTTCTTTGGTTTTGATGAACATGGCGCGCCTTTCCGCGATCGCGCGATCGCTGAATACGCATGCCCCGCCGATTGGATTTCATATCCGCTCACGCGAACGCGCAGTTGTGCGTCAATAACAGATATCCGACCAACTACTCCATCAGCTTCAGATCGGCGTCGCGGATCACTTTGGCCCATTTGTCGGTTTCGGCGGCGAGGAATTTGCCGAATTCGGAAGGCGATCCGCCGAGCATCATGCCGCCGAGATCGGCGAATTTCTTTTTCATTTCGGAATCGGCCAGCGCGTCGTTGACGGCTTTGTTTAGCATGGCGATGACGTCCGGCGGCGTACCTTTCGGTGCATTGAGCCCATAAAAGGCGCTTACCTCGTAGCCGGGCAGGAAATCGGAAATGTCGGCGCATCGGGCAGCGCGTCCGAGCGCACGGTAGTGGTGACGCCGAGTGCACGGAATTGCCCGTTGCGGATAAAGCCGATAGAGCCGGGCAGGTTGTCGAATGCCGCCTGCACTCGGCCGCTCAAGAGATCGGCATAGGCGCCGCCGTTCATGCCGCGATAGGTAATATTGTTCAGCGTGATGTGCGCCATCAGCTTGAACATTTCCATCGACATGTGCGGCGAGGTACCGTTGCCCGGCGAGGCGTAATAGAGCTTGCCGGCATTGGCTTTGGCGTAAGCGATGAATTCGGGAACGCTATGCACCGGAACGGCCGCCCCGACCACCAAAACATTGGGCACGCGCATGATGCTCGCGACCGGATTGCTGTCCCGCAGGAAATTGTAGTTGAGGTGCGCGTAATAGGTCGCGTTGATGACGTTGGTCGGATTGGTAAGGAGAAGTGTATAGCCGTCAGCCGGCGCCCGGATCATGTCTTCGGTCCCGATATTATTCGCCGCGCCAGGCCGGTTTTCGACCACGAATTGGCCGTTAAGGCGACGCGACAGCCAATCGGCGATCAGCCGCGCCACCACGTCGACCGCCCCGCCAGCGGGAAAGCCGGCAATGATCTTCACTGGCCGGGTCGGATAGTCAAGCGCGAAGGCATCGCGCGAAACGACCGGCAGCGCGGCTGGACCGGCTGCCAATTGCATGAACCTGCGGCGCGGAATCGTCATGGCATTACCCCCAAAACTTTCGAGCACCGCGTTGGCCGGTGGTCCGCGAATTCCAGCTTCTTTTATTTTGTTCTTCAAATGCGGCTCGGCGCTAAAGCCTATACCGCTAGCCCCCCGTCTCCAGAGACGGGAAGACGCGGGATGCATGGTCGCTGTGTTTGCTCAATGCCAAAAGCTGACATCAGCCGGGCATAATCATCGTGCGGCGTAGACAGCGGCATTCCAAGCAACCGAGACGCCAAGGGCGAACGCGACGGCCGCTGCTGAGCCGAGAGACGAGACCGCGAAATGCCGCGTCAGCAGTGTGCCGAATTCGGCGTTCGCTAGCAGGCGGCACCCGATGTGCCATAGTGTGCGCCGTGTTCAGCTTGGAGGCCAACCGCCGGTGACAAAGAAGGTGCAATTCCTCGCGGGTCTCTTCCTGGTGTGCATGTGCGTTCTGATGCTGCAGATCGTGGAGACGCGCATTCTGTCGGTCATCAGCTTCTATCATCTGGCGTTTTTCGCGATCAGCATGGCGATGTTCGGCATGACTGCTGGCTCTCTGATCGTCTATTTCAATCCAAACTTTTTTGCGCCCGAACGGCTGCTCGCCAATCTAGTCTGGATCACGGCGGCGTTTGCTGTCGTTGTCGTATTGTCGACGACGGTGCTGATCTCGACCGTGGTGATCGATACCGCGATGCACTTTTTGCTGGCGGTGCTGTTGTGGGGCAAAGTGATTGCCACGCTGATTCCACCCTATGTGTTCGCCGGGATGGCGATCTCCATGGCGCTCACGCGTAGTCCCTGGCCGGTGGGACTCGTTTATGGTGCCGATCTTGCCGGAGCCGCATTCGGATGCCTCGGGGCGCTCGTACTGATGAGCACGCTCGACGGTGTGTCCGCCATGCTGATGGTCGGGGCGATCGGCGCTGTAGCCTCATGGGCCTTCGCGCTAGCTGGCCGCGACTATGCCAGAAGCACACTGCCGCTCTGGCTTGGCGTCCTGCAACGTCCCGGACTGCTCGCCACAGTGTTCGCGCTCGTTGCGCTTGGCAACGCGGCACTTCAACCAAACGGTCTGCGCCTCACAGTGGCCAAAGGGCAGATCGAGGATGGCGGCAATTTCGAGTATGTCGGGTGGAATTCCTATTCGCGCATTGTGGCGGAAAAGACCTCGCGAAATTATCCGATGATGTGGGGTGGTTCGTCAAAAGCACGGTACGAGAAGATCGACCAGCGCTACATGAACATCGATGGCGATGCCGGCACCGCCATGTACCGCTTCAGCGGGCAAATCGACGAGGTCGCTTTCCTAAAGAACGACATCACCAATCTCGCTTACTACATTCGCAACCATGGACGCTCCGCGGTGATTGGAGTTGGCGGCGGACGAGACCTGCTGGCGGCCCATCTCTTCGGTTTTCGCGACGTGACCGGCGTCGAGCTGAATTCCATCTTTGTTGATCTGCTCACACGCCGGTTTCGCGACTTCAATCATCTAGCGGATCTGCCCGGGGTAAAATTCAAAGTCGACGAAGCGCGCAGCTGGTTCGCCAGCGCCGGGCGCGATCGCGGTTTCGACCTGCTGCAAATGAGCATGGTCGACACTTGGGCGGCCACCGGCGCGGGGGCATTCTCGCTATCGGAGAATGGGCTTTACACCGTGGAAGGCTGGCGCAAATTCCTCGATAGCCTGGCGCCGACGGGCGTGTTTACAGTTTCGCGCTGGTACTCGCCGAAAGATGTGGACGAGACCGGGCGCCTGTTGAGCCTCGCCAAGGCCACTCTCCTCGATCTCGGCGTGCCGGACCCGCGGCGACATCTGCTGCTGGCAGCGTTCGACAATCTGTCGACCCTGATCGTGAGCCGCGCACCGTTCTCACGTGACGACCTGGCGCGGCTGCACCAGGTCACCGCGCAAATGGGCTTCTCGATCTTGGTAAGTCCAGACACGCCGGAGCCATCGGAGGCGCTGCAGCAGATCATGGCGGCGCCCGATGTCGCGGCGCTGCAGGCGCTGTCGGCCAAATTCCACCTCGACGTTTC
>Ga0126383_10003194_pt1 | contig 10783 bp, 13 predicted proteins | sample PanSoiMetPlot_35_FD_96882 | JGI IMG/M metagenome (GOLD analysis project Ga0126383, IMG submission 96882) | Tropical forest soil microbial communities from Panama - MetaG Plot_35 | ecosystem: Environmental > Terrestrial > Soil > Tropical forest > Bulk soil | place: Panama | collected 2016-02-17
CGGGGCGAAGAATCCCGCGCCGGTCACGATTGTGTGCGGCCACTCCACCTATGACGCGGTTGCAAACGGCAACGGGAACTGGACGCCAGCGCATGACCTGAACAGCAACAGGGTTTTTGTTCCGGTGACATTTGGTCCGGAGACAGACGTGTTCACACCTGTCGGAGGCCCACCGGAAACGACCGTGAGTCCCGCGCGGGCCAAAGGCTCCGCGAGTCCCAACGGGCAACCGCAGATCAACTGCAGCTATACGGTCGGTCCGATCACCATCCCGGGGGTGGGAACCTTCGAGGCGTTCGGCACCGTGACCGGCTTCGTCACGCCCGGCGGCGACTAGACATACAACCCGCAGAGGGGGCGGGCCAGCCTCGCCCCCTCATGCCCACTCCCGCCGACCCAGGCGCGTCTCGACCTTGCCCTTGAGCAGGGAGAGTGGGTCGTCGTCGCGCTCAGCCCCGGAGCGAGCTAGAGCGTTGACGGGTTGACAGGTCGTCTGCGCGCAACAGGACGTAACCCCAGAACCGCCTGGGTCTGCTTTGCAAGCCGGAGGTCACCGGTTCGATCCCGGTACGCTCGATCGCCGCTTGCCGGGTATTTCGGAGCGTCAGTCAGGCTGCTCGACCCCATCACGCCCAGTCGCCAATCGATCCGTGTAGCGTCGAAGACCCCGATCGCTACGTGTCCCGAAGGGAGTCGACATGCCGAAGGTCGTCATCACCCATGCCGTCCAGGACATCGACCGCTGGCTCCAAGGCAAGGCAGAACGAGCTGCTGCGATCGAGTCCGCAACCGGCAGCAACGTGACCGATTACATCGCGCAGGACGGAAGCAAGAACATCGCAGTCACTGCCGACGTCGCCGACCTCGAACCGATGAAGTCGATGGCGACCGCCCCGCCACCCGAAGTAGCAGCCCTGATGGAAAAGCACGGCGTCGTCCAACCGGTCACGATCTACATCGAGCCCGGGCCGGCGAGTGGGACCGGTGATGCGGAAGCCGTAGCACCCGGGGAGGCACGGCTCCGGAAGACGGTGGGCTCGTAAACGAGCCTGGTCGTGTCGCCTGCGTCGCTCGATCGAAGCGGCCATCACCCTCGCGCCGGTTTCCGCTTCTCGACGAACGGCGTACTCGACGCTCAGCGCCGCAGACTGGCGATCCAGGTCGCGCTCAACGTGGACTCGTCGGCCGGCCGATCTGAGTAGCCGTCTCTGACGGCGACCACCTCGAACCCGCCGTCCACGAGCGCCGACCGGATGTCGGCGTCCCGATGGAAGAACTGCCGGTGGTGCTCGCTGAATGGAGATGCCGCACCGTCTGCTGTGACATCGATCCGGGTGTCGCAGAGCCGCGCGTCCGGGTCGACCTGGGCGAGGATCACGAAGCGATGCCCCTCTTGCTCGCCCGAGAGAACCGGGCGAGAGGAGGTGAGGGCCATCATCGCGTCCGTATGCACGTCGAAGACCAGCCAGCCGCCCGGCCGCAGCACCCGGGCAATCGCTTTCACGGTCGGAGCGAGCGCCGTCGGCGCGAGGTAGGTGAATCCGTCCAGCGTGCAGGTGGCGGCGTCGAAGGTCATCTCGAGTGGAAGGTCGGGAAGCGTCGCGTGGATCAGTGTGGCGTCCGACCCGAGTAGGCGGCGGGCACGCGCGAGCATCGCCTCGGAGCCATCGACCCCTGTGACCCGGTAGCCGCGGGCGGCCAGCTCGGCCGCCAGCAGGCCGGTACCGCAACAGACGTCGAGGACGCCGACGACGGCGTCCTCGTCGTCGCCGAAGAGCTCGTCGAGGAACCCCGCCAAGGCGCCGTGGCAGGGCTCGACGACGACCTCGTCGTAGACCCCTGCCAGCCGCGTGTACGCGTCGACCGTGCGCACGCGGGGCCGGGGTTAGATGCCCAGGATCTTGGCCTTCGCGGCCGCAAACTCCTCGTCGGTGAGCACGCCCTGCGTGTGTAGATTCGCCAGGTTTTGAAGCTCGGCGTTCGGGTCGCTCGCGGGCTGGGCCGCCTGTTGAGCGTCGTACTGCTGCTGCGCCATGGCCTGCTGGCCCATCTGCTGCTCGTAATCGGCCTGATCCTGCGCCGCCCACCGATCGTTCTGCCGGCGCGCGACGCGACCGGATACGGCGGTGGCGGTGCCGGCGACGACGGCCGTTCTGGCTGCCATCCGCAAAAGTCCCATGTCGTTCCTCCCGTTCGTTCTAGGTGATTACCCGGCCGCCTCGGCCCGTGCCTGGGCAACGACCTCGGCGGGGATTCGGATCGAGTCGATCAGCACAGCGTCGGCGTCGGCGAGCGCCGCCACGACCTTCGTCGCCCACAGGTTCTCGAACGCGATCAGCAGCGCGGCGCTGTTCGAGGGCAGGTCCTCGCTGACCTCATCAGCGTCCTCGTCGTTCAGTGATCCAGGCTCGGTGATTTCGAGATCGGCGAACGCAGCGCCGTCCTGGTCGAGGTCTTCGATCGCGAGCGTGGCCACCGTGCCGTCCTCGGCCTTCATCACAAAGAGCAGGTCGAGAATGCGGATCGTGCCGTTGTCCACGAGTTCCCTGATCGCGGGGGCGATTTTGCCGCTGAACTTGTTGCCTGGGAAGCCGATGATGTAGACGTCAACGGGGCCGACTTCCATGCTCTCTCCTTGTTCGAGGGTCGGCTCAAGCCTAGTCGGTGCTCCGTCGGCATGTGTGACCTCCTCTTCGACGACGGCCACCACTGCTCGAATGCGTCGTCGACCCGGAGTTGCAGTTCCGTTCCGGCCCGTTATTCGCGAGTCAACGGCCGGGGAGGCGTGGCTGACGTACTCCTCGATCTTGCATGCGCGACGAACGTGTAACGTCGTGGCATGGCATCTCAGCCGCCACAGCCACGGCGTAAGCGGCCGTTCCGCTGGGGCTCGAACGACCCGGATCACCCCGGACTCAGCTGGTGGGGCAGGTGGGTCGTTCGGCGGCAACCGCGGCCGCCCGGTCCGCCTGCGCCTCCGCCGAGTCAGAAGCCGCCGGCCGCCTAGCAGATCCCCGAGGGAGACGTCCGATTTTGGGCATCGACGAACTCGCCCGACTGTGATAGGACGGGAGGTGGTCCTTCCGGCCGATTGCTGTATCTCGTGATGTGGTCTAGATGACGAACTTCCTGAGAGGGCTTATGTTCTGGCGGAAGTCGCCCGAAGGCGAAACACCGGGCCCGACCGACGACTCCTCGCCGACGCCAGTGGAACTGGAATACCAGGCGGAGCATGACGAAGAGCTCCTCCAGGCGCGCAGCGAGGAGAACGAGGGAGCGCCCTAGGCCACGCGTTGACCTCCGCGAGTCGCCGACATTGGCGGCCGCGGCACCCGCTAAGTCACGCCGTCTGTGATCTCGCAGTCGTGATCGCTGCCAACTCGTTCACCTAGGTGAACGGCGAATGCGTCGCCTCGGTTCACCTACTTGTGCGCGACCTTGGTCGCCATTGTCGAATTCGCGCTCGCACGAGTCGAGTCGGTACTCAGCCGCAGCGCGAACTTCGCCAGGGAAAGAAGGGAGGTGGATGACGTGTGGTATGGCATTGGCTTCGGGATCTTCTTCTACATTCTGTTGGCATTCACACTCGGCCTGATCACGCTTCGCAAGGGTCACTGGGTGATGTTCCTGTTCGGGATCTTCTTGCCGATCTTCTGGATCGTCGGGGCGCTGATCCCGCCGACTCGGGAAGTGGCGCAGCCCGTGTAGGTCGCATGGCGAGTCGCCCGGGAAACCATCCAAGCCTGGTGCTGACCCGGGCGGCACGCCGAACTGACGGTTAGCTACGCGGCTGACGCGTCTCGATGTCTCGCGGGTTACGCGCGTGGCGACGGCCGCGGGGCCCGTCGCCACGGCAGGACCCCATCGATCTCGACGTCGAGCGAGAAACTCAGCACTGTTCGGATCACCACGATGATTCCAAGGACGCCGACGTTCTCGAGTGTCGGCTCCACGGCAACAGTCCGAATGAGGTCGGCGGCGACCAGGACCTCGAGGCCTATCAGGATCCCCCGGCCGAGAACTGCACGGCCGCGCCGGTAGGTTTGCTCCGCAGCGGTGCCGCGAAGGAGATCGCGTCCGACACTCAGCAGCGCAAGCACAAACGCGAGAATGAGCACGGCGACCGCGATCCACTCGAATGCCCTGGAGATGTTCTCCATCGCATGCACGGCTCAAAGTCTGGCAGGCGAGTCGGCGGAGATGTTCCTCCGGCCTTGTCCTAACGGCACTCGCGGCTCCAATCGATGTTCGATCGTTCCCGGGCGCCGGCCATCTCGATTCCGTCCGCGTTGACGACGAGGGTCGCTCGCGCGGCTCTCTCGTCGCGCTGCGATCTCAGGCTCGCTGTCGGGCGGGCTGCCCGAATCGTCCGACCAGGAGCGCGACGACCGTGACGAGATACAGCTGACCCAGGAGTGATTCGACGACAGCGAATGAGCGGCCGGGTTGTGCAGCGGCCGTGTAATCGCCATACCCCAGCGTCGCGAGCGTCACGTAGCTGAAGTAAATGCGGTCCGCGGGCGTCCCGTCAGTCCCCTGCGCGAAGAACGGGCCGTTACCGAGCGCAGCGGCGGCGCCGTACACGAATGTGAAGAGAATCCCAACAACCACGTAGATACAGACAGCGCCCGTGACTGACTTCCGGTTGATCTCGCGTTGGTCGAGGACGCCGAGCCCGATCACCACGACCGTCGCGATAGCCAACAGCACCTCCAGAATCGCATCGACCCCCCTCATCGTCGAACCTTCGACGAAGAGCTGGAAAATCGCCACGGCACCACCGAGCAGGACCAGCACGACCGCTGCACGGATCCGCCCCAGCCCCGATGTCCAAAGCGCCAGCGCGAGCGTTCCGGTCTCCATGAGGATGAGCGCGCCGCGGGCCCAGCTCGCCTCCGGCGCCGCGACGATGAAGACATACGTCAGTCCAACCAGGAGCAAGACGTAGCCATAGGTACGGCTCGCACGGAGCCGTTCGACGCGTGACCCCGGGCGCCAACCGTGAAGTGCCATCCGGTGGAAGTGAACCTGAGCGTCCGGACGTTTCCGGCGCGGCTTCGCCTACGCCTCAGACGGCAAGGTCGTAGACGGCGCGCACGATCAGGAGGGCGCCGATCACCATCAGCGCGATCAGCGCGATCGCGCGCGAGTTCGCGAGGAGCCACGCCTTCCAGGAAGCCAGGACCTCGGTGGAACGCTCCGGTTCAGCGACCACGACGACGACCGGAGCGGCAATGGTCACGATCGATGCGAGGGCGAACACGAAAGCGGCGCCGGACGCGTCGATTACGCTCACGTTCGCCTTGAGGATCTCGGCGACTGCCGCCAGCGACAGCGTGTAGCTGAGCATCAGCGCTCCGACCGCGACTGCGAGCAGCCAGTGCGTGCGGTCGATCCGGTCGAGCCACTGAGGGGGCGACTCGGGCCCCTTCTTTTCCCTCGGCCGGTGATAGACGCGCCACGAGCCGGCAACGAGCAGGAGACCGAGCACCAACTCCACTATCGAGACGACCCGCGACGGCGTGGTGTGCTTGGAGCTGAAGTCCTGCCCGTGAAGGACGAAGACCATCAGCAGCGCGAGCACCAAGAGGGCAAGCAGCCAGCCGACGATGAAGGCGATCCCCCGCCGCACACCGGAGGACATGCTGAGCAGGACGATCATCGTGACGACCGAGCCCGGGCTCGTGAATGCGACCGCCAACCCCAAGCCGGCGACCTCCGGCAGAAGTGTGGTCATTTCCCTTCCCTCTCAGCCCGCCGACGGCTGAGCGGTTGCCGTCACGGGCTCGAGCGCGCTTTGCTCGATCTCTTGCTCCTTCTCCCGCGCCGATGAGACAACGACCGCCCCGAAGAGTGCGAGGCAAAGCGCACCGATGGCGACGACCGCGTGCCAGGGCGGATTCCTCTCGAGCCGCTCCTGGAGCACGAGCGCTCCGAGCATGACGCTCGCGATTGGGTTGGCGACCGACACAGCCGCTACGGACGGCACGAGCCGGCCGGTCGAGAGCGAGAACTGCTGGAACAAAAAACCCACGACCCCGGCTGCGGCCCACACCCAGAACTGCCACCCGGCAATCACGTCCGCGACTCCCTCCGAATGCACGTTCTCGATGACAGGTTTCATCAGCGTCGCGGAAAGGCCGTACAGCAACCCGGCGATCGTGCCCAACAGCGCCGCACGCATAGAGAGGCTGCCGCGATTCGCGAACACGAGCAGCGCGACGCAAGCAGCGCCGATGACGAGGATCGAGGCGGCCCAGTCGAATCCCGGCGCATTGTCCACACCGGCGGCCGGATCGCCGAAGGCTGCAAAGAGTGCGAGCCCTGCGACGATGATCGCAGCACCGATCACCTTTCTGATTCCGACCGCCTGGTGTGCCAGGAAGTAGCCGAGTGGGAGCGCCCAGATCACCGTCGTGACGAGCAACGGCTGGATGATCGAGACGCGGCCGCGGTCGAGGGCGGCGGCCTGGAGGCCGACGCCGACGATCTGCGCGACGAGGCCGAGCAGCCACACCCAGCGAGTGAGCAGGATCAGGAAGGACTTCGGACGACGAAAGGAGACCCCCTTCAGGTTCAGCGCCGCCAACTGCCACAGCGTCGCGGCGAGCGCAAAGCACCCCGCGGCAAGGAGCGCGAGAAGTGCCGCTACGCCGTCCACGACGTCAAGAAGGTCGCGGCACAGGCTGCTGTGCCCCGGTCGCTGCCGCTTGCCCCCGTGCGAGCTGAATCAGGCCGAGGACGAGCACAGCGAGAGCGACGAGTGATGCAACCTCCCCGCCGGTTGTGCGCTGAGGCGTCTCGAGGTACATCGTCCTCCCGAGCCCGACGGCCGTCACCGGGTTCGCCGCGCTGGACGAGGCGATCACGGCGCGAGCGCCCCGGCCTGCAGCGACGTCTGCAGGAGATAGAAGCCGCCGAGGCCGAGAAGAGAAGCGCGAAGCTGGTCCAGCTCGTCACCAACGCCGAGATCCCTCCCGGGACGACGGTGTCGAACGCCTTCATCGCGGCTGCCTGGAAGCCGAAGAGGACGCCGGCCGCAGTGCCGCAGAAAGCTGCCTTCTGCCCGGCCGGCCGGTGCCAGCCGAACGGCGTGAGCGCGCCGACAACGCCTGCCACCACGAGAGTCGAGACGATCCAGACCGCGGTCGGCACCGACGTTCGACCTGCCGACGGATTGGCGAAGGCCAGGAAGACTCCGAGCGCGACGAGGACGCCGACCGCGCTGTGGAGCCGCTGCAGAACCCGCTGCGTCGGCTCGAGCCGGCACCTCGGTGCCGGGTGCGAGCGGCTCGTACGGCGAGCCGCCCACCTCGAGCCCTGCGCGTCCACGCTTCCGAAACGACCCCGGGACGCTCAGGAACATGCCTCTAGCGCGCGGCCGCGGCGGGTTTGGCGCTCGGCGCCGCTCGCTTCTTGGCGCCGGTGATCAGCGCCGTCAGCATTCCCGTGCCTGAGACCGCCAGGTACGACGTCAGGACGGCAACGGCGACAGGCGCGGTCTGCAGGGTACCGATCTGCGTCGTAAGCGCGGCCAGCAGGATCAGCGAGAACGGGGCGGCGACGAGCGCTCCGGGCACGGCGGCGAACATCGTGGCGAACGCGAGTCCCTCGGGCACCCCGGGGATCAACACGTGAGTCGCGGTCCCGGCTGTGCCGCCGATGAAGAGCAGCACGAGGAAGGGACCGCCGATGAAACCGGTCGCCTCGCAGAGCGCGAAGGTCAGCATCTTCGCGAAGACGACCGCGATCAGCAGACCAGCGCCGAGGCTCGTTCCGTCGCGGATCACCACGGGGAGCTGGTCGGTGCCGGTGAAGATCGTCAGCGGCAGGACTACGCCGATAATCCCGAACAAGATTCCCCCGATCGTCGGGAGCAGGATCGTCCGCTCGGTCAGAGGAGCGGTGATCCTCTTCATGCCCCCGATCACGATGACCGTGATCAGCCCGAGCACGCCCGCGACCAGCCCGAGCGGAACGGCCGCGAGCAGGTTCCAGTCGTCGTACTTGAACGACGGCACCGCGAAGATCCCGACGAAGGTCGATCCCGCGATCAAGTAGTAGATGCCGAACGCGACCGAGGAGGACAGCAGGCACGCGAACAGCGTCTCGGCGAAGCGACGCGCCTTCAAGGGCGCTACCTCGAGGATGAGGATCGTGGCCAGAATCGGGGATGCCAACAGCCCTCCGTACGCTGCTGAGATCCCGCTGAGGGTGTTCGTGGCCTGCTCGTCGTCGCCAAGCTTCTTCCGCTGCGAGACCCAGGCCCCTAGCCCGCCGCCCATCTTCCCCAGCGCGAGCTCGGGTCCGAGGCTCGCCCCACCGATCAACGACACGAGGGAGACGACGACCGCTCCGGGGACCGTGGCGGGATCGGTTCGCTCCGACTTGATCTCCGCGACGGTGCCCGTCAGCTTGGCCGGGACCCGGAGGACGCGGCGGAGCACGCCGACGAGCACACCCGCTCCGGCGGTCACCGCGACCCACCAGAGCCTCCCCTCGAGCCAGCCGGGGTCGCTGGGGAGCGTGAACCAGAGCTTCGTGCCGTGCTTGAGCAGCCCGAGGAACGCCAGGGCCGCGAACGCGAGCACGATCCCGAATAGCGCCGCGTAGCCGATGCTCGCCCAGAATGCCGGCGAGCGCGTCAGGACGAAATCCGACTCGCTAGACGCTGCTTTGCTCGGCGGCTGCTGCGGTTTTTCGCTCATGGCCATGTCGCGGAGAGTACTCAGGGGACCGCGAGCACGGCGCCGTGCTCTGCCGGGTTGAAATGTAAGACGAGCTGATCGGACGGCGCTTGGTCCTTCGTCAGCACCTCCAGCGTCTCGCGGCTCACCGCGCCGTCCGTCCAGGCCAGCATCGTCGAGGCCCCCGGGGCGAGCAGCGGCGCAGCGTCCCGTCGACCGAGCCTCGAGCCTTGCCCGCTCCGTTCGGCTCGTCGAAGCACGCCAGGAGCACGCCCAGCTGTCGCTCCCGGGCGCCGCGACGAGCGCCGTTGCCCCGCTTCTCGCTAACGGATGTCGTCATAGCCTTCTCCTCTCTCAGCCGGCAGGGCCGTCGGAGGCTGTGTGCGCCATCTGCTGGATCTGCACGAGCTCGAGCCCGAGCTCTTCGATGCGCTCGATCAGACCGTGGAGGTGTGCCTGGTCGACGACATTCCCGGTCAGGACGGTGGTGCCGCCGACCCGGCTCATGTCCATCCCCTCGAACAGGTAGGCGTAGCGTTGGTCGAGCTCCCCCCGGACGACGAGCCGGTACTCGGTTCCGCTCACCAGAGCGACTCCAGCCCGAAGAGACTGTCAAGCGTCACGCGCCCGAGCCTCACTGCCGGGTGGGTGACAGGACGACGTCGGTCACTGAATCACCTAGGTGAATCTCGGCTCATTCGCGGCTCAACATCGCGACCGCTTCCCGCTCGACATCGACGTAGGGCTCGCCCGAGACGTCGATCACTACGCGATCGATTGTGCCTCCGACGAATGACCAGGGGGCGCTGCCGGGGTAGTCGTCGGTGACCGGCTCGCCGCCGTCCTTGCCCACGTTGAGACCCTCACCGGCGAGGGAGAACTTTCCGGGTTGGGTCTTGATGGTGCCCTCGCCGACCTTCTCGTCGTTCATGTAGAGGCTGAGCGTGCCCTGGGTGGGCATCTCGGTGCCCTCCTTCGTGAAGACTGCGGCGAGAACAACCTTGCCGGTCGGAACCTGCTGGGTCGACTCGACGATCTGCTCGAACTCGCCGACGAAGTCGTAGACGTACTTCAGCAGGCCGTCCTTGACGTACAGCGCGTGGCCGCCGAATCGTGAACCCTGACCGACGAGGACACCCTCGGCTTCGGGTGTCTCAACTGTGACCTCTGCCGCGATCGTGTACGAGCGGTTACGGATGTTCGGAGCGACCGACTCAGGGATCTCGGCGCTGCCCGGGTAGTATACGTAGCGGTTGCGCGGTTTCGAGAGTTGCGGTCTCTCGGTCGTGAGGATCTCGACTGCATCTCGCGACTCGAGCGGCAGCGCCTGGTACGCGCCCGCTTCGTGCCACCAGAGCGCGATCAGCTCACGCAGTTTCGCGGGATGCTCTTCGGCCAAGTCGTGGCATTCGCTCGGGTCGTTCTCCGTGTCGAACAGTTCCCACCGCTGTTCCGCGAAGTCACCCCATGCGCTGGGCGCGGCCGATGTGAGCGCCGCTGCTTTCCAACCGTTGTGCCAGATCGCGCGCGTGCCGAGCATCGAGTAGAACTGCGTCTGCTTGTCGGTCTCGGCGTTCCTGTCGGCGAAGGTCGACTTGAAGCTGATCCCTTCGAGCGGGTGCTGTTTGTATCCCTTCACCTCGTCCGGCAGCTCGATGTCGAGGCAGTCGAGCAGCGTCGGGACGATGTCGATTGCGTGCGTGTACTGGCGGCGCACCCCCGCCTGCTCGATCGCAGCCGGCCAGGAGACGATCATCGGATCGGCGCAGCCGCCCTCGTAGTTCGAGTACCGCTTCCACAGCTTGAACGGCGTGTTGAACGCCCACGCCCAGCCGGTCGGATAGTGGTTGTACGTCAGCGGGCTGCCGAGCACGTCGATGAACGGCAACGCGTCCTCGATCGTGTCGGGGAGACCGTTGAAGATCTTGTTCTCGTTGACCGAGCCGTTCGGGCCACCCTCGCCCGAGGCGCCGTTGTCGGAGACGAGGACGATGATCGTGTTGTCGAGCTCACCCGTCTCCTCGAGGTGGTCGAGCAGCCGGCCGATCTGGTCGTCCGCATGGCTCATGAAACCGGCATAGACCTCTGCCATGCGA
>Ga0126383_10003195_pt1 | contig 10782 bp, 12 predicted proteins | sample PanSoiMetPlot_35_FD_96882 | JGI IMG/M metagenome (GOLD analysis project Ga0126383, IMG submission 96882) | Tropical forest soil microbial communities from Panama - MetaG Plot_35 | ecosystem: Environmental > Terrestrial > Soil > Tropical forest > Bulk soil | place: Panama | collected 2016-02-17
CCCGGACAATTTGTTTGATAGCAAGTCGCAGCCCGCAGACGGCAAGGTCAACTCCGAGGCCGCAATCGAATCACTGACACACATCAAGCGTGGCATCGACCACTGGGGTAATTTGGTCGATCTGAAAGACGTGGACTGGCGGCTGCTCACAGGCATCAACAATCTCGGTGCCTACCTCGGAAAGACAATTCTGGTCACATCCGGCTATCGCACATACGCTCAGCAGAAGGACATTTGGGATCGCTACGGTCACAATCCGTTGCTTGCAGCAGACCCGGCGAAGGGATCGAACCACATGCGCGGGCAGGCTTGTGACTGCACCATCGACGGCGTTGAAATGGGGCATGCCGTTCCTGCATCGACCATTGAGAAATTTGGAATCTGGTGCTCGATGTGGGAGGAGTACCATTCCGATCCTGTTCACGTCACCCGGATCGGGGTGCATGGATGATTTCAGAGCCGGAATGGGCCTCGATTGCCGCGATGATCGAGAAAATTTCATCCCAGGTGTCGGGCAAGCGGCAGGACTATTTCACGACCGGGCCTGTGATCAAGGTCGATCTGCCGAACAGATGCGTCTACCTCGCGGAGTTTGGCGACCAGGCAATTCCAATCGTCGCATACGACTATGCCCATGACTACTACGTCACGGATCAAACTGGCGCAACGGTCAAGAAGACGGCGATATCGAAAGTGAAGATGCCGAAGGTCGGGGATACCGTTGTTGTCGCCCGTGAGTACGGCACACGCGGATTGCCGCGAGCACTCGGCATCCTGCAAGGGAAGAATTGGATTCTGTCGGAGGACGAGCAGTGAGCTACGACATTGCAATTTCAGACCTTGGTGATTTGATCCTGACGGCAAGCCGTGACCTGGCCGGGATTTCAGGATCGACGTTGTTGGAGCAGCGGATGAAACTACGGCTGCGCTTGCACCGGGGCGAATGGAAATACGACTACGCCGGGACGCTCGGCTCGCTCCTCTACACGCTCTCCGGGCTTCCTGCGGAGCATGCGGCAACGTACGTCGATGCATACGTCCGTGAAGCGTTGCTCACCATGCAAGAAATTTCAGTGGCAGACGTGCAAACACAGATAACACCGGAGGACGTTACGCTCATCGTCGTCTATCAGATGGTCTACACGGAGGCGGACGATTCCACGACTTCCGACCCCGATCTACAAGAATTGACTTTGACCCTACCCATAGTTGCAGCAAACGAGTAAAGGAAAGTCATGCCGATCACACCCACGACGTTTTTCAAAGCGCAGGATCAGATCGTTCTCGACATGATGACGCAACTCGTCGCTGCAATTCCAGACGCACACACCGACGACGACGGCATCCTGTCGATCATCTTCAATGTCGAAGGCGGGCAATTGGAAACGCTCTATCTCGCCAACCAATTGCTCCTTCAAGACATGTTCATCACGACGGCTTCGAACGAGGCATTGCAGCGCCACGGCGAGGAGTACGGCGTCCCGATCAAGGACGGCACATACGGAAGCGGCTCGCTCATGTTCACGGGCGACGGCAATACATATATTCCGGTCGGAACCGAAGTCGGCTACGACCCAGGGAACGGACTCGACGTAATTTATTTCAACACGACGAGTGACGGCACGATCCCGAATCCTGGTACTCCGACCGCTCCGGTAGCGGCCGACGGAGGCGCTGGGACGCTCGCTGCGGGCCTGTACGAGTATGCGATTACATTTCAGACGCCCACGGGCGAAACGCTCGTAGGAGCGGCCAGTAACGCGCTTGCACTCGCTGCCAGTCATGCTGTCAACCTCACTGCAATTCCATTGGGCGGGCCTGGAACGACTGCGCGCAATGTCTACCAGCGGATCAACGGCGGTGCCTGGGCGAAGGTGACGACCACGGCGGTCGTGAACGCGCTCAACAACAACACGGCCACAACTGTGACAATTGGTTCCGGTGCGCAGACGCTTGGCGGTGTCGATCCGACGTTCGACTCCGCGCATTCCGTCTACGTCAATGGCATTGCCCAGGAGCCGGGTGTCGATGGAAATGCTGCGGTCGGAACAATTACAGTCCTGACGAATGCTCCTGGCTCGCTCACATCGGTGACGAACCCGATTGCGTTCACGGGCGGCACAGAGCCGGAAGACACGAACACGTACCGTGCGCGGCTTCTGCAATGGGTGCAGAACCCACAGACGGGATCGCCTGCCGACCTGAAGGCGTGGGCAGAGGCGGTAGCCGGTGTCGAGTCGGCAACCGTCTTCACAAACACACCGGCTGCGGGATCGGTTACCGTAAGAATTTCAGGGCCGGGAGGATCGATCCCAGGCGCGCAAGTTATTTCAGATGTGCAGACTGCGCTCGCCGCGCAAGACCTGGCGAACATCACGATCATCGTCAGTGCCTTCACGGCCATTCCGACGAACGTGACGGTGGACGTGACGACTTCCGGTACCTACCAGCTTGCCGACGTGACAGCCGCCGTGCAGACTGCGATCACGAATTACATCAATGCCCTGGCTGTTGGCGGTACGCTCTACCTCTCCGGAATCATCGATGCCGTCTTCGGTCTTGCTGGAATTCAGGATGTTGTGGTGACGACCCCGACAACCAATCAGACGACGGCTGCTGACTCCAAGCGGACGCCTGGAACAATTTCGGTGACATGAGCGTAACGGATTTTCAGCCGACGCTTCCAGTCGAGGTTCAGCCGACCGAAGCGGAATTCGATTTCATGGAGCAGAGTCCTCCTGGACTCTTTCCGCAGAACCAAAATTCCAACTTCGGTTTCATCATCCGCAAGATGTGGTGCGACCGTGTGACCGAGATTTCAGGCGAGCAGACGACGATGTACAACGAGAAATTCCCGGCCACATCGACGCAGTTCCTCGATATGCACGAACAGCAGTACGGCTTGCCGATGGCTCCGACGACGCTGACGATTGCGCAGCGCAGGCAAGCGGTGCTGAACCGGATTCGTGTTGGCCCATTCACTAGAACGCGAAGGCAACAAATTGTCGAGAGCTACATCACGGCGACGTTCGGTACACCGATCCAGCTTGTTCCGGTCGGTGTTGCGATGGCATCCGCAGGAGTGCCGCTCTACGGTGAAGGCGGCGACGTTTCGACGCTCTACAAGATCGTCGAGGACATTCCGAATTTCAACTACACGGTGCGGTTCAAGAACACGGTGACGCCGGATGAGGTTGGACTACGGCGAGAGCTTGACCGGATTACACCGGCCGGGATTTCATACACAATCGTCTACGTGGCTACGCCATAGGAGGTGAAATTTGTCTAGATTCAAGACATTCGACTCGACTGGCCTGGCCACTGCCGGACGGCTCTACGCTGGCGACCTGAATGCGATCCAGGATTTGTACGCCGATCTGATGAATTTGACGCAGAATCACGGCGTCGGCTCGTTGGCGATAGGAGAGTCCGGTTTGCAGCTACTCCGCTACGGGGCTGGGGAAGCCCGCCTCAGCGGTGCGATGCGCTCAGACGGCATTCTGAGGGCTTTGGGAGGGCTTTACGCGGGAGCATTCACGACGGCGCAGCGGAATGGAATCGCAGCCGGTTCCCGTCCGTATGGCCTGATCATCCTCAACACCGACACAAACCAGTTCGAATGGAATTCTGGTTCGGATGCAACTCCGAACTGGGTGCCGCTCGGTGGGGCGATTTCACAGTTTTCAAGCCAGACCGGCTCGTACACGCTCGTCCTCGCAGATGCAGGAAAAATTGTCGAAGTCAACTCGGCCTCGGCAAACACGGTCACCGTCCCTGCGAATTCGGCAGTCGCATTTCAGGTCGGCGTCAACGTCACGATTGCACAGATGGGGGCGGGACAAACAACCATCGCTGCGGCAGGAGGAGTCACGTTGCGCTCATACGGCCCGAACCTGAAACTCGCAGGGCAGAATGCAATTGCCTCGATTATCAAGCGCTCCACCGACGACTGGTGGGTAGCGGGGAACCTGATCCCATGATCCCTCCTGGCGTACTCGCAGCCTGTGATCGTGTCAAGCCGATTGTCTCGATCACAAATCCAGGGCAAGGCAGCACTCAGAACGGAACAATTACAATGTCCGCGAATGCGACTGACAACGACAAGATTAAGCAAGTCCAGTTCTACCTCGATGGCAACCCGTACGGCAGCGTTGTCACTGCTGCTCCATATCAGGTGTCGGTCAATACAGCCGCTCTCTCGTCGGGTGGGCATACCTGCTCGGCGCTTGCAACAGACCGTGTAGGCAATACGCAATTGTCTCCGACTGTTTCATGGAGCGCGAAAGATCAGCATCCACCTTCGGTCAGTATCTACTCGCCTGCCAATGGTGCGACGGTCTACGATACAATTACATTCGCTGCTTCGGTGAGTGACGATGTTGGCGTTGCGTACGTCCAGTACAACATCGACGGAACTGGCTGGACTGGTGCAATTGGCGCACCGTATCAATGGGGCTACGATACGCACAATCTCGCCGCCGGAGGACACACGATCTACTGTTTGGCAACCGACACGGCAGGCAACCAGACGCAGGTTTCCAATTCCTTTACTGTCGGCAATGCTCCACCGGCAGGCAGCTACGTCGATATGGGCAGTTATTCTCGCAGTGGCGATGTTGAACGCTGGATCATCGATTATTACCCGTATTTCAACTCGGACGGTGGTGCTATCGACGGCAATCCGAAGACGTTGCCGGGAAACCCGAATCCGACTTACTACAACATGCGCGCGCGAATTTTCTGTCATTGGTTCGAATCACCGCAGCCAGGCCGATATCAGCATCTCGGCCTCTGGCTGAACGGGTCGCGTTATCCGAACGGCCCTGATCAGCAGATCAGTTCGCAGGACGGAGAAAACGATCAGTATGGCCCATACTTCAGTGTCAGTGGTGGAAATTACTGTTGGGTCGAGCGTTGGGGCGATGCGCAGGACGGCTGTTACACTTGGCAAGTTCACATAGCTTACGATTTCACTCCGAAGTATGCATCGTAAGCAATGGAGCATCGATAGATTGCAGGATGCAATAAGGAATTTAGAAGCTCAGATGCGGGCAATTGAACATGCTCTCGATGCAGCCGACACGGCACTTGAAGAGGAGATGGAGAAGAACAAAGAATTACGGAAGCGGATTTCAGACGCAATAGCAATTTTGGAAGGGGGGAGTAATGACAGAGTGGTACGAGGTTCCGTACAAGGGAGGCCCGATGGTGGCGGTGAAGGGATTCCCCCGACCCCTATATCCACCAGACGCAGCGAATCAAGGCAAAACGCCATCAATTAACGGGCCGGACGTAGAGGCATATAAGCGTACTGTCAGCCGTGCGCAGCGATGGAAGTGGCAGGCGTTCGACCAGGCATACAGTAACGGTTTCAGCCACGGCAAAGGCCCGAACGTAATTGACTCCGGAGTCGCAGGAATCCAGCGACAGCAGAAAATTGACCCGACCGGCTGGATCGGTACTGGCACTTTCAACACACTGCGCTCGATCCGTGTTCCGGAAGGCTTCGCACATGCCGGTGAAATGGCGATGGATGCTCGCGCAGTGGAATTGATCAATGCGGCCTGGGACATGTTCGGCGGCAAAGAGCCGACTGCACCCACCACCCCGGTTACAACGTCGGCGCAAGAGCGACTCAGGATGGCAAAGTCCCAGGTAGGAATTTCAGAGTCTCCGCCTCGCTCCAATATGCAGAAGTATGGGCAGTGGTACGGGGTCAACGGCGTGCCGTGGTGTGCAATTTTCTGTACGTGGTGCGACCAGACGGGAAAGAATCCAAGCGGCACGTTCAAGAAGGGCACAACGTATGCGTATGTGCCATACGTCGTAAACGATGCTCGGCTGGGAAAAAACGGGCTATCAATTACAGGCGATCCGAAACCGGGTGATCTGGTCTGCTTCGACTGGGACAGGAATGGGGAATTTGACCATATCGGCCTGTTCGACAGTTGGGCAACTGGCCGTCAGTTTTGGAGCGTCGAAGGCAACACGTCCGATACAGATAATTCCAATGGCGGCTCCGTGATGCGCCGTCAACGTGACGCAGGAGGAGCAGCACGAGTTGTCTTCTGCCGAGTGAAAGAATGAAACTGGGCAAGCTCGATTATGTCTCCGACCCGCGCACACTGATGCTGTCGGAATTTGTCAAGCCGGATATTTCACTGCCATCCGCGTACGACACCGATCAGTACAGGCGCAACTTTCCGAACGAAAGCTGGGGAAGCAACGAATACAAGGACTGTGTGCTGGCAGCACGGGCGAATGCGCAATTACGCTTGGAGCGGATCGAGCAGCGGCGGACGCTTCCGATCACGGACGAGATAGTGATCGACTTCTACAAGAAGCTGACCGGCTGCAAGACGCCGGGAGACAAGAAGGACACCGGCTTGTCGATCCTGCCGGTACTGAAGCAGTGGAAAAAGGCGGGCTGGGAAATCGGTGAGCGGAATTACAAGATTTGGGCGTTCGGGGAGTTGGAGCCGCAAGATCACCGGCAACTGATGTTCGGCTGCTACCTGCTGACAGGCGTTCATTTCGGCTTTGCTCTGCCGAAAGCAATCGAAAACGTGCTGGACTGGAATTACAGTGGTCAGACGACGCCGGAATGGAAAGCCGGGTCACTGGGAGGACATTGCGCATTCGGCCATGCGTACAGCACTCGCGGTTTTACCGTCATGACCGGAGGACGCATCTGCCAAGTCAACTGGGAATTCATCGATAAGTTCTGCGACGAGGCGTGGTCGGTGATCAGCTACCACGACTCCTGGCGGATCAAGCAGACTTTTGACGTAGCCAAGCTGGAAGAGGCATTGCATAATATTTCACAGTCTGCTACCCAGTAGGCTTCGCACATCTAGGAAAGGAGGGCAACAAGGTCGATAACTGGCTCCGTGCGGGACGACGTGCAATTCGTCGGGAGCAAGAGAGGGCATCCCCGCATGTCCAGTAAGCGGATAAGGAGAGAAAATTGATGCGTAAGCTGTTTTTTATCCTGCTCCTCTCGGCTGTCCTGGGAGGGGCAGTCGGAACAGCCCAAGCAAGAATGTGGAGGGGTGATTCGGCCTCGGCTTCGTGGTATGGGCCGGGACTCTACGGAAACGGATTGGCATGTGGTGGAATTCTCACAACATCAACGTGGGGGGTGGCACACAAAAGTTTGCCGTGTGGCACTCGCGTCCACATCTGCTACCAGCGCTGCGTAGTAGCAAGAGTGATCGACAGAGGGCCATACGTGGCGGGCCGAGAATTCGACTTGACAGGGCCAGTCCGATACGCCATCGGAATGCCGAGTATGGGGGTGGTTCGATGGTGGGTAGGCTGAGGTAATTTCAAGCTCCTCCCCCTGGCGAGGGCCGCATAGCCGGGGGGAGGAAACCGAGCGGGGAGTCGGGGTGGCCCGCCCTTCCCCGATTTCCCCGCTCCGCGCTTCTGAGCGCCCCTCTGAGGCCCAGTGAGCGCCGGGGTGGGAGTCTACAACCCCCTGAAAAAACCGAGGCGTAGAGCGGCTTACAGCGCCTTGGCTTGACATTTCAGGCCAGTCGGCCCTATCCTGGCGCTCACGGTTAGGGCGTATTGAGACTTGCCATTCGGCTTCCTCAATTCCTCTTTCTGTCGGATAGCTTGAGGCCGGGTCAATTCCATTGGATGCGACCCGGCCTCCGGCGAACTACGTCCGACAGGGCCGTATCCGACCGTCAGGGTTTGAAGCGAGGAAGTGACAATTGAGTAGCAAGACCGCCAAACTGACCGTTCGTACGGAGCGTTTCTCATCCGACAAGCGCTTCGTCCTTGCCTACGTCATGACTGAGAATCTGTCCGCCAGGTCGAAGCGGGAGGACTACCACTGGATCGAGGTAGAGACAGGCAGAGAGTCGATGAAGTTCACGACGGAGCGGGCTGCGAGCTTTTGGCTTGAGGGCTACGAGCTTGCGCTGGAAGTGGCGAATGAGGACTAGGCATAAATTTCAAAGGAGTTTCAGGTGGCTCTCAACGCGATGGAAGCACGAAGACTGCCCTGCCCTCGTTGCGGAGCAAAGGCAGGAGCCAAATGCTGGCAGCGGACAAAAAGCGGAGGGTCGTACCAGACCGACACAGTTCACCGTGAGCGGAGGAATCAATCTGCCACGGAGATTCTTCGCGGGCGGCTTCGTAATCGATCAATTTCAAAATCGGAAGAAAAATTTTGACTCTGGTGCTAGTCCTGTAAAGCGAAGCTTTACTGTGACGCTGGGCACCCTACTCTTAGGGGAGAGTAGAACTGGATTAGCAGGGGCTTTGTTTGCAGGAGGGATTTTATTGGTAGGGGCTATATTGCTTACTGGGGCGTTGAGGAGTAGTAGAGCCTGAACGCTCGCGAGAGGGGAAGAAATTTTGACTGAGGCGAGCGAAGAGATTCGTGCATTCTTCGATAAACTCTCGGATTACACGAAAACGCTGGTTCAGGAAGGTGGGGAATTTGAAACGCTGGGAATAAAGATCGAACGTGACTTCCGAGGATTTCGTGCCGACGTGTTCTCGGTTCGCGTTCTGAGCGGCGAAGGAAGGGGCGTCATGAAGGAAGCATTCTTCAAGTTCTAACCGTGTCTGTCGAACTGTTTGTAATTTCAGCGCTGGTTGACGAAGGCTCTCCGAAGCGGGCATTTCAAGCGGGGATCAACCCGGAGGACTTCGAATACTACGAGGAAGAATGGAATTGGATCGTCAACAGAGCGGAGAACCACAAGCCGATCAACGCAAGGCTGTTCAAGAAGCAGTTTCCGGAATTCGAATACATCCTGCCGAGAGAGAACGTCGGTGACCTGATCGATGAGTTGAAGCAGGAGCGGGCATTTGTCGCCGTGTCTGCTGCAATCGATGAGATGCTTGGCGGCGAATCACCGCTCGACCAGGACAATGCCATCGAGAAGGCTGTCATGCTCCGTGAAATTCTTGGCGACGTTGTGAAATCGCAGGGAGTCCACTCCGACTTCTTCGTCAAGGCCGGATGGCAAGAGCACTACGAGCACATGAAGCGCCTGCAAGTCCTGCGAGAGAACGGCGAAGACCCTGGAATTCCAACGGGGATCAAGCACTTCGATGTTCACTGGGGCGGATTACAGGGCGAGGCTAGCTACCTGATACTCGGCCGTCCCGGAGATGCGAAGAGCTTCACGATGGGCAAATTTGTGACGGAAGGTGCGTTCAATGGCTACCGGATGGGAATGTTCTCTCCGGAGATGACGCAGCACCAACATAATTGCCGCTTCCATACCCTGCTTTCCGCGAAGCCTGAAATCCAGGATGCGGTTGGGTTGCGGAATGCGTTCCGGAATCGTGCCCTCAAGGACGGCTACGGCTTCAACCTCAAGTCGTATAAGAAATTCATGGAGTGGCTGGACGAGGAGATGAAGGGTGAAATCTGCCTCTTCACGCAGAAGTACCGCCGTGAGAAGATGAGCATCGGTTACATCAGGGCGCGGATCGAGGAATTGGGACTGGACGCGATCATCGTTGATCCGATCTACAAGCTGAAGGCGGTCAAGCGCAGAAATTCCAGGTGGGAGGAGTTGAACGAGCTAACCGATGCGCTCACCGACCTTGCTCATGAATTCAACATTCCGGTTGTGATGAGCAACCAGGCGTCACGGGCACTCGTCGGCAAGCGTGGCGAAGCGCCGGACAAGGATTCCAGCTTCGGTGCCGACGCTCCCGTCCAGGAAGCCGATACGGTTGTCGGCGTCAAGCACTTCAGCGAGGATCGGATCATGAAGTACAACTGCTCCAAGAACAGGCATGGCGAGGAATTCCGGTTTCAGGCGAAGTTCATTCCCAACCTCGGAGTGCTGGAAGACATAACCCAGGTGAACAGCGACTACTTCAACGGCTATGATCCCGAGAAGGTCGCTGAGTTGCATGCTGTAATTTCAGAAACGCGGAAGGAGGAATGATGGGCGCAGGACGCATCGTGGATTTCAGCAAGGGGAATCAGATTCCCGAAGTCAAGCGGCTGAGCCACACGAACAGTGAGGCACGGCGTGTCCAGGTCATGGACAAGTCGCAGGGTGGTGAGCCGATGCCCGTTGAAATTCGGCATCACGAAACGATCACCGTCGAGGGCGAGGGGAATATCCGGCTGAAGAAGGACGGCACCCCCGACCTTCGCTTCCGCCATGCTCCCTCGTCGGCCGAGTGGGAGAAGATCAAGAGAGGTAATTGGGAGGAGAAGTGATTCGCTTCATTTGCGGCTGCACAATGAAGGCTGTTGCTCCTCTGACCGAGGAAGTCTTCAGCACGCACGACTCCGTTGTAATTGACAGCGACGGCTTCATGATCTGCCTGATCCACCGTGAGCGGCGGGTAGGCTGGCGTTCGCTGCCGACATTCGGAGGAAGGCCCGAATACAAATTCTCTTCTTGGACGCCGCTTGAAATCGAGCGATACCTGTATTGGGACGAGAAGCCGGTGCGGACTATCACGCAACTGATCGGCTTTACTCGGATGGAGGATCGTCGTGACAATCGCGACCCTGCTCTTCTCGGTGCTGAAATCCTGGCAAAAAAGAACGGAGAGCCAATTCCACCGCCGACACCACCGCCGCCACCTGAAGAACTAACGATGGTCAAATGGCCCACGCGAGGGAATTCATAGAGAGCGCCCTGATTCCGTGGTGGGGCTGGCTGATCATCGGCATCTGGATCGGAGCAATGGTGATTCTTGGAATCTCCCTCGCCGTTGTTTCCGGCAAGGCTGAGCAGTTGCGGGGCTACAAATGAACTATAGAGGCAGGCAAATCGACCCGCTGGC
>Ga0126383_10003198_pt1 | contig 10780 bp, 8 predicted proteins | sample PanSoiMetPlot_35_FD_96882 | JGI IMG/M metagenome (GOLD analysis project Ga0126383, IMG submission 96882) | Tropical forest soil microbial communities from Panama - MetaG Plot_35 | ecosystem: Environmental > Terrestrial > Soil > Tropical forest > Bulk soil | place: Panama | collected 2016-02-17
GAAGGCGCGTTTCGGCCGTGAGTTTGATTGCGTCCAGCCTGCGTTTTCCTCTGGCTCGCTGCTCAGCTTGATTAAAGCCCGCCACCCCCTCCTGGAGGACAATTTGCGCCGGGAACATTCGTCGATGATTCCGGTGTCGCTTGACTTGGATGCCGGTCGCCGGATTTTACTGATTAGCGGTCCCAACGCCGGTGGGAAAACCATCGTGGTCAAAACAACCGGCCTTATTGCATTGATGGCCCAGTCTGGAATTCCGGTTCCTGCTGAGGAAGCAACGTTGCCCATTTTTGATCGAATTCTTGCGGATATTGGCGACCAGCAATCGATCACCAATCATCTGAGCACGTTCTCGGCGCACGTGCTCGCGATTAAATCGATGCTGGAATCCGCATCGGGACGCTCTCTCATTCTTCTTGATGAGATCGGAAGCAGCACCGAACCCGGTGAGGGGGCAGCGCTCGCCCGAGCTGTCCTCGATAGATTCCGGGAACTCGGCGCCTTCACAATCGCCACCACGCATTACAACCGTTTAAAGCTATATGCCGAGACCACTGCCGGGGTTGCGAACGCTGCAATGGAATTCAATGAAATGACCTTGCAGCCTACTTATCGGCTGATTCACGGATTATCCGGTGCCTCCAGCGGGCTGAAAATCGCGGAGCGCCTGCAGTTGCCGCGGCGTGTACTCGATTCGGCAGTTCAAGGCCTTGACACTGCTGATGCGGAGGCGGCGCACTATGTCGAAGAACTCCGGCGGCGGATTACCGATCTCGAGCAGGAAAAGACCCGACTCGAACAAGAACGGAAGGAATTCGAGGCCTGGAGACAGAAAGAACTCGATCAACTTAAAGCACAGCACAGGGACGAAATTACAAGAGTCGAGAAGAAGCTCGACCGGATTGTTCAGGACATGTCGGAACGCGCATCGCGCGAGTTGGAAGCTGCGCGAGACGAGTCGGTCAAGAAGTTCCAAAAAAGGCTTGCGAACGCGAAGGCGCAGGCCGTTCGCGAAGTGGGTAGAGAAAAGGAAAACCTTAAACCGATACCCGACGAGCCCTCATCCGGCACGACACCTTCTCGACCCAGCTTCAAAGGTGGAGAGGGTCACATTGTCCGGGTCCTATCCTTGGCTGTAACAGGAAAGGTAACTGCGATCAAAGGCAACGAGGCGGAGGTGCTTGTTGGAAATATGAAGCTGCGCCGCCCATTGTCTGACCTTGAAGTCATCGAAACGGCCCGAATGCAGCTGCCGCAAAACGTTCACGTGAATATTTCAACAAAGCAGCTCGAAAAAAACGAAATCAACGTCGTTGGTCGAAAGGTTGATGAAGCCGTGGATTTGACCGACAAGTTTCTTGACGATGCTTTCCTATCGCAAATGAATACGGTCCGGATTGTTCACGGAATCGGCACCGGAGCTCTCCGCCAGGCAATTTCCGAGCTGTTGAGCGCTCACCCCCACGTCAGTCACTTTGAAGCAGCTCCCCATTCTGAAGGCGGGCGCGGAGTAACCGTAGTAACACTGCGCTCTTAAGACGCGCCTGTTGCTCCCAACTGTGCCGTGGTTATACCATTCGCGCGCATGTCGATTTCGTTTCGCATTCTCGGACACGCGTGCACGGTCATCGAGAGCAATGGCCGGCGGCTTCTTATCGATCCGTGGTTGATCGGGTCGTGCTATTGGCGATCGTGGTGGCATTTCTCACAAGCAGTAGATGTGACACCGGACCTGTTCGACGTCGACGCCATCTACATTACGCACGGCCATTTTGATCATTGCCATTACCCAACCCTGCGAAAATTCAATCGGTCCGTGCAGATCGTGATCGCACGATTCATCACGGATCGGCTGCGGGCTGGCGTCGAATCGCTCGGTTTCGAGAATATTGTGGAACTATCGCATGGCGCGCCTCTCGAACTCGAAGGTGGACTGAAACTCTACTCGTATCAACACGGATTCGATGACAGTGCTGTTGTTCTGGAAAGCGCAGAATGCACGATTTTGAACCTGAACGATAGCCACGTCACCGGACCGACGCTTCGCCAGATATTAAAACGACATCCGAAAATCGATTTTCTATTCCGCAGCCATGCTCCGGCTCAGGGATACCCGATTTGCTATGAAGCCGAGGATCCTTCTGAACTCGAGTTCCACCGGCGCGAAGACTACATCGCGCGGTTTGAAAATTCGGTCCGAATCATGCAACCGAAACACGCGATTCCATTTGCGAGCAACGTCTGCCATTTGCATTCGGAAACATTTAGATTCAACCGTCATAACATCACTCCCGCTGAAGTCTCCGCTCATTGCCGCCAGACGTTTGGGGCTAAGAGTCCGGTAGTGATCATGGCCCCTGGCGATTCGTGGAATGCCGAAACCGGGTTTCACATCAACAATGCCCGCAACGATGACGACGAATATTCCGACCTTGACGGGGCGTTAAGCAGGCTTTCCGAGTCGGCGCAACCGCTCTTGAAGTGGTACTACAAAGAGGAAGGGACGGTGGTACCGGACTTCCAACTCTTCCGGGACTATATGTCGGAGTTTATTCGCGCACTTCCCGTCGGAATACAGATCGTCTTCCAGCCCGTAATCGTGTTTGATCAACCTGCGGCAGACTATCGATACTGGGTGGTTGATTTCTCGAGGCATACGGTGTTCAAGACCAGCCAAATGCCACCGAACGCCAATTCCGTCATTGTGGTCCATCCCGCAGTCCTGATGGACGCGGTGACAAAAAGCGTATTGTTTTTCGTCCATATCTCCAAGCGGATGCGGGTCTGGGTTCGTAAAGGCGGCATGAAGGAAGAATTCAAGTTTTGGGGCTTGCTGCAGCTTTATGAAACGGGCTACCTCCCACTCCGTAACATGATCTCACCCCGCGCCGTACCTATTCTTTGGCGGCGACGCTATGAAATCTTAGAGCTACTCCAGTCGAGTCTGCGATCCGGCCGGTTTGAAGAAAAAGCCGTACCCGAAGTCTATTAGTCAAGCGAATTACTCCTTGATATTTTTAATGTGCAACGTATAAATTGATTGATTTCGTTTTTTGACCCCGCGGCCGCCTTTGAATGAACAACTTCACTGAGACTGTTCGCAATTCTGCCGACATCGTCCGCGTGGTTTCGGATTTCGTTAGTCTAAAGGGCACGGGGAACACATTGAAGGGGCTTTGCCCCTTTCATTCCGAAAAGACACCTTCGTTCACGGTTCATCGCGATAAGCAACTTTTTCATTGTTTTGGCTGCCACGCAGGTGGCGACGTCTTTTCATTTGTGATGCTGGCAGAGAAAATGCCATTTCCAGAAGCCGTTGAGCTGGTCGCTGAAAAATGCGGAATTCCGATTCCCGCGGGGGGTCCGGACACCAGGAAATCCGATGAACGTAAGCAGCTTTTTGAAATCCAGGAGCGCGCTGCAGCGTATTTCCAGGAGATGCTGTCCACAGGCGAAGCCGCACCGGCCCGGCAGATCCTCGAAAAGAGGCAAATCAAGGCTTCCTTTGTCAAGCGCTTCGGCCTTGGCTATGGTCCATCAAGTGGGTTGATGAATCATTTGCGTCTTCAGGACCCGGTTGCGAGTGGTCTCTTCATTCGAAACGAGAAGGGTGAGGTTTACGATCGGTTTCGACGGCGGCTGATGTTTCCCATCTGGAACGAGCGAGGGAAAACCATCGGATTCGGCGGTCGTGCTCTAATGCCCGAGGCCCAGCCGAAGTATTTGAATTCGCCCGAGTCGCCGCTGTACTCGAAGTCAAACATTTTGTATGCGATGCATTTAGCGCGAAATACAGCGCAGAAGGCCGGCCGGCTCGTGGTTGTTGAAGGGTATTTCGACTGTTTGAGCTTACATCAGGCCGGAATCGAAAACGTGGTGGCGTCCTGCGGCACGGCGCTCACAACACAACAGGTCGCGATCATGGCTCGCTACGTGCCTGAGGTGGTCATGAATTACGACCCGGATTCGGCCGGGCAGAACGCAATGCGGCGTTCCATCGACCTGTTACTTGCTAAAGGGTTGCGCGTTCGAATTCTCAAGCTAGCCGATGGCCTGGATCCGGACGATTACGTTCGGCGAGAGGGCGGCGACGTCTACGTCAGACTTTTGGCGGGCGCGCCCTATTTTTGGCAGTACCTGATGGCCGAGGCAGGCAAGCGGTACGATTTAGACGACCCGGCTTTGAAGGCCAACGCCGTCACCGACATCATGCAGCACGTCGCAAAAATTGGGGACCGGGTCGAACAACTGGAGGTCGCTCGTTCAGTCGCAGAAGGCTTTAAGGTGCCGGAGAGCTTGATTTTGGAGCGATTGAGGCTCACACCGGAGCGTCCCCACATTCGTGCTATCGCTCGGACTCCGACCCCGGTCGAGAACGAACGAAAATTGACTGTTGCGGAAAAACAACTCATTCAGGCTTTGCTACAAGGCAGGGATATTGCTGAGGCACTGCAGCCGTTCCTGCAGGTGGACTTCGGAACTCGAATTTGGTCTCAGCCGGTCCTGCAGGAACTTGTTAAAGATCCGGTTCGAAACGTCGAAACAGCGTTAATGAGCGTCCAAGATGAAGCATTGAAGCAGGAGGTCCGGGCCGCGGTGCTGGAACCGTTTGGACCTATTTCCAATGAACAGGCATTGGATTCGGTAAAGCGACTCTATGATGGCCATCTCGTCCAAAAATTAGAGGAAATCCGCCAACAACTCAAAGAGTACGGATCCGGGCCCGCACCGGCCGATTTGGTTCGAAGGCACATGGATATCGTCGCAGAAAGGAAGCGCATAGCCGCTTTGAAAGCTTGAAAACAAAAGGGAGCAGCGTATTAGTGAATAAAGGAATGACAAAAGGTAATCATAAAAAAGGCTATCCACAAGAAGACGTATCTTCTAAGAGCTCAGTTTTGGAAGAGCAGCTCATCGCCGGAGGCCTGGACGAAAAATACGATGACAGTGTTCAGAAACTGATCGATATCGGTAAAGAGAAAGGCTACCTCCTTTACGATGAGGTGAGCGATCTCTTGCCACCCGAAATCAGTTCATCAGCGGAAGATCTGGACGATTTGTTTTCGGCTTTCGGCACGGCCGGCATCGAGGTCATCGATACCGACGATCAGAATTTCGCTGCTCTCGACAAAATCCCGGGCGAAAAGAAATTCGATACGGAAGCACCGGAAGAAGGCGTCGAACTGGACCTCACACCGGGCGCTTTGGAAAAAACCAACGATCCCGTTCGCATGTACCTTCGCGAAATGGGAACTGTCCCGCTACTGACTCGCGACGGTGAAGTCGAGATCGCCAAACGCATCGAGCGCGGCCAGCTCACGGTTTTGAAGGTGCTGTCTCGCGCGTCTGTCATTGTGCGAGAGATCATTTCAATCGGAGAGCAGCTCAGGAGAGACCCCAGCATCATCAAAGACATTCTTCAGTTCAGCGACGAAGAGCTGACCGACGAAAAAATTGAAGAAAAGCATCAGGAAACGCTCGATCTCATCGACCAAATCGGCAAGACCTATAAGAAGCTCAATCAGCTTCGCGCGAAATTGGATGAGACTCCAAAGTCTAAGAAACCGCAATTCCGTCGCGCTTGGTGGAATCTTGGTCGCGCTCGCGTTCAGTTGTCGCGCCTCGTTCGGTCGCTTGAATTCTCGAATTCGGAGAAACTGCGGTTGGTCGGACTGATGAAAGAGACTGTCGAGCGAATGAGGCCGCTCGAGCAAGAACTGAACAAGCTCGAGCGGAAGGCGGACCACACAAAAAAGGAGTATCGGAAGGCCATACAGAAAGACATCCGCGGCGTAAAAGTTAGGATCGCGGAGATCGAAGAAGAGACCAAGTCCACTGCTCTCGAGCTGAAGCGCACGCTGCAAACAATCATGAGCGGGCAGATTCAGGCGGAAATTGCGAAACGCGAACTTGTGGAAGCGAACCTCAGACTCGTGGTCTCCATCGCCAAGAAATATACGAACCGCGGCTTGCAGTTCCTCGATCTGATTCAGGAAGGCAATATCGGCCTGATGAAAGCCGTGGACAAGTTCGAGTACCGGCGTGGATATAAGTTTTCGACGTATGCCACCTGGTGGATTCGCCAGGCGATAACGCGCGCGATTGCGGATCAGGCTCGCACGATTCGTATTCCTGTGCACATGATCGAGACGATCAACAAACTGATTCGGACTTCGCGGGCTCTCGTGCAAGAACTCGGTCGCGAACCTACTAGTGAAGAAATCGCAAAGCGAATGGATATTCCAGTGTCGAAGGTTCGTAAGGTGTTGAAGATTGCGCAGGAACCGATCTCGCTGGAAACGCCGATTGGTGAAGAGGAAGATTCCCATCTTGGTGATTTCATCGAAGACCGTGGCGTCGTTTCACCGGCAGATGCGGTGATTAACATCAATCTCAAAGAAATGACCGAGCAGGTTCTGAATACACTGACACCGCGTGAAGAGCGTGTGATCAAGATGCGATTTGGCCTCGAGGACGGGACTGAGCACACTCTGGAAGAAGTCGGCCAGAACTTTGCTGTCACCCGCGAACGTATCCGTCAAATTGAAGCGAAGGCGCTTCGCAAACTGCGGCATCCTAGCCGAAGCCGCCGCCTGCGAGCGTTTCTCGACGGGTCTGGGCGGGACTAAGGTAAACTGAAGGGGCGCTTCGGCGCCCCTTCAGTTTTTTCTGGGCCCATAGCTCAGTCGGTTAGAGCTCCCGGCTCATAACCGGGCAGTCGTAGGTTCAAGTCCTACTGGGCCCACTTGTAAAAGATGAATTCTGATCTAAAGCAGCTGATACGGCTTCAAGCAATCGATCTTTCCATTCAAGAACTCCGAGCCAGAATCGATAGATTCCCAGGTATCTCGAAAGCGCTCGATGAAAAGCTGCGATCTGCGCAAGCAGCAGTTGCGACAGCTCAAGAGAAAGCAAAGTCGAATCAGGGCACTCGTAAGAAACTCGAAGGCGAAATCACGGCCGCTGAAAGCAAGATTTCCAAGTACCGCGACCAGATGATGGCCGTAAAAACGAATGAAGAGTATCGCGCCCTTCAGCATGAGATTGAGCACGCGCAGCAAGGGATCCGAAAAATTGAAGACGAGATTTTGAATTTGATGATGGAAGCTGAAACAGGTCAGTCCGAGCTTAAAGGGGCTGAGGCGCATTTAAAAGAAGATCAACAAAAGGTCAACATAGAACGAAAGCAGTTGGAAGAAGACAACAAGCGCGATCTGGGCGCCCTTGAGGGCTATCTCAAAGAACGCAAAGAAATCGACGCTTCTGTGTCGCCCGACCTTATATCGAGGTATGAGCGGGTCCGAAAACTTCGCGGCGGAATCGGCGTCGCTGCTGCACGAAACGAAGTCTGCGAAATCTGCCAGGTGCGCATCCGGCCGCAGGTGTTCCAGGAAATACGCCGAAATGACCGGATCATCGCCTGTGATGCCTGCCAGCGCATTCTTTACGATCCCGAAAATCTCGATCATCCGTTCGAAGTCGCATGAAACTGAAGGCGTATATCGACGGAGGCTCGCGCGGAAATCCGGGCGACGCGGGGATCGGTGTGTATTTCCCAGGCACCGTTCGCATAGCAGAATATCTCGGCGACGGCACCAATAACTTCGCCGAATACTCAGCGCTTCTGACGGCGCTTCGTTTCGCTGTATTTTCTCGGTGTGAAGACCTGGAAGTCTTTGCGGACTCCGAACTGGTCGTGAAGCAAATCAAAGGCGAGTACCAGGTCAGGAATGAAGGTATCCGCCTTCTCTACGATTCGGCTCTCCGCTGGATCACTCTTATTCCGCGGTTCTCCATCTCCCACGTCCGCCGCGAAAACAATAAAGAAGCCGACGGCCTGGCGAATCTCGCAATGGATACGCACCGAAACTCGGTGAAATGGGAGCCCTAATGCCTCGCGGCTTCATTCCAAACGGCGCGTCCCCTGGCCATTGCCTGCATGAACACTGCTTGCACTTTCATTGCTCGCTCCAATGCGACCGCGGGATACCGCCTCCTCCCCACCTCCGGGATTGAAGCTTCTCTGGAGTGTTCGCCAAAAGCCGACAATTGATGTGCTGACTAGACCGAACGCGCAATTCAGTTGCGAGTCGGTTTTCTGGTCGCTATCCTTGGCATGCCATCCTCGTGAAATCTTCTGATCTTTGTTCGCACGAACCCTTCGGAGAGGAATGCTATGGTTTCAGGACGTCAGGTTGCTGCAGTCGTGGGGATTCTGTTGGCCATAACTGTGCCCCTTGCGCGAGCTCAATCGCCGGCACAAACAGTCTTTGGAATGTGGAGCGATCCACCTAATACCATCGCGGCCGACTTTTGCAGAGCTTGGTGCACCGATACGGGAATCAGTCGTCTGAATGCCTTGCTGGACGATCCATCCAACGACGCTCGTCCCGTTGAACAACTTCGGACCGATGCTAGTAATTACCAACGAGACAAATACATTCGTCCCCTCCTGACGGACGCTGCGCTCAAAACCTACCCGCTCGATCCAGCCGACGATCCTTCTTTCTTACGATGTGAGCCTTATGGATTTGCAAAGCAGATATTTGCGCCCCACCAACTTGAAATGCGCCAATTGGACAAAAACAGACTGGAATTGCATTACGGAGAATGGGATGCGCGCCGCACTGTTTACATGGACGGCCGCAAGCGTCCTCCGAACTCCCCGTCAACTCCACTGGGGTATTCCGTTGGTCATTGGGAAGGTGAGACCCTGGTGGTTGAGACTTCCGGCATTCGCGCCAACATAACCCCCTGGCAAAGTCGACACAGCGAGCAACTGACGGTTCTCGAACGTTACAGTCGCTCCCAGGATGGCAAGACCCTGGCACTCTCTGCCACACTGCGCGACCCGTGGGCGTTCAAACAGCCGATTGTCGTTAAACGCGTTTGGGGGTGGAGACCAGATCAGACGATTGCGGCGTACGACCAATGTGAGATACCGAAAGAGTTCAAGAGAGGAACGAGACAATGACACGTTTACGCGCGTTGGTGTTTGTGATCCTGCCGCTCACGTTTGCCACACCCGCCATGTCGCACCATGCGTTTTCGCCGGTCTACGACTCCCAGCATGAAATAACCGTAACTGGCGTGGTCACTGAGTTCAAATTCGTGAATCCACACGCAATGATGTCTATGGATGTAACAGACAGCTCCGGTAAAGTCACGAAGTGGACAGTCGAATTTGCAGGCAGATTGAATTTGTCCAACGTGGGTTGGACATCGGAGTCGATCAAGTCCGGCGACCGAGTGACAGTGACTGGAAATCCTACCTGGACGGGGTCCGACCGAATGTTTTTTCGTAAACTGCTGCGTGCAGATGGCACAGAGCTTCTACCCGCGGCTGCACAGCGTACGAATGCGCTTGAGGAAGAGCGGCGGCAGCGCGCATTACAACGGGATCAGCAAAGGAAATAGTTTGCTACGACGGCTTTTCGGTTTCAACTGATGCTGCTTTCTTGCGAGCGCCCGCCGATGCAGTTCATCAGCAAAATTCAACTTCAATGTCGATCAACATCGGGCAACAACTTGGGGCCCACGAAATCACGCCATAAGGTGTTTTACGTGTTAACGCACCACGCGTTGTGACGGAATCGCCCAAATTGTTTGCTACTACGCAAGGGAAGATGTAAAACGTGAGCCATCATGCAATGGAAACAGCGATGTCTATTGTTAGCAACGGCTGGGTGCGCTGCACTGGTTTTGGGTGCGGCAGAACCGGTCACGTTTCACAAAGACATCGAGCCGCTGCTCCAGGCGCACTGCCAAGGCTGTCATCGACCGGGCGAGATTGGACCCATGCCTCTGCTCACGTATCAAAACACCCGGCCTTGGGCGAAGGCGATCAAGGAAGCGGTGTTGGCGCGCAAGATGCCACCTTGGTTTGCCGACTCCGGCGCGCAGCACTACTTGAATGACGCTTCCCTCTCTGACGCGGACATCCAAAAGCTGACTGCGTGGGTCGACTCCGGGGCTCCTGAGGGTGATTCGGCGGATGCTCCCACGCCTTTGAAATATGTAGACGGTTGGACTATCGGTCAACCCGACTTGATTGTGGAGATGCCGCACGCATACGAGGTGCCTCCGAGCGGGACGATTGAGTACACCTATGTCATCCTGCCCACTCATTTCACCGAAGACCGTTGGGTGACGGCGGCCGAGATCCGGCCTGGAAATCGGTCCGTGATGCATCATGCGGCACTTCATGTCCGCCCCCCGGTTCCAAGTGGCTGCGCGAGTATCCGACCGGCGAGCCGTTTGTTCCCGCTACCGGCACCGGCAACGAGCTGCGGCCGAGCGACGAGTGGCTGACGAACTACGCACCTGGAAGACCGGCCTATGGCTTGCCACCTGGAACGGCATTTCTGGTCAAGGCTGGATCGGACTTTGTGTTGCAGTTTCATTACACGACGAATGGAACCGCGGCTTCAGACCGCTCAAAAATCGGACTGATCTTTGCAAAGGCACCGCCATCAAAACGTGCCTTTATCGCTGCTGTCAGTAACATGAATTTCGTGATACCTGCCGGCAAACCGGACCATCGAGCCGTAGCTTCTGTTACGCTCGCGTCGGATGCGGCTCTGCTATCTGTCGGTCCCCATATGCACCTTCGAGGCAAGTCGATGGAGATAGCGGCGACTTATCCCGACGGCAAGTTCGAGACTCTGCTGCGCGTGCCGCGATACGACTTCAACTGGCAGCTGCTTTACGAATTCGAACATCCGAAGGCTGCTTTAATCGGCATCCGCCTTGAAGTTACAGGCGTGTGGGACAACTCTGCCAA
>Ga0126383_10003200_pt1 | contig 10777 bp, 8 predicted proteins | sample PanSoiMetPlot_35_FD_96882 | JGI IMG/M metagenome (GOLD analysis project Ga0126383, IMG submission 96882) | Tropical forest soil microbial communities from Panama - MetaG Plot_35 | ecosystem: Environmental > Terrestrial > Soil > Tropical forest > Bulk soil | place: Panama | collected 2016-02-17
AAGAGAACCGGCGCAGATAGCAATGACGCCCGCCGCGCCTAAACCACCCAACCACGGCGCCCACCGCCGGTGGCATTTCGCCCTCATTTTTTACAAGCCTAATACTGCTTCACCTGCACCGTTTCTTCCGCAAGGAGAAATTAGTAACGGTTTTGTTACTTACCGCTTAAAGCCGCGCCGCGAATTGTTGCGACAAAAGCAGCATGACAAAGACTCATCATCTCTTCATGATTTTCCTGCGTGGCAGCGGCTTCTGCCCTCCCAAACCTGATTTAGAAACCGGTTTACTGCTGGCCCCATCCGCTTCCCATGAAACCTGTCGCAAGATTTCGCAAAACTTTTCCCCGGCAGGTGTAACGTCACCATTTGTGACGCGGGCGATGCCGACAGGAAATGGTTCCGTCATCCCAGTGAGCGGGCGGTAGAGCAGGCGTCTGCCAGCCACGAGTTTGAGCATACTGGGCGCCAGAGCGATGCCGCATCCGGCTTCCACTTCCAGGATCATCGAGCTGACGCTATCGCATGCCACCGCGATGCACGGTTTGGCGGAGACAGAGGCAAAGAGGCGTTCAAGGCGTCGGTAATATTCAGAGTAATAATTGCCGCGGAGACTAACGACCGGTTCGGTGGCTAGCTTCTCCACCGCAATAGATTTCAACCGAGCGAAGGGATGTGCAGCGGTCAGCGCGACGCACCACGGGTAGGTGCGCAGCGTTTCAAATTCGATTCCCGCGGTGTGCTCGCCGGTCGGCTGGACCATGACTGCGAGTTCCAGTGTGGCGTTGCGCAGTCTGGCGATGAGATCATTGCTGGAGAGGTCATGCAGCAGGATGGTCACGCGCGGCAGGGCTTTTTGAAACGCGGCAAGAGCAGCCGGCAATAGCTCCACCGTGGGAAGCGACAGGTAGCCGAGGTGCAACTCCCCATACTCGCCGCGAGCTAGCGCTCGGACTTTTTCAATCGATTCATCCGTGTGTTTCAACAGTTGGCGAACTTCTTCCAGAAAAAGTTTTCCTTCTGGCGTCAGCGTTACGCCGCGCGGGCTGCGGCGCAGCAGCTCCACTCCGATCTCGTCCTCCAAGTCCCGGATTTGTCGGCTCAACGCGGGTTGCGCAACTCGAAGCCGCGCGGCAGCCTTGGTGACGTTCAAGGCTTCGCCGACGGCCAGAAAGTATCGTAGATGTCGTAGTTCCACTGCGCAATTCCATCATGCCGAGGAAGCATCGCAGCGCAACAAACATAGTATTGGTGGGATTCCAAAGCCGGCGCATAACGAACAGGAAAACAAAAAATAGATCGATTCGTTCAGACCTCTGGTCGCAGAATTAACCAATCTGTTTTGAAGTATGAAACGCTATACACTTCGAGCGGCCTTTCACGACACCAAAATCTTTAACCAATTACGGTTGGAATACCGCCGTAGCAATAAGAACCGCAAAGATGCCTTTTTTCGCTCGTTGTCGGATCTGGTGATAATCACGGTCATACTCATACTAACTTTGATCCAAACCTAACGGCGGCGGCGCCATTTTAGGCGCGCATGCGGCGTAACCCCGATGATCGAACAATATCGAATGGGCACACTCGTTCCGCAGGTACTCCTTTAAAATAGAAACGACGGTGAAACCCACCCACAAATAAATTTTTAGGTTTTGCCCATGCCTTACGCGTACGTGGAACTGTCTCAAGCCTCGGCCCCGGCCAACCGAAACGTCCGACGGTCAGCAGCCATTCGTTTTCATAATGATTCTATTAATTACTAATCAACGCTTAAAAAAGAAAATACCGTCACTGAAAGGGATAAAAATGAAACAAGCCATTCTCCTTGCAGCTCTGATATGCGCTTCGGCTTTCGCGAAAGCGCAAACCCCAACACCGCCACCCGGCGTAATTGAGACCTACAAGGTCGTTAATGGCATGAGCATTCGAGCGACCGTGTACAACGTCGACGACGGCAGACTACATCGCGTAGTGATCGCGATTCACGGAGGTGGCTACAGCGCCGGCGGGATGGAAACAAGCGTTGCCCAAGACGTTTCGCAGTATGGATTGATGGGGGTTGCGATTGAATATCGCCTGGCGCCGCCTCACCTAGCAATGAACAGTCCTGTGCATCCCTTTCCAGGGCAAAACGACATCCACGACGACGGTTACTATCCCGAGCAGACAGATGACGTGACAGACGCGATTCTTCATTACCGGAACGATCCACGGAGCAATGGTGAAGTCGTCGTAATCGGCGGCAGCGCCGGCGGGTCTCACGGTCTTTATTTGGCCGCTACAGGCGCACCAGGATATGACATGCCGGACCTTCTGGTGATGCTCTCATGCGGTGTCTCGAATCTCGCAGACCCGAATCAGTACGCGCTCGTTTGCTTACTAGGCGAGACCTGCCCCCACCAGGCCATGACAAATTATCTGGACATTCTTGATCCCGCACCACTTCCGCCAGTCGGAAACGATCTGGAGCTTGCACAGGACGCTTCGCCAACGGACTTGATGCACGGCGGCATGTGTCCGTTTTGGGCCATGTGTTCAAGCAAAGACTCCCTGGGCATTCCAACTTCAACCGGGTTCAACATTTACTCGTACAAACCAAATAACAAAAGAGGCGTACTTGAGAACGGCCAAAACGGCATTGTGCCAACAGCCCTGGCAATCGGATTAAAAGAATCGACTGCACCGGTGCCGGAAGTTGGCTCATTTAAGGCAACAATTGTGAACGTGAGCCTTCACTCACACGCATTTGACTACTGGGATCAGGTGAAAAGCGAAGTGATAACCTGGATTAGCGCGCCTATCCCGCCGCAGCCTACGCATCAGCACTGATGCCGCGGCGAGCAAAAATCAGCGGCCGTACAAGATCACTGGCTGATTGATTTTCAATCGGCCAATAAGAGCAGAGACCCAAAACCTATAAGCACTATTATGTTCAACTAAGATCAACCTTGGAAGTCAGAAACCTTTAGCCGATACTCGGCAAGTAAACTGGAAAACCAGAAAGGAGAACTGCCCATGAAATCAAAATTAATCCAAAAACAAATCCTTCTAGTTAACAACTGGAAGCGAAATCCAAGTCGGCATCTGGCGGCTGTCTCAGCAGCGGGTGTCCTTTTATTACTCAACCTTAGCGGGAGTACGGTGATTGCCCAGGGGTTCGATGCTTGTGGCCGAACTTCAGAACAAGCCCGAACTTCCTGTTTGGAGGCGGCGCAGAGCAACTACGTGAACGCCCTGGGTAAATGTACCAACCTCTCGGACCCGTCGGCGCGACAGGCCTGTCAAAATCAGGCACTGACGGACCTGAACAGCGCGCAGCAGACTTGCCAGGCAGGGTTTAGCGTTCGGCAACACGCCTGCAATAAATTGGGCCCGGCGCCATACGATCCGGTGATCGATCCGGCAAACTTTGTGGCCACGATTGATAATCCGTACTTTCCGTTGCCGCCCGGGACAACCTTTATCTACGGGGGCCAGATGCCCGGGGGCTTTGAGCGTGACGAGTTCGCTGTGACTCATAACACCAGAGTGATTGACGGTGTAACGTGCGTCGAAGTTCACGACAGTGTCTTTACAAACAACGTGCTAACGGAGGATACCCTCGACTGGTTCGCGCAAGACAGGGACGGGAACGTCTGGTACTTTGGTGAAAATACTCAAGAGTTGCAGGATGGCTTGATTAGCACCATTTCCGGCACATTCATGGCGGGCGTCAACGGCGACAAACCCGGGATCATCATGAAAGCGCATCCCGCGGTGGGCGACTTCTACCGGCAGGAATTCTCTCTCAATAATGCCGAAGACTTTGGGGAAACGCTCAGCCTGAACGAAGTCGTCACCGTGCACGGTCGCACGTTCAATCATTGCCTGAAATCGCAGGAAAAGAGCCCGTTGGAGCCCGATGTTCTCGAGGACAAGTTCTACGCGCCGGGAATCGGAAACATCTCAACGGTTGACGTACACACCGGCGCGACGTCGGAACTTGTGCGAATTATCAGGGGGCAATAAAACCTGCTCCGGCGGGCGACATCATCGGCGGCGGTAGAGCGTGCACCTGTGCTACTGCCGATCCCAACCCATTGCCTGAGATTCTCCGACCGGGTATGCAAATAGGTCTTGGTTGGAATCCTCCCAGGACCTTATTCGAAATCGAGATGGCTGCGATAAACAACGTGATGTAGATGGAAGGCCCGGTTGTTATATGGGCGCACCGTTGTAGGATCGACGGCTTTCAAACCAACCAACTTTCTCGACGATGAAACGCGCAGCCCTGTCTTACTTCTTTGTGGTCTGTGCCGTTGGCCTGGGCATCTTCTTTATCCTGCAAGCGGGAAATCAACTCCCTGCGCCTGCTGTTCGACTTTCCCCACAATCTAGCTCTCAAATCACTCCGCACCTGACCGGCATTGGCGACTATTCGTTTGCCGCTTCAGTGAAGTCCAGCCTGTGGGAGAATGCCAACGACCCATTGAGTCGGCTCTTTTTGCAGCTCTTCGTTATCACCGCCGTTTCTTATCTGGTTGGCTGGATCTTTACACGTTTTGGACAGCCTGCAGTGGTGGGGGAAATGATGGCGGGTGTTCTTCTCGGTCCGTCGGTCTTCGGTCTTCTGGCGCCCGCTGCGTTTCAGTTTGTTTTTGCTGCGTCTTCGCTGGGCGCGCTGAGGCTCTTTAGTCAAATTGGCGTATGCCTGTTCATGTTTACCGTCGGGATAGAAATGGATGTGGCGGAGCTGCGCCGCCAAGCGCGTACAGCAGTCGTAGTCAGCCATGCCAGCATTATCGTTCCCTATTTTCTTGGCGTGCTGCTGGCGTTATTCCTCTATGGCCGCCTCGCTCAGCCAGGAGCATCGTTTACTGGCTTTGCCCTCTTTATGGGGATTTCCATGAGTATCACCGCTTTTCCTGTCCTGCTCCGGATTTTGCAAGACCGGGCTATTTTCAAGACTTCGCTTGGTCGCACCGCCACCGCGTGCGCAGCGGTGGGAGATGTAACCGCATGGAGCGTGCTGGCATTTGTGGTAGCGATTGCACGAGCAACCAGTGTTAACGCAGCGGCCTTTAGCCTTGGACTCGTGTTGATGTTTGTCGCGGTCATGCTCTTCGTGATCAAACCAAAGCTGCCAAATTGGCTTGGGCAGCAGGCACTAGAGCGTCCTGACCCAAGTAAGGCTGCGCTGGCTGTCGTTTTCGGGATCGGGCTTGCCTCTGCGCTGAGCACACAACTCATCGGAATCCGGGCGCTCTTCGGGGCCTTTCTGGCAGGAATAGTCATGCCCACAGCAGGTGGCTTCCGCGACAAATTGGTTGTGCGAGTTGAGAACTTGAGTTCCGTCCTGCTCTTGCCGGTGTTCTTCGCTTTCACCGGTCTGCGCACCCAAATCGGCCTCCTCAACAGCGCTCAGGATTGGTTGATCTGCGTGGTCATTATCGCAGTAGCCACTGCGGGAAAACTCGGTGGAAGCGCGCTGGCTGCTCGTCTTACCGGGATGAAATGGCGCGAGGCCCTTCAACTCGGCGCATTGATGAACACTCGTGGACTGATGGAGCTCATCGCGCTTAATATCGGCTACGACATGGGCATTCTCTCACAGCGCATCTTCACTATGCTCGTGATCATGGCTCTCGTTACCACAATAATGACGGGGCCATTGGTGACTTTTTTTGGAAAAGAGCAGCGACGGCTGTGAACGTGATCGGAACCGTTCCTTTTCGTGTTTCCTCTATGCCGCGTGTTTTTCAACTTATATCGCCAAAGGGCTTCGGAGATGCGGGAGCGGACGAATCGTGGGAAGCTGTGCCCACCCGCGAGGCGAGCAACGTCTGCGCCCGCTTAAAGTCGTCCGGTATTCCGATGTCGATGAAGAGCCCCGTGGAAACCAACCCATAGATCCCGCGGTCGAGAAGGCGGGGAAAGACCTCCCTCTCCAGCGAGATGGCTGTGCCCAGTGGCAGGTTGCGGACGATCTGCTTTCGAACCAAATAAACACCGGCGTTGATTAGACCAGGACCCGCCGCAGCTCCTTTTTCAACAAACCGAATGACGCGGCCGTCGCGATCGAGTGCCACACTGCCATAGCGAGTGACATCGGCGACTGCTTGCAGCACGACCACCATATCGGCATCTTTGTCCGTGAACAGTTCCAGCATTGGAACAAGGCTCCACTCCACATAGCTATCGCCGTTAAGAACAAGAACCGGGTCGCTGATGAGTGGTTCAGCGAGCTTGAGTGCTCCGCCAGTGCCTAGCGGCTCGTGCTCTCTGGAGTAACGGATCCGCATTGCGAGCTTACTTCCAGCCCCGAAGTAGCTTTCGATTTTCTCAGCCATGTAGCCCGTTCCCAAAATCACGTCACCGACTCCCTGGGACCTGAGCCTGTCGAGCAACAATTGAAGAAAAGGCGTCCCAGAGATTAGAGCCATCGACTTTGGCCGGTCGGCAAGGACCGGGCGGAGCCGAGTGCCCTGCCCGCCACAGAGTACGAAAGCGCTAACGGCACCGGTTCGAATGGCTCGGTTACCCTTCAGTTTTTTCATCATTGTCGAAAAAGAAAAGTCAGCGCCGTGCGATTTGGACACGAGCCTAACTGGTTTAATCCTTTGAGGATAGCCGGAAACGCAGACACATGGAAGCGTCATGACACGTGCTTTATTGAGATGACCAACCGCATGAGGAATTTTTCACGGCTCCAGCACTGAACGACTGAGCATTGAAGAAAAGCCAATCGCCTTTTGCGCAACGGCAAGCGAGTGCCGCTCGCCGACAACATCTTCGTTAACGAGCTATCCGAAACCCAGTTTAATCAACACTGTCGCGGGCCCAGCAGGGCATGACAGCGGCTTTTTGTCGCCTGCGTAAACTGCAATCTCTGGCAATCTCGAGCGATTACTGTTCGCGTTTGGCCGAAAATGTAGGAATACCCTCTTGCGGTGGAGGTTTGACTTCTCCTGTCGGTGCGGTCGGCGTCTTGGTCGCAAGCAACTCTCCCAGCTTCCGCAGGGTCGCGAAGTTTTCTGCTATGAGCTCTTCGTCCTCAACCCGATAACCCAATTCACTTTCCAAAAATGCGACCAGGCGGATCAAGCCGAGCGAGTCCATCTGTAGCGGCTCGTCAGGATCAGTTATTGGTGGCAAAGAACCGCGATTGTTATCTATGTACTCTTTAAGTTTCGGTGGTATTTCCATAATTATGTATCGCCGGGCCCGGATTCTTGCCAAGCGCTTGTTGCGAAAAATTATCCGTTTCTTGCCCGATACTTACTGGTAGCAACTTAAAAAGACCGGCAAATCACCGGTCCCCCATCCACTGCTCGGTCGTCTCGACTGGGGAATTGGGTTCCCAAATTGCCGCCCGCTCCGGGTGAAAGCGCGAGCCGATCGGTACAGAATAGTCGTCCTGGTCGTACTCGCGTGTGCGTTTGAGCATCTTGCGGAACGCGAGGACGGCTGGTGAAGGCTGATGCTCGGTTGGATAAATCCGTCCCGCAAAGGCATCAGTTAATTGGTCGGGGTAACGATGATACACGAAGGTGGCGAAGGCGAAGGGCTGTTCCCAGAAGAGGTCAATCATATCTTCAAGATTATCGATCCCTCTTTCACAGAAAACCTGGTGCTCGGCGAATGGATTTCCCCCGTTTCGCCCCTTGCCCTCGAGGTACTCGCGGACAACCGGCGCGGCGAACTCCGCTTCGCGCATGGTGACGGTTAGTCCGAAAGAAAATATCGGATCGATGAAACGGTGCGCATCGCCAATGCAGATAAAGCCTTTCCCGCAGAAACCGCGCACCTGGTAGGAGTAATTTGGGATGACATGCACCTTCTCAACCAGGTTCAATTCAGGTATGCGATTCCGGAGCTCCGGGTTGATGTTGTAGAGTTCATTCCGGAAAAACTCTTCGGGAGTTTGCTTTTTGGCCAAAAAGTCCGCGCGAGGCGTGACCATTCCCACGCTGACAATGTCCTTGTCGAGCGGAATGAACCACGCCCAATGAAACTTTTTCGCGTAGAAGATCAGCGTGTTATCTTTCGCATCTTCGCCCGAAGTGCCCGAGCCACGGACGGCGCCGGTGACTTGCGAGAAGAAGGCGACCTGCTTGTCATAGTTACCGAGATATTTCGGACCGGTGACGCGCTGGTTGGCGAGAAAGGTCGCCTGGCCCGTGCAATCGAGCACTATCTGCGTTTCGATGTCCTCGGTCTTACCGTCCGGCCATTGAACGGTTACGCCGCGCACCGCGCCGTCATCGGCCAGTAGCGGCTTTGTCGCCGTGCCTCGCATGACGGTCGCTCCGCGTTTCTCAGCTTCCTTGAGCATCATTGTGTCGAAATCGCTCCGCCGCACCTGCCATGTGGTTGAGAAAGACAGATTCCAACCCTTATCGCGGGACGAAACGGGCACGTACCAGGAATTCTGGCCGGTCGTGCCGAAGACTCTGACGCCGTGCTTGACTGGATGCTCTCTCTTTATCATCTCCCCCTCGAAGCCGAGTCGCCGAAGCACCTGGCCAGATTCGCCCGTATTGGACTCGCCGATGTGATATCGCGGAAATTTTTCCTGTTCCAGAATGACTGGCTTAATTCCTTCCCGCACGAGAAACATTGCCATCGCGGACCCCCCCGGCCCGCCGCCGATTATTAGTACATCAGTTTTCATGATTTATTGAAGCAACAGCACAAAGCGCCTGAATTTGTTTTAGATTTATGCGCTGTCAACTCCGCCGACGATTCGAGCAGGCTTTTTTTGATGGGAAATGGACAAAGATAGTAACAAAACTGTTACTTCACTTTCCAGTGAGTAGTTCCCTCCCGGGGCGAATATTTTGTACGAACGTCTTTATCAATTATCATGCCATTTAGCCTCCCTCCGTTAGCGTGAAACGATTGATGGCTGGCGGCAAGTCGGATGCCGCCGAATGTTTTTGACCGACGAAGCCCTACAAAGAATTTCTTTACATTTTTGAGTTACGAACTTTACAGCAGCCGCCCCAGGATAAAGAGTAATGCATCTGTTTTCTTTTCCAAGAATGAAGAGAGAAGCGTAACATCGATTGAGGCTAAACTATGAATCCGCGTACTCACTGCATCGCACTTCTTGTCGTTGTCGCGGCGCTGCTTCCCTGCCAGAGGACCAACGCCGCCACCGTCCCAGTCCAGGTCGGCCAAGGCGGCCTGAAGTTCACTCCCCAAACCGTCTTCATTCAGCCCGGCGACACCGTTCAGTGGGTTTGGTCTGCCAACGACCACAGTTCGACTTCCGGCACACCCGGCAACCCCGATGGGCTGTGGGACTCCGGCGTGCAGAACACAGGGTTCATCTTCACCCACACTTTTCCAAGTGCCGGCACCTTCAATTACTACTGCACGGTTCACGGCGCATGTTGCGGGATGATTGGCTCTGTCGTCGTTTCCACCCCCGCGGCGGGTGCGGTCTTCATCAATGCAAACACCGTCGCAAACAAGGTCTGGATGTATAACCGCGGGGCGGACGGCCAGCTCTCCTTTGTCGGTGCGTTTAGCACTCAAGGCTCAGGCAGCGGCAGCGGAGCCCTTAGTTCACAAGGCAGCGTCACTGTCACGAGCGGCCACAACCATGTCTATGCCGTGAATGCAGGCAGCAATGAAATAACCGCATTTCAGGTTACCCCGACCGGGCTCACGTTCATCAACAAAGTCCCGTCTGGAGGCATTTTTCCCAGAAGCGTGACCACGTCCGGCAATTTTCTTTACGTCCTGAATGCGAAGGGAACCTCCGCGAACATCACCGGTTTCACCATTCAGATTAATGGATCGCTCGTTGCGATTCCCAATTCGACCCGACCGCTCAGCGCTGCCTTGCCAAATCCCGCTCAAATCAGCTTTACGCCCGATGGCATAACGCTGATCGTAACCGAGAGAGCCACGAACGTAATTGATACCTACGCCGTCGCTCCCGATGGCACGTCAACCGGGCCACTCGTTCAGGCTTCCGCGGGGCACGCTCCTTTCGGGTTTTCCTTCGACAGTGCCAGCCATCTTGTCGTTTCGGAGATCACCCTCAGTTCGGCCTCCTCTTACACAATCTCCAACGGCGTTCTTCAGGTGGTGACCGCACACCTGAAAGATTTCGGTAAAGCAGCTTGCTGGGCGATTTGTACCAATGATCCGGGACTCCAGCAGCAATACGCCTATGTGAGCAACACCAGCTCTGCCACCATATCAGGCTACGTCATTGCCACGGATGGCAGCCTTTCGCTGGTGAATACAGATGGCAAGACCGCCATTCTGCCTCGGGGAGCTTTTCCAATCGACCTGGCCATTAGCAGTGACAACGCGTATCTTTATGTTCTGGAGCATTCGCTTCCGGGAGTTGCTGGTTTCCAAATTCAATCCGACGGTAACCTGGTGCAGATCCAGTCGGTGACTGGCACGCCGTTAAGTTCATACGGAATGACCGGCTACTAAGCCCGGTCTGTGATGGACGACCGGATCGCTAGACGCGCACACCGCGCCGCTGGCCGATTTTTCGTACGGAAGGAGCCGCAGAGAGGATTGGTTCGCCGCAACTCTCCTGTCTCGCTTGAAGTCGACGAACTCGACGAACTCGGCGAATTACCCCACTGATCGTCTGCTGCTTGCGCCGGATTTTGGCCAATTCCCGAAAAGCTTTCGTGATAACCGCCAGGTTACCACCGGTCGGCTTGCCGTGCCGGCGTGGGAAATGGCTCACGCGCACCTCCTTGACCGTCATGCCAAACCTAAAGACCTGAGCGAAGATTTCCGTGTTCACCATCGCGCCCAC
>Ga0126383_10003202_pt1 | contig 10773 bp, 12 predicted proteins | sample PanSoiMetPlot_35_FD_96882 | JGI IMG/M metagenome (GOLD analysis project Ga0126383, IMG submission 96882) | Tropical forest soil microbial communities from Panama - MetaG Plot_35 | ecosystem: Environmental > Terrestrial > Soil > Tropical forest > Bulk soil | place: Panama | collected 2016-02-17
CGGCGGGGTTGGGTCAAGGGGGGTGCCCGGGCCCTGATCCCTTTCCATGCACCCCCCAATCGGGCTCGGGTACCCTGACGCCATGCCTTTGATTCCAGGCTCCCGACCCGGCCCCTACGACATCCCGCCGAGCCTGTGGCTCGATCGAGCCGACCGCCCGCGCTTCGACGATTTCGCGGGCCCGGTCACCGCCGACGTCTGCGTGGTCGGCGGAGGCATCTCGGGCGTGGCGCTCACGTGGTTCCTGCGCGAGCGCGGCGTGAGCGTGGCCCTGGTCGAGCGTGACGGCATCGCGAGCGCGGCGAGCGGGCGCAACGCCGGGTTCCTCCTCGCCGGTCTCGCCTCTCCTTACCTCGAGCTGATCGAGCAATGGGGCCGCGAGCGGGCGCGTGCCGCCCTCGCGCTCTCGGCCGAGAACCGCGAGTGGACGGCGCGTCTGATCCAAGAAGAGAAGATTGCCTGCGACCACGCGCGCCACGGCGCCTGGGTGCTTGCGGGGAGCGAAGAAGAAGCGCGCGCCCTGCGCGAGAGCGCGGCCCTGCAGGCCGAGGACGGATTACCCGGCACGTGGCACGAGGCCGCGCGATTGCCCGCGCCCTACGCGGGACGCGAAGCGTTCCACGGCGGGCTCTTCGTCGCGGGAGATGGCGAGCTCGATCCGGCGCGCTTCGTGTGGGGGCTGGCCGAGCGGGCACGCGCACGACGCGCGAAGGTCTTCGAGGGCGCGGGCGTGCGCGGCTGGAGCGACGAGCCGGGCGGCGTGCGCATCGAGTGCGCGGGCGGACGGCGCGTCTCGGCGGGCGCCATCGTCCTTGCCACCAACGCCTGGTTTCCCGAATTGCTGCCCGAGACGGCCTCGTGGACCGCGCCCAAGCGCGCGCAGATGCTCGCCACCGCGCCCCTGCCACGTCGCGTGTTCGATCATCCGACGTACGCGCGCGACGGATACGACTATTGGCGGCAGACGCTCGATGGACGCGTGCTGGTGGGCGGATTCCGCGACCAGGATCTCGAGCGCGAGGTCGGATACGACGCGCGGCCCACGGTCACGATTCAGAATCATCTCGATGGCTTCCTGCGCGAGATGGGGCTCTCGAGTGCCGAGCATCCGGCGCCGGTCACGCATCGCTGGGCCGGCATCATGGATTTCACCTTGGACGGATTGCCGCTCGTCGGTCGAGTTCCGGGACGTGAGCACGTCTTTCTGCTCGGTGGCTACACCGGACACGGCATGGGATGGGCGGTGGCGTGCGCGCGCGGCCTGTCCGAGATGCTGTGCGCGCCCGCCTCGACGCGCTTGGCGCAGGGCATCTGTGACCCGGCGCGGCTTTCGAGCCCGGCGCGGGTGTAGGGCGATTCTCGGCCTTTTTCGCGGCCTGTGGCCCCGATGCGACTCCTCTGTAGATCCCACGAGGTCGCCGAGCGGCTTTCAGAGTCGCCTGCCCGCCTCGCAAAATGCCATCTGCTCCGCCACTCCTCGCAAACAGCACGGAGCGTTGCACCGGCGCATCATCCGACGCGCATGAGTGGGATCCGAGTCTGCGGCGCACTCGTGCCCAAACGGTGTTCCCGCTTCCCTATGCGCCCGCTGTCGTCCGCTACGCACCCCTGGCACACGCCTTGCGATGACATGGAAGTGCGCCCGCGAGGGCGCCACTGCACGAGCGGTGCGGGGTTCGCTTCATCGCGCGCTACATCCCGTGACCCCGGCGTCCCTGCCCGCTCGACCAGCAGCGTGAAAACCTCCCTGTCCCAACACCCGGCCCGGCGCCGAAAGGCGTCGGGCCGACCCGTTTCATCCCTCTCCCGTTTTGCCCCCGGCGTATCCCGACGTATGATGCCGCCGCTCCTTCCCCGCTGGTTCCATGGAGAGGTCGAAGGCATGGATTCGTTCCTGGGCGGTGGTCGCATCACGTGGCTCGGACACGCCGCGTTTCGCGTCGACTCGGTGGGCGGCAAGGTCGTGCTCATCGATCCCTGGCTCAGCAATCCCAAGATCCCGGCGGGCGCGCGCGAAGCGTTGACGCGCGTGGACGCGATCCTGCCCACACACGCGCACGGCGACCATCTCGGCGACACGGTCGCGCTGGCCAAGCGGTTTCACGCCGAGGTGCCGTGCATCGCCGAGCTGGGCCACTATCTGCGCGCGCAGGGTGTCGAGAAGACGAAGCCCATGAACAAAGGCGGCACGGTGACGATCGCGGGCGATCTCAAGGCGACCATGGTCTCGGCCGACCACTCGTCGGGATACGTGGACAAGAGCCTGGGACCTCTGCCGGTCTATCTCGGCGAGCCGGCCGGGTTCGTGCTCGAGCTGGAGAACGGCTTCCGGCTCTATCACGCCGGGGACACCAACGTGTTCGGCGACATGAGGCTGATCGGCGAGCTGTACGCGCCCGACATCGTGCTGCTCCCGATCGGCGGCAACTACACGATGGGCCCGCGCGAGGCGGCCAAGGCGGCGCGGCTCTTGGCGTCGAAACGGTTGCTTCCCATGCACTACGGCACGGGGTCGTCCCTGCTCGGAACCCCGGCCGAGCTGCGGGCCGAGCTGCAAGGCTCGGGCATCGAGGTCGCCGAGCTCGAGCCGGGCGGGAGTCTGACATGAGAGCTTCGAGGAAACCCGGCCGCCGCGCTGGGCGTACAATGCTTCCATGGTGAAAGAGCGCGAGCGCAGAGCCAAGCCGGTGGCCGCCTACGCGCGGGCCGCCCGGCGAATCGCCCAGGAAGTCGGAAGCTCCCCGGATGACGTCTTCTCGCCCGCCGAGGAAACCGACATGGAGTCGCTGACCCAGCTCGGCATGCCCGATTCGGTGCTCGGGTTCTATCGCGACTTCGCTCCCATCGAGACCATCGAGCTGCGCGAGCTGCGCCTGTGGGACGTGGCGCACCTCCTCGAGGAGAACCATCACTACTCGCCAGGGGCCGAGATCCTCGAGCTGGGCTACGTCGTGGTCGCCGGCAATCGCGCGGGCGACGTCTACTGTCTCGACCTTGGCGAGTGGGGCGACGAGGATCCGCCGCCGATCGTGCACCTGCCCCACCGCGTGCAGATCGTGTCACGCGATCGCGCCGAGGTGGAGAAGCAGACAACCCCGGTGGCCGACAGCTTCGACGAATTCCTGCTCCTCTTCGCGAGCGGCGAGGCGGCGAGCGGATGACGGCGCCGCATCTCGGAAACGGAAAGATCTGCTACCTCGAGATCCCCACGCACGATGTGGCGCGCTCGGCAGAGTTCTACAAGAAAGTGTTCGGCTGGAAGACGCGCACGCGCGGCGACGGCTCCACCGCCTTCGACGACGGGGTCGGCGAGGTGAGCGGCACCTGGGTGAAGGGCCGTGCTCCCGCCACACAGGTCGGACTGCTCGTCTACATCATGGTGGACAACGCGGAAGAAACGGTCGCCAAAGTCGTGGGCGCCGGCGGCAAGGTCATCCAGCCCATCGGCATGGATGCGCCCGAGATCACCGCCCGCTTCCGCGATCCCTCGGGGAACATCTTCGGGATCTATCAACAGCCGAAGTAATACACGCGCGACGGCCCGCGTTCTCTCGGGCTACCGATAGGGCTCGCGGGCCTCCAGCAGAACCTCTGGCCGTGGAGCTCGGTGCACGAGCGTCCAGCCACCGCTCGAGACCACGACGGGATAACGAGTCGAGTCCTCGCCCACGACGTTGGCATACGAGTCGAGGGATAGGAGCGCCCACGAGCCTTGCGCGAGCCGTGATCTGACTTCGGCTGGCGTCCCCAGGGGCTCTGTCAGCGTACGGTCCGAGTAGAAGAGAAACTGCGGATTCACCGAGTAGTAGCTGATGGCGTAGCTCACGACGGGCTCCCCTGCCGGAACGAGCGTCCGCGCGGCCAGGGCCATGCGCTGAAGATCGGGGCGGCGCTCGACCGAGAGCCGGATGGGCAGGAGATCGACCACGATCGTGGCGACAAAGAGGAGCGCAAAGCCGCCCGCCATGACGCGGCGGCGCGTTTCGGGGCGAGCGATCCAAGATGCGAGGGCCGTCCCGCTCAAGAGCGCCAGGCAGGGAAAGACAGCCATGATGTACCAGAGCTTCTTCTCGTTGGCGAGCGAGAGCGGAGTCACGATGGCGAGGAACCAAAGCAGAAGAAGCTTCGCCCCCGAGTCGCGGCGGCGCGCACACCGCCACGCGCCCACGGCGGCGACCGGCAGCCAGGGCCAGTACTCGCGCGCCAGCATCCCGAGATAGTCGAAGTACTTCCACCATGACAGGCGCTCGTTGCCGATGGTGAACGAGCGCTCGTAGAGCATCCATCGCCATTTCTGCTCGAACATCTCCCGGCGCGCGGCCCACTCGTAGACGAACCACCAGCCGCCGATCACGGCCGAGAGTGCCAAGCCCCCGATGAGCCACGGATCCAGCAATCTCTTCCAGCCTCTCGTCCAGACGATGTGCCCGAGAATCGCGAGCCAAGGCAGCGCGCCGACCACGCTCTTGGTCAAGATGGCGAGGCCGAGACATACGCCGCTCAGCAAGTGAAAGCGCGGGTGCTCCTCGAGGGCTCGCAGATGGAACCAGATCGCTCCCAAAGTGAGAAACGTGACCAGGACATCGAGCATGGCGTGGCCGGAGAACTTGAGGAAATAACCGGTCGTGAGCAGCACGAAGGCCGAAGCCCAGGCGCCGAAGCCATCGAGACCGACGCGCGGCGCGAGCCGGTACGTGAGCGCGACGCAGCCCACCCCCGAGAGTGCCGAAGGCAGGATGGCCGCGGCTCCCGTGATGCCGAACACGGCGAACGACAGGGCCACGAGCCACATGAAAAACGGCGGATTGTCGACCTGGGCCTGGGCGTTCCAGTGCGGCGTCACCCAATCGCCGCCCTGGAGCATCTCCTTGGCGCGTTGGGCGTAGAAGCAATCGTCGTAGTTGGAGAGATGACTCGAGCCGATCTGCCCGAGCAGGAGGAACAACGCGAGCAGGGTGATCAGCGTTCCGGGCGCCAGCCAGCGCGCGCGGAACGATTCGCCATCGAACGGTGGGGCTTCGCGAGCCTCGGCCGTGGCCGCTCCGCTCAGCCGAGCGTGTCCAGCATGGCGGCGGCACTCGGGGAGCGAAGGCAGGTGAACGTCGGTGTGTCGCGCAGGGTGTACGAGGACGCCTCGGTCTCGCGCATGTTCATGACGAGATCGAGGAAGTCGTCGGGGCGGTCGGACTCGAAGGCGACCACGAACTCCTGGTCGTCGAGGCCGAACGAGTAGGTGGTGTTGAGCTTCACCGAGGGATAGGTCGTGCCCATGCGGATGTGACCGTCCATGAGGCGCTGACGCGTCTCGTGATCGAGCATGTACCAGGCGCGCGTCTTCACGAACGGATACACGAACAGATACTTGTACTTGCCCGGCACGATGAACATGCGGTCCTCGTCGTGCCCGGGATGGATGCGGTCGACGTAGATCGAGCGCTTGGTCATGCCGAGCAGCGAGTAGGACGCCTTGAGGTACTTGCCGAGCCCGGTGGCGAGGAGCGCGGCGGTATGCTTCTGCATCTCCTCCAGCTCGGTCGCGATGCGCCACATCATGAGCTCGCAGTCGGCGCGGATGCCCACCAGAGAGTAGGGAATCAGGAGGCCGCCGTCCTTCTCGAAGCGCTCGCACACCGCGAGGAATTCACGTTTGCCCTGTGCGCGCTCGGCGTCGGGTAGACGGCGCCACGCCAGATCCACCGAGTAGAAGGCGAAATTGACGAACTGGCGCTTGATGCGCGTCTCGGGCGGGGCTTCGGGCGCGGTGATCATCTCGACCACGGGGGATCGGCGCGTCTCGCTCATGAAGGACAGCTCCTGGAGGAAGGAATCGCGCGCCAAAGCGGCTCGCACGCCGAGAGAATAGCCCGGTTCGGCGGCTCCTCTCAAGATGCCCGGGGCTTGGTCCCGACCACGCAGATCCAGCCCTGGCGCCGCTCTTCATCGACCTGCACGTCCACGAAGCCGGCGCGCGTGAAGAGTGCTTTGTGCTGCTCGACGTTCCATACCGCCATCGTGGTCACTTGCGAGATGCGGTCGGCCCACTTGGCGTGTTTGCCTCCGTTGTAGAACTCGGCGATCACGACCAGGCGGCCTCCCGGCTTCAGAATCCTCCCGATCTCCCGCATGCCGGCGTCAGGATCCTGCCACCAGAAGTGTGTCTCGACGGCGGTCACCAGGTCGAACGAGCCCTCGGCGAACGGCATGGCCGAGACCGACGCCTCCTGAACCGTGACCTGACCGCGCGCGATCGCCTCCCGGTTCAAGCGACGGGCGGCATGCACGCTTTCGGTCGAGTAATCGATCCCGTGAGCGCTGCCTTGACTCGCGGCGCGGGCCAGCTTGGCGAGCGTCCGGCCGCCGCCACAGCCGACGTCGAGCACGGTGTCCGTGGCCGCGATGCTCACGTGGCGGAGCCCCCAGTCGGTCACGCCCGCGTGGCGCGCGTTCATCGAGCAGAGCACGAATCGCCCAAGCCATCCCCTCGGCTTCTGGCACTGCGAAAGACCCGGAACGGTCGTCAAAGCCATGGCGTTCGTCCTAATACACGCTCGGCCGTAGCAGCGCGGAGAGTGGCACGACGTGCACGCCCTGATTCTCGAGCGCGGGAACCTCGGTGCGCAGCGCCATCAAGGTCGGGCGATCGAGGCGCGCGATGCCGGTGGCGAAGCCGCGCCGGCGCGCGGTGTCAGCGAGATCGCGCAGGGTCTCGTGCACGGCGCGCTGGCCCTTGGAGGCCGAGCCATGCCCGGCGTCGACACGGGTGTCGAGGCGCAAGAATGGCACTCCCGCGCGCGACGCCGATTCGAGACCGACGGAGTGCTCCTCGCCCGACACCTCGACGTAGGCAATCTTTTGATCATGCAGCTCGGTCGCCACGGCCTGCATCGCGTTCGCGTCCTGGAGCGCCATGCCGCCGAGATAGGGAAGTGCCGCGATGCATCCGGGCGCGGCATGGACGTGCTTCACCACCAGGCGGCGGATCTGGCTCTTCGTCATGTCCACGAGGACGGCGTCGGGGCCCGGCGAGCGCGCGGGATAATTCATGGGCTCCATGGGAATCTGGGCCACGACCTCGCGCCCGTGCGAGGCCAGCTGCTGCGCCCAGTGCTTGGCCCCCTTCTCGTTCGTGATCACGGCTCCGCTGAAATCGAACGGCAGCCCGATGGCCGCCTTGGCCAGGCTATCGTTGTCCGCGGGCCCGAAGCCCTCGATCACGATCGCCAGCCGCACGACCTCGTGCGCGTCGTCTCCGCCCTTGCGCGTGAAGTCGAGCTCATGGGTGACCGTCTGTCCGACGCCCACGCGCAGCGTGAGCGTCTCGCCGTCCTTCCCCGCCGTCTCCCAGCCGTCGAACACACGCTCGCCCTTGTCCTCGAGCGACTTCGTCACCTCGGCGTTGACGAGGAACAGCGAGGCACGCGCCGGCAGGTCGACGGCCCAGCGCACGACCTTGCCCCCTTCCTCCTTGATGGGCTTGGCTTCGGGGTTGCCCGCCGCGAGGCCCAGGCGATGCAGCGAGCCGCGGATCGTGGTCTCGACCGAGAGCGCGAGCCGCGAGCGCGGCGCGGCGAACCCGTGCTGCGCGAGATAGACACTGCCTTCTTCGGAGCGCGCGAAGAGAATGATCTCACCGGCGGCGAAGACGAGGATCACCGCGAGCGCCAGGCCCGCGATGAGACCTCCCTGTCCTCGTCCTTTTCCGCGCTTCATTCGGTGTCGTCCATGCCGACGCGCTCGCGCACCTTGGCGTCGGCGCGCGCCAAGTGCGCGAATTCCTCCATCTCGAGGGTTTCGCCGCGGCGCGCGGGCGCGATGCGGGCGGCGGAGAGCACGCGCTGGGCGAGACCGCGATCGCCTTCGTAGGCGGTGGCGAGCGCGTTGCCGAGCGACTTGCGGCGCTGCCCGAAGGCCGCGCGCACGAGCTCGAAGAAGCGTTCCTCGTGGGGCACCTCGATGGGCGGACGCGAGCGGAAGCGCACGCGCACGAGGGTCGAATCGACTTCCGGCTTGGGCCAGAAGGCCGAGGGCGGCACGTGGAAGAGAGGCTCGAGCACGCAGTAGAAGCGCGCGTACACGGTGAGCGAGCCGTAGTCGGCCGAGCTCGCGGCCGCGGCCAAGCGAGCCGCGTATTCGCGCTGCACGAGAATCACCGCCTGCTCCAGGACATGGCGCTCTTCGATGAGGCGCGTGAGCAAGGGCGTGGTGATGGAATAAGGCAGGTTGCCGACGACGAAGAGCTTGCCGGCGTCGTTCTCGAGGGCGACGGCGTTGAGGTCGGTCTCGAGGAAATCGGCCTCGAGCACCTGCACCTTGGACCAGCCGCCCAGCTCGTCGCGCAGGAGCGCGGCGAGGCCGCGATCGCGCTCGACCGCGATGACGCGGCGCGCCGCCGCGCCGAGAAGCCCGGTGAGGGCGCCGGCGCCTGGGCCGATCTCGACCACGACACGGTCGGCCGAGAGATGGCACAGCTCGACGATGCGCTCGGCCACCGCGGGGCGAACGAGGAAGTTCTGGCCCCAGCGCTTGCGCGGCTTGACGCCGTAGGCTTCGAGGCGGCGGCGGAGCTTTTGTCCCTCGGAGAGCGACTCCTCGCTCTCACGAGGCGCCAATCGCAAAAAGCTCGAGGGCGTTTTGTGTCGTGAACGCATCCACTTCCCCTTCGCTTTCGCCGCGCAGGGCGGCGAGCCGGGCGCGCACGCGAGGGAGGAGCGCCGGTTCGTTGCGCTTGGTGTCCTTCGGCATCGGAACGAGATACGGCGAATCCGTCTCGAGAACGAGAGCGCTCTGGGGCACGGCGCGCGCCGACTCCTCGAGCCGCGCCTCGCCGTAGGTCAGCGTGCCGCCGAAAGCCACTTTGAAGCCCAGTCCGACGGCGCGCCGGGCCTGCTCTTGGTCTCCCGACCAACAGTGAAGCACGCCGCGGCGGGGCGGCGCGAGCTTTTCGAGCGTGTCGAGCACCTCGTCCATGGCGTCGCGAGAGTGGATGATGACCGGCAGTCCGGCTTCGGCCGCCAGCCGAAGCTGGTCGGCGAACCAGGCTCGCTGAACGTCCGGGGGCGAGAGATTGCGGTAGAAATCGAGCCCGATCTCGCCCACGGCCACCACGCGGGAGGCCCGGGCCAGGGTGGCGATCTCCTTGCGCGCCTCGGGCCGGACGCCCCCCACTTCGTGCGGATGGAGCCCGACGGCGGCCCAGACATCGGTCTCGGCCGCCGCCAGCTCCACGGAGCGTCTCGAGGTGGCGAGGTCGTAACCTACCTCGACGAAATGGGTGACGCCGGCGGCGCGCGCCCGCGCCATGACCTGGGAGCGATCCTTCTTGTAGCGCGACGACGACAGGTGGCAGTGGGTGTCGATCACGCGATGACTACTTCCCCCTCCAAAGGGTCACCTCGAGGATGAACGACGCCACGCCGAGGAAGAGCGCCGATTCGGCGGCGGTTCTCACGCTGCGCTGGTCGGGAGGAAATCCAAGCCAGCCCAGGGCGCCCGCGAAGATCACCATGCTGCCCGTCATCCGATAACCCAAGAGCCAAGGAACGATCCCCAGGATGGGAAAGACGAACAGCCCCGGAAGCAGGTTTCGGCCCACGCGACGCAGCGCCTGGAGCAGCGGCGAGCCCGGCGCCTCCTGGCCTTGTGTCCACGGCGGCTTTGCCGATTTCATCTCGCGGTCCTCCCCGGGCGGTCGCATGGTAGCAAACGATCAGAATCCCGGATCATGGGTCGCCCAGAATCCCGTATTGGCCACGTACCATGCCCCGACCGCGCCCCAAGTCACCGTCCCGGGCCAGGTGTCTGGAGGGGCACGGAAACCGTTCAACCCGCCGACCAGCGTCGCGCTGCCGACGATGGCGGCGTACTGGCTCCAGACGTGCGCGCCGTAGCCCGTGTTCTCATAGAGCTGATAGTCCCACTGAGACGAGAGCATCGGCCCGAAGGCGCTCGGATCGTAGGCCGTGACGAAGCCGGCGAACTCCCCCGGAGTCGTTCCTCCCGCTTCCGGCCGGAGAGTTCCGACACGGCGGCTCCCCGACAAGATCTTCCCGGCGACCAGAAGCGCCTTGTCGGGCCATTCGTCATAGACGTGCAGCGGCCCGTTCGGATCGTCTCCACCAACGATGCCGCCGTAGGCCTGCGTCACGAAGAAGTCGCCTTCCTTGCGGCTCACCACGTAGATCACCGGGGTGCGGTAGGTGGGATCCCAGTCGAGTTTTCGGAAGGTGATGCCGACTACCGTGAGGTTGGGCCTGAGGAAAGCGGCGTCGCCGTCGGGCAGCCGCTGATAACCGCGGCGCGCGAACTCATCCATCATGGGGCGGACAGCCGGCAGGGCGAGAGCGGAGGAGATCGCGTTGGCGCTGCTGCCATCTCCGATGGGCAGGCTGTTTCTCCCGCCCAACCAGACTCCGTTGGTGGCTCCCCCGCCCTGACGCTCGTCGGCGGGATAGCGGTTCTGCGCGTGAATCGGTGAGGCAAACAACGTGAAGACCAACAGGGGGCCGATGAATCGCTTCATCGGGAATGCTCCCCGGGGGCTGTGCGTTGTTCGGGGACCTGTGGAGTGTCGAGTCGTCGACACCTCCTGTCGGGGGCGTGACGGTTTGGCAGGCCGAAGTGGCGCGTCACATGTTCTGGAACATGTGATTGGTCACATGCCACGTCACCTGATTGGAATCGGGTGACACGAAAGCGCGCTCTAGACCGGCACCTCGATCTTGGGAAACAAGATGCGCACTTCCGGCAGCTTGACGCCGCCGAGCGGCGGAGCGC
>Ga0126383_10003204_pt1 | contig 10769 bp, 9 predicted proteins | sample PanSoiMetPlot_35_FD_96882 | JGI IMG/M metagenome (GOLD analysis project Ga0126383, IMG submission 96882) | Tropical forest soil microbial communities from Panama - MetaG Plot_35 | ecosystem: Environmental > Terrestrial > Soil > Tropical forest > Bulk soil | place: Panama | collected 2016-02-17
ACCTCGAGTGTCCCACTTTGACCTTCGGATTGCTTCTCCGTCGCCATAGTGCGTCCTCGTTGAGAGGGTTAGGAGTTCGGTGGGGCGTCTGCCGACGCCTCGGTGGGTTTCGGCGCGGATGCCAGCGCCTGGAGAAGCGTGGGATCCTGGAGCACCTGTCGGATGAGCTGCTCGGCACCCGTCTTGCCGTCCATGTAGGTCAGGAGATTAGCCAGGTGCTGGCGCGCCTCCAGAAGCGTCCTGAGCGCATCCACCTTGCGGGCGACGGCGGCAGGCGAGAAATCGTCCATGCTGTCGAAGGAAAGGTCGATCATCAGGTTGCCGTCACCCGTGAGCGTGTTCGGCACCTGGAAGGCCGCTCGAGGCTTCGCGGCTTTGAGCCGCGCGTCGAAATTGTCGACGTCGATGTCCAGGAACTTGCGCTCGGCCACGTCTGGCAGCGGCTCAGCCGGCTTGCCGGAGAGGTTGGCCAACACCCCCATGACAAAGGGCAGCTGGATCTTTTTCTCTGCTCCGTACAGCTCCACGTCGTACTCGATTTGGACGCGAGGCGCGCGGTTTCGCGCGATGAACTTCTGACTGCTCGCTTTCGCCATGTCACACCTCCTTGGGGCTCGGCGACACCTGGCGCTCAGAGCCGCCGGTGCGCTCCCGGTTTGGGATAGCGCTATTTCTTCTCCAGCTCGCCGGCCAATTTCTCGATGCTCGAGAGACTGTCAGGCAAGAGGTCTCTCATGATGTCGACGAAGTTCTTGGTCATCAGCCGCTGGGCCCGTCGGATGAAGAGCGGAGCGGGATTGCTCGGCTCGTGGCGCTCGAGGTAGGCGCAGACCAACTCGAGGACATGCACGGCTTCCTCACGCGAAGAGATCTCTCCGCTGACTCCGATGCGTGTCGCACCAGTTGCCTGGCCTTCGGTCTCTCGCGCGGTCCCGCTGGGGGTCCCGAGCGCGGCTTCACAGACTTCGATGAGATTTTCGAGAGATTGAGCCAGCGGCTTGAGTTCGATGGCGCGATCCGCTCCCACGCGGTCGAGAATTACCGTCTGGATGGCGAGGGTGCTCTCGCGGGCTTGGCGGAGCGCGGCCGGCACGGTCTGGTCGCTGGCAAAGGCGGCGGCGATCTGAGCGTGGATTTGCGCCAGAGCCTTGGGGGGGCTCATACCGGGGGTCGGCGTCGGAGCCATCCGTCCGAGGGCAATCTCCACGTCGCGAGCTTGCAGCTGTCCGTGCTCGCGGGAGTTGACGAGATTTATGGCTCGCAGGTCCTTGATCAGCGTCTCTGGATCGGCGAGCGGAGCTAACGCATTGAGTCGCTCGGTGGGATCGTCGGAGTTGTCAGCTTCGAGCAGGGGGTAGAGGCGATCCCAGTAGCGCTCGAGCAGGCTGTGGATGAGACGGAGTCCCGAGGCGAGTCCCGGAACACCTTGGGTGCGTGAAAGGGCCCGCGTCAAGTGAACCGCCACCCGGAGATCCTTGGTGCGAAGCAGCAGGGCCCGGGCGAGCTCGCCTACTTTTGCCCAGTTGGGATCCTCGGCGGGCTTGACCGCGTCACCGACGCGCTGCTCCAATTTTCCCCGCGCCGCTTCTTCGAGCTCGAAGAACGCAAGGTCATGCTCAAGGTTCGGCCCGCACGGCGCGGATTCCTTCGCTTCCAACAGGAGTTCTTCGAGGTCGAGCATGGCACCCCCAGTTGGGATCGACCAGGAACCTAGCTCTACCGTCCCGGCAAGTCAAGGCCGAAATTGCCCATATTGTTAGCCTTTGGCCTGAGTATCATGGTCGAAAGCTAGCACGGCGTGGATCTGCCAATCTGGGACGGTTCGAGTAACCGGGCGATGACACTCTCTTCAACTGGTCGCGGAGCCGTGCTCGACCCGGGGACCCGCCCTAGCTGAGGTCGAGGGACCCTTCAAGTCAATAGCTCACAGAGGGGCATGGACGGGTGGAGTCCGGCACCGCCTATCGGCGAAGGTGTAGCCAAACGGCCACTGAGGAGGCGGTGCACTCCGCCCGACCAACGCGTAAGACAAAGTCGTAGGGAGAAGCCTGAGTCAGAGAGTGCCCTAAGATGCCCTTATTCATCTGCAATTTCCTTGACTTCGGACAGCAAAGCTCACAGTATGCCCGCTACGTACGCGTTCATGACAGACGGGAGGTCGCTCTTCCCGCTCCCTTGCGAAATGTATGAGGAGGATCCACCTGAGAAGCCGTTAGGCGGCAAAATCGTCTGAAAGGTGGCTGCGAATGAGAAGCCGAGTAACGCTCTCCATGGTAGCGGGGATCCTGCTATTGGCCGGCGGCAACGCAAGCGGCAATGTCATGGGCTCGGTCAGCGATGGTACCTTCGACCATGCTCCCTGCGTGGCGCCAGTCCAATGCACAGGCCAGGGAACCAGCACGTTCTTCTGGGGCGACACTGGCAGCTCTCTTACCTTCACGGGTACGAAGAACTTCGACTACCCACGGAACCAGAAGGTCACGATCGGAACATTTACGTTCCATAACACGCCGTTGACCGCTGGGACTGAAGTCAGCAGTGGTCTCACCGTGACGTTCAGTCTGGGAGATGTCACCGCAACCGGAGCCGACGCCTGCAACGGTTGCCCTTTCGACACGCTGTACGACTTTACTGGCTTCGAACTGACGCTGAATCTCCACAATACTCCGAACATACCCAATGATCCGGTCGCCTCCCGGGACGAAATTATCGTCACTGGGGTTCTCCAAGGACTTTTCCAAAATGGGGTTCTCCAAAACCCTCAGCCTGCTAGCGTCACGTTTAGTCCCAATGTATTCAGGGTGGATGAAGGTTTCACCAACTCGGTCGACGTCCTGGCCGAGTTTGACGACGTCTCCCTATGTTGTTATGACCCTGCAAGTGTCAGGGACCGCGCGCATGGGGATGTAGTAGTCCCCGAGCCTTCCACCCTTGTATTGTTGAGTGGTGTAGCCCTCGTGCTCGTGCTCATTCTTGCCCGCCAGAGAAGGAGTAGAGGAAGCCGTGGTAAGGCTCGAGTGGCGTAGACGGCTCGATGCTCAAGACGGTACCCGCCGCGGTCGCTCTTGCAATTCTCAGTTTTGTTGTGCTGACGGCGCACAGCGCCCACGCACAGACCCCGGCGACCATTGCCATCGTGTCGGGGAACAATCAGAGCGGGTCACCCAACACGGCGCTGGCCAGCCCCTTGGTAGTTTCGATCGGATGCGCTGGGTTCTCGCCCATCCCCGCGCCGTGCGGGACGGTGGCCTGGACGAGCAGTGCATCTGGCGACACCTTCGCTCCATCATTCAGCTTGACGACCGGCACATTCCCAACAGGGACAGCGAGCACAGTGCTCACGCTGGGATCGACACCGGGCTCCCGGACCGTGACTGCAGCCAGCGGGCTGCCGGGTCAACCGTCCGTAACTTTCACGATAAACACGATAAACACGACAAACACGACAAACAACGCGGGACAGGCCATATCAGGGACCAAGCAGGCCGCCTCGCTGGGCATCTCTACACTGACGACCACAACTTTTCAGAATACCAATATCGGTCTTCGGCTCGCTGCGCTCCGACGTACGCCGAGTCTGCCAGCAGAAAAAAGCCTGGGCGGCCTGCCGTCGAGTCCAGGTGGCCAGCCTGGACTCTTGGCCGGGCTCGCCGCTCTCACCGGAGGCGGCGCGAGCGCCGACAGCTCGAGCATCCTAAGCCGGTTGGGAACCTTTGCCACCGCCCAAGGAAGCTTCGGAGATCAGGATGCAACGACCGCGGAGCCAGGATTTGACTTTCACACGGCGGGGATCACCCTGGGCGCAGACTATCGATTCACCGAGCAGTTTATCTTCGGGTTAGCCTTCGGCTATCTCCGCTCGAAAATGAATTTCGATTCCTCGGCGGGTGACTCCACAATCAATGGCTACAGCCTCTCCGCCTACACCAACTATTACATTTTGGATCCCCTCTACGTCGATGGGATCATTACGTTCGGGTGGAATGACTACAGTACCGAGCGAAACATTCCCGGTGCCACTGCCACCGCCAATGGTCGAACGAACGGCACCCAGCTCGGGATCAGTACGGGCACTGGATACAACTTCAATGCTGGCGGCCTCACATTCGGACCAACGTTCAGGGTGAACTATGTTCACGTCCATATCGACTCATATCAGGAAAGTGGCGCGAACCCCTTCAATTTGCAGATCGGAAGCCAAACGATCGAGTCTGTGACGACGGCCTTGGGAGGCCAAATGACGTATGCCATCGGCATGAGTTGGGGCGTGCTCATGCCTCTTCTGAGTGCCAATTGGCAACACGAATACAAGAATAATGCTCGCACCACGACGGGAAGTGTCGTGGCCCAACCATCCACGAGTGTCATCGTGCAAACGAACAATCCGGATCGGGACTACGCCAATCTTGGCGTGGGTGTTTCTGCCACCTTCAGGGGCGGGACATCAGCCTTCGTCCACTACGAGGAGGTGCTCGGACTCTCGAACTTCACCAATCACTCCTTCAACGCGGGCTTCCGAATGGAGTTCTAGCCCCGGAAAGGTCGTTTCACCTGCCGCCGCCCCTCGACCCTGCCGCGCTACCTAAACCGTTCGTGCTCATCTCCGACGGACCCCGGGAGTCGAACATCTTCCTTCCTCTACTGCGACGGCGCTGGCCGCTCTTGGCCGCGAATCTCCTCCTCGCCGCAACCGCCTGCAGCTCGCCAGCCCAAAGATTTTCGCAGAATGCCACGGCTCTTGGGATCCACTCCGAAATCGTTCCAGGAACGGTATTCCAGCATGTGGTGTTTAAGCAGTCGCGCCAATCGTCACCTGTCTTGCACGTTTATATTGACGGTGACGGCACACCCTGGCGCGGCGGTCGCCCCAACTCCGACCCAACTCCCCGCAACGCTCTCCTCCTGCGGCTCATGGCCCTCGATCCGGGCCCCAGCGTCTATCTCGGGCGGCCGTGCTACCACGGGTTGTCGGAAACATCCCCCTGCACCAGCATCGTCTGGACGCAAGAACGGTATTCTGAAGCCGTCGTGTCGAGCATGGCTGCGGCTCTCCGTCACATCCTGAGGGCAAGTAACTTCGATAGGCTCGCCTGGTTCGGCCACAGTGGTGGAGGCACCCTGGCGGTGTTGCTTGCACCGCGATTCCCCGAGACTACCGATCTCATAACGATTGCCGCGAACCTGGACATCGATGCCTGGGCGGACTTGCATGGTTACTCCCGCCTGAACGGCTCACTGAACCCTGCGCGACAACCCCCACTGCCTCCTTGGATCCATCAGCGCCACTACGTCGGAGGCAGGGATCGACACGTTCCGGAGGAAGTAGTGGAGCGAGGCTCCATCGATCGACGGCAACTGATAGTGATTCCGTCCTACGACCACGCGTGCTGCTGGGAAGCAATCTGGCCAGCCCTGCTGGCCGACATTGACCGAACGACAATGCCAACCCATTGAGGGCGCACCCATCGTCCTGCTAGCCGTTCCTCAGCCTCCGGGCCGGATGAACACGAAGTCACCAGCCTCGTGGCCGGCAAACTGTATCGGGGCATACTCGGGAACTTGTGGTACGGCGAGCCGTTCGGCCATGCTCGCAGCTTTTACTTGTAGCCGGCGGAACGCTTCCCTGCCAAGGAGAATCCCGTCATTCTCCCGAAGCACCTGAATGAAGATGTCGGCGAAAGCCGAGTGCTTGCCCCCAGCACTGTCGAGCACCGGCTCGAGCCCACCCGATGTCATGACCAATCTCGATCGCCGCTGTGCCATCTTCTGAATTACATTCAAGAGCTCCTCGTCGCTCATCCCGCTCTCGACTTGACCGCTGACCGACCGACTCAGGGTGCCTGCGTAGCACGAGTCGGAGACTACCAGCAACTGCCTCACAGCCATGGTGTTGAGGATGGCGGTGATGTCGCCGTTGGCAATCCAATTCGTTGTGTCCTTGGGCTCGGCGTCAACCGGCAGCCAGTAGCCACGCTGGTTCGTTTCGTCTAGAATGCCGTAACCCGCGTAGTAGATCAGCAGGTTGTCCTTACTCGTCAGCTTTTCGCGCAGGTCGTTCAAAGCGGAGAGGATCTGATATCGACTGGCGTTGGTCAGCACCGTAGTCTTGAACTGGTACTGATCCGTCAAAATCTTCGCGACGTCCGTGGCATCATCGACCGCCGTGCGTAATGCTGGCAGCTGGCCATAGCTGTTATTACCGATTACGAGAGCGTGGTAGCTGCCGAAGTTCAGTTTCGGGCGTCGCGCATCAGGTTTCCCCTCTGCGGTACTGCCCTCTCGGCCCCGAATCGTGCCGGCACGCTGGATCATTGCAACGGCCGGCAGCACGAAATTCAGCGTGGAACTACGCCCATTCAGATCAACAGCAAGGATGCGAACCCTTCGGTCGGTCTCGGTAAGCGGAATCTGTGCTCTGAACAAGTGCTCACTGTCGAGCGTCTCGTTTCGCTGATTGACCGTGATCGATTTCAGACCAACTTCGGTCGTAACTCTACCGACGAGAAGCACCTTCATCACAGAGCTAGTTGCGGCGGACGCTGGCGTAGGCCGCACCTGAGCATCACGCGTGGTCAAGGCTACTTCGGGATCGAGTAGCTGCACCTGAACGAGGCTGATCTTGGGCCCGCCCGTCGCAGCTTGCTGCGTGAGACCTTCTATTCCCGCACGCTGCGCGCTCGATTCAGCCTCGGCTCCGGCTAGTCTCTCTCGAAGAGCCGCGGCCTCTCGTGCGAGTGTGTTCCTTGGGGCGCGAGAGTCCGCTTCGGCCCGCGCTAGAGAGGCACGGAGAGCGGCAACCTCGCGGTCCTTCACATCCAGCCGGCCTTCACGTTCCGCCACGGACTTCTGGAGCTCGTCGAGCTTGGCCGCCGTCACTTGGCCCTTGTCCTTCTGGTTCTGGATCTCCTTTCGGAGCTGGACGAGACTCAGCCGCTCGGCCTCGACGGTACGTCGCATGTCCTCGATGCTTCGTCGTTCCGCGTCGAGCTCGGCTTGGGCACGATCGAGCTCGGCTTGCTTCGTCTGAAGTTGGCTACGCATCTCCGCGATCTGAGCCCGCAGCTGCTGCAACTCAACCCCCGTCCGACCGGGGAGCACCTCGAAGGTGAGCTCCGGCAAGCCGGCCGCACGTCGGTACCAGTTCAGGGCTTGAGTTGAATCTTTGGGCACCCCCAGGCCATTCTCGAAGAGGTTTCCCAGGCTAATCGCCGCCCGTGAGTAACCACGTTCGGCCGCGCGCCGATACCATTCCGCAGCGGCAGCGTAGTCGGGCGGGACCCCCAGCCCTTTCTCGAAGATCTCGCCGACGTTGGTCTGGGCGGGGGCATCGCCCTGCTCGGCAAGCGGCAACCATACTTTGAGAGCAGTGGCGTAGTTCGCGCGATCGTAAGACACGTACTCGCCGCCACGAATTTCACAATCACGCGCGGACGTCTTAATGGCCTGGCGGGCGCTAAGGTAGGTCATTTGGGTGCCTAGCTGCCTGATTTGGCTAGGAAGAAGGCAGTCGACTACCAGGAAATCGTCAGGTTTGCTGGGTCCCTGCCCTTTGCCTGGCTTCGGCTGCCCACCATTCTCGCTTGCACAGCCGGCGATCAAGAAGATGCCCACAGCGATCGGGAAGACTCGCAAACGCGAGGACCACATTCCTGGGTCCGATGTTCGAGATTCGCTCATTTCGGAACCTCGCGCTCCCGAGTCCTCGGTCGAAACCGTCGCTGATCGTCTACTTCGACTTCCGAGTTCACCGCAGAAGACCAATTACATCTGAAGATATGGGAGATGGCCAGCTGATTTGCGCGACGGCGAGGACTATACGCTTCGTGCACGATTCACGTCAATGTCTGATCCTGCAACGTGTGTAGAGAGCGAGATCTTACAAAGCGCGCGTCTGATCTGAGTGGGTGAAGCACGAGCGATCGGTGCATATCGACGAGGCAGCGTGTCCCTTGACTGACAAATCCTGTCATTCGCCGCCATGTTAGCTCGCGCTGGTCGACACCCTTCGCGACGTTGTTGCAGAGCAAGTCTATAGAAAACCGACGAATCTACCATTGGCACAGGGGATGCCTCCATCTATGGGAGCGACGCATCCAGCGCGAACGGATGGGAGATCACAGTGGAATCAAGGATCGGCACCCCAGTCGAAGCAACCCGCCCAGTGGCACTGAAAGAATCGAGGGCCCGTGGCTTTCGCGGCTGGTCGCTGCTTCGCGGCACGGCGCGAATTGGACTCTTGATCCTCACCCTCGGCACACTGTTGTCAGCGGGGTGCGCGGTCCAGGATCGGAACGTCTCAGCCGGAGCGAATCTCCGGAAACTACCGGAAGAAGAATCTCGTGTGGTCGACTGTCTGCTCCCTTCGCAGGTTCGCCATCTCGGCACCCAACTCACCTATCTCAGCGCCCGCCAGGCCATCAAGACATCGGCAACAGACTGCGAGATCAGGGGCGGCTCACCGCAGGAACCCAGCGCTAAGTCATCTTCGTCAAACTGACGTAACCGCCAAAGCGACATTGACCAGCTCAGAACTGTGATGGGGCGGAGAACGGCCGCTTTGTCCCCGGTTGAACGGGTTCGGCCTTCGGCGGCGCTGGTGACGTTGACGGAGGCTGCTTTACGCCTGCCCTCGTGAAGAATGTCTCTGCCGATTTGAATCTTTCCGTCGCTTCCCTATAAGCCAGTTGCTCATACAGCCCGTTACCCTGTCTTTCTTCTGCCAGGCCGCTCGCGAAGTCTGACGCCGCCGGGTCCGCCTGCTGCTTTTCGGCGAGCATCCGCATCCTTGCGCTCTCGGCCCTTGACTTCTCGGCGCGCATCCCATGAGTCCGACGCGTAGCCTCGAGGTACCGAGCGGTCGCATCCTGAAAGGCCAAGCTGGCCGCCGCATAGTTCCCACGGCTGACCAGCGTCTCGGCTTCGGTCTGCTTCGCTTGCGCCGCATCGAAAACATCCTTCGCGAATCGGTTCGCCTCGATCCTGACGGCCTCCTCACGCGTCAACACCGCTACCTGCTGCTGCGCTTCAGACTCGAGCTTGGCTTGCTCCCGGGATTGCCCCGCGTCCGGCTGTAGGCGGTGTAGCGCTCCGAGGCGCTTCTCCTCCTCGGTCGCAGCTCGCTCTGCCTCCTTCGTGGCTTGCTTGTACCCCTGCTGTGCTTTCCGGAATTGTAGCTTGGCAGACGCCGCATCTTGACCTTTCAGCGCCGCTTCGGCCTCGCCCTCCTTCTGCTGCGCCAAAACGAAAGTCCGTGGCGCCCGGCTTGGCGCGCCGGCGCGCTCTGCATCCTGACGGGCCTTCACCGCCGCCGCCCTAGCCTGCCCGGCCTCTTCGACCTCAAGCTTGTTGAGAGCGGCGGTGTCAGGGCCTTCCGCCGCAGCACCCGCAGCAGGGGGTTCGACCTGTGGAACGGCCGGAGCCGGAATAGCCTGCGGGGCGGGAGGCGACACCGGCGGGGCGGCGGTGACCTGCGGCGCGGGAGGCGACACCAGCGGGGCCGGTCGTGCTAGCCAGAAAAGGAAGCTCAGCCCGACGACCGCGAGTCCACCCGTAGCACTCAACGCTAGACGCCAGAAACGCCATCCTGATTCCGTCACCGGCCGGAAGACTTGCCGAGTCCAGGAGCGGGCAGCCGCGGTAGCACCCGCAGGTGACATGACAGGGGGGACGGTCGTCGCCGCCACGTCGGGGACTGCGGCGGTCTCGGGGAGAACGTTCGGCGGTGCATGGCGGACCGCTGGGACAGAATGAAAGACAGCAGGAGGCTCTGTCAGTACGGAAGAGACGTCGGCGGGTATCGAGGGGACGATCGTCGTTCCCTCGCCTTGCAGAATTGGCTGACGCGCGGCACTCTCGCTCTCGCGCAGCTTTTTTTCGGCCTCTCTGCGCAATCCTTCGGCCACCGCATGGCCGGGTCTCAGCCTCAGGACCTCACTCACTCGGCGGAGACAGGCGGAGAAATTGCCAGAATCGAAAAGTCGCCGGGCGTCGCCCATCATCGTGTCGGCGAGGCGAGCCTCAGCCTCCATGGCGGCCGCGGCTGCCTGCGCCGATGCGGCATATAGCCTGCTCGACTCGCCGAAGAGCGAACGTGCGGCCGCGTACTCTCGGCGGCTCAAGGCTGCGCTCGCCTGCGCCTCCGTACTCTCGCCCGCCCGCCACTCCTCGACGGCATACTTGGGGGCTTGCACATCCACTGCGGCTTGACGCGCCGTTGCGTTCGCCTGAGCTTCCTTGACGACATCAAGGCGCGCCGTCTCGAGCACGCGAGCGGCTTCGCGTGCTCGCTCCTCAGCCAGATGGTAGAGGGCCATACTTCGATCGAACCCGCGGCTTGCCTCCGCGTAGGCCCCCCGCAGGAAGGCAGCATCGCTAGCGGCGACAATCGCCTCGGCCTCAGTCCACTCGGAGTGAGCATGCAGTGGGGCGTCGGCGGCCGCCGCGCTCTTGCGGTGCTCTGAAATGGCGCGGCGCCCCTTCTCGGCCTGATCTCGCTGACGGTCCCGCGCCTTCTCGGCCTGGTTGACGGCCTGGCGATAGAGCACCAGGGCTTCATCGAACGCCTCGGCGGCCTTCGCATACTGTTCGTGCGCGAGGTCGGACTGCGCCCCTGCTGACTTTGCCACGGCATCCTTCCAGAGGGCTGGGGCGTGATGCTCGGCGTTCACCGCCGCGGCGGCACGCTGGCCCTCGGCCATCCGATCCCGCGCTTCCTCCGCGCTCCGGAATTCGCGCTGCCGAGCCTCGGTTGCGACGTCTTCGGCTCGGCG